>Ga0224508_10003081_pt1 | contig 13891 bp, 8 predicted proteins | sample SF_Jan12_sed_USG_4_FD_170157 | JGI IMG/M metagenome (GOLD analysis project Ga0224508, IMG submission 170157) | Sediment microbial communities from San Francisco Bay, California, United States - SF_Jan12_sed_USGS_21 | ecosystem: Environmental > Aquatic > Marine > Sediment | place: USA: California...
AAACCTGATTTTCATTTTTTTCCCCTCAGATAGAGATTTCGGGCGGTACCTCGCGCAGATTGTAGCGCGAACTCATGACGCGCCCATAGGCACCTGCATTTGCGATCAGGATGACATCGTTTTCCGCCGACGGCGGCAGCAAACGATCGCTTCCCAGTTTGTCGCCCGTTTCACAAATTGGCCCGACAACCGTCACTGATTCGGTGGCAGCATCGTGCACCCGGGACAGGTTTACTATCTCATGATAGGCGCCATACAGCGCTGGCCTGATTAACGCGTTCATGCCCGTCCCAATGCCAACATAGCGCATATCGCCCTTACCCTTCGTCTGGGTCACCCTGCTGAGCAATACGCCGGCCTGCGACACCAGGTAACGACCTGGTTCGAGCCATAGCCGGTATTTCGGGTACGCGGCCTTGATTGCGCCGAGCGTATCGTCCAGTGCGCTTAGATCGAACTGTGGATCCCCGGTTTTTTCCGGCACGCCAAGTCCGCCTCCCAGGTCAATTACCTCAACATTTGGAAACCGTTCGGCGACTTTAATCAGTTCCGCCGCAACCGACCGCCAGTTATCCGGATCCAGAATTCCGCTGCCGCTATGTGCATGGATACCAATGACGTCCGCGCTTGCGATTTTCAACAGTCGAATCAGCTCATCAATTTCGAATCGTGGTATGCCGAATTTGGAATGTATACCCGCCGTCTTCACGTGCTCGTGATGGCCGCGGCCGGTTCCCGGATCGAGTCTTATAAAAAGTTTTTGCCCTTCGAACACCTCCGGCCACGCCTGTAACGGATACAGGTTGTCCAACGTCACCTGCAGCCCCTCGCGAACGGCCCATTCGTATTCTTCACGCGGTGCGAAGTTTGGCGTATACAAAAGTCTTGTCTTGTCGAGATCGGGAAGCACTGTTTGCAGGTGTGTTACTTCGCCAGGTGATACGCAGTCGAAATCGACACCGGCAGCCGCGAGCGTTCGAATAATGTCTTCGTTGAAATTCGCTTTGACTGCATAAAGAATGCGGTCCACGGATTCGAGCTTTCGCAGACCATCGGCGGCGGCGACAATGCTGTCGATGTCATACACGAACGCATTGAGTTGCTCTTCACCTAATTTCAGTAATTCGTCACGTTTCCTTAACCACCATGGCTCCACTGACTCAACGATTGTGGCCTCGTCGCGGAATAATTCCTCCCAACTCGGTCCCAGCGTTGTTCCGCTGCCGGTTTTTCTTATTACCGAAGCATGAAACTTGGTGATTAGCTTTGCTGCCTGCTCCTGATCGATAACGAAACTGAAATTCAGATCGTTGGCGGCCTGGGAAACGAGATGAATTCGTTCTTCCTCGAATACTGACAGTGCCGGAGACAGGGTCGGCAAAAAAGTACGAATCTTGCGACCGACCAATCCGATCGTGGCGCAATTCTCGATGACGCGCACCCGGCAAATTGATTCAAGATCACTAATCAACGCCTGCTGCACATCGTCCGCGATGAGACCCTCTTCGATATCGATGGACACCGTGACGTTCGTCTCTGACGTTGAAACCAGGTCGATCGACACGCCGTGTTGTGCGAAGCAGGCAAACGCCTTTGCAAGGAATCCGACCTCGTGCCACATCGCGGTGCTTTCCATCGAGATCAGTGTGACGCCGCTGCGGGTCGATATTCCTTTTACCTGTGGTTCTGATTCGTGCGTAACGGCCGACACGATCGTCCCCTGGATCTGTGGCACCTCCGTGCTGCGCACGAACAACGGGATACTGTGCTTGCGTAGCGGTGCGAGGCATCGTGGATGCAGTACCTTGCTGCCGCTGGAGGCCAGCTCCTGCGCCTCGTCGTAAAGCAATTCGATTAACAACCTGGCGGATGGAACCAGGCGAGGATCCGCGGTGAATATACCTGGCACATCGGTCCATATTTCGAGTCTGCGAGCCTGCAGAATCGCTGCGAGATACGCTGCCGAGGTATCGGACCCTTCGCGGCCCAGTAAAACTGTTTCATTCTGCGAATTCCTCGCGATGAAGCCCTGAGTCAGGATGACCGCGCCCTTCTCACCGAGCTGACGATCAAGGTCAGGGTCGACTTCATAGCGGCAAGTCGCAGATACATAATTCTGGGCGGGCGATCGATCGACCCGATCTTCCGACACCAGGATTTCGCGCACATCCTGCAGGAAAACATCGAATCCGGCATTCCTGAGGTGCGCGGCACCCATCGCTGTAGCCATCACTTCGCCCAGGGCAACGACGTGAGCATGAATGCGCGGGCTAACCTCCCGTACGAGGCGAATGCCCGCAACAAGGCGTTCGAGTTCCTGCAGCGAATCGTCGAGCAACGCCGGTCCATCGACGCCCAATTCCATCGCCAGGGAATAGTGTTGCTGCCTGAGTGCTTCGAGTTGCTCCGCGGGATCGCTCGTTACCGCAGTTGCCAGAATTCCCTCAAGGTCGCTGGTTACCTTGCCAATGGCAGAGTGCACAACCACCGGGCGCAATCCACTCTCCAGACGATTTTGTATCAGCGCAGTAATCCGTTGCCAGTTGTCAGCACTCGATACGCTGGTGCCGCCAAATTTCATGACGACAAGATTAGAATCTGCAATCAGTTCAGGAGCACCGAGTGTGCTGCTTTCGACGAACGGCGCTTCACTGATTTTCTGGCTCATCGTTGTTGCTCTTGTTTCACTTGATTTTTCCAAAAAAAAACCCGCACGGATTATCCTTGCGGGTTTGATGACAACTGCCGGTTTCTAATTAAGGCCCGGTTCTGCTGCCACTCTCACCCACGCACTTCTGGCGCGCCATTCGTTTTAGGTATATTCGGGCATCGGCATTGCCGACACCACGGCACAATACATGGGTGGATATCTGAACGTGCATCGTCGCAGTTAAGCGGACAACAGCGCCTAGGTCAAGTCAATTTGAACTACTAGTCCCAGGGTGGTGCGCCGGTGACGGCGCCTTGTGATGCAGAGGCCACTTCGGCCCGGTATTTGGCTAATGTTCCTCGGGTGACGCTGGACTTTGGTCTTGTCCATGCGGCTCGCCGTCGCGCCAGTTCGTCGTCGCCAAGTTCGATGTCAACACGCCTTGCCGCCGCGTCAATGGTTATCAGGTCTCCATCTTCAACGAGGGCTATTGGACCTCCCACAGCCGCCTCAGGTGTCACATGGCCAACGACGAAGCCATGGCTGCCACCGGAGAATCGGCCGTCGGTGATAAACGCCACATCCGCGCCAAGGCCCTTTCCCATAATCGCACTGGTCGGGCTAAGCATCTCGCGCATTCCGGGGCCACCTTTAGGGCCTTCGTAGCGCACAACAATAACGTCACCGGCTTTGATCTCGCCGTCGAGGATTGCCTGCAGCGCCAGCTCTTCTGAATGGAAGACCCGGGCCGTTCCTTCGAACGTTAAGCCTTCCTTACCGGTAATTTTCGCAACTGCACCCTCGGGCGCCAGGTTGCCGTACAGAATGACGAGATGGCCTTCCGCTTTGATCGGATTGTCGAAATCGCGAATAATGTCCTGGCCGTCCGGATAGTCTGCAACGTCGGCCAGATTCTCTGCCATCGTCTTGCCGGTCACCGTCATGCAATCGCCGTGCAGCAAGCCACGATCGAGCAGGCGCTTCATCAATGGTTGAATACCGCCAATTTCGATCAGCTCCGACATAAGGTATTTGCCACTCGGTTTGATGTCGGCGAGTAGTGGCGTCTTTGCACCGATCCGCGTGAAATCGTCGAGGTCCAGTTTTACATTCGCCTCATGCGCCATCGCCAGCAGGTGCAACACGGCATTAGTGGATCCACCGAGCGCGTTGACCATAGTGATAGCATTCTCGAATGCTTTGCGCGTCATTATGTCCGACGGCTTGATGTCATTTTCAATCAGATGGAGAACAGCTTCACCCGCGCGGCGGCAGTCACTTTTCTTGGCGTCCGAAATTGCTTCCTGCGCCGAGCTGTTCGCAAGGCTCATGCCAAGCGCTTCGATCGCTGATGCCATGGTGTTCGCTGTGTACATTCCGCCACAGGCGCCGGGACCCGGAATCGCCGTTTGCTCGACCTCCAGCAACTCGGCATCGTCGACCGTACCACCTGCATGTGCACCGACGGCCTCGAATACCGAAACGATATCTCTGCGCTTCGCGCCGGGTTTGATCGTGCCACCATAAACAAACACCGAAGGACGATTCAGGCGAGCCATCGCCATCACGCAGGCCGGCATATTTTTATCGCACCCACCGATCGTAATCAGGCCGTCGAAGCCCTGAGCGCCGGATACGGCCTCAATCGAATCCGCAATAATTTCGCGCGATACCAGCGAATACCGCATGCCGGATGTACCCATCGCGATGCCATCAGACACCGTCATCGTATTGAAAATCACGCCCTTGCCGCCGGCGTCATTCGCACCTTCGGCGGCGACCTGCGCCAGATCATTAATGTGCATATTGCACGGTGTGATCATGCTCCAGGTGGATGCAATGCCGATCTGTGGCCGGTGGAAATCTTCTTCCTCAAAACCAACCGCACGCAGCATCGCCCGGCTGGGCGCCTGCTCCACACCATCAACTACAACGCGCGAATAACGGCGCAGCTCTTTGTCTTTCATTGAGATCGCTCTCGGAGAATTTACGGGGTATTTATTGGTCGTCGTCGCGAATCATAACCGCGATTCGCTGATAAATGTCAGGAACTGTTTGTGGAGCGTCGCTGACCAGTTCGAGCATGAAGGCTTCGTCGGTTTCCACTTCCGAGTCCTGACCCAACGGAATGAAAAGGCGGGCCGACCGCTGGCCAGGCTGGAAACTGATTACGCTGTAGTCCGGTGGAAAATAGTCCTCTTCGGCTGTTGCCGTCACGTCACGCGACACATACCGCACCTCGATCGAGGTATTGCCCGGTTTAAAGCGAACGACATCGATCTGTGCCGCAGGATCACCCTCGCGTACGGAGACCTGGCTGACGGCGAAACCGATCGTGTCCTGCGGCAAACCTGCCTCGAACACACGCTGGTCGTCATCCTCAAGAGTCAGATTAATGATCGCGAGTTCGCTCGCCGCGTTGTCGACTTCGCGCACCTGGATCGTCACATTCCGATCTGGTTCCCGGAGCGGATCCGACGGCATCGATATGGTGGTCCGGGCGCGATTCTGACCTGACTTGAAGGTGACCAGACCGCCATTCGCAATTTCGTACTGGCCGGCTTCCCACGGTGACCGATTGCCACTGAAGCTGACTTCTTCCAGCTTCACTGAATACGATTCGAGAATGTTATTCATGCGAAGCAGGTCGATGGTTGCCGACTCTCCATCTTCTCTAAGCGTCAGGCCAACTTCCGAGACGAATTGCCCGGTTGCTGCAAGACCGACAGTAAGGGTCGGCGGCAGTAGCGAAGCGAAATCAATCTCGGGTTCTTCGATCTCCTCCTCCACCGGCGCCGTTTCGACCGCGGCTTCCTCGGGAGTTTCTTCGACGACAAAATCCTCGACGAGTGCCTCTTCGACAAGCACCTCCGATCCCTGATCTGTGACGGCAACTTCATCAGATGCTTCCGGAGTTTCTTCTGCTTCCTCCACAACGTTGGTCGTCGCTTCAACAGGCGGCGTAGTGCTGGTGCTGGCATCGGGAATTGGGTCTGTACCGGTCGAGGCTGACGGAACGAAATCTTCGAGACGTTCAAGAATTTCTGTTTGCATGACAACCACAACGGCGCCAATCAGGATTGTGCCGAGGACTGCAAGCCGCCACGGCGAGCGTTTCGCTTCATCGTCGTAATCGTCCACCGCTAATGGCTCGTCGGCGACCATCGGCGTTGCTTGGGGCGTGCCGGACTTGCCATCGAGCGCTGCAATAAATGCGGCCGGGGATGCAAAACGAGGTACCCGCGAATATGACAGCGCTTTCTTAAGCGCCTGCCACTGACTGTCATTCAAACCCTGCGGTCTTTGCGGCTCCATACCCGCTTCGGCCGCTTCTGCCGCATTCCTTGGACCAAACACGCGATAACCGGCAACCAGGCGATACATCAGGCAACCGAGGGAAAATACATCGTCGAGGGCTACGGGAGTTTCGCCGGTGAGCACCTGCATACTGGAATATGCCGGAGTCTTGGCGCTGAGTTCCGCGACCTCTAAACTCGGCTGGCCTTCCTGCTCTTTCTGCCGCACACGTGCAACGCCGAAATCAAACAGCTTCACGGTGCCGGACGGCGTGATCATGATATTGCCAGGCTTAACGTCGGCGTGGACGACACCGCGCTGATGTGCGTAGTCCAGTGCCCGACCAACCTGTTTCACGATATCGAGCGTCGTTTTTAAATCAATATTCTTGCTGCCGGAGTCATCGAGGATGGTCGATAGCGACTTACCTTCGAGCCATTCCATCACGATGAAATACAGCTCATCTTCGCGATCGAGATCGATAAAACGCACAATGTTCGGGTGCGAGAGGCAGCGGCCTTTCGCTGCTTCCGATTGCAGCGCACGCAGTGCATTACCATTGCGCGATAACTTCGGGGACAACACTTTTATGGCTACATAAGGATTCGGATCCGCGGCCTCTGCAAGCCGCCGGTCGAGAGCTTTGTAGACCGTGCCCATACTGCCACCGAGCACACGCTGTTGTAGCAGGAACCGATCGCGAAGAACGGAACCGACCTGGAGCTGGTTCCGCGACGTTTGCATACCAGCCGCCGGAGTTGGTTTCGGTTTAGGTGGCGGTGGCGCTACATTGTCTTCGATAACCTGGGTCGCGACATGCGGTACTTCGCTCCGTGGAGCTGCTTCTGCACCGGCAGGCATGGTTGAAACATTTTCTGTCAGGATTCGTTCGAGCATCTTCTGTACTAGCTCGTAACTTTCCGGACGCAGGTCGCCGGCTTCAAATCGCTTCTGGAGAATGGCACGGATGCGCGCTTCGCTGTCGCCCTTATTCGTCAGCAGCCCTTTGATGGCGACATGAATCTCGGCCAGCACAGCCTCGTCATCGAAAGTACTTCCAAGGCGGCTCTCAAGTTCGGATAGCTGCTCTGAATAGGATCGCTTCAGATTGTCAGAATTGGCGCTCATGCAGGATTTACGGTGGTTTCGCCGCGTGACCTCAAAATCAAGGACTTACATCCAGCAAGTGTAGCCCGAAAAATATGGCTGACTCTGGGAACTGGTCGTCAGATTACCTTACCCGGATTCATGATGTTTTTGGGGTCCAGCGCCGCTTTCACGGCCCGCATCAGGCCTGTTTCGGTCTCCCCACGGTATTTGACCAGTTGCTCCCGTTTGGCCTGCCCGATGCCGTGCTCGGCGCTGATACTGCCACCATAAGAGTCCACAACATCGTAAACCAGGGTAGAGAGCCGTTCTGCCTCAGCCACAAAATCGGCAGCGGTCCAGTCCTTTGGCTGGCTCAGATTGAAGTGGATATTCCCATCCCCGACATGACCAAAGGCAACCACCCTGGTACCGGGTATTTCCCGGGTAGCGGCTCTCTCGGCGTCACGGATAAAGCTGCCGACGTCGCTGACTGGAACGGATATATCGTGCTTGAGACTCGCCCCTTCCTTTTTCTGAGATTCTGAGATTGTATGGCGCAGGTGCCAAAGATTATTCGCTTCCGTCCGGTTCTTTGCGATAACTGCATCAGTGATCAGCGATGCTTCATGCAACGACAGAAGCAACGCTTCAAATTCATCGTTCGTCGAATCACGCGATGTCTCGAGCAATACGAACCACGGCGATTTCTGCTCGAGCGGAAAACTGCTGGACGGAATATGTCTCAGCACGAAGCGAACCGCCCGCGCAGGAATTAATTCGAAGGCCTGCAGCTGATCGGATAACTCACTGCGCAATGCGGCTAACAATGCGACGGCCGCGTCGGGGGATTCGACAGCAAACAGTACCGTTTCCGGGTTGTGAATCGCAGGGAAAAGACGAAGGCTGGCCGCAGTGATTATGCCGAGCGTGCCTTCGGCGCCAATAAACATCTGTTTAAGATCGTAGCCAGCCGTGTCCTTGCGCAACGTGCGTAGGCCATTCCAAATCGTGCCGTCGGCTAGCACGACTTCGAGTCCGAGCGCCTGCGCTCGCGCGGTGCCATAGCGAAGAACATTGATGCCGCCCGCATTTGTGGAAAGATTGCCGCCAATCTGGCAACTGCCCTCGGCGGCAAGACTCAGGGGAAATAACCGGTCAACGTCGGCGGCCGCTTTCTGGATGCTGGCCAGGGTGCAACCGGCCTCTGCTACCAGGGAATAGTCCGCGGCAGAGATTGAACGAATATTATTCATGCGCGATAACGACAAAAGCACCTGCTGGCCCGACTCATCCGGGATGGCGCCACCGCAGAGGCCGGTATTCCCACCCTGTGGCACGATTGCGGTTCCGGACTGCGCGCAGGCCCTGACGATGTCGGCAACCATCTCCGTCGATTCGGGCGACACCATCAGCAAAGTATTGCCGCGCCAGGTATCCCGCCACTCGGTCAGGTGCGGTTCCAGATCGGTCGGGTCGCTCCTCCATCCATTCGGACCGACAATGTTTTTGAGTTGATCCACCAGCACGTTAGTCGAGCCTTGCCTGTTTCTCGTAAGTGTTCCAGTCAATGTTGCTACCGCAAAGCACTATCACAACTTTCTTCCCGGCAAACCGACCCTTGAGCGGTCCACACAATGCTGCGGTACTTGCGGCACAAGCTGGTTCGATCGCAATTTTCATATCCTTGAACAACAAGCCCATCGCATCTTTGATCTGTTCGTCGCTGACCTTGACCAGTTCATCCACGTTTTGTCGGCAAAGCTCAAAAGAGTGCTGCATGGCAAATGGCGCACCGAGGCTGTCCGCAATCGTATTCACTTGCTCCAGTGATTCGGGCTTGCCACTCGCAAAACTCTTGTGCATCGAGTCAGCACCTTCGGGCTCTACGCCGATTACGGTACACCCCGGATTGATTTGCTTAACCGCGGCAGAGATTCCACCACAGAGCCCACCCCCACCGATCGGTATGACAATGACGTCAAAGTCGCCAACCTGGTCGCATATCTCCAGGCCGACTGTCCCGGTTCCGAGCGCAACATTGGGCCCTTCAAACGGGTGCACAAAATAACGACCTTCATTTTCCCGTATCTCTTCGACAAGTTTGAAGGCGGCGTGCACATCGTCTGCGAGTATGACCTCTGCACCATAATGGCGGCAGGCCTCAATCCGGACAGGACTCGCAGACTTGATCATCACAACCTTGGCTGTTGTGCCAACGGCTTGCGCTGCGAATGCAGTTGCAATTGCATGATTGCCGGCGCTGACTGCGGTAACGCCCGCCTTGAGCTGTTCCTTATCCAGACTGAGCATCGTTGCCAACGCACCCCGTGGCTTGAACGTTCCCGTTAGCTGCAGGAATTCCATCTTGGCGTAAATTTCCATTTCACTGCCAAGACGTTTTTCGAGCGCGCGACACCGTACCACCGGGGTCAGCTCAAGCCATCGTCGGAGCCGTTCCTGGAGCTGCCGAAGTTCCACAACAGTGGGAGCGGCGGCGACCAATCAAGTGTTCCGGGCTTGCTGGTTATGCGGTCGAACCGATCCAGTTTCGCGTGTCAACATTATGTAAACCATCAGTTTTTCAAGGCAGGTTCATTGGTAGGAATTTGAGATACCTATAGCAGATTCTTAATAATACTTGCGCTCTCTGAGAATGTTGATAAGTTTCGTCAGACGGTACCGATAACGTACTCACAGTCAGTGACCGTTGGGGCAACATATTAAAACTTATTCCACCGGTCTGGCGGTCGATAGTTGCCGCATGATCACGATGGCGTCGTGGTCGCGACAAGGCAATGGCGATACATTTGGGCGGACGAATGGAATTTGATGATCTCTCGCAGTCGGGTATTCGGCGTATTGCCAATTACTCGCCGTACCTTGACCAGTTGGCGGGTCTGGCCAACGAGATGGGGCTCAGGCAGCGCAGCAACCTAGTGCACCTCGAACGTTGCCTCCATGAAGAATGGTCCTTAGGCCAGAACAGTATCCTGAGTTGGTGCCCACTGGATGACGGCATCCTGGTGCTGGTCGTACCTCACTATGCAATCGCCGAATACACGGCCGCACCAGCCGAGGATCCGCGACTCCCGCAAAAAGTGTCCGCAAGATTCATCACAGAACTGATTTCCGGCGACCGACAGCTAACCCTGACGCAAATGCAGAAAGTTGCGCGGCTACTTGACGTCGAGCCCAAATCTATCGCGCTGCGACAGGCACTGAGTGATCACCCGGTCGAAACCCAGATAATCGAGAAGATGATCAGGCGCTATGGCATCAACTACGTGGCCAGCCGCGCGGTCACGCTATTCGATATCGTCGGTTTCGGCCTGCTCACGCCGTTCGAGCAGATGACTCAGCTCAACAGCCTCTCCTATTCGTTGAATTCGGCGCACGCCAAAATGCTGGAGCTCAACGTGGATATCAATTTCGCCCGCTCATCAAGCGGCGATGGCTTCTATATATGGAATCGGGATCACGGCCTCGAGGCCAACGTGAATCTCTATCATTTCATGCACCTGGTGCTGGCTGACAACGCCATCGCAAGGAGCAAATCGACCTCCAAGGCAGTGCCGCGCCTGCGTGCCTGTTTTCATGTCGGTAGTTGCTACGAATTCCACCAGGCAGAGGGTTTAAATCCGACCATTCACGATTTCATCGTTGGTGATGTCACGATCGAGCTTGCCCGGATGATCGAGGCTGCAATGCCGGGGCAAATCCTGGTCGGTGATTTTCTTGCCGAATTGCAGTCACCGTCACTCGACGAAAAGGAAACTCAGGTCAACCTTGATGCTGTCACGTTCCTGCAACGCGCACAGGGAAATCTCGCAAAATTGAGTGGCCTTGAACTGTCAGGTGAAAAAGTGTCTGCAATCAAGTGCTACCTGACCGGTGAACGTCTCGAGAGCGGCGAATTCACCATTCGCAAATTGCAGATTAAAGACAAGCACGGATTGTCGAGAACCGCGTATAACGCCAAGGTTAATATCTACCGCGAACTGGCCCAGCCTATCCTGTTAGGGATTGAGGACAAGAAGCTGGGGACTGGGAGTGTTCCGTTCTGAGGTTGGCGCGACATCGTGCAAGCGTCTTCAGCCGCTGCTACAAGGCGGCCGGGACGGAGAGGATTGGAGCTCGGACGTCCTGTCCTCGGCCGCAATTCGCCCCATCTGCCAGAAGTCGATCGATGGATAAGCGCGAATTGATCTTTAGCGCAAAAAGCAGGATGGACGAACCACGTTAGATCTAACGAGAGGATTTGACTCGCGCCGTCCCTGGCGCTCGCCCTTCGGGCGCACTTCGTGCGTCCTAAATCGCTCCCGGCGATTTGCTGAACTCCCGAGGCAGATTCCATCTCCCGGTCATTTTCGGCCAAAAAAAATGCCTCCTGATCTCTGGCGAGGGAGGCATATTTTTTTGTGGCCGAAAATGGTCGGGGCGAGAGGATTTGAACCTCCGACCACCACACCCCCAGTGTGGTGCGCTACCAGGCTGCGCTACGCCCCGTCCGGACTCATAACGAAATGAGGGCGGCAATGATACTTGCCGCCCTCATTTGGATAAAGCTCTTAATTAGCGACGCAGGATCTTAAGAACTTGTTCAAGTTCTATACGTAACTGCTTGATAATTTGCTGACTTTGACTGACATCCGTCTTTGCCTGGTCACCCGTCAGTCGCTGCCTGGCACCGCCGATCGTAAACCCGTCGTCGTACAGAAGACTCCGGATCTGGCGGATTATCAGAACATCCTGCCGCTGATAGTAGCGGCGGTTGCCCCGACGCTTCACAGGTTTCAGCTGCGGAAACTCCTGCTCCCAGTAACGCAGAACATGCGGCTTAACAGCACACAGGTCACTTACCTCACCGATGGTGAAATAGCGTTTGCCTGGTATTGGAGGTAATTCGTCGTTATTCCCCGGTTCCAGCATAGGCCTCTACTCGGGCTTTTAGTTTTTGTCCTGGCCTAAATGTCACAACACGTCGTGCTGTGATGGGGATTTCCTCCCCTGTTTTTGGGTTTCGACCTGGACGTTCGTTTTTATCCCGAAGATCAAAATTTCCAAACCCAGAAAGTTTGATCTGCTCCCCTACTGCGAGTGATGCCCGCAGCTCTTCAAAATACAAATCGACAAGCTCTCGAGCTTCCCGTTTGTTCAACCCCAGTTCATTGAACAGAGATTCAGCCATATCCGCTTTTGTCAGTGCCATTTCTTCTAGTCTCTTAGTACTGCGGCGAATTCCTGCTGTAATTTGCCTACGGCCGCTGCCATCACGGCGTCTGCATCATCGTCGGTAAGGGTGCGGGATGTTTCCTGCAAAATCAACCCTAAAGCGACGCTTTTTAGCCCTTCTTCTACTTCTGGACCCTGATAAATGTCGAAAATCCTGACATTCTGAATAAGGTCCGGGGCCACTGACTCGGCTGCCGAAACAAGATCAGACGCCAAAATATTCTCGTCTACGATGAACGAAATATCGCGTCGAATCATCGGAAATTTTGAAATCTCTTTGGCGACGGGAACCCTTGCAGCGAAGGCGCAATCCGTATCCAGTTCAAACAGGAAAACGTCTTTATTCAGATCAAATGTTTTTGAAATAGCCGGATGTAATTTTCCGATTACGCCGATGACATTGTCACCGCGCAAAATATTTGCGACTTGCCCTGGCTGTAAGGAGGGATGTTCGGCCGCAACAAAACTAAATTTTCCGAGCGAACCGATCATGCTTAACAATGCAGAAACGTCTGATTTTATGTCAAAGAAATCAATTGATTGTGCGCTCTTTCCCCATTGTTCTTCAACAGCGTTTCCAAGCGCGAGACCGGCTACTCGCATCACTTCTTCAGGCGCTTTTAAACTTCCGTGAAACGTTTTTCCTATTTCAAAAATTCGTACACGTTCCTGTTGGCGCGCAACATTCGATGATGCAGTTGCAAGAAGTCCAGGCCAAACTGAACTTCGCATAACCGACATTTCCGAAGAAATTGGGTTACTTAAAACAAGTTCAGAAGTTGCACCTGTAATACGTGTATTGATTTCCTGATCAATGAAACTGTAAGTAATAACTTCCTGGTAATCGCGTGCAACAAGTGTGTTTGCAACCAAATCAAGATCAATTTCTGACTCAGTTGCCGTCGCCAGCGGCGTTTCGGCGATGGCTGTAATCTCAGGAATCTCGTCATAACCGAAAATTCGAGCCACCTCCTCGACCAACGCATCCTCAACGTCAATATCAAACCGGTAACTGGGTATTTCGACGCACCAACCGTCCGCAATGTCATTTGGAGCGAGCCCAAGATTGGTCAATATTTCACCAACCCGGGCACCATCAATGTCGGCACCAAGTACTTTCTTCAGACGTGATTTTCTCAATGTTAATGGCGCGTTTTTTGGCAAATGTTTTTTCGCAATATGATCGGAAAGGGGACCCGCATCACCGCCTGCGATTTCAACCAACAAGGCAGTTGCACGCTCAACTGCCCTCGCCTGTCCGGCAGGGTCGACACCGCGTTCGAACCTGAGCGATGCGTCAGTGTGCATTGCATACTGCCTCGCTCTGCCCGCCATGAATGCCGGTGGCCAGAATGCGGCTTCGAAGAAAACGTCCGTCGTTTTGTCGCTAACCGCGGTGGAAAGGCCGCCCATAATTCCCGCCAGACCGATCGGTCCGGAATCATCGGTGATTACGAGGGTATCCGAATTGACCTCGATCTCGCGCTCGTCAAGCAGGGTCACTTTTTCCCCGGATTTGGCCAATCTCGGGCGAATCGGGCCCTGCACGAGCCCTAAATCATAGGCATGGAGCGGCTGTCCGAGCTCCAACATGACGTAATTAGTGATATCAACGACCGGGTG
>Ga0224508_10003082_pt1 | contig 13890 bp, 9 predicted proteins | sample SF_Jan12_sed_USG_4_FD_170157 | JGI IMG/M metagenome (GOLD analysis project Ga0224508, IMG submission 170157) | Sediment microbial communities from San Francisco Bay, California, United States - SF_Jan12_sed_USGS_21 | ecosystem: Environmental > Aquatic > Marine > Sediment | place: USA: California...
TCGATGAGGATCTCGCTCGGCGGGACTTCACGATCAACGCCATGGCCTGGCGTCCCTCGACCGGGGAATTCCGGGATCCGTATGGCGGTCATGAGGATCTCGGACAGGGCAGACTCAGGGCGGTCGGGGACGCGACCGACCGGTTCGTTGAGGATCATCTCCGTGTACTGCGGGGGCTCCGATTCGCCGGTCGGTTCGATCTCGAGATCGAGGCCGAAACACGCTCGGCTCTCGTCGATGCCGCGGGGCGCCTCGAAGACCTGTCCGCCGAGCGCGTCCGCGAGGAGCTGATGAAGGTGCTCGCCGACCCCACCCCATCGACAGCACTCGATCTGTATGCCGAGGTGGGCGCCCTCGAGACCTGGTTTCCCGAGTTCCTGCCGCTCTCATCGGACCGAACCGCGTGGAGAGGTCACGTCGGCGCGGTCGACCGCGTCGGCTCGCATCGCCCGTTGGTCCGACTGGCGAGGCTCTGCGTCCCGATCCGGGGAGACGCGGAACAGGGGGCCGGAGCGACCGCGGGGCTTTTGGCCCGCCTCAAGTTCTCGAACGCAGACCAGCGTGGGGTGGTCGGCCTCGTCGCTGCCTATCTACCGTTCGTGAGCCCACTGGACAGCTCGGCACAGGTGAGGCTCTGGCTCTCCGAGGTGGGAGACGCCTGGCGGGACGTGTTTCGACTCCACATCGCGGGCGCGAGAGGTCTCGGCGATCCACAGGCCGCGGGGCTGGTGGTCGCTTCCTGGCGAACGGTCCACGATCAGGTCCTCGACCATCCGCCGCTGGCCCTGAGAGACCTCGCGGCCGATGGAAGCGATCTCCTGGATCTCGGGATCGAGCCCGGTCCGGTCCTGGGGCTGCTCCTCGAAGAGCTGCTGGCCCAGGTGCTGGAGGACCCTGAACGGAACGAGCGGGAAACGTTGTTGGACGAGGCGCGCCGGCTCATACAGATCGGGTCTCTCGCCGGACCGGCCGAGGGGGGTAGCGAGGACTCGTGAGCGACGAACCGAGCCTCTTCGTTCCCGATCCTGTCCGGAGCGAGGCGGGCCCCCTTGCCGACGCGCCCCTCGCGGCCCGGATGCGGCCCCGTTCCCTGAGCGAGTTCGTGGGTCAGGAAGATCTGCTCGGGGAAGGGCGCCCGCTGCGCGAACTGATCGAGACGGGTCGGGTGCCCAGCCTGATCCTCTGGGGACCGCCGGGGAGCGGGAAGACCACGCTCGCGGGGCTTCTGGCCACGAGGATGGAGGCGACCTTTGTTCCGTTTTCCGCCGTGACCGAGGGCATCCCGCGGGTCCGGAAGATCCTCGAGGAGGCGAGAGGGCGTCGGGCCGCGAACGGCAGAGGGACCGTCCTATTCGTGGACGAGATCCATCGTTTCAATCGCGCGCAGCAGGACGCCCTGTTGCCTCACGTGGAGAAGGGGGCGGTCACGTTAATCGGCGCGACGACCGAAAACCCGAGCTTCGAGGTCGTCGGTCCGCTCCTCTCTCGAACCCGCGTGCTCGTGTTGTCGCCGCTCGCACCGGAGGAGCTGGCGGAGATCTGCTCGCGGGCGCTCGAGGACAAGGAGCGCGGACTGGGCGGACGCGACCTCGAGATTTCTGAGGCGGCACTGTCCCGGATCTCGGTCGAGGCGGACGGGGATGCTCGGCGGGCGCTGAACGCTCTCGAGACGGCGGTCGACCTCGCCTCCGGGACTGTAGAGGAATCTCACGTGGAGGCTGCCCTCCAGAAACGTTTCGCCCGCTACGACAAATCGGGAGAGGAGCATTTCAACCTCATCTCCGCCTTGCACAAAGCCGTCCGCGGGTCGGATGTGGACGGGACGTTGTATTGGCTGGCCCGCATGCTGGACGCGGGGGAGGATCCGATGTACCTCGCCCGGCGACTCGTGCGAATGTCCGTCGAAGACATAGGCCTCGCCGACCCCCGGGCGATGTCCGTCGCCGTCGCGGCCCGGGACACGTACCACTTCCTGGGCAGTCCGGAAGGTGACCTCGCGATCGCGGAGGCGGCCGCCTATCTGGCCCTGGCGCCGAAGTCGAACGCGATCTACCGCGGCTTCTCGAACGCGCTTGCAGCGGCGCGGGAGAGCCCGGCGGAACCCGTCCCCCTGCACCTGCGTAACGCCCCGACCCGTCTGATGAAGGATCTGGGGTATTCGGACGGGTATCGATACGATCACGAGTTCGAGGGTGGAGTCGCCCCGCAGACGTATCTTCCGGAGACGCTGGCGGGCAGGCGGTTCTACGAGCCGACGGACCGGGGCTGGGAGTCACGGATATCCGCTCGAATGGCGGAGATCGCGCGGGCGCGTGTGCCTCCCTTCGAGGGGGACGAACCCTCGCGAGGCGATGACCAGGAGGGGGGCGCGACATGAGCAGGGAAGCGACCGCCGAACGATCCGTGCTTGTCGGGGCCCCTCCCGCCGATATGTCACAGTCCCTGGTGGACGAGCACCTCGAAGAACTCGGCAGGCTCGCAGACACGGCCGGAGCCGAGGTCGTAGGTGTCGTTGTGCAGCGGCTGCGATCGCCGAATGCGTCCACGTACATCGGGCGCGGAAAGATCGAGCAGATCAAGCGGCTCATGGCAGAGTCGGATGCGACGCTCGCCATCTTCGATGAGGAGCTCTCTCCCGCACAGGGCTCGAACCTCGAGTCCGCGCTCGGGGCCCGCGTCATCGACCGCACGGAGCTGATTCTCGACATCTTCGCACTCCGCGCCCGCACGTCCGAGGCGAAACTTCAAGTCGAGCTGGCCCAGCTCTACTACATGCGTCCGCGCCTGAAGCGGATGTGGACGCACCTCTCGCGCATCGCAGGCGGAATCGGCGCGAGGGGCCCCGGTGAACAGCAGATCGAGACCGACCGCCGGCTGATCGATCGGCGGATCGCGAGATTGGGCCGTCAGCTCGAGCAGATTTCCAGGTCTCGCGGTACCCAGAGGAAATCGCGGGACGAACAGTTCAAGGTTGCCCTCGTCGGATATACGAACGCGGGGAAGTCCTCGATTCTCAAGGCCCTCACCGGGAGCGACGTATTCATCGAGGATCGGCTGTTCGCGACGCTGGACTCCGCTACGCGGGTCTGCGACCTCGGGCAGGGCATACAGGTTCTGATGACGGACACGGTCGGCTTCATTCGCAAGCTGCCGCACCACCTCGTCGCATCATTTCGGGCAACGCTCGAAGAGGTCGTGGAAGCCGACCTGCTCCTGCACGTGATCGATGCGTCCTCACCATCATGGGAAGAACAACGCGAGGCCGTCGAGGACGTGCTGCGCGAGGCGGGTGCAGGTGACCGTCCGACCATGCTCGTGTTGAACAAGATCGATCGGCTCACCCACGCCGAAGAAGCCGCCATCCGGGATCGCGGGGATGGAATGCTGGCGCCCCACGTCTTCTCGTCGGTGATCGAGGAGGCTGGCCTGGACGATCTGAAGGACGCGTTGCGTGGGGCGGTTCGGGCGACCCTGGAGACGGTCCGGGTGACCGTACCCGCGGCCGACGGCAGGACGCTGGCGGAAGCGTACCGCGAGGGCGAAGTGCTGGATCAGGAAGTCGTGTCGGGCAATGTCGTCTTCACCGCGCGGGTGCCCTTCGCCGTTGCCGGCAAGTGGCGTCTGACAGCTGACGTCGTAGTCGAGGCAACGGATGCAGCCTGATCCGCTCGCACCGATCCTTTTCGCACGGTATCGTGCGCCGCGAAGACGACGACCGGACGCCTCGCGCGCCCGGCCCGGGGGCCGTCGGGGGAAAGGAGGGGTCACGCATGCCTGGTAGCAGCTTCGCACATTTGGTAGAGATGCGGCTCTGCGTGAACATCGATCACGTGGCGACGGTTCGTCAGGCGCGCGGTACTGACGAGCCGGACCCGGTGCGGGCTGCGGTGCTCGCCGAACTCGCTGGCGCGAACGGCATCACGGTGCACCTCCGCGAGGATCGGCGTCATATCCAGGACCGGGACGTGGAGCTGCTGTTCGCGACCGTGAGGACCTACGTGAACCTCGAGCTCGCGGTCGCGGATGGGATCCTGTCGTTGGCCGAATCGTGGCGCCCCTCACAGACTACGCTCGTGCCCGAGAAACGGCAGGAGATCACGACGGAGGGCGGGCTCGACCTCTCGCAGGATCCCGGACGACTGAAGGAGGCGATCGCACGTTTGCAGGCCGTGGGGTCCCGCGTTTCGCTCTTCATCGATCCGGATCCCGATGTGGTCGGCGAATCCGCCGCCCTCGGAGCGGACGCGGTCGAGCTGCACACCGGCGAGTACGCGAATGCTTCTGACGCGGACGCGGCCGATCGCGAGCTCGAACGACTGCGCCGGGCGGCGACGGATGCGGCCGCTGCGGGCCTCGGAGTGCACGCGGGTCACGGGTTGACGTACGAGAATGTGATGCCGGTCGCGGCGATCCCGGAATGCGAGGAGCTGAACATCGGCCATTCGATCGTGAGCCGGTCGATCCTCATCGGGATGGAGCGTGCCGTGTGCGAGATGGGGGAGCTATTGCGGCGGGCGCGCACGTGAGGCAACGGGCGCTCATCATCTTCGGCGTCGCCGTATCGCTCGCACTTCTCGCCTACACCCTTCGTGACGTTTCGGTCGCCGAGCTGCTCGAGCACCTCGGCCACGCGAACCTCTGGTTGCTGCTCGCCGCGACCGCGGCCGCGACGCTCACCTTCGCGCTGAGGGCGATCCGGTGGCGCATCTTGCTGCTGCCCGTCGCCGGAGAGCTCTCGTTCCGATCGAGATTCGCGACGGTCTGTATCGGCTTCATGGCGAACAACGTGGTGGGGGCTCGGGTCGGCGAGTTCGCACGAGGGTACTCGCTCACTCGTATCGAGCCGGTCGGCCTGTCCCCCGTCATCGCATCCCTCGTCGTGGAGCGGCTGCTCGACGGCATCGTAACGGTTGGCCTCCTCATTCCGGCGTATCTGGTGATCGGTCCGGAACGCCTCGCGAGCGCGGGGCCGCTGGTGGAGATTCTGACGGGGTTCCTGATCATCGTCGGGATCGGAATCGTCGTCGCGTCCGCGATGGTGTGGCTGCCGGGCCGGTTGCTCGCGTTGGCGGATAAGCTCACGACGCGGCTCCCGGAGAAGTTCACGGAACGATTGATCGGCGTCCTCGAATCGTTCATCGACGGCCTGGGCGTCCTGAGGAAGTGGCGGATCCTGGTCGCCGCCTTTCTGTGGTCGGTCGTCGTCTGGGTGTGGAACGCGTTCTCGTTCTACCTCGGGTTGCTCGCGTTCGACATCGTCGAGCCCGGCTTCACGGGTTCGATGCTGCTGCAATCGATCATCAGCCTGTTCGTCGCCATCCCATCGACGCCGGGCTTCTTCGGTCCCTTCGAGTTCGGCGCGCGAGTCTGCCTGGAGCTTTATGGAATCGATCCCTCGCTGATCGTCTCCTTCGCCGCGAGCTACCACATCCTGACGTTCCTGCCGGTCACTCTGATCGGGATCTGGTACATGCGCGCGCTCGGCATCAAGCGATCGGACATTACCAACCGGGGAGAGGCCGCAGAGTCGTGATCACCCGGTGCCACGCGAAGGTGAATCTTCGATTGCGGGTCTTCGGCCGGGATGACACCGGCTTCCATGGGGTCGAGACGATTCTGCTGCGGACTGATCTCGCCGATACGCTGTCGATCGAGGAGGCGGGTGAGGGGATCTCGATCACGGTCGAAGGTGAGGCGGCAGGAGAAGTGCCCGCCTCGCCAGACAATCTCTGCGTGCGCGCCGCCGATCGTTTCCTCGCCGAGGCGTTCGCGGGGAAGCGCACGCGACCCGGCCTCCGGCTCTCGCTCGTCAAGCGAATTCCGGCCGGCAGCGGTCTCGGAGGCGGAAGCGCGGATGCCGCGGGTACCCTCAGGCTGCTGTCCGGGCGCTGGCCTGCGCTACCGGAGAGGAACCTGTTCCGAATCGCGGGCAAAATCGGGAGCGATGTGCCGTTTGGCTTGCTCGACGTCCCCATGGCGCTGGGCTGGGAGCGCGGTCGCCGACTGTTGCCGCTGAGACCGCCACCCGAGCGGCCGGGCCTGCTGCTCTCGCCACCGTTTTCGGTCGCGACGCTCGACGCCTACGAGTGGCTTGCGGCTTCGCGGACGGACGAGGACCCGGGTGGAGCCAGCATCCTTCCGGGCGCCACTCGTCTAGCCGGGTGGGACGCGTTGGAGAGACTGGTGCGAAACGACCTCGAGATGCCGGTTCTCGAACGACATCCCTCGCTGGCCAACGCGCGCTCGATTCTGCAGGATTCAGGGGCGACGACCTCGATGACGGGCTCCGGCTCGTCGCTGTTCGCGGTCTTCGAGGACGCCGCGGATCGAATGGCGGCGCTCCAGGTTCTGATCGACTCGGGGTTCGATGCGGATGCGGGGTGGACGACGCATGAGGTCCGACTTCCGGTGTGAGAGCTCAGGGAGTCCCTGGGGGAGCGGGTTTGACGCTTTCAGGGACGCCGCGTCATCTTCCGCCCCCAGCTCTGGCCCCTCGTCTAATGGCAAGACCCCGGCCTTTGGAGCCGGTAATCCAGGTTCGACCCCTGGGGGGCCAATCTTCCCGAGGCATCGCCGTGATCGAGACCGGCCCGCGGGCATGTCCTTTGCCGCAATCGGTGTGAACGGCTCTCCGCTGGCACGCCGCCCGGTGCGCCGCCGGCAGTATAGAGTCTGGAACGGGACACTGATGAAACTTCTGAACACTCGGTGGTCACTTTTTGCAGTCTTCGCTTCGGTCGTTGCGTGGGGGTGCGGTGAATCCACCCCGACGTCTCCGCCGCCACCTCCTCCGCCGGATCCCGCCGTCTATAGCGCGCTCGACGCCGGAGACGGCCACAGCTGCGGGATCAGCGCTCGTGGGACCTTTTGCTGGGGCGAGGGCGAGGCGGGCCAGATCGGCGACGGGGCTTCGACCGATCGGGATGCGCCCACCCGTTTGATCACGGCCTCCACGCTCGTCACCATCGCGGCTGGCGGGGAACATTCGTGCGCAGTGGCGACCGACGCCCGCGTGTTGTGCTGGGGAAACGGGGCTGAAGGACAAGTCGGGAACGGCGGCACTCAGAACTGGACCACCCCCGTCGCCGTATCGGGTGCGATCTCGTTCAGCTCCGTGACGGCCGGCGATTCTCATACCTGCGGAATCGCGACGTCAGGGGAGACTTACTGCTGGGGCCTCGGCGAGAGCGGCCGTCTCGGCCACGGGAACGTCGCCTCCCGTCTGACGCCGACGCTCGTGCTGGGGGGACAGCTCTTCACCCAGGTGAGTGCGGGAGAAGAGCACACATGCGGTATCACGGCTTCCGGCGCCGGTTTCTGCTGGGGCGAGGGTGACGATGGCCGGCTCGGGACCGGAAACACGAGCGATCGGCTCGAGCCGGCGGCGGTGGTCGGCGGGCTGTCTTTCGTGCGGATCTCGGCCGGGGAGTCGCACACCTGTGCAGTGTCCGACGCCGGCGAGTCCTACTGCTGGGGCGCCGGCGCCGACGGCCGGCTCGGATCCGGAAACACTCAGACGAGGCAGCAGCCGTTCCTCGTGCAGGGCGGGATCGGGTGGGCGTCGATCAGTGCCGGGAGCGACCACACGTGCGGAGTCGCGACCGACGGCAGCGGGTATTGCTGGGGCGCCGGTACCGCCGGACAGCTTGGTATCGGAAACACCCTCTCGCGTTTCGAACCGGCCCTCGTGTCGAGCGTCCCGGACTTCTCGTGGATCGGCGCGGGCGGCGATCACACCTGTGGGTTCACGACGGCGGGTGCCGCCTACTGCTGGGGTCTGGGCGATGACGGCAGGCTCGGGACCGGCAACACGAACACGCTCCTGCTTCCGGGAACGGTCATCGCCGGATGACCGAGCCGGTGGGTGTGGGTGGCGGCCCAGATGCGACACCCAACCGGCTCCTTGGTGCCAGCAGTCCGTACCTGCGCCAGCACGCGTACAACCCCGTGGATTGGTATCCGTGGGGCGAGGAGGCCTTCGAGAAGGCCCGGGCCGAGGACCGGCCGATATTCCTCTCCATCGGCTACGCTACATGCCACTGGTGCCATGTGATGGCCCACGAGTCCTTCGAGGATCCCGCGGTCGCCTCGCTGCTGAACGACGGCTTCGTGTCGATCAAGCTCGATCGGGAAGAGCGGCCAGACGTGGATTCCGTCTACATGACGGTCTGTCAGCTGATGACTGGACACGGTGGGTGGCCTCTCACCGTGGCGATGACACCGGATCGGCGCCCCTTTTTCGCCGGGACGTATTTCCCTCGAGAAAGCCGTCACGGGCGGATGGGCATGCTGGACCTCGTCCCCCGGCTGTCGGCCCTGTGGAACGACCGGCGATCCGACCTGGAGGCTTCTGCGGACGCCGCCGTCGAAGCGATCCGGGAGCTCGAGGGACGTGGGGGCGAGGAGGCGGGCGGCGGCGAGGGAGAGGAGACGCTGAAGCGTGGGTACGAAGAGCTCCGAGGCCGGTACGACCCTCAACAGGGCGGGTTCGGTCGCGCCCCGAAGTTCCCGACGCCGCACAACTTGATGTTTCTCTTGCGCTGGCACGACCGGACAGGTGAGCCGGCGGCGCTCGAGATGGTCGAGAAGACGCTCACCATGATGCGGCGAGGCGGGGTCTTCGATCATATCGGGTCGGGCTTCCATCGATACTCGACGGACGCGCGCTGGCTCCTCCCGCATTTCGAGAAGATGCTCTACGATCAGGCGCTCATTGCCATGGCCGCCACCGAGACCTGGCAGGTCACTCGAGACGACCGGTACCGCCGGATCGTCGACGAGATCTTCGAGTACGTGTCGCGAGACCTGACCGACGAAACCGGTGGGTTCTGCTCGGCGGAGGACGCGGACAGCGAGGGCCGGGAGGGCGCCTTCTACGTCTGGACGCGGGAAGAGTTCGACCGGGTGCTGGAGCCGTCGGTCGGCCGGGACGAAGCCGCGTTCGCACGCGATGCGTTCGGCGTGCAGAACCGCGGCAACTTCGCCGATGAGGCGACCGGCGAGATGACCGGGGAGAACATCATCCACCGGCGAGGATCGCGCGCGGACCTCGCCGTTCGATCCGGATCAACCGAGGCGGAGGTCGGGGATCGGCTCGAAGCCATCCGCGACGCGCTCTTCGAGGCGCGAGAGAAGCGGCCGCGTCCGCTATTGGACGACAAAATCCTGACCGACTGGAACGGTCTGATGATCGCGGCGCTCGCGAGCGCGGGGAGGGCCTTCGGGGACCGCCGCTACACCGTGGCAGCGGAGGCGGCCGCCCGATTCATTCTCGATCGATTGGCCGGGGACGAGGGGGGTCTCCTGCACCGGTATCGAGCCGGGACGGCTGGCATTCGAGCGGGCGCCGCCGACTACGCCTACTTGCTGTGGGGGCTGATCGAGCTCTACGGAGCCACGTTCGAACCGGAATGGCTGGAGCGGTCGGGAGATCTGGCTGTCGCCCTCATGGAGGAGTTTTGGGACCATGATCGGGGGGGGCTCTTTACCTCCGCGGCCGACGTCGATGATGTGCTGGTTCGGCAACGTGAAATCTATGACGGCGCGACGCCGTCCGTGAACGCGACCGCTCGCTACGCGCTCGCCCGGTTGTCGCAGCTCACCGGGAATCCGGAATGGGCCAGCCGGTCTGCCGCGATCGGTGATGCGTTCGCCGGCGTGGTCGAGCGGAACCCCTCGGCGCACACGATGTCACTCGTCGCCCTGGACCTGGCTCTCGGACCGTCGCACGAAGTCGTAATCGCCGGGGATCGCGGTGCGACGGACACGGGCGTGCTGCTCGCGACCATCGAAGGGAGATTCAGACCCCGAACGGGGGTGCTGCTCCGTCCGAGTGGGGAGGGTGCGAAGGTCCTGGATCGGGTCGCTCCGTTCACCCGCGGTCAATCGCCGGTGGGCGGAGCCGCGGCCGCCTACGTCTGCAGCGAATTCGCCTGTCAGCGCCCGACGACCGACGCCTCCGAGATGGTCACGCTGCTCGATTGATTCTGGGCGAGCGCATCCCCCAACCTCGTGCTCTGGACGATGCTGTCCCACATCTGCGGTTGGAAGGCATAGATCGAGGTCGCGACGGCTACCGGGGTCCCGAGGAGTAGCCCGAAGTACAGGAGGGCCCCCGCGATGGCGGTACGGGGTCGCGCCGGTCGAGCATCGAGCCGCGGCACGATCAGCGCCGCCAGCCGTGAGCGATGAGCGACGGGACTCTTCGCGAACGGGTCTTCCTGCAGGGTCTCGAAGACGGTGCGGACCCTCTCGGACGGGGTCATGGGCGATTCGATTCGCGCCCGTACGCGTACCAGCCCCGTGGCCGCGCCCCACGCCGCGCGCAGAGAGATGATCAGAGCCAACGACATCGCCGCGAGGATCGGATCGCGAAGCACCCAGGCTCCGAGACCCAGGGTCACGGTCCCCCCTGCCAGGAAGACCACCTGAGCTCGGGGGTACCGCCCCAGCATCAGCGTCTCGACGATTCGCCCTCCGTCGAGCGGCGAGATCGGCAACAGGTTGAAGTAGTTCACGATCAACGCCGTCGTGGCCATCGCCAGCCACCACAGACCGCCGTTCTCGAAGAACAGCAGCATGCAGACGAGACCCAGGATCAGACCGGGCACGGGTCCCGCGAGCAGGACGACCGTCCGCTGCAGCGGGGTCGCATCGTCCTTCTCGCCCAGGGCCGCGGCTCCAAAAAGCGGGATGAAGAGGATTCGTCGGTCCCGGTATCCAAATGCGGCCATCCCGACGACGTGACCGAGTTCGTGGAGAAGCAGGACGGCGCAGAGCACGGAAGCGAGTTCCCATCCGAACCAGAGGCCGAACACCGCGAGGCAGGCGGCGGCACTTCCGAATCCCATCGCCCACCGCTCCCATCGCGCGCGCGCGTCCCGGCGGCAGCGATCGGAATCTCGAGTGTATTCGTAGCCCCACGCCATCGCGGCCGCTTTCGCACGATCCAGGGATGGCTCGAGCGGGTCGGTCACGACATCGACGCTGGACCGCCACAGCTCTGTTCTGGCGCGCGTCCTCGCGGTCGCGGCCTCCCGATGCAGGACCCGTCGTTGACCGGCCAGGAGCCGCCCGCCCATCGCCCAGGCGGACCCAGAGCGGAAACGCCACCTCGGCCGCCCGGACGATGGCCGGCTCGTCCTCCGAGTGACGCCGTCCCGTTCCCAGCTAGCCAGCGTGCTCTCGAGCGCATCCTGCTCGATCGCGTCCCAGGCCGCGGGCAGCACGGGCTCGCTCGCTGTCAGACCACCATGAGGGGAAAGCGCGTGAAGGTGGGCGGCCCATTGGCGCCCGAGGTCGTTCAGGTCGTGGTCGAAGCACTCCCAACCCGGCGGGAATCCAGGTGTGAGGTGCGCGAGCCCGTCGAAGGTGGCGACGGTCGCGTCCCCCTTCAGACGAGACATGAAGCTCACGTTGTACGGTCGATCGCCCATGCCGGGAAGCGGTGGCCCCACGAACGCCAGCGCGCCGCTCTCGTCGTGCACGTAGGCGAGTTCAGGTCGTGGTCCTTCGCATACGTCGATCGACTCGGTCCACCGGGCCCCCGCTCGGCGGAAGCCGATCGGGAGCAGCTCTCGCTCTGCCGCCTCGAAGATCGGCGCGAGCGTGGGTGGAAGCTCTGACGGATCTACGTGACGGATCGTCGGGAGCTCGAGCCGCCGACTTCGCAGATGTCGCCACGCGAACCCGCGTGTGCCTCCGAGAAGGAGGAGCGCGGCGATCAACAGCGTCATGGAGATCTCGATCATGCTCACGTCTTGCCGGTCCGTCTGTCGTTTCCCATGCGGGTCCCGCACGGTGTTCCGGTTTCGGTCGCGCGAGCGGCGCAAGAAGGGAACCGAAAGCAACCCGTTGCCGGGCAACGAGATGCGAGACGAAGGGCCGTTCCCACGGGCGGCATTCTGCGAGGGTTCGGGCGTTCTAGTCGGAGCGTACCGGGCTTTTTGACCGACCCCGTGACGGATATCGTCCCTTCCGACGATTCAGAACCCTCCGGAAAGACGAGCAAGTGGACACGACCTATTTCGGGAACCCGATGTCCCAGTGGCTGATCGCGGCGGGGATCCTCGTTCTCTCTGCCGTCGGGCTCTGGGCGGTACAGCGATTCGTACTGACGAGACTCACGAGCTTCGCCCGCCAGACACAGACCGGCATCGACGACCTCATCGCGCACGTGCTGAGTCGCACCAAGCTGACCCTGCTTCTGGTAATCGCGCTCTTCTTCGCCTCGCTGTCGCTCACCCTGGAGCCGATGGCGGCTCTTGTCCTTCGACGCGCCGGGGCAATCGCGATCGTGATCCAGTGCGGTGTCTGGGCGGGTGCGGCCATCTCCTTCTGGGTGGAGCAGTTCGTCAGGGAGACCGCCGAGGAAGATCCAGCGGCGGTCACTACCGTCAGCGCCCTGTCCTTCGTGGGCCGTCTCGTGGTCTGGCTGGTCGTGCTGCTCCTGATCCTCGACAACCTCGGGGTCGAGGTGACGGCGCTTCTGACGGGGCTGGGGATCGGCGGGATCGCGGTGGCCCTCGCCGTCCAGAACGTGCTTGGGGACTTGCTCGCATCGCTGTCGATCGTGCTCGACAAGCCGTTCGTGATCGGCGACTTCCTGGTCGTCGGCGAGTTCAAGGGCACGGTCGAGTACGTGGGTCTCAAGACCACGCGGCTCCGCAGTATTACCGGCGAGCAGCTCGTACTCGGGAACAACGACATGCTGTCGTCTCGACTGCGCAACCTCGGCCGGATGGGCGACCGCCGGGGCGACATGACGATTGGCGTCACCTACGACACGTCACGCCATACGCTCGAGCGAATCCCCGGCTGGATCGCCGAGATCGTGGATGCCCGGGAGGAGACGGTCCACGATCGCACACACCTCTCGGCGTTCGGCCCCTACTCGGTGGACTTTGAAACCGTCTACCACGTGACGGTGCCCGAGTACGATCGTTTCATGGACGTGAAGCAGGCGATCAACCTCGGGATTCACGAGAAGTTCGAGGCGGAGGGAGTGGACTTCGCGTATCCGACGCAGCTGGTCTATACCGCCCCGCTCAAAGGAGACGCCGGCTAGCCGACCGGGTTGGTGCCGGTCCGGGACACGATCGCTCTGCGTCGAGCGTCGGCTCCAGTGGCCTCGGTGGGGGCGGGAGGGGCCTTCGTTTCGTTGACAATCAACCGTTTGCATCGGTAACCTAGGCGGCTGTTAAAGCCCGGGATGATTGCCCGGGCGGCCGGGGCGGGTGACCGTCCCGCGTGGGTTCGGGACCCAGGCCACATCTCCAACCAGCCATCTACGGGACAACGTGGAAACGCCGGACTTTTCGGCCAGCGCGAATCCGATCATGCTGCTCTCGGGCACTGCGAACCGTTCCCTCGCCGAGGGGATAGCGGAGGTGCTCGGGGAGGAGCTGTGTGACGTGACGATCAAACGGTTCGCCGACGGGGAGATCTTTGTCGGGATCGAGGAAAACGTGCGTGGTCGCGACGTGTTCCTGATACAGTCGACCAGCCCTCCCGCAGAGAACATCCTGGAACTGCTGATCCTGATCGACGCCGCCCGACGGGCGTCGGCCGCCCGTATCACGGCGGTCGTGCCCTATTACGGATACGGACGGTCGGATCGCAAGGACCAGCCGCGCGTCGCGATCGCCGCCAAGCTCATGGCCAACCTGATGACCGCGGCCGGGGCCGATCGAGTTCTCTCCATCGATTTCCATCAGCACCAGATCCAGGGTTTCTTCGACATCCCCGTGGATCACCTCTACGCGGCCCCGGTGTTTCGGCGGTACTACGAGATGAAGAAGTTCGACAACCTCTGCGTAGTGGCCACCGATGTGAGCGCCGCCAAGATGGCGCGAGGGTACGCGAAGCGGCTCGGGGGCGATCTCGCGATCA
>Ga0224508_10003083_pt1 | contig 13890 bp, 16 predicted proteins | sample SF_Jan12_sed_USG_4_FD_170157 | JGI IMG/M metagenome (GOLD analysis project Ga0224508, IMG submission 170157) | Sediment microbial communities from San Francisco Bay, California, United States - SF_Jan12_sed_USGS_21 | ecosystem: Environmental > Aquatic > Marine > Sediment | place: USA...
TTGATGCGAAATCGCCAGGCGAGCCTAGCGGTTCTGTTCCGCGTTTTGCTCGGGGAGGAGGACTTGAACCCCCAATGTCTGGACCAGAACCAGATGTGTTGCCAATTACACCATCCCCGAAGGACCCGTCTAAGGCTAGCGGGAACCGGCCCGATCAGGGATGGGATTTCACACCCGATCGAGCCGTCTGAAGCCTATGACCCGCCCGATCGCGACCGCCACCGACTCCTCGACGAGCCGATCGATCGAGGCGGCCTGCGGAGTGAGCGACACCGTCGCTCGGAGGCCGACCTCTTCAGCGGTGAGGATCGACCGCTTCGCGTGATAGCGGTCGGTCACGAGCACCACGTCGACGACACCCTCGTTGCGGAGGAACCGGGCCGTCGCCGCGAGCGACTGGTAGGTCGACGCCCCCTGCACTTCGAGCCGAAGGCGCTCGTCGGGAATGCCGGACCGCTCTCGAAGGTAGTCGTAGCCGGTCTTGGCCTCAGTCGTGATGTCGGCGGCCTGCCCACCGCCGGTCACGACGACGAGCTCGACCTCACCCGCCTCGTACAGCTCGGCCGCCTCATCGAGCCGGGCTCGGAGCACCGGCGACGGCTCACCGTTGTACTGGGCAGCGCCGAGCACGACCGCCGCCCGAGGCGAGTCGTCGTTCCCGATCCGGGGCTCGTAGTCGCGGCGCGACGTCATCCACACGTCGACGAAGGAGGCGACGAAGTAGAGGACGACGAGCCCGACCACCACGGCAAGCCACCCGAGCCTGGGTAGTGAGCGGGCACCCCAGGATGGCTCCCCTGCCGCGCCCCCCTGGTCGGGGTGGTCGGTCCCGTACTCCTCAGAGTCGGGCGCGGGCTGCTCGGAGACGTTCAAGGACTTCGGTCCGGTCGAGTTCTGCCATCGGTGCGAACAACGGTAGTCCGGACCGATGCCCGGTCACCGCCATTCGCACCGGCATCTGCGACTTCTGATCAAGCTGCTCCCCGACGCCGAGCACGAGCTTCTCGAGCGCCTCCGGGGTCCAGTCGACGGCGCCCAGGCCCTCGATCACCGCGTCGATCACCGCGTCGACGCCGTCACGACCCATGACCTTCTTCCAGTCCTTGGCGGTCGGCTCTGCCGGTCCGCCGACGACCCAGTCGAAGAAGGCGGCCGACTCGTCGAGGCGCTTCACCCGCTGCTGGACCTCGGGAGCGTGGCGAGCAAAGAGGTCGTCGGGGATGGGTACCGGGGCTTCGGCCAGAAATGGGGTGGCCCGGCGCACGAACTCGTCGGTGGCGAGCGCTCGGATGTACTCGCCGTTGAAGTGGTCGAGCTTCTTCACGTCGAAGAACGCGGGGCGTTGTTGACGTCGACGATGTCGAACAGCTCGATGATCTCCTCGATCGGGCGGATCTCGACGCCGTCCTTGGCCCCCCAGCCGAGCGTGACGAGATAGTTCCGCATCGCCTCGGGCAGGTAGCCGCGGTCCCGGTAATCGCCGACCGATACGTCGTCGCGGCGCTTCGACAGCTTCTGCCGTTTCTCGTTGACGATGAGCGGCAGGTGGGCGTAGACCGGCTGGTCGTCGGCGCCCATCGCTGCCCGTAGCAGCAGCACTCGGGGGGTCGTGTTGACGAGGTCTTCGCCTCGCACGACGTGGGTGATGCCCATGTCGAGATCGTCGTAGGCGTTGGCGACGTGGAACATCGGCACGCCGTTGGAGCGGACGATGACGAAGTCCTCCAGCAACTCGTTCTCGAACTCGACCCGGCCCCGGATCACGTCGTCCCACCCGGTCACCCCGTGGTCGGGGGTGCGGAAGCGCACGACGACCCCTTCGCCGGGGCCGACACCGCGGTCCCGGCAGTGGCCGTCGTAGCCGCCGGTCTTGCCGCTCGCCTCGAGCCGGGCCTTCACCGCCTCCTGCGAGCAGTCGCAGCGGTAGGCGGCGCCGCTCACCAGGAGCTGATCGGCCGCAGCCCGGTACCGATCGAACCGGGCGGACTGGTGGTACTCCTCGTCCCAGTCGAGGCCGAGCCAGCGCAGGTTCTCGCCGATGGCCTCGACGTGCTCGGAGGTGCTGCGGTCGGCGTCGGTGTCCTCGACGCGAAGCACGAACGTACCGCCGGTATGGCGGGCGTAGAGCCAGTTGAAGAGCGCCGACCGGGCGCCTCCGACGTGGAGGAAGCCGGTGGGAGCGGGCGAGAAGCGGACGCGGACGGTCACCGCTCCCCCTTTCAATGGACGTCGGGCAACTCGTCGACGAGGTTCGAGCGCCAGTCCGATCGGTATGCGGCGACGATGGCACCGGGTGACTGCCGGAGCACCTCGGCCGGCACGAGATCGACGAGATCCCGCCGCTCGGCGTAATGATGACTGGAGTGGACTTCGGCGAACAGCGCCTCGCGGAGCTCGACCAGCCCGGGCGGTGGGTCGTCGTCGAGGAACCCGAAGACGGTGAAGGCCGCGGTCAGATCGTGGATAACGGGGGCCCGGCCGAACAGCGCTGACCGCTTCATGGCCACCGCCACACAACCGGCGACGGCGTCGTCGTGGTTGACCCAACCGAGATGGAGCTGAGCTTCGAGCTGGCGGACCAGGCGGAAGGCGTAGCCCTGGTCGGGGCCGATGCTGCCGAGCCGGGCTCCCTGGGGCTGGGCGCCGGCGAGGTCGCCGGGACGGTCGGCCACCCAGGCGTCGGCCCGTCGGGGAGGTGAGGTGTAGGCCCGGACTCGCTGAGTTGGATCGGTCGGGACGAAGTCGGGAGCTGCCACGAGGTCGAGGCTACCGTAGTCCGCATCCGTCCCCGGAGGAGAGGGCCACATGGGTATCGAATCGGTGCTGTACCGGATCATTCTGCTGTTGCACATCGCGACTGCGATCGTCGGGTTCGGTGGGGTGATCACCCACGGCGCCTACAACGCCCGAGCGTTCCGGAGCGCCGCTGCGCCCGGCGCCGTGCTGCTCGAGGCCACCAAGGGCGTCAACAAGATCGCCGACTACGCCCTGTATGCGCTGCTACCGCTCGGCATCGTCTTGATCGCGATCAGCGACGACGCGTTCGGGTTCGGTGATGCCTGGGTGTCGGCCAGCTTCGTGGTGTGGTTCTTGATCATCGGTGCCATCCACGGCGCGATCCGCCCTGCCGTCCGGACGTTGTCGGAACGGGCCTCGGCGCTGGCTCCCGACGGACAGCTCGACGCCGACCCGGACGCCGCCGCTGCGTCGCGCAAGCTGATGATCGGCGAGGGGGCGACCGAGCTGCTCCTCGTGATCGCCCTCGTGTTGATGATCTGGCAGCCCGGCGGCTGACAACACCGCGCCGCTCGGCGCGACGGGTCGAGGCTGGCCGACTTGGTGGCGGCCCGGTCGGGACGTCAAGATCGTGTCGTGAAGGTAGGTGTGCTCCAGTTCTTCAGCTGGCCCGGTCGGAAGGCGCCGATCGAGAAGGTGTACCAGCGAGCGCTCGAGCGCATCGAAGTGATGGACCGGACCGGCTACGACGCCGTATGGCTGGCCGAGCACCACTTCAACTCGTTCAGCGTGTGCCCTTCGGTGACCATGATGGGCACCCAGATCGCCGAGAGGACCGAGCGGCTCCGGATCGGGACCGCCGGAACGCTGGCCGGCCTCCATCACCCCCTCCACCTCGCCGAGCAGCTCGCCTTCCTCGACGTCTTGTCCGACGGCCGGCTCAACTGGGGCGCAGCCCGGGGGTTCGACGCCACCGAGTTCCGAGCGTTCGGGGTCGAGGGTCACGAGAGCGCGGACAGGTTCCGGGAGCACGTTCTGGCGGTGCTGGCCGCCTGGGGGACCGAGCGGGCCTCGTTCGAGGGCCGATACGTGTCGTTCACCGATATCGAGCTGCTGCCGAAGCCGGCCCAGCAGCCCCGCCCACCGACGTGGATGGCCGTCAGCTCCCCGTCGGCGATCAGCTGGGCCGCCGATCACGGCTTCCCGATCCTGATGGACCCGCACAGCTCGCATGTCGAGATCGCTCGCAAGCGGGCGATCTGGGCCGACGCGATGGCTGCGGCCGGCCACGATCCGGCCCCCTACGACATCCCGATCGCCAGGCTGTTGGCGGTCGCCCCGACCGACGCAGAAGCGGAGGCGGTGGCCCGTCGGGGCGCCGGCTGGATGCTCGGCTCCTACGTCGGGGCCAAGGGCAACGTGGTTCCCGACCAGGCCGACGCCCCGGTCGACTTCAAGCCTGGCATGGACCCGGTCGACCGATACGTCGACGAGGTCATGATCTGGGGCTCACCGACCAAGGTGCGGGACGAGCTCGAGTCGCTGCGCGGCCGGCTGCCGCTCGACTACCTGATGGCGGCTCCGCTCAGCACCGAGACCTTCCACCTCTTCACCGACGAGGTACTGCCCGCGATCGGCGGCTGAGGCGCGGCAGCCGGATCGCTTAGCCTGACGAGCGACGTCACTACGCCGCTGCCCACTCCTCCGCTTTGAGCAGGGCGAAGACCATCGAGTCCGACAGCGCCTGCCACGAGGCCTCGATGATGTTCTCGCTCACTCCGATGGTGCTCCAGTGGTGCTCGCCATCGGTGGCATCGATCAAGACCCGGGTCACGGCACCGGTGCCCTCGCCAGAGTCGATGATGCGGACCTTGTAGTCGGTGAGTCGAACCGAGTCGAGCTTGGGAAGGCGATCGGCGACCGCGTTGCGAAACGCCGCGTCGAGGGCGTTGACCGGGCCGTTCCCCTCCCCGGTCGCCACGATGCGCTCATCGCCGACGTGGAGCTTGAGCGTGGCTTCGGTCTCCACGCCGTCGTAGTGGCCGAGCGGGTTCTGCTCCTGGGCCATCGGCTGGCCGGGCCGGTGCTCGACCATCACCCGGAACGACTCGAGCTCGAAGAACCGGTTGACCCAGCCGGTGGCCCGACGCATGAGCAGCTCGAGCGAGGCATCGGCCGCTTCGAAGTGGTAGCCGGCGTGCTCCAGCTGCTTCAGCTCCTCCAACACGGCCTTCATCTGGAGTCCGTCGATGTCGATCCCGAGCTCCTTCGCCTTCAGCTCGATTGTCGCCCGACCCGACAGGTCCGACACGAGGAAGCGCGTGCCGTTGCCGACCAGCGCCGGGTCGACGTGCTCGTAGGCGTCGGGCCGCCGGGCGATGGCCGAGGTGTGCAACCCGGCCTTGTGGGCGAAGGCCGACTGGCCCACGTAGGGCTGCTGCGACATCGGCGGCAGGTTGACGAGCTCGGCGACGTGGTTGCTGACCGCGGTCATCTGGGCCATGCCGCCTTCTGGCAGCGTGCGGATCCCCATCTTCAGCGTGAGGTTGGGGACGAATGTGGTCAGGTCGCAGTTGCCGGTTCGCTCGCCGTAGCCGTTGATCGTTCCCTGGACATGCGTGGAACCGGCCCGGACACCGGCCACGGCGTTGGCCACGGCGCAACCGGTGTCGTTCTGGGTGTGCATCCCGACGACGATCTCGGGGAACATCGATACCGCTGCCCTGGTCGCGCCCTCCACTTCGTGGGGAAGCGAACCGCCGTTGGTGTCGCACAACACGAGCGCTTCCGCGCCGGCCACGGCGGCCGCCTCCAGGCACCGGAGCGTGAACTCGGGGTTGCGCTTGTAGCCATCGAAGAAGTGCTCGAAATCGACGAACACCCGCCGGCCCTGGCCGACCAAGTACTGCACCGAGTCGGCGATCATGGCGATGCCCTCGTCGAGGGTGGTCCGCAGCGCCTCGAGCACGTGATAGTCCCACGACTTCGCCACGATGCAACAGATCGGGGCCTGGGCGGCCAAGAGGTTGGCGAGCGTTTCGTCGCTGTCGACCTTGCCCTTCGGGCGGCGAGTCGAGCCGAACGCCACCAGCGTCGACGTTGTCAGGTCGAGCTCGCCGGCTGCGGCCCGGCGAAAGAACTCGTCGTCGCGAGGATTCGATCCCGGCCAGCCGCCTTCGATGTAGTGAACGCCGAGGAGGTCGAGCTGCTCGGCGATTCGCAGCTTGTCGTCGGCGGTGAGGGCGATGCCCTCGAACTGCGAGCCGTCACGCAGCGTCGTGTCGAAGATCTCGACCGCTTCCGGCCACGACGGATCGCGCTGGCCGAGGCGTTCGATGGTCATGCCCTGGGCGTCGTTCGACGGATGCTGGTCCGACCCGGTGCCCGGGCCTTTGCTCTTCGGTTCCGTGCTCATGATTCACCACTCACTGGTAGTCATTCGTCGCTTCGTGGCGCCGCCGGCGGCGGAGCCGATCGATCACAGATTGGCGATAACGGCGTCGGCTATCTCCGACGTCGAGCCCTCGGTGCCGGTTGCCACCTCGCAAGCCTTGACGATCCGAGCTGCTGCGTTGTCCTCGCCGAGGAAGTCAAGCATCAGCGCCCCCGACAGTATGGCGGCGATCGGGTTGGCTTTGGCCTGTCCGGCGATGTCGGGGGCGGAGCCGTGCACCGGCTCGAACATCGAAGGGCCGGTGCGGGCCGGATTCAGATTGGCCGACGACGCCAGGCCGATGCCGCCCGACACGGCGCCGCCGAGATCGGTGAGGATGTCGCCGAACAGGTTGTCGGTCACGACCACGTCGTAGCGTCCGGGATCGTCTACGAAGTAGATGCACGCGGCGTCGACGTGGTTGTAGGCGGTCTCGACGTCGGGATGTTCGGCCGCCACCTCGTTGAAGGTCCGCTCCCACAGATCGCCGGAGAACGTCAGCACATTCGTCTTGTGCACCAGCGTCAGGTGCTTGCGTCGCTTCTCGGCCAGCTCGAATGCGTAGCGAATGCACCGTTCGGCCCCCATACGGGTGTTGACCGAGCCCTGGGTGGCGATCTCGAACGGGGTGCCCTTGCGGAGGAAGCCTCCCTCGCCGGCGTACGCGCCCTCGGTGTTCTCCCTGATGACCACGAAATCATGAGTGGGGGTGGTAAACGGCCGCTGGTTGACGTACAGGTCGAGCTCGAAGCGCATCTTCAGCAGCAGGCCGCGCTCGATCACGCCCGGTGGCACCTCGGGGGTGCCGACGGCCCCGAGGTAGATGGCGTCGAGTCCGCGCCAGTCGTCGAGGATCGAGTCGGGGAGGATCGTGCCGTCGGCGAGGTAGCGGGCCCCACCGAGGTCGTAGTCGACGGTGTCGAGGGTGACGCCGGCGGCCTCGATCACCCGGAGTCCCTCGGCGATCACCTCGGGCCCGATCCCGTCTCCCCCCAGCACTCCCACTCGATAGCTCACCGTTGCCCTACCTCTCTGCCACGCGTACTGAATTTCGAGGCTGTCAACCCTACTGCTCAAGCGGCGATACGAACGTTCCGACACCTCAATCGGGATCGGGGGGCACTCCGCGATCCCGAGGAGCAACTGTGAGCACCGAGCGACGATTCGACTTCACATCGGAAACCATCCCCTCGTCGTGGCACGAGGCGGCGACACATGCTCCGGAGGGGACTAAGACCCCGCTGCGTCGGGAGGCCCCGATGCGGGCGGTTCCCACTAACGACGCCCTCGACCTGTTCACCGCCGGGCTGTCGGCCCTGGTCACTTGCATCATTGCCGTGTCCCTGTGGTACGAGATCGACGGGCAGACCAATGTGTCGACCTCGTGGGGGGCGCTCGCGCTCGGAACGGCGGTCGCCCTCGCGATCCGATTCGGTGGCGGCGAGCAGGACCACCAGGTCAGGGCGGTGTTGTCGCTGGTGTTCTACGTGGGCGCCCTCCTGGTCGCGCTGTACATCATCGGCGCGGCGAACCACTACGAGCTCTACGGGTCGTCGGGTGATCCGTTCGACTTCGAGCGGGAGTTGTTGAACACGAGGATCACCAGGCCGTGGGCAGTGGTCGCGTGGTCGGGCGGGGCGCTGGCCACCGTGCTGATCAGCTACGCCCTGCGCCGCCGGAACTGACCCTCACTGGGGCGGGTATCAGGAACGGTCGTCCCGCCGGCTCCCGATAGTCTTGAGCGGGTGGTAGACGTACACAAGCTCTCCAGAGATGCCTTCGACCGCCTCCAGGCCGAATACGACGACCTCACCACGCGGGGCCGCATCGAGATCGCCCAGAAGATCGAGACCGCCCGTGAGCTCGGCGATCTGTCGGAGAACGGCGACTACCACGCCGCCAAGGAGGAGCAAGGCAAGATGGAGGGCCGCATTGCCCACCTGTCGGCCCTCATCGAGAACGCCGAGATCGTCGAGGTCGACCTGAGCGCCGACATGACGGTGCAGGCGGGGTGCGTGGTGTCGATCCGTTACGCCGGCGACGATGACGTCGAGAAGTACCTGCTCGGCTCGATCGAGGAACGACGGGACGGCCTGACCGTCATGTCGCCTGGGTCGCCGTTGGGGCAGGCGCTCATCGGGACGTCGATCGACGACACGGTTACCTTCGAGGCACCGAACGGGCCGCTCGACGTGACCGTGGTCGATATCGAGGCCTGATCAGCGGGCGCCGAGCTCGGCGGACATCGCTGCGGCGACGGCACGGACGGCCGGTCCGTAGCGCAGGTCGGGCTGCCGGGTGGTTCGGTCGATCGGGCCCGACACGCTCACCGCAGCGACGATCTCACCTCCCGGCCCGGTGATCGCGGCACTGACCGATGCGACGCCGGGCTCCCGCTCCTCGACCGAGGCGTGCGAGGCGGCGGCCGGGACCTCGCCCCGGAGCACGTTGGCCGCAGAGCCGCGCTCCATCGTCAGCCGGGACCCGACCGACACGATCGTCCGCAGCCCGTACTGAGACTCGGCCACGGCGACGCAAACCCGCTCGTCACCATCGCGAACGTACAGCTGGGCGCTCTCGCCGGTTTCGTCCCGCAGCCGCACGAGATGGGGTTGGGCCACGTCGACGAGAGGGATCTGCGAGGCAGCGGCCCGACCGAAGCTCAGCAGGCGATAACCGAGCAGGAACCTCCCGTCGGGCCCGCGGCGGACCAGGCCGTGCCCTTCGAGGGCGACCGCCAGCCGGTGCGCGGTCGCTCGGCTCAGCCCTGACTCCTCGACCAGCTCGGCGAGCGACCGCGGGCCTTGCTCGAGCGATCCCAGCACGAGAAGGGCCTTGTCGATCACGCCAACCCTGCCTACATTGGACGCCACGAATGAGATCGTAGTCTCACATAGTGAGAAACTCATCGTGAGACGCTCATGTCGGGGTCGAGAGCACAGACGAGGGCCCCGGGTACGTGCCAGCTACGCCCACGGAGAAAGAAGACTCGCAATGGCCGACGAAGCCCGCACGCTCGCCGAGAAGGTGTGGGATGCCCACGTCGTCAACCGCGGCGCCGATGGCGATCCCGACCTGTTGTACATCGACCTCCACCTCGTCCATGAGGTCACCTCGCCGCAGGCGTTCGACGGGCTCCGGCTTGCCGGTCGGAAGGTCCGGCGACCCGACCTCACCGTCGCCACCGAAGACCACAACGTGCCGACCGAGAACATCGATCAGCCGATCGCCGATCCGATCAGCGCCAAGCAGATCGAGACCATGCGGGCCAACGCCGCCGAATTCGGCATCGTGAACCACGAAATGGGCTCGCCGGGCCAGGGCATCGTGCACGTGATCGGGCCCGAGCAGGGCCTCACTCAGCCCGGCATGACCGTCGTCTGTGGCGACTCCCACACCGCGACCCACGGCGCCTTCGGAGCGATCGCATTCGGCATCGGAACCAGCGAGGTCGAGCACGTGCTCGCCACCCAGACGCTGCAACAGGTGAAGCCGAAGACGATGGCGATCGACGTCGACGGCCAGCTCAGCGCCGGGGCATCGGCCAAGGACGTGATCCTCGCCATCATCGGCACGATCGGCACCGGCGGCGGCATCGGTCACATCATCGAGTATCGGGGAGAGGTCTTCCGCAACCTCTCGATGGAAGCCCGGATGACGGTGTGCAACATGTCGATCGAAGCAGGAGCGAAGGCCGGTATGGTCGCCCCCGACGAGACGACGTTCGCCTACCTGGAAGGGCGGGAACACGCCCCGCAGGGCGCCGCTTGGGAGCAGGCCCTCGACCACTGGCGGAGCCTGCCGACCGACCCAGCCGCCGCGTTCGACACGCAGGTGACGATCGACGGTGCGACGATCGCCCCTCACGTGACGTGGGGCACCAACCCAGGCCAGGTCGTCCCGCTCGACGCCGAGGTCCCCTCCCCCGACAGCTTCGACGATCCAGCCAAACGCGATGCCGCCGCCCGGGCTTTGGACTACATGGGTCTCATCGGCGGAACGCCGATGCGGGAGATCGGTGTCGACACCGTCTTCATCGGCTCCTGCACCAACAGCCGCATCGAAGACCTCCGGGCCGCAGCCGAGGTGGCGCAGGGCCGGACGGTGGCCACCGGGGTCCGCACGCTCGTCGTCCCCGGCTCGTACGCGGTCAAGACCCAGGCCGAAGCCGAGGGCCTCGACGAGATCTTTCGGACGGCCGGGTTCGACTGGCGGGAGCCGGGCTGCTCGATGTGCCTGGCCATGAACCCCGACAAGCTCTCCCCGGGGGAGCGGTCGGCGTCGACCAGCAACCGCAACTTCGAAGGCCGGCAGGGCCGGGGCGGCCGGACCCACCTCGTGTCGCCAGCGGTCGCCGCCGCCACCGCCGTCGCCGGCCACTTCGCCTCCCCGGCCGACCTCGACTGAACCTGCGACCGCAGGCAACGCACACGACCAGCTACCGATCAGGAATCGTCACGATGGACCCAGTACGAATCGTCACCGGCCGGGCGGTCCCCCTCGACCGCTCCGACGTGGACACCGACCAGATCATCCCATCCGACTGGCTGAAGCAGGTCGAGCGGACCGGCTTCGAGAAGGGCCTGTTCTCCGAGTGGCGTGACGACCCCGGCTTCGTGATGAACGACGAGCGGTTCGCCGGCGCGACCATCTTGATCGCCGGTCAGAACTTCGGCGTTGGCTCCTCACGCGAGCATGCGGTCTGGGCGATTCAGCAGTCCGGGTTCCGGGCCGTGATCTCCCCTCGCTTCGGCGACATCTTCCGCAACAACTCGACGAAGAACGGGCTCGTCCCCGTCGTGGTCTCCCCCGAGGTCGGGGCCCGGCTGCTGGCCGAGGTCGACGCCAACCCCGACCTCGAGCTGACGATCGACGTCGAGCGTCGCCTGCTCGAAGCGCCCGCCATCGGCCTGTCGGAGTCGTTCCCGCTGGACGACGCGACCCGGGAGCGGTTCCTGCAGGGGCTCGACGACATCGGGATCAGCCTCCGAAACGAGGCCGCGATCGACGCCTTCGAGCTGGATCGGCCCGCTTTCTTGCCATCGGTGAACGCTTAGTGCCGTGTCGATCAACGCGGTGTCGCCGGGCGCTGCTGATCAGATCAGGTCGGCGAGGGCCGATCGTGCGGCCCGGGCGTATTCGGGTCGGGCGATGACGAGGCCCCGCACGATCGGGCGCGACTTGTTGTAGAGGATCTCGTCGCCGTCGATGTCGGTCACGATCAGCCCGTTGGCTTCGGCCACGGCAGCCGGGGCGCAGACGTCCCATTCCCACAGCCCGCTCGAGTGGACGTAGACGTCGACAGCACCGGTGACGACCAACATCGCCTTGACCCCCGCCGAACCGCAGGCGGTGAGCTGCCCGCCGAGCTCGTCGGCCACGGCGGCGGCCGCATAGGCGGTGGACCGTCCGCTGACGACGAGCGGCTTGTCGCGGGCCGTTCGCTCCCCGGGCCCCTCGGCTCGGTCCGTGGCGAACACCTGTCCCATTCCGGGCACGGCGACCGCCGCCGCGGTCGGTCGCTGGTTCTCTACGACGGCGACGTGCACCGCCCATTCGATCGAGTCGACGAATGGGTAGTCGTAGGTCCCGTCGAGCGGGTCGACGATCCAGCACCGCTCGGCTTCGAGCCGTCGGCGGTCCTCCGCCCCTTCCTCGGACATGACGTGATCGTCGGGGCGGTGCTCTCCGAGCCGCTCGACGAGCAGGTCGTGGGAGACCTGGTCGCCCCGGTCCCGGAGTGACCACGGGTCGTACCGAGCGGCTGTCCGGTCGCGGAGGTCTACCAGGGTGGCGCCGGCCACCTCGGCCAGTTCCGCCGCCAGTCGATGGTCGTCGAGCTCGGGCTCATGTGGGGGTACAGAGGACGCGACTACAAAGGCTAGCGGTCGGGACGGGGCGACCACGAGCCGCCGGGCCTCGCTGGATGGGAGCTCGGCGTTCGCCTACCAGCCTGTGCCCTGCGGGTTGGTGGGCTGGAACGGGTAGCTCGCCACGCTGGTCTCCAACTTGACCAGCACCTCACCCGTCGCCAGTACCGATCCCGACGCATCGCTCGCCGTGGCCCGAACGAGGAGATCGCCGGGCTCCATCGACCAGGGGCCGTCGCTGATCATCTGGCTTGCCAGGATCAGTTGGCGACTCGATCCCGTCATCGTCAGCACGAGCCGGTCGTTCTGCCATGCCTCGAACGCGTACGTGGTCGCCCCGCTCACCGGATGGGCTTCGATGACCGTCGTGGCGTTCAGGTTGATGATCGAGCCGTTCGTCGGCGACGCGATCAGGTCGCCAGGCCCCCAACCCTCGGTGCCTCCGGGTTTGTCGTCGCCGGCCGGCCAGGTCGCCTCGGTGCTCTCGGCAGGGCCCGAGGTCGACGGCGGCGACACGGCATCGGACGAGGATCCAGGTTCGCTCTCCTGGCCGGTCGCCTGCTCGACGGGCGCCGGCTCCTCGGCACCGCTGGGCTCCTCGGCGCTACCGGCCGGCGCCTCGGAGCTCCTGGGCTCGTCGGTGGCCGACTGCTCGGCGACCGGGTCGGCAGCGCTCCGGTCCTCGACCGCGGCCCGGTCTCCACCGGTCGCGTCGACGAGGCCGGGCTCGGGCTCGGCCGGGCCTCCACGGCCATCGCCGACCGACGAGGCCGCACCGTCGGTGACGGGCCCCGGCACGAGGCGGTCGCCCTCGCCATCGGAGGTCGGCACCTCGGAGCCTCCGGACCCGGGCCGGTCGGCCGTCGCGGTCGACACACCCTCGGGTCCGGAGCTGCCATCGGCGACGACGCCGACACCGACCGCGACGAGGGCGACCGCAGCCGCCGCAGCAGCCGCGGCAGCCAGAAGCCGCGGCCGCCGCGGGGGGCGACCGCCGGTCGGCTGGTGGCCGTGACCAATGTCGAGATCGAGCGGCCCGAGGGCAACGTCGGTTCGGTCCTCGAGCCAGCGGCCATACCGACGGAGCTGGGTGCTCAGCCCGTCGAGCGACAGGTTGGGGTGCTCACTGGACATCGGGACTCACCTTCAACAGCTCTTGGAGCTTGGCCATGCCTCGCTCGAGGTGGGTGCGGACGGTGGCCGGCCGGATGTCGAGCAGCTCCGCTGCGTCGACCTGGGACCAGCCGTGGGCGTGCACGAGCAGGACGCACACCCGCTGCTGTTCGCTGAGCTGCTCGAGGGCCGGTACGAGCCCGGGCTCGACCTCGGGGATCTCAGAAGGCTCGGGCCGGTCCAGCACCGGTGTGGGGCGCCGCGATCTTGCCGCCGCGGTCTGGCCGACGCGATAGAGGTAGCCGACCGGGTTGGCCATCGTCTGGAGCCGATCCCAGGCCTCCCACCCGTAGGCCAGGGCTTCCGACGTGGCCTCGATGCCGACTTCCAGCCCGTAGGCCGACACGAGCGCAGAGCGCAGTCGTGGGCCGACGGCCAGGACGAAGTCGTTGTAACTGGGTGCACTCATGCGAACAGAAGCTGTTCGGCCGGTAGCTGGCCGAGCGCGTTGTCGGGTGGGTCATGGGACGGGACCTGGGGCATGATGCGGGACCTCGCTGACAAGCCTCACCTGAAGAGAGTGTTGAGCCGACCGTTCGCGGGACACCGAATCCGCCTCTTTCTCGAGCCGCTCTCAACCGATCGACACACACCGGAGAGGCTCGAGGCTAGCCGAAGCTGCCCAGCTGACCGCCTCGGCACCGCCCTAGGTGGCTGTCGGAGCCGCCTGGGTGATCG
>Ga0224508_10003084_pt1 | contig 13888 bp, 10 predicted proteins | sample SF_Jan12_sed_USG_4_FD_170157 | JGI IMG/M metagenome (GOLD analysis project Ga0224508, IMG submission 170157) | Sediment microbial communities from San Francisco Bay, California, United States - SF_Jan12_sed_USGS_21 | ecosystem: Environmental > Aquatic > Marine > Sediment | place: USA...
ATCGATGGACAGGGGCAGATCACGCGGGAACGGGGCGATGTGCTGAGCCCGACGTTCTCGCCCGACGGCAGGTGGCTCGCATACGAGTCCGACCCCACCAGCCAGCCCCAGATCTACGTTCAGGCGATGGGGGGCGGACAGCCGCGCAGGATCAGCCTTTACACGCGCAACGAGCGGACGAACGCGGCGGGGCCCGACTGGTCGCCCAATGGGGACCGGATTGCGTACGCCGCCTTCAGCCGCGGCGTCTTCCAGGTCTTCACCGTGAATCCGGACGGATCGGACCGTCGGATGCTCACAACGCGCGGGCGGAACGAGTCGCCCAGCTGGGCCCCCGACGGTCGGCACGTCGTTTTTTCTTCCACCGATCGGAACGGGTACGCGATCTGGGTCATCGACACCGTGACTGGTCGCGCCCGGACGCTCACGTCCGGCCGGATCGACGAGTTCCCGGACTGGTCTCCAAGCCTTGCTCCGGGGTCCTGATGGGGGGTGCCGATCCGCTTGCGGTCGACACCCGCGACAGTAGCTTGTGATGGTGTGTGGCGGGGGGGAACGGGAGGCGCCCTATCTGTGCGTGAAGCCCTGATTGTCCTCACTCCGCGGTTTCTCGGCAAAGCGAAAAAAGGAGAGTTCCATGCGGCGTAGTCAGGCCTTCGCTGCGGCCCTTCTCATCCCGTTGCTCGCCGTCGGCTGCAGCGGAAACCCGGAACCGGAACCGGTCGAGCCTGCGGCTCAGCCCGCGCCGCCGCCTCCGCCGCCGGTGGACGACACCGCCGAGCGAGAGGCCGCCGCCGACCGGCTGTGCGCCCGCGCCGAAGCGGCCATGGAGGCGGGCGACTTCCAGACCGCCGCGGACATTCTCCGACAGGTACTTCGGGAATACCCCGGAACGGAGTGCGCCGCGCTCGCGCCAGACCGGATCGCGCGTGCGGAGGCCGCCGCGGCCATCACCGCGCGGATCCACTTCGATTTCGACCTGGCGGAGATCACCGACCAGGCCGCGGCCGTTCTCCGAGACAAGGCCGAGGCGCTCCGGCAGTACCCGGACGTCATGCTGACGATCGAGGGGCATTGTGACGAACGGGGGTCGGCGGAGTATAACCTGGCGCTCGGGATGCGCCGCGCGCAGGCGGCAATCGCGTATCTGGTGAGCCTCGGGCTCGATGACGGGCGGTTCAGGCCCGTGACGTACGGCGAAGAGCGTCCGATCGGTGGCGGAAGCAACGAGTCCGCGTGGGGTCTCGACCGCCGCGGTGAGTTCGTGATCACGGCGGGCGATCTGTAATTGTCGATTCTCGAAGGAGCGGTATGATGATGAGGCCGGCGGGTGTGGCGGTCGGAGTGTTGGCGTTCGCGGCGGCCGGCTGCGCGACCAAGGCAGACGTTCAGACCCTCGAGTCGTCTCTGGTGGACGAGATGTCTCAGGTGAGGGACGACCAGGTCCGTCTGGTCGCCGACATGAGCGCGGCGATCGACAGCCTCAACTCGGCGGGGGCCCGGCGAGCGTCGCTTGGCCAGGGCGAGCTCGACCGACGAGTTCAGCGGCTCGAGTCCGCGCTCTCCGAGCTCCTGGACATCTCGTTGCAGAACAACCAGCTGCTCAACGACTTGCTGACGCGGTCGCCCGCCGCGGTGGGCGCATTCGGAGGTGCGACGGCCGCGGGAGTGCTCGGCGACCCCGCCGCGGACTTCTCCACCGGCGACAGCGGCGATTCGGCGACGCAGTTCTACGCGCTCGCGCTCGAGGAATTCCGGAAGGGGAACCACGAGACGGCCCGGGGCGCGTTGGAGGCGTTTCTGTCGGAGAGCCCCGACCACGAGCTGGCCCCCGACGCGCAGTACCATATCGCCCGCACGCACGAGGAGCAGGGCGACACGGCCATGGCGCTGACCGAGTACCAGAGGGTCACGGAACTGTTTCCCGACTCGAATCGAGCGCCGACAGCCCTCTGGCGGCGCGGGATGATAGAGGTCGAACGAGGGAACACCGCGATCGCGCGACGTCTTTTCACGCAGATCACCACTGGCTACCCCAACAGCCCCGAGCTGCCCCTGGCCCAGCAGGAGCTCGCGAAGCTCGGAGGCTGAGGGGGACCCCCCCACCCGTGCGCTGCCCGAGCTGTGAGCACGAGGAAGACCGGGTCGTCGACTCCCGAAGCAGTCGCGGGGGGCGCGCGACCCGTCGAAGGCGTGAGTGTCTCGCCTGCGGCCACCGCTATACCACCTACGAGCGTATCGAGGAGGAGCCGCTGCTGGTCCAGAAGCGCCCCGGCGGGACCGAGACGTACGATCGTGGAAAACTCATCGCCAGCATACGGGTAGCGTGCGCGAAGCGCCCCGTCTCGAACGCACAGATCGAGGCGTTGGTAAACGGAGTCGAGGAGGAGCTGGAGGCCGAGGACACCCGCGAGATCGAGAGTGTCCATCTCGGTGAGATGGTGATGCGCAGGCTTCGGTCGCTGGACCAGGTCGCGTATGTTCGCTTCGCGAGTGTCTACCGGAATTTCCAGGACACGACCGAGTTCATGGAGGAAGTGCGCGAGTTGGTGAGACGGGCCGGATACAACGTGGCAGGTCAGGCCGACCTGTTCGGGCCGGCGGAGGAGGAGTAGCCGTGCCGCTGAGTCACGCGGAGATGCCGTTTCTCGACCACCTCGATGAGCTGCGTTCGAGGCTGATCAAGAGCCTGATCGCGCTCACCGTCGCTTGCATCCTCGGGCTGTTCGCGGTCGCCGAGTTGAATGTCCTCGACATCCTTCAGCGACCGATCCGTGGACTCATCCCGATGGAGTCGCTGGTCTTCACTAGCCCCACGACACCCGTCTTCATCACGCTCAAGCTCGGGTTCATCGTCGGCCTCGTCCTGGCGTTTCCGTTTCTCGCGTGGCAGGGATGGGCTTTCCTGTCGCCCGCGCTGTACGAGAACGAGCGCAAGTTCGCCGTTCCGGCGATCGCCGTCGGAACGCTGCTCTTTCTGGCCGGCATAGCGCTCGCCTATTTCTTCGTCCTGCCGTTCGGGTTGAAGATCCTGCTCTCCTTCTACCAGGGAGATCTCACCGCGCTCATCACGGTGGACGAGTACCTCCGGTTCGCGACAATGCTGATCCTGGCGTTCGGGCTCGTCTTCGAGGTGCCCGTCCTGCTCGTCTTTCTGTCCATGGTCGGGATCGTGACGGCGGAGGGCCTCGCGAAGTACCGGCGACACGCCGTGGTCGCGATGGCGTGTCTTTCGGCGTTTCTCACGCCGGCGGACCCGTTCACGATGGTCGCGATGATGTTCCCGTTGATGGTCCTGTACGAGGGGTCGATCATCGCCGTGAAAGTCATCGGCAAGCGACGTCAGGCACGGCTGGCAGCCGAATCGGAAGGGAGCCCGGCCTGAGCTCGCGGGTCCTTCACGGGATCCTCGCTTTGACGCTCATGATCGGCGGGGCAGGGAGCGCCGCCACGGCCCGCGCCAACCCCGCGCCGATCCTTCGCCTCGCGCTCGTCTCCGACACCGACTCCGTCGTTGCCGCGCGGGATACCATCGAGGTCGACTCGACCGGTGTTCGGCGCGACTCGTTGGGGCGGATCCTCGATTCGCTCGGGGTCGCGCGGGACACGATCGATCAGGACTTGACGACCGCCGCGGGCGACACGACGGACGTGGAGGGTGAGTTCCCCGAGCCCGACGCGATCTTCGACGAGCTGGCGGCCCGGTCGGGGTACCGGGTCATTCAGTACCAGGGCCGCGAGGTGAGCGTCGACATTGCGGAGGAGGCGGTCCAGCTGGATGGCGACGCCCGTGCGGAGTACGGCGGTTCGGTTCTGGACGCCCAGCATATCGCCTACTGGATCGGTCTCCAGTTCATCAACGCCAGCGAGTCGGCGACACTGAGCGGGGAAGGCCAGACGGTAACGACCCAATCGGTCATCAACTACGATGTATCCCGGACGAAGGGCTCCATCATGGACGCCCGGACGTCCTTCGCGGAGCGAGGCACGGAGTGGTTCGTCCGCGGCGACGCCACGCTGCGAGGGGGGAGCACGTTCTTCGTCGAGACCGGCGACTTCACGTCCTGCGAGCTCGACGAGCCGCATTACTACTTCAAGGCGGGCTCGATCAAGGTGGTGACCGAGAATGTGATCGTCGCCTGGCCCGTCACCCTGTACATCAACGAAGTCCCGGTGATCTGGCTTCCGTTCTTCGCGCAGGACATCCGTCCGGGTCGTCGTAGCGGCTTCCTGCCCCCACGCTTCGGCATCAACGACATCGTCGCGACGTCCAGCACCGTGAACCGAAGCGTCACCGACTTCGGGTACTACTTCGCCATCAACGAGTTCATGGACGCGCAGGCGACCATCGACTGGTTCAGCGGCGACTTCACACGCCTGAACGCGGGGTTTCGATACAAGGACATCAAGAAGTTCTTCCAGGGGAGCCTGAGCGGCTCCTACAGCCTGGGCGACTCGAAGATCTTTCAGCTGCGCGCTCAGCACCAGCACGACGTGACGCCCGTCACCAACATCCGGCTGAACGCGAACTTCGTCACGAACACCAGGGCCTTCGAGGACCAGAGCCTCGACCCCAGGCTTCAAACCCAACGAATCTCGTCGGATCTCGGGGTCCAGCACCGCTTCCCGTTCGCGTCCGTGAACCTGTCAGCGAGCAGTCGACAGGATCTGGGGACGCTGCAGGGAACGACCGATCTCACGCTTCCGCGCATCCAGGCGACCTTCACTCCGGTGACGCTGTTTCGCGCGCCCCGGAACCGGGCTGGGGCCTTCAACAACATCGTGGTGAGCGGTGGCGCCTCCTATTCGCGAGTCAGCCGCTTGAAGGAGGAGGCCGACGATCTGCTCTCCACGAGGGCCAACGCGACGACGAGCTTCCGCCTCGGTTCGCTGGGGTTCTCGGGGCAGGGGAACTTCGATAACCAGCTGACCACGCCGTTCGACTCGATTGGGACCGGGGTGGAGTCGAGCGGGCGGACGCGGATCGACTACGGGGGCAGTGCGGACTATCAGCTCGATCTGATCGGGAGCACCACGCTTCGGCCGACGGTCAGCATTGACGCGAGTCGATTCTCCTCGGTCGATACGGACGACCGATACATTGCGGCACCGACCCGGATTCGGATGGGAGCGACGCTGTCGACGGACATCTTCGGTTTCCTTCCCGGATTCGGGCCGTTCGAGCGAATCCGGCACAAGGTCTCGCCGCGGTTCAGTTACTCGTACTCGCCCGCCGTCGAGGTGCCTGACTCGCTGCTTTCGATCCCCGGGTTTCCAATCTCGAGCTCGGCCCCGCAGAACCGGCTCGGGATCTCGCTCAATCAGACGTTCGAGGCCAAGCTCAGAGAGGACATCGAGCTGGATGCCGAGGAGCAGGCGCTACTCGAGGGTAGAGACATCGTGGCCGACTCGATCCAGTCGAGGGCCGACTCTCTGGCCCGGACCGCCGCCGACTCCGCGGCAGCCGCGGCACCACCGGACTCGGCGGGGGTCGTCTCCGACTCGGTGACCGTGCGCGACAGCCTGGCGGTTCGTTCAACCCCGGCCCGACCGACGCCTCCGCCCCGACAGCGCAACGTCGTCCTGCTCGGAATCAACTCCAGCTCGCTCGATTTCGACTTCTCCAAGAAAGGCGAGCCGGCCCTGGTCACGGACCAGTGGAGCCATCGGATCAATTCCGACCTCCTCCGAGGGTTATCGCTCAACCTCACCCTCGACATGTTCGATGGAAGAGGAACGGAGCGAACACTCGCGCCGATACTGTCGGCGGTGACGGGTGGCTTCACGTTCAGCTCAGCGAGGGGGCTCGGCGGACTGTTCGGGCTCGGCGGCGGTCAGGGTCAAAGGAGGGACGACCCCGACCGGCGTTTGACGAGCGCGAATGACCGACGCTACCGAATGCAGAGCTTCGACGAGAATCCCGATCCACTCGATCCTGGTCTGAGGAGTGGCGGTCCATGGACGCTGGGGCTGACCTACTCGCTCCAGAGGTTTCGAGAGGACGAATCGGCGCAGGGCCGGCAGTCGCTCGGCGCGACGCTCGCTCTCAACCCGACACCGAACTGGCGACTGAGCTGGCGGACCAATTACAACCTCACGGACAAGACATTCGGCGAGCACCTCGTCGCGCTTGATCGCGACCTTCACCGCTGGATCGCCTCGTTCATCTTCTCCCGCGCTCCGAACGGCAACTTCATCTTCTCGATGAGCGTGAGCCTGCGCGACGCACCGGATCTGAAGTTCGATTACGACCAGCGGACCTTCGACCGGTAGCAAACCCCGTCAATCCATGGGCTTCCGGCGTTTTCTGGCCGGCTCCTTGCCCTTACTCGGCACCGCTCGAGACGACTTGCGGTGTCCTGGATTGATTGGGAAAAGAGGCACATGGCCAACATTCGCAAGTGGATCGCGGAGGCCAGGGATCTGGAGGACTCGGGAGATCTCCAGGGCGCCCTCGCTATCTACCGCAAAGCCCTTGTGGCTCAAGAGGAAACGTCGGGTTTCGCCGATCTGAGCCTCTATAACGGTCTCGGGGACCTCTTCCTGCGCGCAGGTCACACGGCCGAGGCGATCGAAGCCTACCTGAACGCGGCCGCCCAGTGCGAAGAGCAGCAGCTCTACGCTAACGGGATTGCACTCTGCAAGAAGGTTTTGCGCAACGCGCCCGACCACATACCGGTGTTTCGACGCGTTGGACGTCTCTTCGCTCTGTCGGGTCTCGACGCCGAGGCGACCGCCAACTACCGGGAATACGCGCGCCGGGTGCGCGAGTCCGGACAGGAAGACGCGGCACTCTCGGCGTTGCGTGAGATGATCGAGCTCACGGCCGATGAGGTGGCCGCCGTAGACCTCGCGGACACGCTCGTCTCGCAGCACCGGGTGCACGATGCTCTCGCGATGCTCCGGTCGGCCCGGGAACGGCGTGAGCGACAGGGCCGAGACTTCGTGCTGCTTCTCCGAAAGATCCAGGAGGTACAGTCCCTGGCCACCCCGGAGACCGGTGTCGCTCAGGCGACGGAAGACGAGGGCGACACGACGGCCCGCGCTCCCGCTCACCCGATCGAGAGTGCCGCGAAGCCGCGCTCCGAAGCCCCCCAACGGGGCGAGACCGGGCGGGACGACGCGCGAGAGCCCGCAACGCCGCGGCCCTCCGTCGAGCCGTCGATCTCGTTCGACACGGCCGATCTCGACTCGCTCACGCAGGAGCTGCAGCGGGTGCTCCTGGAGTGCGAGGGGAACGACCGTTTTCGTCACGCGCTTCCGATCATCGACCACCTGCTCGAGATCCAGCCGGGTCGGTTCGACCTCATTCACCGCAAGCTCGCCTACGCGTTCGCGCTGGGTGAGGAGGCGGCCGCCATCGCGGCCTATCTCGCGCTCGGAGAAAGCCTCCACAAGGAGCTGCGTTCGTTCACCCTCCGCACGCTCTCGACGTCGACCCCTAGCGGAGCCGTCACGGCTGCCGTGAAGGTCGAGGCGTCAGAGCTCGCGCCCGGGTCGTAGGCGGGGGGAGCTCATGTCGAAGGTCAACCAGCTGAAGAACAAGGCTCGCCGCGAAGAGCAGCGCGAGAACTGGTCGAAGGCCATCGAGCTCTACACCCAGGCACTCGACGCCAGTCGAAAAGAGGGCGAGGCCTTCGCGGACCTGTCCCTCTACAACCGCATCGGGGATATCTATCTCCGGATTGGCCAGAAGAACACCGCCGTCCGGTATTACGAGCAGGCAATCGAGCGGTACGCCGAGCAGGATCTCCACACCAGCGCGATCGCGCTCTGCAACAAGGTCCTGCGAATCCACCCGGAACGCTCGACCGTCTTCCTGCAGCTGGGTCGACTGCACCTCGCCACGAACCTCATTGCAGACGCCCGCGCGCACTATCACAAGTACGCGGAGGCGATGCGGGAGCGCGGTTCGGACGACACCGCCTTCGAAGCTCTCGAGGAGCTCATCGATGACACGGGGGACGCCCAGACTCTCACGCTGTGGGTCACATGGCTCGCCGCGATGTCGGATCAGGATGAGGCGCTGGAGCGGGTTGAAGAGGTGCGGAGCAGCCTGATCTCGCACGGCGTCGAGCCGGATTCCATCATCGACCAGATCCGGACCGGCGAGGTGGCGGGTGTCGAGGGCGGCCCACAGATGGACGCCGCACCGGATCCGCTCGCCGGAGCGTTCCTGTCGACTCCGGATCCGTTCGATTCATCTCGGGCGCAAAGGCCGACGGTCGAGGAAGTGATCGAGGAGGTGGTCGAGGATCCGGCCGAACCCGTCGCGGCGGAGCTCGTCGGGCCCGACGAGGAGACCGACCGGACGATCCAGCCGATCGACGCACTCGCCGGATTGGACAGCCTGTTCGGTGACACCCCCGCAGACGATGAGCAGGTCGCAGTCGATCGGACTGACGCGACGGGCGCCCCGGAGGATGTGTCTCGCGAGACGCGCTCGGCCGAGGATGACGCCGACGTCGAACCCGCGGTCTCCGTGGAGCACGTCTCGGCCGCCGATGAGGCAGAGGTGCCGGAGCCTCTCGAGCTCGGGTCCGTCCAGTGGGACGATGAAGCGGAGGAAGTTCTGGCCGAGCTCAATCAGCCCCTAGTGGAGTCGTGGGGCGAGTACTCGGCCGAGGTCCACGACGCGGTGGCGGCCCCCATGGAGGAGTCGCGTCACGCCGCCGAGGATGAGGATGAGGAGGCTCCGACCGCGGACATCCTGGCGGCGAACGACATCGAGCTCGAGGACTTGGAGCCCGCGGACGGCCTGAACTCGACCACGCCCCAGGCGTGGCGCAGCGACACGGAAGCCACGGAAACGACCGATGGTCCCCCGCCGACCGTCCCCGACGAGACCGTCACCCAGGGGACCGAGGGTGCGGAGACGGATACCGGCTCAACCGTGGACGCGGCGTTCGGGGTGCCCGAAGCGACCGGCGCGTGGGAGGCCGCGGAGTCGGACGCGCTCGACCCGGGCATCAGGACCGCCCCCGAGCTGTCCTTTGAGTCCGGTGAGCTCGATGGAGCGGTCGAGTGGTCCGACACCGACGGCGCCTTTGCCGTTGAACCGTCCATCACCGAGGACGAAGTTCCGGAGCCGGAGGTGGCGGAGCCGCCCGAAATGGATCTCGAGACGGAGTCGGCGGACTTCGAGCCTCTGACGATCGGCGCCGAGGACGGTCCCGAGGTCGGGGCGGAACCGCCCGCCCCGCATGCCTTCGTCGACTTCGACAGTTCATCGATTGCCAGGATGGAAGACGAGGAGTCGATCGACCTCGCGGCGGATCCGTGGGAAGACGACGCGGCGGCGGCCGTCGAGGCAGCCGGTCAGGCTCCGGAAGACGTCGAGACCGCTGCTGTAGCGACAGATCCGATCGACGGCCTCGATATGGAAGTCGTTGCCGTCCCGGACGAACAACCCGCGTTTGCGGTCGAGCCCGGCGAAATCCTCGCGGCCGAAGCAGACGAGGTCGAGGCGGAAACGGTCGTCGAGGAGGCCGAGTTCGGGTCTGAGATAGAGCTCGTTCCGGTGACGGATCTGCATCCGACACTCGAGGTCACGGAGATCGACGAGCCCGCGGTCGAGGTCGTTCCCATCCCGGATGCGCAGCCTGTACTCGAGATCGACCTCGACGATATCGACGCGGCGGTTTCCGATGGACAGGCCCCCATCGTCGCCGCAGAGCCTGCCGAGGAGGCGCTCGTCGAGATCGGAGCGATCCCCGACACGCAGCCGCTCCTCAACGTTCAGCCGGACGAGGTGGCGGACCTCGACTCGGAGGTCGATACGGCCGACGAGGACCGCGCAGCGGCGAGCAACGACGACCTGGAGATTCTGGTCGAGCCCACTCCCGCCCCCGATCCCGCCGGAGAGGTGGAGATCACGGTCTCAGGCGACGATTCGCTCGCGACCGCCGTGGACCCGTTCGTCCCACCAGGCCCGTCGGAGATGTCAGCGAAGGGCGACGCAGAGGGCGAGGCCATGACCGTCGAGGTGCCTGACGCTCGTGAGCTCGTGCCCGCAGGTGCCCCGGCCTCCGCGGAACTCGCCCCGGCCGCGTCGATGTCCGACGGGGCCGACCCGACTCCCGAGGCACTGGACGACGTGTCAGCGCCCCTGGCCGAACCGCGGCTGACGGTCGGCGAGGACCCGGAAGACGCTTTCCGGGACTGGGTCCAGTCCGCGAGCATGGGCGTCCTCACGCGCGCGTTGCCGGAACTCGAGCACCGGTCCGAGGTGGACAAGGCGATTCTCGTGATCCAGCGGCTGGCGCAGCTGGAGGATCACGGCGTCGAGTTCAAGACCCGGCTCGTCGACACTCTGGAGAAGCTCGGCCGCACGCCCCAGGCGGCGGACGCGGGTCTCGCTCTTGCGAACGCGCTCGAGTCGCTGGACCGAAGACCCGAGGCGCGGAGCGCGTATCTGCGTGTCCTCAGGATCAAGCCCGGACACGAAGACGCGCGTACGGCTCTCGACGCCTTGGGCGAGGTTGCGGAACCCGAAGTAGTGGAGGAGGGGGTTGAAGTGCGCACCACACCGTACATGCCAGACCACGTGGGCTCGAACGATGCCTCCATGTTGCTCGACGATCCGCAGCGGAAGCCGTCCGGCGTCAACGGTCACAGCAATAGCAATGGGAACACCAACGGCGACCTCGCGCCTGAGCCCTACTCCGGGGTCGCGGGCGGCGCGGAAGCGTCCGACGACTTCGAGAAGCTGCTCACGGAGTTCCGTGCGGAGCTGCACCACCGCCCCGGCGAGGGGGGAGCGGCCTCTCGCACAGAGCTCGGCGCGAGCCTGAAGGAGATGGGCAGGCTGGACGATGCCATCCGTGAGCTCCAGGCCGCCGTCAACGAGCCGTCACCGTCACCGATCGCATTCGAGTTGCTCGGTGAGGCGTTCCTGGAGAAGGGGCAGGGCAGAATCGCCGTTCGTCTTCTCGAGAAGGCGATCGGCACGCTTGGACAGGGGGACCGCGAGTTGATGGGCATCCTCTACCAGCTTGGACATGCGTACGAAGTGACCGACGACAGGACCAAGGCCCTCATGTGCTACGAGCGGATCTTCAGCGTAGACATCGACTACCGCGACATTCAGGAGCGCATCATGGCCTGCTCCTCCTGACCCCCGCTCCCGATCCCGGTGTAGCGACAACGCCCGATTCTCTTTGACTTTCGGGCTGTCCGTCCCGAAATTCTCCCGTCGCGGCCGCTGCGCCTCCGGGAGAAGACGTGCTTCCTGCCACCTCCGTACAACTCGACGAAATCCGGCATCCCGTGAGGGACGGGCTCGGTCAGGTCGAGCAGACCCTGCTCGGCATGATCCCGTCGGGATTCGACTCGATGGACGATGTCGGCGCATATCTCTTTGCCCGCAGCGGGAAGCTGTTCCGGCCCACGTTGCTGCTGCTGGCCGATGCGGTTCAGGGGTCGCCGTCTCCGAGTGCCGTTCGCCTCGGGGCGATCGTCGAGCTTCTTCATGTCGCGACGCTCGTTCACGACGATGCGGTCGACCATTCCGCGAAACGACGAGGAATGCCGACGGTCAACGATCGCTGGACGCACCAGGTGGCGATCATCGCGGGCGATTATCTCTACTCGCGAGCGGTGATCGAGGTGACCGCGCTCGGAGATCTCGAGCCGATTGCGATCCTCGCGAACACCGCCAACCAGATGACGATCGGGGAGATGCGCCAGCTCGTGCTGCACGACGGCCTCGATTTCACCCGCGACGATTACGATCGTCTTTGCGAGTGCAAGACCGCGTCGTTGATCTCGGCGGCTTGCGAGCTGGGTGCGATGGCGGGGGGCGGTGAACACCGGGTGGCCCTGCGCTCGTATGGCTATCATCTGGGGATGGCGTTTCAAATGATCGACGACTTGCTCGACTACGCCGCGCCGACGGAGGTGACCGGGAAGCCGAGCGGTCAGGATTTGCACGAGCACAAGGTCACGCTCCCGCTGATCGCGGCTCTGCCGCGCATGAGCGCCACGGAACGCGAGCTCGTGGAGTCGTTGTTCGCCGACCCCGAACCCGCGCATGATAGGGTGGCGGAAGTCGTCGAGATCGTATCGCGTTGCGGTGGCCTGGATGAAGCACGGGCGGAGGCCCGTGCCGAAGCGGACCGCGCGCGCGATTGGCTGGCCGGATTGCCGCAGGGCGATGCCCTCGGGGCGCTCGGCCTCGCCGTGGACTACGTAGTGGAGAGGGTGCGGTAGGTGGCGGATCTGGGACGAAGACCCGAGAGGTCTCCGCGGCGCACGTTGCTCGTCATCGCGAGCGGGTTCGTGCTGGGCGCGTTGCTCACCGAGCTCATGGCGGTGACCTTGCCTGCATCGGCTGCGAGACAGTTCTTTATTACGACGGTTGCTGCATCGCTGGGGCCCCTGAGCATCGATCTGAACGTGATCGCGATGACCCTCGGTCCGCTGATCCTCAGGGTAAACTTTCTCAGCATCGTCGGTGTATTGCTTGTTGCCTGGTTCGCCAGGTCGCTTCTGTAAACAGAGGAGCTTGCGATGTTCGGTTTGAGCCCATGGGAATTGCTGATCGTTTTCCTGGCGATTCTCCTGCTGTTCGGGGCCCGGCGTCTCCCGGAGATCGGGAGCTCGTTGGGGAAGGGCATCCGCGAGTTCAAGGACTCGATCAAGGATGTCGAAGCCGAGGTGCGAGGCGAGATCACGGGGACGCCGGAGTCCTCGCCGACCGCGGCGTCCGAGAAGGAGCCGGCCAAGCCGCAGCCGAGCGCCGACGCCTGATGGAGTTCGGCGCCGCGTCTTGACGCGCGGCGTCCCGAGATGAGAAAAGGGCCGGATCCCGATGGGATCCCGGCCCTTTTTCGTCTCACGCCGCCCCGAACCGAGCTGGCCCGCGAGTCAGCGGAGGCCCGAGCGCCTGCGGAGGCTCAGACGCAGTCAGCGAAGACCCAGACCCGCCGCCTCTTCCTGGTTCTGCCTCAGTCGCTCCCGGTGGTCCTCCACGGTCGCGTCCGCCCGCAGGGCAAGTAGCCACTTCTGCACGTACGCCTGAGTGCGCTCGAAGGCGAGCTGGCCCAGCAGGGAAGCCTTCACCTCCTCGAACGCCTCTCGTGTCGCCTCGTCACGCTCCACCACCTGTACGATTGCCACCCCATCTCCGGCGTCCACCACGCTCGAGATGCTACCTGGCGAGCCACCGAACGCCACACCGATCGCCTCGGTGCCCTGTCCGAGTCCCGGCACGAAGTCGCCGCGGCGGAAGGAGTCCGTCTCCTCGACCAGCCACCCGAGTCGTCCGGCGGCGTCCTCCAGAGACGCACCGCCCGCAACAGCATCGGTTACGCGCGCAGCCAACTCCGCCGCGGCTTCCTTCTTCTTCTCGTCCGAAAGAATGCGCCGAATGTTTGGGGCGACGTCATCGAGTGCCGCGATCCGCGAATCCTGTCTGCCGAGCAGCTCGAACACATGGAAGCCGTTTGGGTTCTCGAAGAACTGGGACAGGTCGCCGACCTCCGTCAGCGGGTCGAGTGCCCAATCCGGGGCCACGCCGAGCGCGCCCGCGCCGGCGATGAAGTCGACCCCGTCCGAAAGCGGCACGTCGGTACGCACCGGGATTCCGAGCGAGTCGGCCGCCGTCGGCAGGTCGGTCCGAAGCGCGAGATCCTCGAGATCGTCCATCAGCTGGAAGACGACGTCTTCGGTGTCGCGTGAGATCTCGATCGCCACGTAGATCTGTCGCAGGTGAATCGAGTCAGCGGCGCGCTCGTCGATCTGGAGCAGGTGGAGGCCGAAGGCGGTCTCGATCGGATCGGACACCTGCCCGATCGAAAGCTCTTGAGCGGCCGACGCCAGCGTCGGATCGAGATCGGCCATCGCGATGAGGCCCATGTCGCCGTCGTTCGCGCCCGAGGGCAGGCTG
>Ga0224508_10003086_pt1 | contig 13882 bp, 12 predicted proteins | sample SF_Jan12_sed_USG_4_FD_170157 | JGI IMG/M metagenome (GOLD analysis project Ga0224508, IMG submission 170157) | Sediment microbial communities from San Francisco Bay, California, United States - SF_Jan12_sed_USGS_21 | ecosystem: Environmental > Aquatic > Marine > Sediment | place: USA...
CCCCGTGGGGCAATCCGGTGTTTTCCGGCATGTTCATTTCATTGCTGGTGTTCGGATTTATTGGCGGCATTACCGGCGTCGTCATGGGTACGGAGCAAATCAATTTGATCATTCACAATACCATCTACGTGCCCGCCCACTTTCACGCGACGGTAGCGGTCGGTACGACACTGACGTTTATGGCACTAACCTACTTACTTATCCCCGTGTTGTTCCGGCGTCAGATGATTCTTCCCGGACTGGCGAAGTGGCAGCCCTATATTTTCGGCGGCGGCATGACTATTCTAATCCTGTTCATGCTGGGTGCGGGTACGCTGGGCGTCTCACGGCGTCATTGGGACATGGATTTCACAGGCGCCGCACTGGGCTTTGAATATCCCGGCATGGCCTATACGTTAATGGCCGTGGCCGCTATCGGCGGGCTTCTCGCCATAGCCGGTGGCGCGATCTATTTGCTGATAACAGTAGGTTCTCTACTGTTTGGCAAGAAACTGGAACCGTCGGCAGGCTTTCTGGAAAGTTTCCTCGGCAAATACCTGGCTCCTTCCGTTTACGATACCAGTCAGCCTGAGACTTTGCCCATGGCACCGAAACTGAGTGTTGAGGAGCATGGCTCGGGCGGTTTCGAAGCACCGGGTACGTTCGCGTTGGCGATGCTACTTCTGGTTTCATTTGTTATTTACTACTTCATCAACTGGAAGTATCTTGCTTCCGTATGGCCGTTGGGCTGAGTTGCGAGTTCGGAACGAACGGCTGTCCGCCGTTCGTTCCATCATTTTCCGGCAGGGGTATTGACGTAACAGGGTTTTAACAATGGGTTTTGCATGCGGGCATCTATACCATGCTACGATGTTTATAGATAAACAAAACACGATCATTGATCAAAGGCATTTCCTGAATGGTTAAACTGCTGGTCGATGTGTTTAAAGTCCGTATCGGTGTATTAATGTCGATCACCGCCGCGGTCGCGCTGATGGTAACGCCGGGACCACCGGTACATTTTTGGGAAGCGGTCATTCTCTCTCTTTCAGTGTTGCTTGCGTCCAGCAGTGCCGGTGCCTTCAACCAATATTTTGAACGTGACCTCGATGCGCGCATGCGGCGCACCCAAAATCGGCCGTTCGTGACAGGCGCATTCGTACACAATAGTTGGTGGTTGGTGCCGATTGCATTACTGCTTGTTATCGGTGTCGGCGGTGCCGCGCTGTTGCTCAACAACGTGGCAGCGTTGTACGTGTTCCTGGGCGCGTTCTTCTATGCGGTGGTGTACACGATCTGGCTCAAACGCCGCACCTGGTTGAATATCGTCATCGGCGGTGCTGCGGGAAGTTTTGCCGTGCTGGCGGGTGCCGCCGTGGTTGATCCGAATCTCGGCCCGATCCCGATACTGCTTGCCATAGTACTGTTTCTGTGGACGCCACCCCATTTTTGGAGTCTGGCCATTGCCCGCCGGGACGACTATGCCGGCGCCGGTATACCGATGTTACCCGTAGTGGTTGGCGACCAGGGTGCAGCTAACGCCGTGGTTTGGAATACAAGTGCGTTGGTTATTTGCTCAATTCTGCCGTTTTTCTTCGGTCTTGGCTGGATTTACCTTTTTGGCGCGGTGGCCGGGGGCGGATATTTTTTCTACCGCTCGGTTCAATTGGCACGCGCGCCGTCCCGCCACACGGCGATGAAAAGTTTTTTCGCTTCGTTGATTCAACTCGTTACACTGCTATTCTTTGCCGTACTCGATGTTCTGATTCTCTAAAAACTATTTCTCCAGAATACGTGTAACAGGTTGAAACGCAGTGATCATGACGAACGTACCCAGAGGCACATCTATTATTCTCGCGACATTGATGTTCGGATTGATATGTGCGAGCGATGCTACTGCACAAATCAATGATGCGACTGAGGATTCTGACGGAAAGTTCCAATATAAAACCGCCCTGTACAAAAGCCAAGATGCGATTGGCGGCGTAGTCACCGATCTGCCATTAACTAACTCCGACGGTGAAGCCCTGTCAATGGGTGATTTTCGCGGAAAACCGTTGGTGTTAAGCCTGGTTTATACCAGTTGTTACGCTATCTGTCCGACGACCACTAAACACCTTGCCCAAGTAATAGACAAAGCCAGGGACACGCTGGGAGAAAACAGCTTCTCTGTGGCGATGATTGGATTCGATACTCGCTTCGATACCCCCTGGGCGATGCAACAATTTGCCACAAAACAAGGCATAGCCAATGCGCAGTGGCATGTATTGAGCACCGACGAGAACACAATCGATACGCTCAGCCAACAACTCGGGTTCGAGTATTTTGCGTCCCCCAATGGTTTCGATCATATCGTACAGGCTTCCATTATCGATGCCGAGGGTCGTGTCTACAGGCAGGTTTACGGCGAGACTTTCGATACGCCTTTGTTGATTGATCCATTGATGGATCTGGTGCTTGGACGCCCAAAGCCGAACCAGTCATTAATCGGTGACATGATCGACAAAGTCCGGTTTTTTTGTACCACCTACGATCCGGCAAGCGATGCATACCGTTTTGATTATTCGTTGTTTATCGGCATGATCATTGGTGGTGTTATTATTCTTTGGATTATTGTATTCGTTGGACGCGAATACCTGCATGGTAAGCGTCATCCCCTGACCGGGCAAACCACGCCCACTAAGACGTTTAGAAAAGGTATCATTCGGCGATTGCGTTATTGAACAGCCATTTTCTCAGTCCATAGGCAATTCCACGTTTGACTAAGACTAACCCCATCAAAATGGGGTACCGTACGCTTGAGGCATGGTTCAACCTCTCGTTCGGTCCTTCATGGAATCCCCTTTACAATCTCGGGACGTTGACGTTTTTCTTTTTCTGGGTCGTGTTGGTCAGTGGACTTTATTTATTCATCTTTTTCGATACCAGTATTGCGGGCGCTTATGCATCGGTTGAATACATCACCCACGAACAGTGGTATATGGCCGGAGTCATGCGTAGCCTGCACCGTTATGCCTCCGATGCTGCTGTCATAACCATACTGCTGCATATGTTCAGGGAGTTCTCCCTGGATCGCTATCGCGGCTTTCGATGGTTTTCATGGTTTACCGGTGTGCCCACATTATGGTTTGTAATAACTTTGGGCATCACGGGCTATTGGCTGGTGTGGGACGAGTTGGCGCTTTATGTTGCCATACTCTCGTCGGAGTTGGCCGATGCACTACCCATTATGTCCGGATCCATGGCGCGTAATTTTCTGGAAGGACAACTGACGGATCGCTTTTTTACATTGATGGGATTTTTACACCTGCTGGGACAACCCATTCTCCTGGTGGTTGTAATCTGGATCCATGTTAAACGCATGTCTCATGTGCAAATAAGCGCACCTCGGGGACTCGCCATCGGCAGCTTTATAGCGTTACTCGCATTATCACTGGTGGCACCAGTGCAAAGCCACGGACCTGCCGATCTTTCGAAGGTACCTGATGTTCTCAATCTGGACTGGTTTTACCTCAATGTTTACCCGTTATTGAACTACTGGAGCGCGGAACAGACCTGGATGTTCACTCTGGGTACGACATTCGTGTTGATGATTTTACCGTGGTTACCGCCCAAAAAGACCGGCCCAGCCGCCGAAGTACATCTCGATCATTGCAATGGCTGTGGGCAATGCGCCGACGATTGCCCGTTTGACGCGATCAACGTGCAGGCACGAACCGATGGTGCGCGCTGGGCTCACGAGGTTGTCGTACAGCCAAATCAATGCGCGGCCTGTGGCATCTGTGTCGGATCCTGCCATTCGTCTAATCCGTTTAGTCAAAAAAACGAGGTGCTGGAGACCGGTATCGATATGCCACAATACCCGGTGAATGAATTGCGCGACCGTACCGATGCCGCTATTTCCAAACTGCGTGAGGACAACAAGATTCTGGTTTTCGGGTGCGAAAACGCTTTCGATATTTCCACCCTGGAGTCAGCAAACGCCTCCGTGGTCGAGGTTTTTTGCGTCGGCATGTTGCCCTCCACACTCGTGGAATATGCGCTGGCAAAAGGCGCGAACGGGGTATTCATTACCGGATGTCGGACCGGAGATTGTTATTTTCGATACGGTAACGTCTGGTTGGACAAGCGATTCGAAGGTGGCCGCAAACCGCGCTTGCGTGCACGCGCGGATCGCCGGCGAATAATGGTTTTCCGTGGCGCTGAAATGGATGGCGCCAAGATAAAAAGCGCGCTGACCGAGTTTCAAAATACGATCACTGATCTAAACGGGCAAAACTCCAGCAAACTGACGATACACGAATATAAAGAGAGCAGCGATGAGCGCGCGTAAACCCAAATGGTTTTTGTTGCAGGCGTTGAACTACACGTTGTTCATGATCATAGTCTGGTATTTCTCCTTCAGCCCACCCTATCGGCAACTCGCGGAAGAGAAATCGGTGGTAACACTGGCATTCGGACATGCCGGAGAACGAATCGCCGAGTGCAAGGTTCTCAGTCAACAGGAGTTAGAAAAACTGGCCCCCAATATGCGTAAACCCACGGATTGCCCCCGGGAGCGCTCGCCGATCACAATCGAACTCCAGTTGGATAACCAAGCGGCGATAAAAGATGTCTTTCAGGCACCGGGTTTTTATCAAGACCAAAGTGTCGACGTTTATCGCAATGTCAACGTCGCCAGCGGTAAGCACTTGTTATCGGTGTGGATGAATGACGACATCAATGTAGACGGACACACCCACCGTCTGGACCAATCCGTGAATTTGTTGCCTGCCCAGCGCCTGGTGGTTTCGTTTGATACCACAACCAATGAATTTTCGATCAAGTAATGTGATATAGGGAAGGCATTACCTGATTTGAATAACACCACGGCAAGCCCCGGTCTTTCGATGGATCGCGATACCGAGAATGTATTTCTTAACGCCTTTGTTCTGGACGCACCTCTGGAGCGGCTTCGCCGTCTGAGTATCGGTTGGCTGTCGCTTGCACTGGGTTCGCTTGTAGTCGGCGGTTTATTAACTATCGTCATCGTACTGTCGCGCACGCCATTCGTTCAGAACGTTTTCCCCTTGCAGGATCTTTTCCATACCGCGCTGGTCGTGCACGTCGATATGACGGTACTGGTATGGTTTTTGTCCATGGCCGGAGTGTTCTGGACTATCAATAGCAATACCGGTTGTGTCCAATGCGGCTGGGCCGCGTTAATTTTGTGCGTCATCGGCTCTGCCATCGTAGCCGTGTCACCCTTTGTGGGAACCGGGACTGCATTGATGACAAACTATATTCCGGTATTGGCAGACCCGGTATTTTTTCTCGGGTTGATATTGTTCGGGCTGGGTTTCGTGATCCTGGTACTGCGCGGGTTGTTCTTTTCCCGCTCCATCGGGATGCTGGTTACTGGTCAGGGCGCTTTACGATTCGGGTTGTATTCGGCATTGATCGCGGCAGTCGTTGCCACCGGCGCACTGGCCGCATCCTATTTTGGCATACCGGACTCGATACAGGGCGAGCGATACTTCGAACTCCTGTTCTGGGGCGGCGGCCACACCTTACAGTTCGTCCATATCCAACTCATGCTGGTATCGTGGTTATGGCTAGCGACTGTATCCGGTATCACATCCCGGCTGACGCCGCGTATCGTCTTGTTTCTATTCGTGATCGGATTGATACCTGTGTTGTTGACGCCGCTGGCCTATGTCAGTTTCGATGTCGAGTCAGGAGATCATATACAAACGATGACCTGGTTGATGCAGTATGGCGGTGGTCTGGCCGCGTTGCCGATTGGCCTGGTCGTTCTTTTCAATCTGATCAATTCATTCCGCAAAGAGGAAGGCCTAAACGCCGAACGATCCTCGCTGTTGTCATCCATGATCCTGTTCGGAGTGGGAGGGGTTATCGGGTTCATGATCCAGGGCAGTAATGTAACGGTACCCGCTCACTACCACGGCTCCATCGTTGCCGTTACTTTGGCGTACATGGGCGTTACCTATCACATCTTACCACTGCTTGGGTTTAGACGGCCTATCGGTAAAATGGTTGTCATGCAACCTTGGTTCTATGGAACCGGGCAACTATTGCACGTAATCGGTTTGGCCTGGTCGGGCGGATACGGTGTACAGAGAAAAATTGCAGGCGAATCTCAGGCGCTGGACGGGGTAGAGAAAATCGCCGGTATGGGCTTGATGGGTTTGGGCGGCCTGATCGCCGTTATCGGAGGCGTTTTATTTCTGATCGTCGTGTTCCGAGCGATGTGGACCAGAGTCTGATGTTTCGAAAGTAACTACTGTGTCTTGTTCGTCGCTGGGACTGGTGTCAGCGTCTGGTTGTCTTCCAATTCTACTCCTCGGTAGAAATATTGAATCGCGTTGAACATGACGATGGACAGCGCGAGTATAATGGCAAAGAAAAGTATAGATCGATTCTGCAGACGTTCGCCGCGTTTTTGTTCGATCAGATTCACTATTTTATCCGAGACCAGATAAAGCACTATTGCGGCGAGTGTAAAGTAAATCATTTCCATGGGTCAGACTCCAGCAGTAACCGTCGGGTTAGCCGACATAAATATGAAACGCCATTAAATAGATAACAATGCCTGTTATGGAAACATACAGCCAAATTGGCAGCGTCCACCTCGCAATTCGCCGGTGCCGGAAAGTGTTTCCCCGTATCGCGAAGCCTGCCGTCACAAGCGCCATCGGAAACAAGACTGCGGCGAGAATCACATGGGACGCAAGAATGGAAAAATAAATCGGGCGGATAACACCGCTGCCCGCAAATGGAATATTACCCACCTTTGCATGGTAATAAAGATAAAAAATCATGAATACGCTTGATACAACTAAAGCACTAATCATGCAGGTGCGATGGGCGGATCGTGCCCCTTTTCTAACAAAAACATAGCCGGTGATAATCAACGATGCGGCGGTGGCGTTTAGTATCGCTAGAAATGGCGGAATTACGGGAATAAGGTCCATGCGGGTCGTCAAAATTTAGGGGTGCACAGGCAAATGGATTGTCAATTCAAATCTCTTATAGTTTCAAACTGAGTTGCAATCGTATTTTTATCGTGGGGTGGCGAAAAGCTTGCGACAAACTCAACTTCAGGATTTACCAGAAAGATGGAACCGGTGTGAGCAATTAAATAATTCTCGGAGTCCGAGCCCTCCTCTTTGAAAAACATAGCGCCGAACTGATTGGCAAGTTTAAGTGTTTCGTCATTGCCGGCGGTGATGCCAATGAAATCTTCATCGAAGTAAGACAGGTATTTTGCCAGCAGTTCGGGTTTATCGCGTTGCGGGTCAACAGACACCAATACGATCTGCACGTCTTGGGTAAATTCAAACCTTGCTTCCAGTTGCTCGATCATCGCGGAAAGTACTGTGAGTGTGGTCGGACAGATATCCGGGCAGTATGTATAGCCGAAGAATAAGAAAGTCCACTTTCCTTCGAGATTTGCCTGTGCATACAGTTCGCCAGTTTGATCCTTAAAAGCAAAGGGCTGCAACGGTCTGGGAACGGGGCGCAACACACCTATCAGTTCTTCCGGGACTTTAGGTACAACTCTATTCGTCACCATGATTACGACGAGTATGATAGACACCAATATCGCGAATAGAATCACGGTTCCCATCGGGAAATTTTTTTTCAATTTAACGTCCCGCCGGGTTATTGTTCGTTTTGTTTCTTCCACTGACTGACAAACCAGACAGCAAACAACAGTAACATTACGATATTGATGGTGATTCCGATCATGAAAAAGACAGACAGTTTACGGGACTCGCTACTTGATCGGCTGTCTATATTGGAGTCAGGCGTCTTGCCCGGCGTGGTCGATTTTACGACCGGGGAATGAATTTGGTCGGTGTCCGATGCGCTTTGTGCGAAAGCCCCATTACAAAGGCCTGCGAAAACCAGGAAAAAATAAATCAATAAAGCGGCTTGGGAATGGGGCGTGACGGAAGAGGTTTTATTAAGCAGTTTCAAGCAAGCGATATTCCATGAAGCATATATGATTAAAAACGATTAGATCAATGATATTCTATCAACATATCTAACCGGGTGAGCGTATTTGTGAACAGAAACAGCGGATCATGGTTGCGGCGTGCGATCGTTTTACTCGTATTGTCGATCGTTTTAGTGGCGCCCGGTGTTTCTTATGCCGAGTCGACAAAAACCAAGCCGGATATCTATTCCGGATACTATTCCAGAGAACAAAATGATGGTGAATTAGCTCGAACCTCAAGAAACAGCCACTACATCCGGTTTTATCCGGGAAACCGCGTTGTTAGATTGATCGTCCCTTACCCCTACTCCACGACCTTAAACGCCGACAGCATACGAAAAGTACTCGACATCGCGTTAAATAAGTCCGTGGGAAGCGCGTATATATCGGATACTTTCGGCGTGTTGGACGAGAAAGTCGTTGCGCATCTGGACTCGATTCGGCTGATCGAGGGTATTTATTATTTCGACTGCGGCGTTGCGGTTCCGTGCAGGATTGAGTTCATTGATAAGGGTATGATCATCATTGAAAAAGGTATCGTCAAAGAACACGTAACGGCATACGATCTCGTGCCGGACCCGCCGGCAGGCAATTAATCATGGTTCTACTAATTTTCAGAAATTAATTTGAAACTCCCCTTTTTCCGCACAGGTAAAAATATGTTTAGCTTGAAAAACAAAAACCCAAAAGACGCATCACATTGTTTGCTAAAGGATGTGGGAGTCAACTCCATCAATCGGCAGCATCTACGCCTGGCGAGTTATGCCGTTGAATTTAATCAGATTGTCGAAGACCTGTCTAAAAAAGAACCGACAAACAATGACTGGCATAGAATCGACGCCTTGTTTACCCGCGTTACGCGCTACGTGCAAACTCATTTTCGCGAAGAAGAAGAGCTGATGCAAGAGCATGGTTATCCGTACTTTGAACCACATAAAAAACTGCACGACAATTTCGTGAATGACTTGATCAAAGTTCAGTCCAAAATCAACAACAGGAAAATCGCCTTTAAGGAAAAATTTGGCAGCATGCTATGGGACTGGCTGATCCATCACATTAACGAGGAGGATTATAAATACAGGGAGTTTTTTCGGGAGAAAGGGCTGAGGTAACAAATAGATTGGAGTTAGATCTCTGCTACGATGTCACTTGCCTATTTCTCGTTAAAGACCGTTCACCAATTATGCGCGCTGACGACCTTCGTTCTTTTCTTAACGCGTGGGGTATGGATTCTTAAGCATCCGGAATCGATTCGACCGCGGTGGATGTTAATTGTGCCGCATATGGTGGATACGGTATTATTGACGAGTGCGATTGCTTTGGTTGTAATAACCCAGCAATATCCCGGCAGTCAGGTCTGGTTAAATGCAAAAATCGTCGCTCTTCTTGTTTACATATTTCTTGGCTTGATCGCATTTCGCTTCGCCCACAATCATGCTACAAAACTCACCGCCTGGGTGTTTGGTCAGTTGGTTTTTATCTATATCGTACTGGTAGCGTTAACGCGTTCGCCAACGTTGTATTGGTAACGCATAACATACGATTACATACTAATCTATAAATCGGATTCAAGCATATACAATCTGACTTTACCGACATCGTTTAGCACGATATGGTTGTCCTCGACTTGAATAAGGTTATTGATAGTTAGCCGGGCAAATATCCGCGATAGGGTTTCCGGTTTAATAGACAGCCGCGATGCAATCACATGTTTCGGTACGTGCAGTCTTATCTCTGTCTTAGCCGCATTGTCTATCGGGACTTGGTCTAACAGATAACTGATTACGCGCGAGGTCGCGCTGTGCAGCGTTAAGCGATCAATCTCTTGTACCTGCCCGTGCAGGCGTTGGCTCATGCGTCCCAGTAACGCCATACAAGCGTCACCGGATGAACGCAGCACGTTCAGGTATTGTTGTGCGTCGTATTGAACAACCGTGCTGTGGACTACCGCCTCCGCATTAACGGGATAGTGATGGGATTTAAGAAACATCACGGCTTCGGCGAATGTTTGCGAGGGCGAAATAATATCGATTACTTTTTCACGACCGGCACCCGAGAGCCGGGTTAGTTTTATCTGTCCATCGATCAGTTGAAAGAAATGATGGGCCACTTGTTCCTGGCTGAATAATCGATCGCCTTCGTCAAGTTGAATGACATGTATTGTCTGCAATACCAGATCGAGCTGCTCACCGGTAAAATCCCTGAACAATAAACAGTTTCGTGCAAGTTCGAATACATGGCCATCACCGACAATTTTATTGGAATTCTGCTTCATTGCTGTGAGTTTTTGTTTTGAATCATTGGGTCTGTATCTTCATCATCCATCAAAATCGAATGCGCGGGACCTGCAAGGTCATCAAATTGGCCCGAACGTATCGCCCAAAAGAACCCCGCGATAATGGCGACGACAAGCAGTAACGCGACTGGAATAAGCAGATAAATAACTTCCATTTACACTGATCGCTCGCTTAACAAGCGGGATGAATTGAGTATAACAAAAGCGGAACTCACTGACATGCCAATAGCGGCCGCCCACGGCGGAACGTAACCTATAGCCGCCAACGGAATTGCAATAATGTTGTATGCAATCGCCCAGACCATATTCTGTCGAATTACGCTATTCGTTTTACTTGCCAGTTCGAGTGCTTGCACGAGAGACGACAAATCTTTGTTAATGAGCAATATATCAGCATTGGCACTGGTGATGTTTGCCGTATCGCTCATGGCAATTGACACACTCGCGCCACCCATGACGGGCGCATCGTTAATACCGTCGCCAATCATCGCCGTTTTCGCACTCTGGTTATTCAGCTCATCTATAACTTCCAGCTTTTGCACCGGTGTGTGATCTGCATAAACGGTTTCTATTCCGATACTGTTCGCTACTTTATCGGCAATGGTCTGGCGGTCACCGGTTAACATTGCGATAACTTTATTTTTATTTTTAAGCATCCGAACGACTTGTTCGGTTTCCGGGCGCACTTCATCTTGAAACCGGAACAAACATAGCGGTTCGCTTTTCACTGCCAACATCACCGTCGTCCTCTCGTCTTGCAAATACGCGTTGAAATCACCGGTTCGATCCAGCACACTTAAGACAAACGACGGTTTTCCGATAATGTAAGCACGGCCCGCTATCTTGCCTGTCATTCCTTCTCCAGGCGTATTAGTAATATCAGTCGCGACTAAACTAATCGAATCCATGCCAACCCGTGTAACAATGGCCTTGGCAAGCGGGTGCTCCGAATTTCGTTCGAGAGCGGCTGCAATGTCCAGACAACGTTGATCCGGTGTATTAGCCAATAATTCGATACTATCCAGCACAATACTGCCTTTGGTTAAGGTACCAGTCTTGTCAAAGACAAAGTGTGTTGCCGCTTGCAGCGCTTCCAATGCATGTTCACGCGTGATCAAGATGCCGTTTTTGAGTGCCCGGCTGGTAGCGGCCGACATGGCCGCGGGGGTTGCCAGCGATAAAGCGCACGGACAACTTACGATCAAGACGGCGATGGTTGCCTGCAACCAGATGTCACTTCCCTGCCATAACCAATAACTCGCAACAAAACCGGCGACACTCATTACACCAGCGACAAAGTAGCCAGCGATTTGATCCGTCAGTTGAGTAAACTTTGACTTACCGTTTTGCGCGCGTTGTAACAACCGCTCGATATCGGATAACACGGTATCTTGCCCCACGTTCGTAACTTCTACCTTGATTGGACTGTCGATGTTGACGGAACCCGCAATCACTTTTTCACCCAGACTACGAGCAACCGGCAGACTTTCACCGGTCAAAATAGACTCGTCGATGCTGGCGGTACCATCCATGATAATCCCGTCAGCGGCAATCACTTCACCTGGTTTGACCAGTATTCGATTACCTGGATGTAGCTCAACACAAGGAATTACCGAATGATGCTCGGTGTTAGAAAAATGATCTATTCGTGTTGCACTGCTTGGCAGAAGCGGAATTTTACGATCAATGATACTGGCAGCCCGCATTCGATTGTTTAATTCAACATAACGTGCAGCCAATACCAACAAGACGAACATAACCACCGAATCGAAGTAAATCTTTCCACTTCCACTTAGTGTGGCCCAGGTGCTGGCGACAAACGCGATGCTGAGTCCCAGCGCAATGGGAACGTCCATACCGAGATGTCCTATCCTGAGATCACGCCAGGCGCCGCTAAAAAATGTCCGACCAGAATAAACCAATACTCCGGTAGTGAGTAATAGACAGATACGCTGAAAGAAATCTCGAAAATCGCTTTCCATTCCCCACCAATCGCCGGCATACAGCGCGACCGATAAAATCATGACTTGCATACCGAGCGCCGCCGCTACGCCAATACGGCGCAAGAATTGCTTGCGTTCATGGTTCAACAGCGCCTGCCGATGATTCGGGTCATACGGGTGTGCCGTATAACCGATGCAGGTAATCTCACGCAGAATATCACTGAGTTTGATGCGCGTATCGTCCCATCGCACCAACGCCTGGTGGTTGCTGTAGTTCACATCTACACTCTCAACACCTTCAAGACTGGATAGATGTTTCTCGTTTAACCAGACACAGGCGGCGCAGGTAATGCCTTGCAACACCAGGGCGGCTTCCTTTGTTGCGCCATCCAGTTTGCGCACGAAGCTTTGCTGAACGGCCGGATGATCGTAAATATCGAAATCTTCTTCCAGCGCTTCCGCATTCGCTTTCAATCCCTTTTCGGACCTCAGGCTATAGTAGTTATCCAGACCGGCACCGTGTATTGCCGACGCTACCGCCGCGCAACCTGGGCAACAAAAGTTTAGTGTCTGGTCACTCAAAGCTTGCCGTACCGCATGAGTGGCCGGCACCGGTAAACCGCAGTGAAAACAATCAAGGTCGAGAGATGTAACGGCGGCCAGGGCCATGGTTATTTGTAATTCGTTATCCTAAAGCTAGAGTGATTCGTTCCAGTTTGGGCTTTTGCACATTCGATGTTGTTGATCTGGATCAATCGTAACCGAGCGGTATTTACCGACAATACATCTAATTGAAGGTAACCAAATTACAATACTTTTTACGGAGTTAGTCACTATGAAATCAAATGTTGGAACGATTGATCGCGCGGCTCGTATAATACTCGGTCTTATACTTATTTCCCTGGCATTTATCGGCCCACAAACACCCTGGGGATGGATTGGCCTGATACCCCTGACGACGGCATTAATCGGCTGGTGTCCGGCGTATTCGATTTTCGGCATCAAAACCTGTAAAACTGCGCGGGCCTAGTCTAATCAGCGGCTGTTGGTGGGCAGCACTTGAATTTCAACTGATTCCTCGAGATCGTGGTTAAAGCGTGGAATTTTGTCGCTTTCCCGAACAAAGCTATTCCAGGAGGGATAAACTGGCCGAGGATAAATTTGTTATTTCATGACATAAATCAATATAACTCCAGTGTTATTCCGACACATTTTGTGTAGATAACCAATAAAAATGAGGGGAAAATGTGTGAGGTAATTGATCGCTTGTGTGCCGATCATAGGAATATGACCATCGTTCTCGATTTCGTTAGCGACGAGATGGATAAATTGGGGTTTACCGTTGTACCGGCTTTTGAGTTGTTATCCGATTCAATGCGCTATCTGGTCGAGTATGCGGACAATGTGCATCATCCCCATGAAGAAATAGTATTTCACCAGGTTACAATCCACACATCGCAACTCGATGATATCGTCGAGACATTGACCGAAGAGCATGATCAAATCTATCAAGACGGTAATGAACTCTTTGACTGGATTGATGCCGTGGAAAATGGACAACACGACATCACTACCCGGCAATTACGATCCGGCCGGGATTACGTTTTCCTGCAAACCCGGCACATGCAATTAGAAGAGTCTACAGTTTTCCCCATAGCCACG
>Ga0224508_10003087_pt1 | contig 13880 bp, 11 predicted proteins | sample SF_Jan12_sed_USG_4_FD_170157 | JGI IMG/M metagenome (GOLD analysis project Ga0224508, IMG submission 170157) | Sediment microbial communities from San Francisco Bay, California, United States - SF_Jan12_sed_USGS_21 | ecosystem: Environmental > Aquatic > Marine > Sediment | place: USA...
TACGCACATAAAAAGTGGTCTGGTTCATCTCTCCCGGATGCACCACCATTTTCTGGTCGACCGGGCGGAATTCCCATGGCATGCCGCGGGCCACTTTCGCCATTAATTCGACAGTGACTTCACGATCGGCAATCACCGAGGTGGCATCAAGTTCCTCACGCAACGTGGCTTGTGCCGAGGTCCTGCCATTCAGTCCGGTGATCTCACAAAAGATGTTGTAAAGCGGCACCAGCGCGAACGCGAAGCCGAACATGCCGACCGCCAGCGCGACCAGCAGGTAAGACTGCTTGTTTCTGTCAGGCCGGCTCAATGTCCCTGTCCCTCCGGAATTACTGGCGGTTCGTCGAACGTGTGCAACGGCGCTGGCGACGGAATCGTCCATTCCAGTCCCTCGGCGCCTTCCCACACCTGATCAGTTGCTTTGACGCCGCCGCGAATCGTCTTGATGACAATGAACAGGAACAGGACCTGGGTCAGGCCCAGCAGACCGGCACCAACGCTCGATACCATATTGAAGTCCGCGAATTGCAGCGCGTAGTCGGGAATGCGTCGCGGCATACCGGCGAGTCCCGAGAAGTGCATCGGGAAAAACGTGAGGTTGACCGCAATAGTTGCGGACCAGAAATGAAACTTGCCGAGTCGCTCGTCGTACATATGCCCGCACCACTTCGGCAGCCAGTAATAGACCGCGGCCATCGTGCCGAATATCGCGCCCGGATAAAGCACGTAGTGAAAATGTGCGACAACAAAATAGGTGTCGTGGTACTGAAAGTCCGGCGGCACCAGGGCCAGCATCAGCCCGGAGAATCCACCGATCGTAAACATCATCACGAAGCCGATCGCGAACAGCATAGGCGTCTCGAAGGTCATCGAGCCACGCCACATCGTGGCGACCCAGTTGAACACCTTCACACCTGTCGGGACCGCGATCAGCATCGTGGCATACATGAAAAACAGTTCACCGAAGACGGGCATGCCCGTCGTGAACATATGATGCCCCCAGACAATGAATGAGAGGAACGCGATGGATGCGGTCGCGATGACCATCGAGTGATAACCGAATAATTTTTTGCGTGCGAATGTGGGGATGATCTGCGAGGCGATACCGAAGCCGGGCAGGATCATGATGTACACCTCCGGGTGCCCGAAGAACCAGAAGATGTGCTGGAACATGACCGGGTCGCCGCCACCGGCAGCCTGGAAGAAGCTGGTACCGAAATGACGATCCGTGAGCATCATCGTGACCACACCCGCCAGGACCGGCATTACCATGATCAGCAGGAATGCCGTAATAAACCAGGTCCATACGAACAGCGGCATCTTCATGTACGTCATGCCCGGTGCGCGCAGGTTGACAATCGTCACAATAATATTGATCGCGCCCATAATCGACGAGATGCCCATCAGATGAACGCCGAGAATAAAAAAGTCCGTACTCGGCGGGCCGAACGTCGTGGACAACGGTGCGTAGAAGGTCCAGCCGAAATTGGGTGCGCCGCCTTCCATGAACAGCGACGAAATCAACATGAAAAAGGCGAACGGCAGGATCCAGAAACTAAAATTATTCATGCGCGGCAGCGCCATGTCAGGCGCGCCAATCATCATCGGAATCAGCCAGTTCGCCAGGCCGACGAATGCCGGCATGACCGCACCGAAAACCATGATCAGGCCGTGCAGAGTCAGAAACTGGTTATATTGTTCCGGTTCTACGAATTGTATGCCAGGCTGGAACAGTTCCAGGCGGATGAACATGGCCATCAGGCCGCCGATGAAGAACAGCAGGAAGCTGAGCCACAGGTAAAGTGAACCGATTTCTTTGTGATTGGTGGTCAGGACCCAGCGCAGGACAAACGCGACGAGCGGATGACGGGGTTTCTGGACTGTGTCTGCGTGTGCAACCATCATCTTGCCTCGTAGACAGTGATCGGTTGAACGATGTCGCCGGTTGCATTGTCCCAGGCGTTACGTTCGTAGGTAATGACCGCAGCGAGTTCGAGATCGGAGAGTTGCGGCGCCCAGGCCTGCATCTCCGTATCGGCGAGACCATTCATGACGCGGTCGAGATGATCGACGATCTGCCCGGTTGCGATAGCGCTGCCGTTGAGCGCCGGATACTTGATGCCCTGCCCCATGCCGTCGCGTTCATGGCATGTCATGCAGTGTTTGATGAAAACTTCCTCGCCCATTGGCATGAGCTCTTCCATGGTCCACGTCTTGGCGCGTGCAGCGACCGCAGCTTCACCAGCCAGGGCCCCGGCAAGTACCTGCTCCTCAATCCACGCATCGAATTCGGCCTCGGGTCTGACTTCAACGACGATCGGCATGAATGCGTGACCCTGTCCGCAGAGTTCTGTGCACTGCCCGCGGTATACGCCGGGTTCCGGTATTCGCGTCCAGGCTTCGTTGATGAAACCGGGAATGGCGTCCTGTTTGACGGCGAAATCCGGAATCCACCAGGAATGGATGACGTCATCGGACGCCAGTAAAAAGCGAATCTTCTTGTTCGTTGGCAGAACCAGCCGATTATCGACATCGAGCAAATAGAATTCGTCTTTCTCCTCCTCGTTGTCGATCTGTTCCTGCGGCGTCGAAATATTGCTGTAGTAGTTAATGCCCGACCCGACGTATTCGTAATGCCACTTCCACTGCGACGCAGTGATCAGCACTGTCATGTCGGAATCAGTCGCATCTTCGATTTCGATAAGCGCTTTGGTTGCCGGCACTGCCATCACGATGAGAATCAACACCGGGATCAGCGTCCAGATGAATTCAACCAGCAGGCTGTCACTGAATGTTGCGGGGGTCGGATGTTTCGATTGCCGATGCGCGAACATCGTATAAAACATGGCGCCGAAGACGATTATGCCGACGACGATGCACACCCACAGACTCATGTGGTGAATCTGCTGAATGCGTTGGCTCATTTCGGTAACGCCGGGCCGCATGTCTGCGTCTGCGGCAAGCACAAGCTGGGGGACGCCCCAAAGAATCGGGATCATCAGGCCGTTCTTCGGCCCGCCGGCGAAAATTTTCACGCTTTTCGCCGCGCTTGACAGGAGGGTTTTCGCAATGCTTTCCCCTCGTTCTTTTTTTAGGCGCGTGCCTTTGTACGTGGATGATTTTTTCGGGTTTGCCCAAGCACCTAATTGATCAGGCTGTTTTGACGGCGACTAACGTTCCCGTCCCTAGGATTCCCCACGTATTGCTGGTAGCGCAATTATTGTTTTTAATTCTCCATTTGCCGTTCCAACATTTCGCAGTAGCATAGGCGAAAAAGCTGCAAGTGAAAAGAGCCTTAGCGCGTCAACGCGGCGACTGTGCGCAACTGGTTGTTACCGGACCAGTCCCGGTAGCGGATCGCATCGGCTCGTTCTACCTCGCCTTGCCAGTTGCCGTGGTGCGCGAGAACAAATGAATCGCCGTCGATCTTGGCCTGCCACTGTTCGCCATCCCAGCTTGTGAATGCAATGCTTGCATTGGCGTGGCGCCTCCATTTTCCGGATTTTTGCGGGGACAATTCGAACGAGCCGGCATGCACCCAGGCGGTCCATTTGCTGTCATTCCAGGTAACGAATTCCATCCGGTCCTGCGACCAGGCCACATGGACAGGGTCGTCCCCCGGGTCAGTCGACACATCGAAGGCGACTTTCGCCCCACCGATGGCAACCAGGATAGCGGCAACGATGAGCATGAGTACGTTCGTCATCGATCTCTCCTCACCGGTCTGAGATTTGTTTTTAGTGGCCGGTGTGAACTCATGCTACCGCAATAATGGCGACTTCGAAAACTCTGGAGAATCGGGGACATACCCCGGGTCCGTCCCGGAACTTATTGCGCATCCGGTCCGTCTGAGGATGGTGGGGACGAACCCGGGGTATGTCCCCGGCTCTTCAGATACAATACACGGTTCGAGAAAGTAAGAGTCGGCCAGGCAACCGCCGGCGCCCTGGGCGCCGGAGGAAAGTCCGGGCTCCATCGGGCAGGGCGCCAGGTAACGCCTGGAGGATGCGAATCCATGGAAAGTGCCACAGAAAATATACCGCCAGCACTTCGGTGCCGGTAAGGGTGAAAAGGTGCGGTAAGAGCGCACCGCGCGGGTGGCAACACGCCGCGGCACGGTAAACCCCGCCTGGAGCAAGACCAAATAGGGGAGTACGCGGGCGAAAGTCCGCACCGCGCGCCTGAGCGGACTCCCGGGTAGGTTGCTTGAGGCAGTCGGCGACGGCTGTCCCAGATGAATGGTTGTCCACGACAGAACCCGGCTTACGGCCGGCTCTTTCTTTCTCGATAGGGTCAGAGCCCATTGGTCTATCTAAATACCTTTGGGGACGGGCCCCGGGTCGTCCCCGGCTGTGACCAAGGGACCAGGAAATCAGGGATTGCCTCGCTAACCAGGGTCAGAGCCCGGTTCGATGCTCCTCCCAGCATTTCTTTATAAATCAATAAGTTATATAATAAATGCTGATTTCGACTGCCGTTGGAGCGCACTGGCCGTCATTTCGGTCGCTCGATGACCGCAATCCCTTTACTGTCGCGGTCTGGCGACTATCTTCTTATCAAAAATCGAGAAAAAGTAGTTAACTCATTGATTTATAGTTCGTAATCTGTGCCACAATTCGCCCGAATTTGGCCACGGGAAAGCCCCTAAGTCCCTGTACAACAAGAATATTTGGACCAGTCAGTTGACGCTGATGAAAGGCCCGAATATAGTGTTGAAAAGTGGAAAAAAGTGGGAGGAGATGGGCTAATGCGGGTGTCGTGCGACCACTGCCGATTCCGTGCCCATCATAAAAACCGTGTTTCGTGGTGCTACCAAAGTAACCCTGGACGCCAAAGGGCGTCTGGCGATTCCAACCCGTTATCGGGAACGGATTGCTGCGCGTTGCGATGGCCAGTTGGTCGCCACGGTCGACAAGGATTACTGCCTCCTTATTTATCCATTCCCGGACTGGGAAGAGATCGAACGGAAACTTGTTCGTCTGCCAAGCCTGAACAAGAAGGCACGCCGCCTGCAGCGGCTCATGGTGGGTCACGCAACGGAAGTCGATCTGGACGGCCACGGCCGAATTTTGTTGTCACGGGAACTGCGTGAATTCGCAGGGCTTGGACGCCAGGCCATTTTGATCGGACAGGGCAACAAATTTGAACTTTGGGACGAAGACAGCTGGAACCAGAAACGAGATGAATGGCTTGGCGATGACGATGAGACGGACCTGCCGGCTGAGCTGGAATCGCTTTCCCTTTAAGTCAACACCGGTGAGGTGAAGAAAAAAGAGCACGTACCGGTTCTTCTGGATCCTGTCCTTGAAGGACTGAACATTCGGCCAGGTGGCCGGTACGTGGACGGCACATTTGGTCGTGGGGGTCATAGCAGCGCGATATTGACGCTACTGGATGCGGAAGGGCGATTACTCGCCATCGATCGTGATCCACAAGCAATCGCACAGGTCGATGAAGCACTGCTTAACGATCCGCGATTTGAATTGATACAGGGTGAGTTTGCGGAGCTTGGTGATTATGCGGTTGAAAGAGAACTCCTTGGAAAAGTGGATGGCCTGTTACTCGATCTGGGGGTCTCGTCACCACAACTGGATGAAGCAGCGCGGGGATTCAGTTTTCAGTCTGACGGACCGCTCGATATGCGAATGGACCCCGGCAGTGGACAAAGCGCAGCCGAATGGCTCGCACAGGTGGACGAGAAAGGCTTGAAGAAAGTGCTTGCACAACTGGGTGAGGAACGCTTCGCGGGGCGCATCGCCAAAGCGATCGTCAACGAGCGCGAGTTGAATCCGATCCGGACCACCAGACAACTGGCTGACCTCGTCAAGGCGGTTGTGCCCGCTCGCGGGCAGCGCAGAAACCCGGCAACAAAAACCTTTCAGGCAATTAGGATTTTTATCAACAGGGAACTCGAACAACTGGAGCAGGCACTTGCAGCGAGTCTCGACGTGCTGGCGCCGGGTGGTCGGCTTTGTGTCATCAGTTTTCATTCGCTGGAAGACCGGCGCGTCAAACGTTTTATGCGAACTGCATCGCAGGAGCCAGCCCAGTTTCGCGGCCTGCCGGAAATCCCGGAAGAGTTCCGTCCGCGTTTGAAAGTCATAGGCAAAGCAGTAATGGCCAGCGAAGAAGAGATTGCGGCGAACGTGAGAGCGCGCAGCGCGCGTTTGAGAATTGCGGAGCGATTGTGATGCCAATGTACAGGAGCGGACAACCGATTCTTCTGCTGATGGTTTTTGCGGTCGTCTGTGTGATTTCGGCAATCGCACTCGTATACACCAAGCACGAGTCGCGAAATCTTTTTGTCGAGCTTGAACTACTCACGACAGAACGCGACGAGCTCAATATCGAATGGGGTCAGTTGCAGATCGAACAAAGTACCTGGGCCACGCACGCACGCATCGAGCAGGTTGCGCTGGGAGAACTAGCGCTGAAGCGCCCGAAGTCGACGGAAATCTACCTGATTGAACGACAATGAGTCGCGGAGCAGAAACAAAGCAACAGACTGCTCGGCGATTCACGGGCAGGGTGTCACTGGTCATTGCGTTTTTTGCGCTGGCGGCCGTGTCATTGGTCGCCCGTGCCGTACACCTGCAGGTCTTTAACAAAGACTTTCTCAACCAGCAGGCCGATACCCGGCATCTGCGCACAGAAAAAATTTCCGCCCACCGCGGATCCATCACCGATCGCAACGGTGATCCGTTGGCAATTAGTACGCCGGTGGACAGCGTCTGGGCAAATCCGAAAGAGCTTGCGGCCGCGGTCGATCGCGTACCGGATCTGGCACGGTCACTCGGCCTCGATTCGGAACTGCTCATGCGGCGCATTACTCGTAGCATGAATAAGGAGTTCCTGTATCTGAAACGACACCTGAGCCCGGACCAGGCGCACGCTGTACTGGCGCTGAAATTGCCGGGCGTCAATGTCATTCGTGAATACCGGCGCTATTACCCGGCTGGCGAAGTTGCCGGCCACCTGGTCGGCTTCACGAGTGTCGATGACGACGGACAGGAAGGATTGGAACTCGCGTTCAACCACTGGTTAAGCGGTGAGTCCGGTGCAAAACGTGTGCTCAAGGATCGCCTGGGCCGGTCGGTCGAAAATGTCGAGAGCATCCGCCCGCCGCGGCACGGCAAGGACCTGCGCTCGAGCATCGACCTGAGGCTGCAGTACCTTTCCTATCGCACGCTAAAAGCGGCCATTCAGCAGCACCAGGCTGAGTCGGGTTCGATCGTGATCCTCGACATCGTTACGGGTGAAGTGCTGGCAATGGTGAATCAGCCAACCTACAACCCGAATGATCGGGCGCAGTATTCGGCCGAACGCTATCGCAATCGTGCTATTACCGACATCTTCGAGCCCGGCTCGAGCATCAAACCGCTGATACTTGCGGCCGCGCTTGAGAGTGGGCGTTACCGCGCCAGCAGCATGGTCGATACGGCGCCGGGATTTGTTGTTGTCGGTCCGAAAAAAATCGAAGACCCGCGCAATCTTGGCAGGATAAGTCTGACGACCGTGTTGTCCCGGTCGAGCAATGTTGGCGTCACCAAGATTGCCATGTCGCTCGAACCGGATCAGTTGTGGGGAGCGATGACCCGCTTCGGACTTGGGTCACTGACCGCCAGCGGTTTTCCCGGAGAGTCTGCGGGGCTTCTGACACACTACAACGACTGGCGGCAAATCAGCCAGGCCACGCTCGGCTACGGCTACGGAGTATCAGTAACACCGTTGCAACTGGCCCAGGCCTACGCGGCCCTGGGTAGCGATGGCATTATGCGGCCGATCTCCCTGGTCAGGCTGGACGAGCCGAAACAGGGCGAGCGCATTGTCGGCAGTGAAACGGCAGTTGCGATCCGCCGTATGATGGAAGAAGTCGTCAGGCCCGGTGGCACCGGCGCCAACGCAGGCATTACCGGATACCGAATCGCAGGCAAGACGGGAACCGCCTGGAAATTTGCGGCAGGCGGTTACTCCGAAGACAAATACTTCTCAATTTTTGCGGGACTCGCGCCGGCAAGTGATCCACGACTTGCCGCAGTGGTCGTCATCGACGAACCAACCGGCGACCTTTACTACGGTAGCGACGTTGCAGCGCCGGTATTCGCAAACGTCATGGCCGAATCGCTGCGCCTGCTCGCCATTCCCCCCGATGCGCTTCCGGCCTCTGGTACCGCCGGGTCCATACAGGCAATGAGTCAATGAGCATGCCGGCCGAGCATCTCAACGCGAACGTCACCCTGGACCGCTTGCTTGCGGGCATGGCCGATACGCCTGCGATTCCGGTTAGCGGCCTGTCATCAGACAGCAGGTGCCTGCGCGAAGGTTATGTCTTTATCGCCTGCCAGGGCAGAACATCGCATGGTCTCGAGTTTCTCGCTCAGGCGATCGATGCGAAAGTAGCTGCGGTCGTTTGGGATTCAAGCACTGCTACTGCACCGCCGGCAGATGTTCCCATGTTCGCGGTTGAAGACCTTGCCAGTCACGTTGGCACGATTGCCAACCGCTTTTTCGATACGCCGTCGAAGCGCATCAGGGTAACCGGCGTCACCGGTACCAACGGCAAGACCACGGTCGCCTACCTGATAATGCAATGCCTGCGCCTGCTCGGCGACAAATGCGCCTACATCGGCACCATCGGCAGCGGTATTGACGAGATTTCCAGCGCCGATGGCATGACCACGCCAGCCTGCATCGATTTGCATCGGCGACTTGCAGAATTTTCCGACGCAGGCGCGCAGCATGCAGCGATCGAAGTCTCGTCGCATGCGATTGAACAGCGCCGCGTCGATGGTGTGCAATTCGATACTGCGATCTTCACCAATCTCAGCCGGGATCACATCGATTATCACGGCAGCATGCGCGCCTACGGCGAAACCAAGGCGCGCCTGTTTCTCGACTACGAAGTTAAGCATCGCATCGTCAGCCTGGACACCGAATTCGGCCAGGAGATTGCCGATCGATGCGGTCCCAATGTAGTGACAGTGTCCACGCGTTTTGATCGCGTTGCCAACGGTCGGCCTTACATTTTCGTACGCGCAGTTGTTGCAACAGAACGTGGCTCAAAAGTTACGGTGATGAGTTCCTGGGGCGCTGGCGAATTCATGCTGCCGTTGCCGGGCGACTTCAATGTTTCCAATGCGATCGAAGTTCTCGCCGCAATGCTTTGCTGGAATGTGCCAATTGACGAGGCCTGCAAGGTACTTGGCAAGGTGTCGGCTCCACCGGGAAGGATGCAGCGCGTTCGACCCGAAACCGAGGCCGAATTGCCGGCCGTGTTTGTCGACTACGCACATACACCGGCAAGCCTGGAAGCAGCATTGCGTGCATTACGTCAGCATTGCAAGGGCCGGTTGTGGTGCGTCTTCGGTTGCGGCGGTGATCGCGATCGTGGCAAGCGCGCGCTAATGGGGAAAATTGCAGCGCGGCACGCCGACGTACCCGTCGTGACCAACGACAACCCACGCTCCGAACCGCCCGCAGAAATTATCGCCGGCATTCTTGAACAGATGGCTGACGACACAGTCGTGATCGAAGATCGCGGAGCCGCCATCGCGCACGCCGTTTCCGCAGCCAGTGACGATGACGTGGTCCTGATCGCCGGCAAAGGTCACGAGGAACATCAAATCGTCGGCAAGCAGCGGCTGCTGTTCTCCGACTACAACATCGCCTGGGCGAACATGCTGGCTCGCCTCGAGAAAGGTGCTTGAGGGCGATGATGGAAAGCACTTTGGCAAAAGCTGCGAATTCCATGCACGGCGAGCTAAAGGGCACGGACCTTAAGTTTCGCGGCGTCAGTACGGATACACGCACGCTGCGGGAAGGTGAATTGTTCTTTGCACTGCAGGGTCCCAACTTTGACGGCGCAGCGTTTGTCGAAGCTGCCGTAGCTCGTCATGCATCGGGCGTTGTCGTACCGGAAGCGCTGGATGCAGACATTCCGGTCATTGTCGTCGATGACACGCTGATGGCACTTGCCGAGCTGGCTGCCGCGTGGCGTCAGCAAATGACAGCAACGGTGATCGGCATTACTGGCAGTAACGGCAAGACGACGCTCAAGGAAATGATTGCGAGCTGTCTTGCGTTATCGGCAGAAACACTTCCGACGCAGGGCAATCTCAATAACGAAATCGGCGTGCCGTTGATGCTTGCCAGGCTGGGCAGGGAACACCGTTACGCAGTTATCGAAATGGGTGCGAATCACGCAGGTGAAATCGCGCGTCTGACTGCCCTGGTACAGCCAAAAATCGTCGCAATCACGAACGCCGCACCGGCACATCTCGAAGGGTTCGGATCACTGGAAGGTGTTGCCTATGCAAAAGGCGAAATCCTCACCAGCGAAGTCCCACCGGAGGTCGTTGTTCTCAACGCGGACGACGAGTTTTACCCTTACTGGTGTTCGCTCGTACCCGATATCGACGTAATCAGTTTTGGTTTGGCACCGCAGGCGAACTTCCGTGCGAGCGACGTGTACGCAACCGAATACGGTTCCGCATTCACCTTGCACATGCCGGAAGCCGAGTTGCAAATCGCACTGCCCTTATTCGGCGCACACAACGTTATGCACGCCTGTGCGGCCGCGGCAATCGCTTCGTCACTCAATATCGATGAAGAACAAATCAAGAAAGGACTTGAAACCGTGCAACCCGTTGCTGGCCGGTTGCAGCCGGTACAGACCACGTCCGGCGACACGCTCTACGACGACAGCTACAACGCTAACCCGGTCAGCGTGGTTGCGGCAGCAAAATTTCTTGCGGCGCAGCCCGGTGACAGCTGGCTGGTGCTGGGCGACATGGCAGAACTTGGCGATGACGCGGAGGAATTACACGCATCCGTCGGCAGGGATCTGAAAAATGCTGGCATTAAGCACCTCGCCGCGACCGGTGAGTTGTGTCGTCACACCGTTGAAGCATTTGGCGACGGCGGTTCCTGGTTCGGTTCCAGAGACGAGCTCATTGCAAGTCTGCAGAAGTCACTCGATGGCAACTGCAACGTGCTTGTTAAAGGTTCGCGCTCCATGGGCATGGAGCGCGTGGTTAACGCTTTGCGAAACGGTACAGAAAAAGCGCGGGGCAAATAAGTATGTTGCTCTATCTGACCAACTACCTGGCCCAGTTTGAATCCGGCTTCAACGTATTCAACTACCTGACGATGCGCGCGATCCTGGGTGCACTGACCGCGCTGGTCCTGTCGTTTGTAATCGGTCCAAAGATGATTGCGCGGCTGAGCTTGAACCAGGTCGGCCAGCAGGTGCGTGATGACGGTCCTGCCAGTCACCTGCCGAAAGCAGGCACGCCAACCATGGGTGGTGCGCTTATCCTGACTGCCATTGTCGTCAGCACGGTGCTTTGGTCGGACCTCGAGAATCGCTTCATCTGGGTCGTGCTGTTTGTAACGCTCGCCTACGGCGTTATTGGCTACGTTGACGACTACCGCAAGCTGATCCTGAAGAATCCCAAAGGCTTGAGCGCCGGACAAAAACTGTTCTGGCAATCCGCGTCGGCACTCATCGCTGCCGTCGCGTTGTACATGATGGCGACTGACGAAGTCAGTACCTCACTATTGATTCCCTATTTTAAAGATCTGGCGCTGCCACTCGGCATGTTCCAGATCGTTGTTACTTATTTTTTCATTGTTGGTTTCAGCAACGCCGTCAACCTGACGGACGGTCTGGACGGTCTGGCGATTATGCCAACCGTCCTGGTCGGCGGTGCGCTCGGCGTATTCGCCTACGTAACCGGCAATGTCAATTTCTCTGAGTACCTGGATATTCCCTATGTGGCCGGTACCGGAGAAATCCTCGTGTTCTGTGCGGCACTTGCCGGCGCGGGCCTCGGATTTCTCTGGTTCAACACGTATCCGGCACAGGTATTCATGGGCGATATAGGTGCACTTTCGCTTGGTGCAGCTCTGGGTGTTGTAGCGGTCGTCGTTCGGCAGGAAATAGTACTCGCCATCATGGGTGGAGTTTTTGTCGTCGAGACAGTGTCGGTAATTATTCAGGTGGCTTCGTTCAAGCTGACTGGCCGGCGCGTCTTCCGGATGGCGCCGCTACACCACCATTTCGAGCTAAAAGGTTGGGCTGAGCCGAAAGTCATTGTTCGTTTCTGGATCATTACGGTCATCCTCGTACTGATCGGTCTGGCGAGCCTGAAAATACGATGAACGCCGCCGCCAAAAAGAAACGCGCGGCCGCAAAGCAGACGGAACTGGTGTTCGGTCTCGGTGCAACCGGCATGTCTGTTGCGCGCTACCTGAAACGCAAAGGGCTCGCGGCACGCTTCGTCGATACTCGCGAAGAGCCGCCGGGTGTGGCTGAGCTCGGCGAGCTCGACCCGAATGCCGAAATCATCCTTGGCGAGATGTCAGACAAACTGTTGAAGAACGTATCGCGAATAATTGTTTCGCCGGGCGTATCCGATGCAGAGCCGTTACTCGAGGCTGCTCGCAAAGCCGGCATCGAAATCGTCAGTGATATCGAGCTATTTGTACAGGATGCAGATGCGCCGCTCGTGGCAGTCACCGGCTCGAATGGCAAGAGTACGGTTACGACACTGCTTTCAATGATGTGCGAAGCCTCCGGTGTCAACGGACTGGCTGGTGCAAATCTCGGTGAGCCGGCGCTCGATCTGCTCGAGCACGAAACACCCGATTTTTACATCCTGGAGCTGTCGAGTTTTCAGTTGCAACGTACCGCGACTCTGCCGCTCAAGGTTGCAGTGTTGCTGAATATTTCGCCCGATCATCTCGACTGGCACGCCAGTGAGGAAGAGTATCGCGACGCGAAATACCGGATTCTTAAAGAAGCAGAATCTGTCGTCGTCAACCGTGACGATGACGAAGCGCAAAACGGCCTGGCAAATGATGTCACGTGCGTGACTTTCGCGCTGGACAATCCCGATGAAGGCCAGTTTGGTTTGGCCGATGACGACGGGGAGGTGTTCCTGGCTCGTGGCGACCAGTTGCTACTGGCGATCTCGGATATCGCAATGGTTGGTGCGCACAACCAGGCAAACGCACTTGCGGCACTCGCCGCCGGCGAACTCATGGGACTGCAGTTGTCGTCGATGTTGCAGGTGTTGCATGAGTTCCCGGGGTTGCCGCACCGCATGCAACACGTCGCCCGCATCAATGGCGCCGATTTCATCAATGACTCCAAAGCGACCAATGTCGGTGCGGCCGTGGCAGCCGTAGCCTCGGTACCGGGACTGGTTGTACTGATCGCGGGCGGACAAGGGAAGGGCGCTGACTTCGACAAATTTGCAAAAACCGTCTGCAGCAAAATTCGCAGCGCCATTTTGTTTGGCGAAGATGCTGCCGAAATTGAGGATGCATTCGATGGACTGGCGCCCACAGCTAAAGTCGCGGATCTTCACGAAGCCGTCAAAAGTGCTGCTGGAATAGCCGAAGCCGGTGATACGGTTCTGCTTGCGCCGGCTTGCGCGAGCTTTGATCAGTATCCGAATTACCAGGCGCGTGGCGACGATTTCAGGAACGCAGTAATGGAGCTCGCGACATGAGCGTCAGCAGCATTACGATGCCGTTTCCGGCACGCCTCAGAACGTCGATGCAGATCGATCCGGTGTTGCTGATTATCGCCGCTGCACTTCTGTGTGGTGGCCTGGTCATCCTGGCTTCTGCCTCGATGTCGATTTCGGATGACACCGAGAACGATCCGTTTTATTACGTCGGCAGACAGGCAATCGCGGCACTGATTGGTGGTGCAGCCGGTTTCGCTTGTCTGTTCATTCCCATGCGGATATGGAGCAATATTGGTCCGCTGATGCTGTTGCTTGGGTTGGCATTGCTGCTGGTTGTTCTCGTACCGGGCGTCGGCCACACGGTTAACGGCAGCACCCGCTGGTTACAATTCGGTGTGATCA
>Ga0224508_10003088_pt1 | contig 13880 bp, 16 predicted proteins | sample SF_Jan12_sed_USG_4_FD_170157 | JGI IMG/M metagenome (GOLD analysis project Ga0224508, IMG submission 170157) | Sediment microbial communities from San Francisco Bay, California, United States - SF_Jan12_sed_USGS_21 | ecosystem: Environmental > Aquatic > Marine > Sediment | place: USA...
GAAGCGTCGAAGACGGCAACGAGATCGAAGAACAACAGGAAGGGAGCCTGAGATGGCAGAAGCACTCGGCATGATCGAATGCCGAAGTTTCGCAGCGATGGTCGAGGCCGCCGATGCGATGGTCAAGGCAGCCAAGGTCGAGCTGGTCTCCTACGAGTCGACTGGTGGTGGCTACGTCACCGCGGTGGTCCGAGGCGACGTGGCGGCCGTGAAAGCAGCGGTCGACTCGGGTGTCCGCGGGGCCGAGAAGGTCGGCGAGGTGATCGCCACCCACGTCATCGCTCGCCCCCACACCAATGTCGATCTCGTGCTACCCCTCGGACGGGCCGAGGAGGCCTCGGCGGAATCGGGCTGAGTCCATGCTTCTTGGACGGGTGACCGGAACGGTCGTCGCCAGTCAGAAGGAGCCGCTGATGGACGGCCTCAAGCTCCTCGTCGTCCGTCAGCTCGGCGTCGACAGCAACGAGACCGGCGGCTACGTCGTCGCGGTCGATGCAGTCGGTGCCGGTATCGGCGAGGTCGTCATGTATGCCTCTGGGAGCTCGGCTCGCCAAACACAGGTCACCCAGAACCGCCCGTGCGACGCCGTCGTCATGGCCATCGTCGACACCTGGGACGTCGACGGCGAGACGGTCTACGAGAAGTGATCCTGCCGTGCTGACCGACGAGGAGATCCAGGGAATCATCGCCCGGGTCAGGGCCCGAGTCGGCCCTGTCCAGGGTGCCGGCGATGAGGGAGCAGCCCTGCGAGCGAGGGATGCCCTGGCCGACACCGCATCGATGCTCGGCGACGGGATCTTCCCGTCGATCAACGCCGCTGTCGATGCCGCCACCGCCTCCTTCGCCGCCTACTCCGGAATGGGGCTCGACGCCCGCCGGGTGATCGTCGAGGCGATGCGTGCTGCGATGCTGCGAGAGGGAGAGCGCCTGGCCTATCTCGCCCACGCTGAGACCGGTCTCGGTCGAGCCGAGGACAAGGTGAAGAAGAACCTGCTGGTCACGACGAAGACGCCCGGACCGGAGGATCTCGAGCCACAGGCTGTCACCGGCGACGGGGGGATGATGGTCACCGAATACGCCCCCTACGGGGTGATCGGGTCGATCACGCCAACGACTAACCCCACCTCCACGATCATCAACAACAGCATCGCGATCATCGCGGCGGGAAACGCGGTCACGTTCAACGTGCATCCCGGTGCCGCCCAGGTGTCGGTGGAGAACATCAAGCTCCTGAATCGGGCCATCGCAGCTGCCGGCGGACCGCCCGACCTCATCACCGCCGTCCCCAAGCCGACGCTCGAATCGGCCAGAGAGCTGATGGCGCACCCCGACGTCCGCGTCCTCCTGGTCACCGGCGGACCGGCAGTGGTCGCCGAAGCGCTCCGCACCCCGAAGAAGGCCATCACCGCTGGGCCCGGCAATCCCCCGGCAGTCGTCGATCAGACTGCCGACATCGAGCAGGCGGCGAAGGACATCGTCGACGGCGCCTCGTTCGACAACAACATCATCTGCACCGACGAGAAGACCACGATCGTCGTCGACTCCGTCGCCGACGCCCTCGTCCGAGCCATGGTCTCAGCCGGGGCCTACCGGCTGAAGGAGCATGAGCTGCGGCGTCTCGAGCGGGTGATCTTCATCGAGATGGGAGCCCCCAACAAGCCGGGCGCCATCGATCCGGCGTGGATTGGCCGCAATGCTGCCGACCTGCTCGGTGAGATCGGGGTGAGCGTCGACGGTGACCCTCGGCTGTTGCTCGCCGAGGTCCCCACTGACCACAACCTGGTCTGGACCGAGCAGATGATGCCGGTGATGCCGGTCGTGCGGGTCAAGAACGTCGAGTCCGCCATCGATCTCGCGGTGCGCTCCGAGCACGGCTTCCGACACACGGCTTCGATCCACTCCACCAATGTCGACACGATCACCGCCATGGGCCGGGCGATGAACTGCTCCATCCTGGTTGCCAACGGCCCCAACTATGCCGGCCTTGGTCAAGACGGCGAAGGTTTCACGTCGTTCTCCATCGCCAGCCCGACCGGCGAGGGCATGACCCGGCCCCGTACCTTCTCACGCGTCCGGCGCGTGACCGTCGTCGGAGCGCTGCGAATTGTCTGACGCCACCTTCTCTGACCCCGGTGCCCCCTTCGATCCCGCGATCGGTCTCCTCGAGTTCGAGTCGATCGTCGTCGGCATCGTCGCCGGTGACGCGATGGTCAAGGCGTCACCGATCTCCTCGCTCCACGCCGGCACCGTGCATCCTGGCCGCTACCTCGTCTTGGTCGGTGGCGACACCGCTGCGGTCGAGATCGCATTGGAAGCCGCAGGGACTGACACGGTTATCGATTCGTTGTTCCTCGCCGACGTCCATCCCCTGGTGATGGCGGCGATCACCACCCCGAACACAGCGGCCGCCGTCACCGACGATGCCATCGCCATCGTCGAGACGTCGTCGGTGGCGACGGCGATCGTGGCGGCCGACGCTGGGGTCAAGGCGGCCGATGTGACGCTGCCGGCCCTTCGGCTGGCCGACGACCTCGGCGGGAAGGCGTACTGCTTCTTCGTCGGAACGGTGGCCGACGTCGAGGCGGCGCTGGAGCGAGCGGTTCTCGCCAGCGAGCAACGGGGAACGCTGATACAGACCGCCGTCATCCCCCAGCTGCATCCTGAGATGCGGGAGAACCTCGGCTTGGAGCTGCGCTTCAACCAGCGGGTGCGCCGTCCGGACGGACGAGCCTGATGCACCTCGCTCGGGTGATGGGCACGGTCGTGGCCACGGTCAAGGCAGACGGGCTCGAGGGTGTGAAGTTCCTGATCATCCAGCCGCTCGACAAGCATCAGCACGACGCCGGTGCACCCGTCGTTGCTGCTGACGCAGTGGCCATGGCCGGACCAGGTGAGCTCGTCTACTTCGTGGCGTCCCGCGAGGCGGCCGAGGCGTTACCGGAGCGCTTCGTCCCTGTCGACCACGCCATCGTCGGGTTGGTCGACCAGGTGGCCCTAGTCGGCGGTGACCAGTGAAGATCGCCCGGGTTGCCGGCACCGTGGTCTCGCCGATCAGCCACCCGTTCTTCGAAGGCAAGCGCCTGCTGCTGTGCGATCTGCTCGACCTCGACGGCGAGACCGGCGGCTACCTGATCGCCGTCGACACCGTGGACTCCGGGGCGGGCGAGCGAGTGCTGATCTGCGACGAGGGCAGCTCGGCCCGCCAGATCTTCGGGGTGGACACCGGTCCCATCCGAGCGGTGGTCGTCGGAATCATCGACGAGATCGCCTGATCCCGGCCACCAGGAACCGCTCACCCGTTACCCCGCCGCGGTCACGACTTCACGGTTGGCGCTGCGGCCGGGTCCGCCCGATCGGGGACGACGACGGGCAACAAGGGCGGGACCGGCAGGCGGACCGCGTCCGCCACAACCCGGATCAGCTCGGCTTCCTCCGCCGTTGTCTTCCGGTCGTGCAGCACGGCCGCCGCTGCTCCACTGACGAAGGTCTCGCGACTTGCTCGATCCATGCGGGACAACCGATCCAGCGCCCGGTCGATCCGGTCGAAGGTCAGCTGCTCGATGGGGGGAACCGGCTCGGGCGGGAGGCCGATGGCCGACAGGGCAGCGTCGAACGCGTCCTGCGCTTGCGAGGTCCCGGAGCTGTTGAACTGCGCCAGGATCGCATACACGGCGACGGCCTCGACCTTCAGTTCGCCCAGCGAGGTGTCGTAGCTGACCGAGCCGTCATCGTGCTGGTCTTCGAGGTGGCGGAGCATCACGCGCCGGAGCACCCACCGGAACAGATCGTGGTCCGATTGCGAGCTCTCGAGGTCGTGGATCGCCTGGCCGAGCGCCACTTTGTACTCGTAGGGCGTCTGCCGGATGGCGTGGAGGGCGATGTCGATGGCTGGGAGCTGCAGCGTGCGGTCGAGATCGGTGATGACCGTGCCGGCGGCGTCGAGGTAGTCGGGCTCCATCGACACCGCTCGCCCAGCGACCTCCAACTGCTGAGGTCGAAGCTGAGGGTCGTTCGAAGCGAACGCCCCGACGACGGCCGCCACTGCCCCTTGCTTGGTACGCAGGAAGTCCTGGGTTTGCTGGGGGATCTGGGTCAGCAACGTGCGGGTGCGTTCGACGTGAGCGTCGGTCGGGCCCCCGAACGAGGGCGGTTCGAACGTCGGCGATGGCGCTGTCGGGCCACCTTGGGCCAGCGGTTCCGCTGACCCGCCGCCGACCAGGCTCGATGTGTCGATCGGCGAACCGGCCTGAGCCCCGGTGGGGAGGACGACCTGGCCCGGCCACCAGCCGCCCCGCTGGCCGGCGCCCGACGACGTCCCGGCGCCGGCTGAGGGGGTCTCGCCCGGTGCTGCCGGGGCGGGACGTTTGAACTGGCCGTCCCAGTCTGGGAGCAGGCGGGCGATGCGGTCCTTGAGCGATGGGTGGGTGGCGAAGCTCGCGCCGAGAGCTGACGCGAAGAAGAGATGGTTCGCTTCGGTGGCGTGGGCGGCTCGGACCTTGTTGTCTCTTCCCATGCCGCCGATCTTGATCAGCGCGTCCCCGATTCCCGAGGGGTCGCGGGTGTACTGGACCGCCGATGCATCGGCGAGGTACTCCCGCTGACGAGACACTGCGGCCTGGATCATGCGAGCGAACAGTGTGCCGACCGCGCCGATCACCAAGAGGCCGACGCCGGCGGCCACGATCAAGAGGGCGGTCCTGTCTTCCTTGCTGCGGCGGCGCGGAGCCCACCACAGCTGCTGCAGCAGGATGCGACCGACGACGGTGATCGCGGCAATGCCGAACACCCAGCCGATGATCCTCGTCTTGACCCTGGTGTCGCCGTTGCCGATGTGGGAGAACTCGTGGGCGATCACGCCTTGCAGCTCCCGCCGATTCAGTTGGAGCAGCGCCCCCCTGGTCACCCCGATGGCTGCGCTGTCGGCACTCCAACCGGCTGCGAACGCGTTGATGCCCGGCTCGTCGTCGAGCACGAACACCGCCGGGACGGGCATGCCGGAGGCGATCGCGATCTCCTCGACGATGTTGGCGAGCTGCTTCTCGGCTGGATCGAGGGTGTTGAAGTCGACCTGGCGGCCGCCCATCGAGGCGGCCACATACGAACCACCACCGCTCTTGATCTGGCTCGACTTGACCAGCGACGTTCCGACCACGGCGATCGTGGTGACCGGGGCCGCCACGGCGAGGGCCGTGACCGGTTGGAACTCGTCGGATCCGTAATAGAGCAGAGCGACCAGGAGAGCGGTGACGACGGCGATGATCGACAGGACGCCGAGCACCAGGAGGGCTATCAGCTTGGTCGTGCTCTGCTTCGCCTCCTCCTGATGGCTCTGGAAGTCCATCTCAGTCGCTCAGGTCCCCAGGTCGCGGCGGTTGGGGGCTGGTGTCATCGAACGACACCTGGATGTTGTCCCGCTTCTCGGGCTTCTCGTCCAGATCGAGATAGGCGCTGTCCTTGAAGCCGAACGTGTTGGCCAGCAGGACAGGGGGGAACGTGGTCTTGTACGTCTGATAGCCGTTGACCTGGTCATTGTAGTTCTGACGGGCGAAGGCGATCTTGTTCTCGGTGGTTGTCAGTTCCTCGGTGAGCTGAGCCATGTTCTGGTTCGCCTTCAGGTCGGGGTAGGCCTCGGCCACGGCCAGCAGCCTTCCGAGCGCACCTCCGAGCGCACCCTCCGACGAGGCCAGACGGGCCATCGCTTCGAGGTTCTCGGGATCGCCCGACACCTCGATCCGGGCCTGTGTGGCCGCCGCCCGGGCATCGACGACCGCCTCGAGCGTCTCCCTCTCGTGGCTCATGTAGCCCTTCACCGTCTCGACCAGATTCGGGATGAGGTCGTGTCGCCGTTCGAGCTGCACGTCGATCTGGGCGAAGGCGTTGCGCACCCGCTCACGAAACTTGACCAGGCGGTTGTAGGTGGCGACGAGAAAGAACCCGACGAGCACGACGAGCACGACGAGCACGACAATGAAGATGATCATGGGTTTCCTTCAACGTAGTCCGAGTCTTTCCATGACCATCCTAGGGCACCGAGAAGTGTGGCGTTCGGCGATGGGTTGCCTGCCGCCGACCGACGAACGAGGATGGGTCATGGCGAACTCGACCACCGTCCCGCCGGCTTCCCGTCTTCATCATCACGCCTACGTGGTTCACGACCAGGAGGCGACCAGACACTTCTACGAGGACGTGCTCGGCTTCCCGCTGACCGCAACCTGGTGCGAGGTCGAGGACGTCCGGGGCCGGAAACGGACCTACTGCCACACGTTCTTCTCGCTCACCGACGGCTCGGCGCTTGCCTTCTTCCAGTTCGCCGACCCCGAGGACACAGAAGAGCTCGCCCTCGACTCATCCCGGTCGCTCAACCACGTCGCCCTGGCCACCGATCCCGCCGGCCAGGCTGCGATCGCCCGCCGCTTGGACGACGCCGGCATCGCCCACCGGACCGTCGACCACGGATACTGCACCTCGCTGTACGTGACCGACCCCGACGGGTTGACCGTCGAGTTCACCGTCGATGCCCCGGATGCGGCCGAGCTCGACGAGCGGCAACGGGCTACCGCCCACGACGAGTTGCGACGGTGGCTGGCCGGAGACCACCGACCGAACAACGATGCCCGAGGCTCTTGATCAGCTGACACCCGACTCCACTGCCCTGCGGCGACGACTGCCCGTGGTGATCCTCTTGTCGACCGGCTTCATAGCGCTGGTGCTGCTCGGGCTCTGGGTGTTCCAACGCCAGCTGGTCTACTTGCCAGCAGGCGCTGTCCCGCCGGTCGAGGACGTGCTACCCGGCTGGTCCGAGGTGACGTTGGCAACGACGGACGGACTCCAGCTGGGTGCGTGGTACTCTCCACCCGAGCCGGGCCGGCCGGTGATCGTCGTCTTCAACGGCAATGCAGGCAACCGCGCCGATCGGGCGCCCCTTGGAGCCCGACTGGCATCGGCGGGTCTCGGTGTGCTGCTGGTCGACTACCGGGGCTACGGGGGCAACCCCGGTAGCCCGTCGGAACCAACGCTCGCCCTGGACGCCAGAGCTGCTGCCCACTTCGTCGGCACTACGGCTCCGGGCCACGGGTTGGTCCTCTTCGGCGAGTCGCTGGGGGCGGCGGTCGCGATCGAACTGGCGACCGAAGAGCCGCCGGCGGCCCTGATCCTCAGGTCTCCGTTCACCTCCCTCGTCGATGTGGCGCGAGCGCACTATCCGCTAGTCCCCGCCCGGTTCCTGCGGGACGAGTACCCCTCCGACGAGCGAGTCGGCGCCCTTCGGTCCCCACTGCTCGTCATCGTCGGCTCGGGGGACTCGGTCGTCCCGGCCGCCCAGAGCGAGCGGCTCTACGAGCTGGCTCCCGAACCGAAGGAGCTGCTCGTGATTCCCGGCGCCGATCACAACGACTTCGAGCTGTTGGCCGGCGGGGCGATGATCGAGGCGATCCTTCGCTTCGTCGACACCGCGACCGCCAACTGAGACCGGAAGCTTCGCCATGGCTGCGAACGAGGGAGACCGACCAAACCGGACGCCGAGGGCCTTCACCGCCATCGTCAAGGGTCGCGTCCAAGGTGTCGGCTTTCGCTTCACGACCTGGCGGCTCGCGGCGGAGCTCGGGGTTCTCGGCTGGGTCCGCAACCGGCCAGACGGTTCGGTCGAGGTCTGGGCTCAAGGCACCGAAGACTCCCTCGCTGCGTTGGCGTCCTTCCTCGACAACGGACCGCTCGGCGCGGTCGTCACCGCGGTCGAGACGAGAACGACCGATCCGGACCCAACGCTCGCCCGGTTCGAGATCAGGCCCTGAGCCCGCCCCGCCAACCCTCGGCCTGTGGGAACCTACCCCGATGACGATTGGCGACGCATGACCTCACGGCCCTACGTCGCCGGTCTCATGGCGCTGCTGGTGGTGGCGGTCGGCTGTGTCGACCCCCCATCGTCGAACGATCTCGGCCCAAGTGCGACGCCGACAGCGGTGACCACCGAAACGACATCGACGACGGTCGTCCCTGCCCTGGACGCGACCTTCGCCGCCATCGCCGAGCGGACGACGATGACAGAGGAAGCCCGCCGGCTGCTCGCGCTGTCGAGCCCGGCGCTGGTCGAGCTCGGTGGTCTCGGGGCCGCCTGCGGCCTCGAGCCGGAGATCTCGGTGCTCGGCTGCTACCGGTCCGGGCAGATCTCGGTGCTGGCCGTGACCGATCCCCGGCTCGACGGAATGGCCGAAGCGACGACCGCCCACGAGCTGCTGCACGCAGCCTGGGCCACGTTCGACGACGCAGAACGGGAACGGCTCAGCCGCCTCCTGCAGACCGCCTTCGACCGGGTGGCCACCACCGAGCTCATCGACCGGCTCGACCTGTACCGGGGCCGCGACCCGGCGTCGGTCGACGGTGAGCTGCATTCGGTCCTCGGCACCGAAATCGCCGACGTCGGCCCCGAGCTCGAGACCCACTACCGTCGCTGGTTCGCCGACCGCGCGGCGGTCGTGTCGCTGACGGTGGCGGTCCGTGCGACCTTCGCCTCGCTCGAGGACCAGGTCGACGCTCTCGACGCTGCCCTGAGCGAGCTGCAAGCTCGCATCGACGGACTCGAGACCACCCTCGACGCCGATCTGGCCGCCCTGGAGTCTCGGTCGGCCGAGCTCGAGGCGCTCCTCGCTGCCGAGCGGTTCGAGGAGTACAACGCCGGGGTCGGGCCGTTCAACGAGCAGGTTCGCCTCTACAACGAGTCGGTCGCCGATCTTCGAACCCTGATCGACGACTTCAACGCGCTGGCGCGGGAGCGCAACGCGCTCGCCGCGGCCTACACCGACCTCGTAGCCCAGATAACGACCAGTCCGGAAGCATTGCCGGTCGGGTGACCGAGGACGCGCCCCGGCTCGCTTCTCGCTAGAGGATCGGCTCGAGCGGATCGAGACCGAGCAGCACCCGTCCCGCGTCCTCGATGAAGTGGGGGGCGACCATGACCTGCTGGGCGACGACCGCAACGTCTCGTCTGGCCTTTCCGATGAGTGAGTCCTCGTAGTTGGCGCTGGTCCCGGCCGCTTGGTGGACCAGCTCGACGGCCCGGATCGACTCCTGGCACGCATGGGAGCACGCGAGTCGAACCAGAGCCCTCTGCCTACGATCGGCAACACCCCCGGCGCAGACGGTGTCCCAGACCTCGGAGACCGCGTCGAATACGAACGCCCGGGCCCCCCGCAGCGCAGCCTCGGCTTGCGCGTAGCAGAGCTGAGCCCGGGGTCGTTCCCGCAGCGCCCGGCTGGACAGGCGCGGTTGCTTGCTTGCGGCCAGCTCGACGAAGGCGTCGAGCGCGGCCCGAGCGATACCGGTGGCCACGCCGACCTTGTTGTAGGCGAGACGGGTGAACGGCGGCAACCGGTACAACGGGCCGTCGTGATTCGGCTTGCGCCCGGCGACCTCGGTGACCATGGCGTCGGGGACGAACAGGTCCCGCACGGCGACGTCGTGGCTGCCGGTGCCCCGCAGACCGTTCACGTGCCAGGTGTCGATGATCTCATAGCGAGAGCGGGGCACGACCACCTCGATGAGCCGGGTCGGCTCGGTGTCTTCGACGACACACTGACCCCAGAACAGCGTTGCGTGATGACAGCCAGAGGCGAAGGGCCATCGCCCGCTCACCCGCCATCCGCCCTCGACCGGGCGGGCCCGGCCCTGAGGATTCAACGCACCACACATCACCAGCTCGGGGTCCTCGGCGAACAGCCGACCAGCGGTGTCGGGATCCATGAGCGAGCCGCCGATGCCGACGGTCTCGATCCCGATCATCAAGGTCCAACCGATCGAACCGTCGGCCTCGCTGATCGCCTCGATCGCCTCGATCGTCGTTATCGGGTCGGCCTCGGCCCCTCCGAAGCATGCGGGGGCTGCTATCCGGTACAGCCCGGCCCGGGCCATGGCACGTACGACCGTCTCGGGCACATGCCGGCGCTGCTGGGCTGCTTCGGCGTTGTCGCGCACGAGGGGCTGGAGGGACTTGGCCGCCGCTACCGGTTGTTGGTCATGGCTGTGGTTCATCGGCCCTCCGCGGCTCTTGGCCCACGCCGTAGGTTCCCACACAGCGCCCGGGAGCAGCACGTCAACAGTTGCCGCATGCTCCGTGATCGGTGGTTGACAGGCTCGGTTGCCGCCAGCGAGACTCGCACTGCCAGCGACCAGGACCACTGCGAGGGCCTCGATGCACACTCTTGCTCACCCTCTTCGGAGAGCCGAACGGACGGCGGCCAGAGGCGAGGCGCTCGTCTGCGGTGACGTTCGCCTCACCTATGGCGAGTTCGTCTCACGCTGCCGGCGCCTCGGTACGGTACTGGCCGATCTCGGCACGGTTCGGAACGACCGGGTCGCGGTGCTGGCGTTCAATTCGATCCCGTTCATCGAGCTGTATTGCGGCGTCCCCTCGGCAGGTCGTGTGCAGGTTCCGCTGAACTTCCGGTGGGCCGATCCCGAGCTGGCCTACGCCCTCGAGGACTCGGGCTCGAAGGTGCTGTTCATCGACCGCGACCCCGGCCCGCTGGCCGATCTCGTCGAGACGGTCGTACGGCTCGACACCGGCGACTACGAGTCCCGCCTGGCCACGTCGACGGAGGAGGACTTCGATGCCAGCGTCACCCCCGACGACCTGGCCGGGTTGTTCTACACCGGGGGCACGACCGCGGCGTCGAAGGGGGTCATGCTCACCCACCGCAACCTGATCGCCAACACCTACAACTCGCAGATGCTGTCGCCGATCGAGCCGGGCGACGTGTACCAGATCATCGCCCCGCTCTTCCATGCCGCCGGCTCGAACTCCGTGCTGCAGTGCATCTACCAAGGTGTCCCCCAGGTGATCGTGCCGGCGTTCGATCCGGGCGCCACGCTCGACCAGATCGAGGCGGAGCACGTCACCTCGACGCTTGGCGTGCCGACGATGTTGGCCGCCCAGGTCGAGGCCCAGCTGGCCAGCCCACGCGACGTGTCGTCGCTGCGGGTCTACGGTCATGGCGGCTCCCCGGTCGCCACCGAGGTGATACGGCGGGCGGCCAAGGCCTTTCCGGCGACCGAGTTCGTGCACCTCTACGGCGCTACGGAGACCTCGCCCCTCGTGACCGGGTTCCGCCACGAGGAGCGATACCTCGACGAAGAGCGGGGCCGCAGCTGCGGTCAGCCGGTGCTCGGAGTGGAGCTGGAGATTCGCCGGCCGGACGGTACGCCGTGCCCGATCGGCGAGCCGGGCGAGGTGACCGCCAGCGGCGACAACATCATGGCCGGCTACTGGAACAAGCCCGAGCAGACCGATGCGGTCCTCCGTGACGGGTGGTACAGCACCGGCGATGTCGGCCGCATCGACGACGACGGCTACCTGTATCTGCTCGATCGGTCGAAGGACATGATCATCAGCGGCGGTGAGAACGTCTACTGCACCGAGGTGGAAGAGGCGATCTACACCCACCCGGACGTGCTCGAGGCCGCGGTGTTCGGCATCCCCGACGAGAAGTGGGGCGAGGTCGTCCACGCGGTTGTCGTGCCCCGGGCCGGCACCGAGGTGACCCCGGACGACATCATTGCCCACACCCGGGAGTCGATCGCCGGTTACAAGGTGCCCCGCTCGGTCGAGCTTCGGTCAGAAGAGCTCCCGAAGTCGGGCCCGGGCAAGGTGCTCAAGCGGGAGCTCCGCACCCCGTACTGGGCCGATCGCGACACCCAGATCAACTGAACGTCGTGGAAGTCACCGAATCGTGCCGGCCCTCGGGGCCGGCACGATTCGGTGACGGTCAGGGGTTCTCGTACAGCAGCGTCGAGACGACGCCACCGTGGTCCGACGGCCACAGTCCCGACGGGGTCTTCTCCCAGAACCGGTCGAAGAACACCGTCGAAAGCGAGATGGCTTCACCGTCGACCCGGATGAAGATGATGTCGATCCGCTGGCTCAGCTGGGAGTACGGGTTCAGCAGGTCCTCGGCCTGGCAGCAGGTGTTCTCCTGCTGGGGGATGAAGCCGAACAGCCGGATGTCCCAGGCGTCGACGAAGCCTGCATCGGCGATGATGTCGTAGGCAACCGTACCGGGCTCGGCGTTGAAATCGCCAACCAGGATGGTGGGGTTGTCGATCTTGCTCAGGATGCCGACCAGCTCGTCCGCTTGTGGGATCTGGCACGGGATCGGCCCGTCGACGACGCAGATTCCCTCGAAGGTCTCAAAGTTGGGCTCCACCTCGAGGTGGGTGTTGACGAAGGTGAACTCGTCGCCGTCGACCTTGGCGTGGACGAGCGTCCAGCCGCGGGTGAACTCGATTTCCGTGATCGGCTTCTCAGGGGGCGGCGGGAACGGCACCCTGAAGTTGACCTGGTAGTTGCCAGAATCCTTACTCAGGATCTCGGTGCCCTCCCGGGCCAGGATCACGTCACGGTCGATGAGGTTGCCCCAGACGAACCCGTCCGGATCGAGGGGCAGTGAGACCTTGGCGTTCGTGACCTCCGAGGCCACGAAATAGTGCTCGCCCCGCTCAGCCAGCTCGTCGAGCAGGATCTGCAGATAGTTGAGTTGGGGCTCGCCGGGCACCGGCTCGCCGAACTGCCCGAAGGTCACGCTGAGGTCGGACACCTCCTGCAAGCCGATCAGGTCGGGATTGCGGTCGTCGATCTCCTCGGCGATGGTGGCCGCTCGCTCTTCGAAGTCGGTGGCTTCGATCGTTTCGAGGATTTGGACCGGGTTGAAGCTACTGAGGTCGGCGCCGACGTAGAGGTTGAGGGTCATGACCTTGGGGCTGGCGATATCGCCATGGCCGTCGGCTTCCGCCGGCGAGACAACTCCGCCCATGAAAAAGAGCAGCCCGAAGGCCACCGTCACTATGCTCCGCCGCATTGATACTCCTCGTTGTGGTTGGCCCGGGGTTCTAGCACGCTGCTGCCTTACACCGCAAGCATCTGGTCACAGTTGCTCCCCGTGGACCAGCGAGGTCGAACACGCAGGTCATGGGCACGAGAGCCCAGGCACTCGAACCGTTCGTCACTGACGGTGATTGCCACCTCACCGAGCGGGACCGAGCGGTCAAGAGGGACCACCGCCGAGCGGCGGCGCCTCCCGGTGACGACGTGGCTGTCGTGGGCCGCCGGCCTGGCCGCGGGTGGCCGTTGCCGGCCGAGCTCGGTTGATGTTCCGCAGTCGGGAATCGACCGCAGTGATCAGCCACAAGACGATCGCCTCGCCGATCTCGTGCGCGCTGTCCTCCTAGACGAAGTGGATGCCGGGCACAGTCACCTCGTGATCACCATCTCCTCCCCTGCCGGTGATCGGAAGCCCTGGAAGAGGTTGCGGCCCCGCTCGGGGAACTCGTCCCAGGTGAGTGGACGGACGAGGGCCTCCATGTAGGCGATCCCCGCGATCCGGTCTCGGTGCCGGTTGGCCCAGTCGAACCCGAGGGCCGAGCCCCAGTCGTGGACGACCAGCACGACGTCGTCTCCGAGGTCTATCACCCAGCCCCCGAGCCCGCCGATTGACACGGTCGGCCGACCAGGTGACAGTGGCGGGATCCCGAGCGGGTCCGGTTCAAGGGGGACAGCGTCATGGCGCTCAGCAGCTTGCTCGACATCGAACTCAGCGTTCCCGGCCCGGCATCGGTCGCTGACTTCTGGCAGCGCCGGGGAATGCGACGGACGGCAGAGGGGTCATGGGGACCGAGGATCGCGACGTGCAGCTCCGGATCGTCGATGGCGACTACCGGCACCTGTCCGAGCTCCACCTGGGCTGCGACACCGAGCAGGATCTGGCTGCCATCGCCGCCCGGACCGAAGCGCTCGGTGTCGACTCCACAATCGCCGGCACCAGGCTGACCTGCACCGACCCGGTGTTCCACCACCGAGTGGTCATCGACGTGACGACCCCCCATCCGCTGACCCC
>Ga0224508_10003089_pt1 | contig 13880 bp, 11 predicted proteins | sample SF_Jan12_sed_USG_4_FD_170157 | JGI IMG/M metagenome (GOLD analysis project Ga0224508, IMG submission 170157) | Sediment microbial communities from San Francisco Bay, California, United States - SF_Jan12_sed_USGS_21 | ecosystem: Environmental > Aquatic > Marine > Sediment | place: USA...
AAGTGACCAATCTTCGTGCTTGCCTATTAAGGACGCTGTCTGAAGTGTTTGATCCGGTCTGGGTTCTTGTATTGTTATTGCCTGTGGCGGTGTTGTCAGGTTGGTATGCGGGTCGACGCGATGCAATCAAGAGGACGTCACAATCCTATGATTTGCCATCGGCATACTTTAAGGGTTTGAACTTTCTTCTCAACGAGCAGCCGGACAAGGCAATAGAGGTGTTTATCAAGGTTCTCGAGGTCGATATTGAAACCGTAGAAATGCATTTGGCTTTAGGGAATCTATTTCGTCGACGCGGAGAAATCGAGAGGGCGACACGAATTCATCAAAACCTAATCGCTAGACCGAATTTGGAAAAGCAACAACGATTGCAGGCGCTATTTGAGTTAGGTCACGATTATCTCAAGGCCGGACTGCTTGATCGGGCTGAAAACCTGTTTCAGGAACTGGCGGAGTCCAGTCAGCACGGAGAGCAGGCATTGACCCATTTGGTTCAAATCTACGAACAAGAGAAGGAATGGGATAACGCGATCTCAACGGCGCAAAAGTTGTCTAGGGTATCAGGGCGGGATATGTCTGGTGTGATTGCACAATACTTCTGTCAGCTTGCAGATGCGGCAATCACAGAAGGAAACCACATTGCGGCCCGTACTCACATTGATCGGGCGCTTTCCAGCGACGAAGCATGTGTGCGCGCAACCATCCAACTAGGAAAATTGGAGGTTTTGAAAAACGACCATCAACAGGCTATTCAAACATGGAGACGAGTAGAGGATCAAGGTCCAGTATATTTGGGAGAAGTGGTGGAGCTTATCGCGGAGAGTTATCGTACTTTAGGAGACGAACAGGGACTGAGGCGATACTTATTGTCCGTGCTCGATAAGCATGGTGGGGTCAAATCCATGCTCACCTTAGTGGATACCATCGAACGCCAAGACGGAAGGGGGGGTGCAGAAGAGTTCCTCGTAAAGTGGGTTCGTACCCATCCCTCCATACAGGGATTATATCGGTTGATCGAACTCAAGATGGATCGAGCCGAAGAGCCAGTTAACAGTGACTTGGGCATCCTACAGGTATTGATCGGAAGTATTTTAGAGCGAGAACAGGGATATGAATGCCATCAATGTGGCTACAAGGCGAAGGCACAGCATTGGCAGTGCCCGGGATGTAAGGGCTGGACTACCATCGAACCGACTGCCGTCAGCGAAATACCGGATCTAGAGGAACTCTCAAACGGTAAGAGACAGGCTGTTTTGAGTGCTTAAGTGGATCGGTCTTAAACCAGTTCCATTAGTCAAAAATTTGTTAACGTACAGCATTAAGGAAAGAGAAGGGTGTGATTTTTCTCACTTAATCGTCCTATACTCTATAGGATGGTAGTTGTTTCATCGTAGGTATTGACAACTGGTAGAGTTGCAGTAAGATTGTCGTGTCGCATCGGTTCATGCGGCTTAATACTTAAACGGAAACATGGAGGTAATTCAGGATGAAACTCACTAGAACCATTCTTGCTTCAATTTTTTTTGCTGTCTTTTCATTTACCACCTACGCCGAGCCCGTTGATATCAATTCAGCGGATGCAGAGGCGTTAGCCGAAGCTATCAAAGGTGTGGGGCCCAAAACCGCTGCCGCTATCGTCGGCTATCGGGATCAACATGGTCCATTCCAATCCGTTGATGAGCTCCAAGATATTAAAGGTATTGGACCGAAGGTTGTGGAAAGTAACCGGGAGAATATGAAGGTTAGTGGTGCTAAGACGGCCGACACAAACTAGTCTACAGTCTATTCTTTGGTAGTTTAAGAGGGTGCCTAGCAGCACCCTCTTTTTTTCATCTGCTACATTGAATGAGGATGTCGTGGCGGCCGGGCATGGTCGTATGCGTCGAGAGATCATTGCTGTGCACAGGTTAACTTAAGGGGCTTGACGCTCAAACGAGTGATCAGTGGTCCCAGTCGGGTACAAAGAGATATCGATCTAAATTCTTGTTGGAAGGACAACGGTCGACATTGGAGAGAAAAAAAGGATAATACGTAAACTTTTAAAATAGACGATTCGTCTAATTTTTCAGAATATGGTGGCGCTTGGATGAAAGTAACGATAATTGGAACTGGATATGTAGGATTAGTAACAGGGGCCTGTCTGGCGGAAGTAGGGAATCAAGTCTTGTGTGTAGACAACGATGTCAGGAAGGTCGAATTACTACAAGGGGGAGGGGTCCCCATATATGAGCCCGGCCTGGAACCTCTGGTCAAGGACAATCTTGCATCAGGTCGCCTGGAGTTCACATCCGATATTGCTGAAGGTGTTCTTCATGGGGAGATACTTATCATCGCAGTGGGGACTCCTCCGGACGAAGATGGTTCTGCAGATTTGCAGCACCTTCTTGCGGTCGCCAGCGATATCGGTAAGTACATTGGGGAGTTTCGATTAATCGTGACCAAATCCACAGTTCCAGTTGGCACGGCAGACAAGGTTCGGAGCTGCGTGAGCTCCGAACTTGCGCAGCGTGGGGTCACAATTCCTTTCGATGCAGTGTCGAATCCCGAATTTCTAAAGGAGGGGGCGGCGGTAGAGGATTTCATGAAACCGGACAGGATTATCGTCGGAGCAAGCAGCGAGCGATCAATCGAGCTAATGCGTTCGTTGTATGCACCGTTCAACCGGAATCGTGAACGCGTGATTGTTATGGATATTCGGTCGGCCGAGTTGACGAAGTATGCAGCTAACGCGATGCTCGCAACCAAGATCTCTTTTATGAACGATATGGCTAACCTTGCCGAACGTGTGGGTGCGGACATTGAGGCCGTGCGTCAAGGAATCGGTGCGGACCCTCGAATTGGTTATGAGTTTATCTATCCCGGGTGTGGATACGGTGGATCTTGTTTCCCCAAGGATGTACAGGCGCTAATAAAAACAGCGGGCAACGCAGGTTACGATGTAAAGATCCTGAAGTCGGTCGAAGAGGTCAACCTGGCTCAGAAGCACGTACCTGTGCATAAGGTAGTGGATAAATTTGGAGATGACTTGTCAGATCGGCTTTTTGCGGTCTGGGGCCTTGCGTTCAAGCCGGATACTGATGACATGCGTGAGGCTCCTAGCCGTATTGTCATGGAGGAGTTGTGGCGGCGTGGCGCGCGGGTAGCGGCATACGATCCAGTGGCTGAATCCGAAGCACAGCGCATTTATGGATCCAGGGCGGATTTAACGCTGCATACTGATCCCTATAACGCGTTGGAGGGCGCCGATGCGCTGATCGTTCTTACTGAATGGAAAATATTTAGGAGTCCAGATTTTCCTGAGATGGCGCGCCGTATGAAGTCGAATGTGATATTCGACGGGCGCAATATATTTGATCCAAGTACTGTCAAATCGGAGGGCTTTGAGTACTACGGGATTGGACGTTGACCACGCTAATCTCTGCGGTCGAGCAACTGCGCGGCACACGCGTACTTGTGGTTGGCGACGTTATGCTAGACCGCTACTGGTTTGGCGGCGTTGATCGGATTTCTCCAGAAGCACCCGTGCCCGTTATCGGGATAACAGATACTGAAGAAAGACCCGGAGGTGCGGCAAACGTCGCGACGAATGTCGCCGCTTTAGGCGCTAAATGTACGCTTCTATCTGTGATCGGCGACGATGAGGCAGGCACGCACCTCACTGATTTATTGTCGCATTCAGATATTGCGGCGAGCCTACATCGAGATTTTGCCTCGGCGACTACAGTCAAGCTGCGAATTATTTCGCGTAATCAACAGCTGTTGCGTGCTGATTTTGAACAAACTCCAGGGTATGAGGTTCTCTCACGTTGCATGGATGACATTAGGGTAAAGCTTAGAGATACAGATGTCTTAATCATCTCGGACTACGGTAAAGGTGGATTGGTTCATATCGCCGATATGATTCATCGTGCCAGAGAGGTTGATATACCAGTGATGGTCGATCCAAAGGGTAAGGATTTTTCCAGGTATCGTGGGGCCACTTTCATTACACCTAATCGACGCGAGTTTGAGGATGCGTTTGGACCTTGTGTCGACGAGGCCGCGCTTTTCGCTCGAGCTAAATCCACAATAGCGGAACTCGGGGTCGAAAAGCTCCTTATCACGCAAAGCGATAAAGGAATGACGTTATTTCGACAAGACGGGAGCTCTGTTCATAAGTCGGCTAGGGCAAGGGAGGTGTATGACGTAAGCGGTGCGGGAGACACAGTCATTGCTGTAATGGCAACAGCGTTCGGATCCGGGCTCCCAGACGAATCCGCGATGGAGCTTGCTAATGTGGCTGCGGGGATCGTCGTTGGCCGGTTGGGTACGGCGGCAGCCACGAAAGAGGAGATCAGCGGCGTGTTGTTGGCCGATACTGTGGACTGATGAGGTCATGTCAATGGAATGGAGATGCCGGTTGTGGTTCGGTGTCGCAACAGAAGCGCTAGTAATGCTTCGAGCCTGCGGATAATTTCATGATTGTGGTTACAGGTGGCGCTGGGTTTATCGGGGCAAACCTAGTAAGGAAACTAAACGATCGCGGGTTCATAGATATCGTTGTAGTGGATAATCTCGAGCATTCCGACAAGTTTCGTAATCTCTCCGATTGCCAAATCCGGGACTATATGGATAAGAACGAATTTCGAGATAAGGTGCGCAGCTTCCACCAATTCCATGACATCGAAGTCATATTTCACCAAGGTGCTTGCTCCGATACTATGGAATCCAATGGCCGTTATATGTTGGATAACAACTTTACCTATTCAAAGGAGCTTTTCGAGTATTGTCGCCACACCGGGGTTCGGTTCATTTATGCGTCCTCCGCCGCCGTCTACGGAGTAGGACAGAAATTTAGAGAAGTGCCAGGCTGTGAAGCACCAGTGAACATTTATGCGTATTCGAAACTCTTGTTCGATCAGTATGTGCGTCTAAATCTCCCCGATGTAAAAAGTCAGGTTGTGGGATTGAGATACTTTAATGTGTATGGTGAGCGCGAGCAGCATAAGGGTCGGATGGCTTCGGTGATCTATCACTTCTACAGGGAATTCGTGACCAGAGGTGTTGTCTCTTTATTCGAGGGAAGCGGTGGATATGACGACGGAGAGCAACAGCGTGATTTTGTGTTTGTTGAGGATGTTGCAAAGGTTAACCTGTATTTTCTGGACCAACCTGAACGCAGTGGAATATATAACGTTGGTACGGGAGTTGCTCAGAGTTTCAACGACATTGCTGTCGCCGTAATCAAGGGTGTGCGCAAATATCGAGGTGACACCAATTTATCCCTAGCCGAGCTTATCTCCGAAGGTATGATCGAATACGTTCCGTTTCCGCCGAACTTGTTGGACAAATATCAGAGTTATACTCAAGCAGATACTAGTGAACTCAAACGGGCTGGATACATAGATACAATGTCTAGCGCGGCACAGGGCGTAGCGCGCTATATAGATTGTCTTTGGCACAGCGAATCTACTGGTTCGAAGAACTAAAGCCCATGGTTGCAAAACTATGAGAAAGTGGTATCTGGTTTATTCTCGACCACGTCAAGAGCGCATAGCCATGGAGAACCTTGAGCGCCAGGGCTATGAAAGCTACCTACCCCTGATTAAGCGTCACCGCCGACGTCAGGGCCGACGAGTTGTGCAAGTCGAGCCTATGTTTCCTCGATACCTGTTCATATGTCTTGATACGCAGACCGATAATTGGGCGCCGATCAGGTCCACGAGAGGGGTGAATAGACTGGTACGGTTTGGCTTAGATCCGGCGGTGGTCCCGATGGACCTGCTAGAGATTTTGAAAGCCAGGGAGAACGAGGAGGGCGTACAGAATGTTTCGCCGGTGGACTTTAGACATGGTGATCGGGTGCGGATTAGCGAGGGGCCTTTAATGGGATATGAGGGCATTTTCCTGGCAAAATCTAGCCAAGAGCGGGTCACCATCTTGTTAAATGTCGTCAATAAACAGATGCGAATTAAGGCGAATCCCGCGCAGCTCGAAACTGCCTAGCTCTGTAAGCGTATATACCGCAAGCTTGTGGGGTGGTACGGCTTGCAGCAAAGTCTCCGTGGGCCGAGGTATTTACAAAGTTCGTTTAACTTACGGCTGTAACTCGTTTAAAACATTAGCTTAACTGGATGAGAACCAGCTTGACTTAATGGTTTGGCTCGTATAGTGTTCACACCGTGAACACTGATAGTTCTAAAGAAGATCGAATCACCCTCGAACTTCTTGACGCAATTGACCAACGCAGTGACGTTAGCCAACGACACTTAGCAAGGCAAATGGGGGTGGCCCTAGGACTTGCAAATTCTTATCTCAAGCGGTGCGTGCGCAAAGGCTTTGTAAAGATCAGTGAGGCCCCTGCGAACCGCTATGCCTACTACTTGACTCCCAAGGGTTTCGCCGAAAAATCTCGACTGACCGCTCGTTATCTGTCGACCTCCTTAGCGTTTTACCGACAAGCTGGAAGATCATGTGATCGGATATTCGAGGCTTGCGTTCAGAAGGGCGTGAAGGAAGTGTTGTTATGTGGCCTTTCGGACCTCGCTGAAATCGCGCTGCTGCGTGCAATGGAGTCAAAGGTGGAGGTTGTCGGGTTATATGATCCGCGTCAGACGCAAAAGAAATTTTTCTCAAAAGTTATATGGAGCGAACTTGAACAAGTGAACGGATATGAGGCTTTCATGATTACGGAGTTGAGCGAGCCCGTCGCCATGTATGAGCGGCTCTCTGAGACGATCAGCCCTGACAGGTTGTTAGTACCCGATGTATTGAGATTGGGTGGTGAGTTGTCCACCCGTCACAAAGTGGCTCTCGAACAGAAGCTAGATTAGTGCAGTAACAGCGACCGGAGCGGTCTTGTGATGAGCTGAGCTGTGCGGAACTTGAGTGTTCTGCATGGCGGTAGCGTGCCCAAACGAAACGACGTCATCATCGCCGGAAAAAAGCAAATAGGGTTGATACCATGAAGATTGCTGTGATGGGACTTGGCTATGTGGGCATACAGCTGGCCGCGGCCCTCGGTCGTTGTTACGACACAGTGGGATTCGATCCTGATCGGAACAAGGTTAGGCATCTCAATACTGGATTTGATCCCACGGGCGAGATTCAGAAAGAAGAGCTGGAGTCGGCGGTCGAACTCCACTGCACCTCCGATGTTTCGGAGTTAGTTGGTAGAGATATCTATATTGTTGCGGTACCCACTCCTGTGGATAGTGCACGTCGTCCAGATTTTCAGGCACTGACGTCAGCTAGCCAAACGATAGCAGGGGCTATGACGCCCGGTGCTGTAGTGATATATGAATCGACCGTTTATCCCGGGGCCACAGAAGACATCTGTGTCCCGGTTTTAGAACGCCATTCCGGCCTGAAGTGGGGAAAGGATTTTCACGTGGGCTACTCTCCCGAACGCATTAATCCGGGCGACGCGCAGCATAAGTTGGCGAACATCGTTAAGCTAGTAGCCGCGGACGATGAATCTACTCTAGATATGATGGAACAAGTGTACGGTAAGATCGTGGAGGCGGGCGTATATCGAGTCTCGAGCATTAAAGTTGCTGAGGCGGCAAAGGTAATCGAAAACACTCAACGCGACATTAACATAGCGCTGATCAATGAACTGGCTCTTTTGTTCGAGCGGATGGGTATAGACACATCAGCGGTGATTGAGGCCGCTAGCACTAAATGGAATTTCCTACCTTTCAAACCAGGCCTTGTCGGCGGCCACTGCATAGGCGTTGACCCATATTATTTGACTTATAAGGCGGAGATGCTTGGCTACCACCCAGAGATCATTCTGGCAGGCCGTCGAATAAACGACGGTATGGGGAAATTTGTGGCTGAACAGACGATCAAGCAGATGATTCAGGCCGGTCAAATAATAAGCGATTGCAAAGTAAACGTATTAGGTCTGACGTTTAAGGAGGACTGCAAGGATATTAGGAATTCCCAGACTGCTTCAGTCGTAGAAGAGCTAAAGTCTTACGGTGTTGAAGTATGCGTACATGATCCGCTGGCGGACCCTGAAGAAGCGCGGGAAGAGTACGGCTTGAAGTTGTTTCGGTGGAACGAATTGCCGAAGGCTGAAGGTGTAGTGATGGCAGTACCCCATTCGCCTTTTATGACAAAATCGGTGGACGAATACTTGGGTATACTTCGGACGAAAGGGGTGTTTGTGGACGTGAAGTCTGTTTTTGAACCGGCTGTGTTCGAGAAGGCAGGCATGCGAGTGTGGCGACTTTAATGTCATCATTTAGCGGGATTCGACAAACGCTATGAGCAACATTTTGGTCACAGGTGCGGCCGGATTTATAGGGTACTCGTTATGTGCTAAGTTGATTGAACGAGGAGATCGACTAATCGGCGTAGATAACCTTAACGACTATTATGACCCGAGTTTGAAACAAGCTAGACTAGATCAGATTTCGAACGATCTTGCATTTTCCTTCCACAAGATTGACATTGGCGATAGGTTCGCGGTCCAGCGCTTATTTAAGGATAATGAGATCGATATTGTGGTCAACCTTGCTGCACAGGCTGGGGTGAGATATTCCATCGAGAATCCGGCTGCATATATAGATTCTAACCTCGTCGGTTTTGGAAATATTTTGGAAGGTTGCCGATCAAGCAAAGTCGCGCACCTTGTTTATGCATCTTCAAGCTCTGTATATGGGGCGAATACGTCGTTGCCGTTTTCAGAGCAAGACAATGTAGACCATCCACTGTCGTTGTATGCGGCGAGCAAAAAGGCGAATGAGCTGATGGCGCATACTTACTCACATCTCTATGGATTGCCCACCACGGGATTACGATTCTTTACTGTATATGGGCCATGGGGTCGACCGGACATGGCTTTGTTCAAGTTCACCAAGGGGATCATAGAGGGGACGCCTATTCCGGTCTTTAACCGAGGACAGATGACCAGAGATTTCACCTATATTGACGACATCATCGAAGGTGTTGCTCGGGTGGTAGACACTCCTGCCCAGTCAGACCCTGGTTGGTCAGGAGATAGACCCAATCCTGCAACTAGTCTAGCGCCATACCGCATTTACAATATTGGTAACAATACTCCGGTTGAACTCATGAAATACATCCGGATCTTGGAGAAGTATTTGGGGAAGCAGGCAAACCTAGATCTTTTGCCGATGCAGGCAGGGGATGTGCCAAATACCTGTGCCAGTGTGGAGGCACTCTCCGACACTGTCGGATTTCGACCCAAGACCACGGTCGAGGAGGGTATATCGCGCTTTGTCGAGTGGTACAAGGGGTACTATGGCATTGCTTGATGTCAGTTATCGATGCCACTACGCGATCCGTCGGTCACATCGCTAAGTGATTCTGCGTTTATTGGCGCACCACTTGGTTTTTGAGGGCTGATCTAACTTATGAAAAAGGCACTAGTCACTGGAATTACAGGTCAGGATGGAGCCTATCTGGCCGAATTCTTGCTATCCAAGGGTTACGAAGTCCACGGCATAAAACGACGAACGTCTCTCTTCAACACTGATCGCATCGATCATCTATACGAAGATCCGCATCAGCGAACCCGCGGGTTGGTTTTGCATCACGGGGATATGACTGACTCCAGTAGCTTACTGCGTATTGTTCAGCATGTGCAGCCCGATGAGTTATACAACTTAGCTGCACAAAGCCATGTAGCAGTTTCATTTGAAGAGCCCGAGTATACGGCAGACTCCGACGCTTTGGGGACGCTACGACTGCTTGAGGCGATAAGGATCTTACAACTAGAGAACAAGACGCGTTTTTACCAGGCATCAACCTCCGAGCTATTTGGAAAGGCGCGAGAGACTCCGCAAACTGAATTAACACCTTTTTATCCCAGGTCCCCCTATGGCGTTGCTAAACTATATGCATATTGGATTACCGTGAATTATAGAGACGCCTATGGTATGTACGCGTGCAATGGTATCCTTTTTAATCACGAATCTCCCAAACGAGGTGAAACATTTGTAACACGTAAGATTACTCGCGGGTTAGCGCAAGTGGTTCTGGGTCAGCAAGACTGCATCTATCTTGGAAACTTGGACGCGAAGCGAGACTGGGGACATGCGCGTGACTATGTCGAAATGCAATGGCTGATGTTGCAACAAGACTCGCCGGACGATTATGTGATCGCCACCGGCGAACAATACTCGGTGCGGGAGTTTGTCGAAACCGCAGCAGCAGAACTGGGACTGGTCATAGGCTGGTATGGGGAAGGTATCAAGGAAACCGGCGTAGTTGAGAAGATCGAATGGAAATCGGATTTTGAGCCGGTGATCAAACAAGGAGATTTAGTCGTGAGAATAGATCCCAGGTACTTTAGACCCGCTGAGGTGGAAAGCTTGTTAGGCGATCCAACAAAGGCTCACAAAAAGCTCGGCTGGTCCCCTAAGACGACATTCAGAGAACTTGTAGCGGAGATGGTGCTATCTGACATTTGTCAGGCCCGGAACGGATTGATTTCCCGGAGAATTAGTTCCTAGCTGCTTGCAGTGGTAATCGACGAACGGGTTTCGATATCGTGTTCGGCCACCACCCCGACTCATCGCTTTTGCCCGTGACGGATTACACAACTGGTTAACGCAGCGATTTCGTTTGCGACAGGAATTGGGCATCGCACAAGAATGTATCGTAATTGGTCTAGTGACTCGTTTTCATCCTCTAAGCTAGTGATCTTAGGGTCATTGGCGGCGAGGTCACCGGGAATAAAAATGATATTTTCAATGGTGCCGGGTCTTGGCTATGTATTCGGCAAAGGATGATTGCGAAGAACTCTACTTCGCGGCGTTGTATTGCAGCAGTATAAATTCGCTATGAAATGTAACGAGCGAATAACTTTTCAGAGCTAGCATGATCGAGACTTCTTTGTAAGTAGAGGATTTTTTGATCCGGCAAAAGACCGCTGTAATTATGGGTTCAGAAGTCGATACAGCTGAGTTTTTTCCTCAAAACGCTGCGATTAGAAAGGACGGTTTCTTGTTTGTGGCCAACGCTTTTTTTGGGGAAAAAAAGCACCCAGTAGTATGTAGATGCGGCAAGAATGCTGAAGAAGAAGTACCCACAAGCGATGTTTAAGATTTTGGATCCCATTGAGAAGGGTCCGTCATCCGTTTCTATATCGTCTTCACGCTTGGGAGCAAGAGGGGATTATCGAATATTTGACTGTCGCGAAACGGGGAAGGAATGAATGGATTCCTTGTGCCAATGAAGAATTCGATTGCCCTGGCTGAAAGAACGGAGCTATTCCTACTGAATCCCAGTCTCGTGCACAGATGGGGGAACATTCAAGACGAGTAGCAACCGCACGGTATGATGTCCATGAAGCCAACAAAGTGATAAAAATGGCGTGCGCTTGATGTCCTCGTAATGTGGAGGTATTTCTTTTCCAAGTCTAAGTCGGGTGCAGTGTTACTTATTTCCGATTTGATTGGATTCATGCTCATATTCGGGTTCGTGCATCAGCAACGTGAAGGTCATTGGATCGATTTGACTTCGATCCCTTTAATCAGTGTCATGACGGTCACTGTTATAGTCATGTACATTTTCGACGTATATCGAACTGATACAGAAAGCCTGAATTTGGCCTTGCCGTTAAGGGCCGTTGCGGCGGTTGCCCTATCGGGTGGCATCATTGCTGCGGTTGTTTACTTGTTGCCAGGTCAATCCCATGCTGCAAGCAGAGATAGTGTGCTTTGGCGAGGAGTATTGTTCTTCGGTCTGTTCATCTTTGCCATATGGGCATCGGTCAGCAGGGTGTTGTTAAGTTCTTTCGTTCAGAGACTGCAGAAGGATTTGCGTTGGTTGATATTGGGCACCGGAGAGTATGCATATCATATTTGGTGCGACTTTAAGAATGTGCAGCCCAGGGACAAACTACAGTTTTTTAGAATCAACCCTCTGGAAAATCGAATCGACGGCGAACACACAGGTTCTCATGTATTGGAGGATATTGACTCACTGGATGAATGTCTGAGTAGGACATGGTCTGGGGTCGTATTGGCTACGGATAGACCGTTAGAGGAAGGGCTCCTGAGAAAACTGATGGGGGCGCGATTGAGAGGGATTAGAATTTACGACTTGGTAGATTTTTATGACAAGTTTCTGTTTAAGATCCCAGTGTTTTACTTGAAGGACGTCTGGTTCGTACTTTCCCAGGGATTTGATCTTCTGCATCACAATATGCAATTAAGGATTAAGCGCGTAATGGATTTTGTGCTGGCAGGGATTCTGTTGGTGGTGTGTATGCCGCTTATGATTGTAATCGCCATCTTAATACGCATCGATGGTCCCGGCCCAATCATTTACAGTCAAATGCGTACCGGCGCGAGTAAAAAACAGTTCCGGGTTCATAAATTTCGCACGATGGTGAAAGATGCTGAACGCAACGGAGCGCAGTGGACTGCGCATAACGATAGTCGGATTACAAAGGTAGGCCGAGTGTTACGCACCATGCGTATAGATGAATTACCCCAGATGTGGAACGTCTTAAAGGGAGAAATGAGTTTTATTGGTCCTCGCCCTGAGAGGCCGGATTTCAATAAAGACTTCGCACAGAAGATTCCTTATTACGATCTGAGGCACTTAGTAAAACCCGGAATCACTGGGTGGGCCCAGATACAATATCCCTATGGGGCATCCTTGGAGGATGCGAAACAGAAGCTAGAATATGACTTGTACTACATCAAGAATTACTCCGTTTTTTTGGACATTGCAATTGCGATCAAGACAATGCGTCTAATGCTTTTTCGAAGGGGACGATAGTAAACTACGCTGAAAACAAGCTGCTCTTAGCTGCTCTTAGTATATATGCTCTTAGATGATCCGATTGCTGTGGGGTGAATCCAGGTCGTGGCGGGCGCGATTGCCGTTGTGTAACTGTCATTGATGCAAAACGTTCTTCTTATTACTGGTGGCGCCGGTTTTATTGGATCGACACTGATCCGATACATCATTAATACCACCGACTGGATCGTTGTAAACATCGATAAACTTACATATGCGGGTCATCGAGAAACGCTGCGCGATATCGAATCGAATTCGAGGTATGAATTTCAACGTCAAGATATCTGCGATCGATTGGCAGTGGAGAATATTATTGAAAAGCACAAGCCTGGGGGGATTATACATTTAGCAGCGGAATCCCATGTAGATAGATCTATCGATGGGCCTGCCGAGTTTATTCATACCAATGTTGTTGGCACATACACATTGTTGGAGGTTGCAAGAAGTTACTGGGGCGGGTTACCAAAGGATCAGCAACATAACTTCCGGTTTCATCATGTCTCGACGGATGAAGTCTATGGGAGCTTAGGTTCTCGCGGACTGTTCACTGAGCAGAGCCCATATCGTCCAAATTCTCCATACTCATCTAGCAAAGCCGCCTCGGACCATTTGGTTCGGGCATGGCACAAGACTTACGGTCTACCCATAGTGGTATCGAATTGCTCAAACAATTATGGTCCTTATCAATATCCAGAAAAGCTTATTCCAGTCATCATCACCAGAGCGCTGGTTGGCCAATCCATTCCAATATACGGTGCTGGGAAGAACGTTCGAGATTGGATTTACGTCGAGGATCATGCGCGGGCGCTAATGGGCATATTTACCGATGGAGTTGCTGGCGAGACCTACAATGTGGGTGGAAACAATGAAGTCAGCAATATCGAACTTGCAAACTTAGTATGCAAGACACTCGACGAATTGAGACCAACTAACAGGCAGGGAGGGTATAAGTCACTGATACAGTTTGTGGCAGATCGACCAGGACATGATCTACGATACGCAATCGATGCAACCAAGATCCGGACAGAGCTCGGTTGGGAACCAAGGGAATCATTAGAAACGGGGTTGCGTAAGACGGTCGACTGGTTCCTTGGTAATCAAGATTGGTGTCGAAG
>Ga0224508_10003090_pt1 | contig 13876 bp, 11 predicted proteins | sample SF_Jan12_sed_USG_4_FD_170157 | JGI IMG/M metagenome (GOLD analysis project Ga0224508, IMG submission 170157) | Sediment microbial communities from San Francisco Bay, California, United States - SF_Jan12_sed_USGS_21 | ecosystem: Environmental > Aquatic > Marine > Sediment | place: USA...
CAGACACGATCGCTGGGGCGGATGTCGACCCGCACCTCCCGTTCGGCCCCGACGCCAAGGAGTGGCACCGGTTCATGAACGAATGTCAGATGCGGCTGCACGGTTGCGCGATCAATGATGCACGCGAGCGTTCCGGAACTCCGACGGCCAACAGCGTCTGGTTTTGGGGCGGCGGTCGGTTACCCACAGCGCCTCAATCGAGGCCCTGGGAGCTGGTATTCACGGAAGACTCCCTATTTCAAGGACTGGCGGCGGTGGCCGGGACGCCGTCTGCGCCGCTTCCTGGCAATATGGACGCGTTACTGGAGCGGGTTTCCGCAGGACAGCGAGCATTGTTGGTGTGCTGCAGTCTGCGATCGCTGCTTTGGATGCCCGATACTGAACAGGGGGGCCGTGCATTGGAGCGACTCGATGAAACGTGGGTGGCGCCGGCGATTCGTGCCTTGAGAGAGGGGCGATTGCGGGTACTGACCGTGTCCGATCCCGAGTACGGAGATATTGTGCTCACGGCGCGCGGGGTACGCCGGTGGTGGCGTGCGTGGGGATGGAAACCTAGCCGCCGGATAAAGACCACCAAAGCATAGTTCAAGCACAGCTTCCGTATGCCAGATAAGGTTCCCCGCAAGAAAACCATCGTTCGCCGGACGGCGAAACCGGATGTCATTGATGATCTGCATCCTGTGTTGTCCCGCATCCTGGTGGCCCGAGACATCAAGTCCCGGAGCGAAATCGATCATGGGTTGCGGGGTTTGTTGTCACCAGGTCGGTTATCCGGGATTGAAGACGCCGTTCTGTTGCTTGCGGAAGCACTGGCCGCGGATGCAAGTATTCTGTTTGTCGGTGATTTCGATGCGGATGGCGCGACCAGTTGTGCTCTAGGGGTGCTCGCGCTGCGTCGGTTTGGTGCGTCCCAGGTGGATTACATCGTGCCGAACCGGTTTGAGTTCGGCTACGGGTTATCGCCCGAGATTGTAGGAGTCGCGGCCACCCGACAACCGGATCTGATCGTCACGGTGGATAACGGAATTTCCAGCCATGATGGCGTGGAAGTAGCGCGCGAGCTCGGAATTTCGGTGTTGGTGACCGACCACCATCTGCCCGGAGATCGGCTACCGCCGGCGGATGCGATCGTGAATCCGAATGTCAACGGCGATGGCTTTCCCAGCAAGAACTTGGCAGGCGTCGGAGTGATCTTTTATATAACGATGGCGCTGCGCCAGCGTCTGCGAACGATGGGTTGGTTCGCGGAAGCCGGCATACTCGAACCGAATCTGGCCGAGTTGCTCGATCTGGTCGCGGTGGGTGCGGTCGCGGACGTGGTGTCGTTGGATCGCAACAATCGTATCCTGGTGGCACAGGGCCTAGCACGAATCAATGCCGGACGTTGCCGGCCCGGAATACGGGCGATCCTCGATGTGGCGGGGCGAGCAGGGCGCACGGTAACGGCCGCCGATCTGGGCTTCGTCATCGGCCCGCGTCTGAACGCCGCGGGTCGGTTGGATGACATGTCCGGCGGTATCGAGTGCCTGCTGGCCGAAGACTCTGAGCAGGCCAGCCATTGGGCGGAACGCCTACATGTGCTGAATGCGGAACGGCGTGAAATACAAGCAGACATGGAAGATCAGGCCGTGGAGATCGTGGACCGCTTGATGCTCGATGCGGCACAGTTGCCGGCCGGACTATGCCTGTTCCAGGAGCAATGGCACCAGGGCATCGTAGGCCTTATCGCCGCCCGCATGCGGGAGCGCACCAATCGGCCAGTTGTCGCTTTTGCGCCGGTGAATGGCGAGGAACTCAAGGCGTCGGCCCGATCCGTACCGGGTCTGCATATCCGCGATCTGCTGGATAGCATTGCCACACGCCACCCCGGGCTGCTGTTGAAATTCGGTGGGCACGCGATGGCCGCCGGTTTGAATCTCAAACGCTCACAACTGGACGAGTTTTCGCGCGTTTTCGCCGCTACCGTCGCCGAGGTCATGGGTGAACGTTCCGCCGTGGAATCGATCTACAGTGATGGCAGTCTGGACGATACCGACCTGGAAGTGGGATTTGCCGATTTGCTGCGGCAAACCAGTCCCTGGGGGCAGGGGTTTCCGGAGCCAGTCTTCGACGATGAGTTTCAGATCCTTGAGCACCGGATCATTGCCGATTCGCACGTCAAGTTCCGCGTGCAACGCGTGAACGGGACACGCGTATTGGACGCAATAGCGTTCCGCTATCTAGACGACCACGCCGAGGTACCGGGCATGGCTCGTGCACGGCTGGCGTTCCGGCTCGACGTGAACGAGTATCAGGGACGCCGTACTCCGCAGCTGATCATTGAATATATGGAGCCGTGTTAACATCCCGGCAAACCACTATCGCATAGAAACATTGTGAAGACGTTGGAAGATTTTGTTGGTCGAACGCCGCTGGTGGTACTGCAACGCCTGCCGGGTAAGACCAGTAACATGGTGCTGGCGAAGCTCGAAGGGAATAACCCGGCCGGTTCCGTCAAAGACCGGCCAGCGCTGAATATGATACGCGCGGCCGAAGCACGGGGAGATATCCGGCCCGGTGATACCCTGGTCGAGGCCACCAGTGGAAACACCGGAATCGCCCTCGCAATGGCTGCGGCGATAAAGGGTTACCGCATGGTGCTTATCATGCCGGAGCATATGAGCGCCGAGCGCCGAGCGGCGATGAAGGCGTTCGGTGCAGAGATTAGATTGGTGTCCGAACAGGGCGGGATGGAAGAGGCGCGTGACCTTGCCGAGGAAATGCAGGAACAGGGTGTGGGTATTGTCTTGGATCAATTTGCGAATCCGGATAATCCGGAGTCCCACTATCTTGGCACCGGGCCAGAGATCTGGCGGGATACCGAGGGACGCGTTACCCACTTCGTTAGTTCGATGGGGACGACTGGAACCATCATGGGCGTGTCTCGCTATCTCAAGGAGCAAAACTCGGAGATCCAGATTATCGGAGTGCAACCAAAGGAAGGCGCCTCGATTCCAGGCATACGGCGGTGGCCGGAGGCGTACTTACCGAGAGTCTTCGATCCGCGCCGCGTAGATCGCACCATTGATGTATCCCAGGAAGAGGCGGAGGAAATGATGCGCAGGCTCGCGTCTGAAGAGGGAATTTTCTGTGGCGTGTCTTCCGGCGGTGCCATGGTGGCGGCGCTCAGCGTTTGTCGCGAAGTGGACAACGCCGTGATTGTAAGTATCGTATGCGACCGGGGTGATCGGTATACGTCCACCGGCGTATTTCCTGCGTGAGCCGGTTCGGTATGATGAATGTTCTGGCGTTTGATATCGAAACCGTACCGGATGTCGACGGCGGCCGCAGAATCTACGGACTCGGAGATCTCGATGACAGGGATGTCGGCCAGGCGATGCTTACGAAACGCCGGCAACACACGGACTCCGAGTTTCTCCCGCTGCACTTGCATCGGGTGGTGGCGATCTCGGCGGTCTTGCGTAGCGCTGATATGTTCAAGGTTTGGTCTTTGGGGTCCCTAGAGTCGACCGAGGCCGAACTCATTACCCGCTTCTTCGAGGGGGTCGAGCGGTATACGCCGACCCTGGTGTCGTGGAACGGCAGTGGGTTTGATCTGCCGGTCCTGCACTACCGTTCGTTAATTCACGGGATTCAGGCTGCCCGTTATTGGGATGCGGGGGAAGAAGATCGCGACTTCCGCTGGAACAATTACCTCAACCGCTTTCATTACCGGCATACCGATCTCATGGACGTTATCTCCGGCTACCAAGCACGGGGCTTTGCACCGCTAGACGAGATCGCGGTATTGCTCGGGTTTCCAGGCAAATTGGGGAAGAGCGGGGCGGATGTATGGCCGCAGTATCTCGCCGGTCGGCTTCAGGAGATCAGGGATTACTGTGAAACGGATGCGCTGAACACGTACCTGGTATACCTGCGCTGGCAATTGATACGCGGTCACGTTACCCGGCCGGAATGGGAGAAAGAGTGCGTTCTGGTCCGTTCCGCCTTGCAGCAAGAGGGGAAGCCGCATTTAGAAGAGTTCCTGCGCGCGTGGCGGTGATGGTGGCTCACGGGCGTGCCGATGGCCAGTCGCTGATTCAGGTCCAGGTCGACGGGTTGAATGATGATGGCCTGGGAGTGGCGCGGGTCGATGGAAAAGTTGTGTTCATTGACAATGCGTTGCCGGGTGAAACGGTCCGGTACCGGCCACAGCGCCGCAGGCGACGATACGACACCGGACAAGCCGTGGAATGGATAGAACGATCCCCCGAGCGGGTCACTCCACGGTGCGAATATTTCGGGGTGTGCGGCGGTTGTGCTATGCAGCACCTCGCGGCTGAAGCGCAGATTGAATACAAGCAACAGCATCTTCTCGATTCGTTGCATCGTATCGGCGGTGTTGAACCCGACCGAGAATTACCGCCATTGGTCGGGCCGGTATGGGGGTATCGTCGAAAGGCGCGATTAGGTATTCGCTATGTCCCGAAGAAAGGCGGGGTTTTGTTGGGTTTTCGCGAGAAGCGAAAGAGCTATATTACGTCGTTGGACCATTGTGACGTACTGGATCCAACCATCGCGCAGCTGTTGGTTCCGTTACGCCAGTTGATCGCCGCCCTGTCTTGCTACGATCGGTTACCCCAAGTGGAGATCGCGGTGGGCGATGACGACCGAGCGTTGGTATTCAGGCATTTGCTGCTCTTAACCGACGCGGATAGAGCGCATTTGGAAGCGTTCGCGCATAAACACAATGTCCAGGTATATGTTCAGTCTGGGAACCTCGAGTCGGTGCGTCCGTTATGGCCCACCAATCCGAACCTGTTGACGTATGCGCTCGATGAATTTCACGTGACCAACCGCTTCGCTCCTACGGATTTCATCCAGGTAAACGCGGATCTGAATCGCGACTTGGTGCGCGTCGCGGTAGACTGGTTAGCCCCGACGCGGGACGAACAGGTGCTCGATCTGTTTTGTGGAATCGGCAATTTCACCCTGCCTCTGGCACGCCGCGCAGGCCGGGTGACCGGTGTGGAAGGTGCTGCAGCACTGATTGACCGCGCCCGCGACAATGCCCGGCATAATGGACTTGCCAATGTGAATTTCGAAGTCGCAGACCTGGGAGAACCTGGGTTGACAGCGATGTGGTTGAAGGTTCATTACGCGAAAATCCTTTTGGATCCGCCACGCTCCGGGGCGATCGAGGTACTCAAACGGATCCCCGCACTCTGCCCCGAACGCATCGTCTACGTGTCATGCAATCCGCAAACCCTAGCCAGGGATGCAGAGTTGCTGGTCCGCAAGTCTGGATTTCGACTGCTCGCCGCGGGAGTCATAGACATGTTTCCGCATACCGCGCACGTCGAATCCATGGCCGTGTTCGAACCGCGTTGACCGCCGCGGCGCCCGGTTGATTGCGCTAGGAGGCATCCGGCGGATTGGCGGGCGCTGTCGTACTCGTTCCTGTGTTGACTTCCAGCAGGGGATCCGGTTTCAGCGACGACTCATTGCTGGCAAGCGCAGATTGCTGCGCGGACGCGGGTGGTGGGTTATCGGGTTTGTTTGGCACCGTCTCCCGCGTACCGCTCTCCAGCATGGTGTCCGGTTTCGGCGGCGACTCGTTACCGGCGGGCGCACGTTTCTTTGCGGACGCGGGCCGTTGGCTCTCGGGCTTCTTGGGCACCGTATCCCGCGCGCTGCTCTGCTGGTTTTCACCGCGGCCGCCACGTTGGCCGCGCCCCCGTTCGCTGGTGGACTTGGTTTCGGGCTGACGCTCTTTGGCTCCTTGCGGCCGGTTGGCGCCTCCGCGTCGACCGCGACCGCCACGCGAGCGTCTGCTGCGCCCGGGCGACTCAGCCTGTGAGCGATCATCCTTACCACCGCCGCCGCGCGCATTCTGTCGCTCAGCGGCGCCTTCACGCTTGGGTTGTCGCCCGCGGCCGCGCCCAACCGGTTTACGGCTACCGCGTTCCGCTCGGTCCCGTCGTTGCCCGGCGGCCTGCCGTGCAGCAGGTTGACGGGGAGCTTCGGGCTCCGCCGCGGGTGCTGCTTCGCGCTTCACCAACCGGTTCCAGAGCTTGCTGAAAAATCCCTCGGCGGGCTCCTCCGGTGTAACAACGGTCGGCGGGGCTTGGGTCTGCATGTTGTCGAGATGCACTGCCGGACGCTCGAGTCGCTGAGTAGTGCTTACCGGCGCCTCTTCATCACCCTCAGTGTCGAGAATTTCGATCGCGAAACTCGGTATCGAAGATGTCTCCGCCACTTCGTCGCTACGTAACCGCCGCACATGGAACTGCGGGGTTTGTAGAGACGGAGTCGGTATGACCATGATCTGGGTCCCCAACCGATTCTCCGTCATGGTGAGTTCGTGGCGCTTCTCATTCAACAAGAACGTCGCGGTCTCCGGTGGCAGGTGCGCATGGATCGCCTCAGTATTTTCTTTTAGCGCTTCTTCCTCGAGTATCCGGAGGATACTCAGTGCGGACGACGAGACACCTCGAATATGCCCGGTGCCGTCGCATCGCGGGCAAGGCGTATAATTGGCTTCGCCGATGGACGCCCGCAGACGCTGGCGCGACATTTCCAACAGTCCGAATCGGGAAATCCGTCCGATCTGGACGCGCGCACGGTCTGCGCGCAGTGCCTCATGCAGGCGATTTTCGACCGTGCGTTGATTACGGCTCGATGTCATGTCGATGAAATCGATGACGATCAAGCCGCCGACGTCGCGGATCCTCAGTTGTCGAGCAATTTCGTCGGCGGCCTCGAGGTTGGTTTGCAGGGCCGTTTCTTCGATATCCGCGCCTTTGGTAGCACGCGCAGAGTTTATGTCAATGGTGACCAGGGCTTCCGTATGGTCGATGACTAGCGCGCCGCCGGAACTCAGCCGCACCTCCCGTGAGTAGGCAGACTCGATTTGGTGTTCGATCTGAAATCGTGAGAACAGTGGAATCGTGTCTTGGTACAGCTTAAGCTTGATCAGATTATGCGGCATGACTTGCTGCATGAATTTGGTGGCGCGTTCGAAGATCTCTTTGTTATCGACGATGATTTCAGATATTTCGTTGCGCAGATAATCGCGGATTGCGCGCACCACCAGGTTCGTTTCTTGGTATACCAGAAACGGAGCAGGACGGTTGGCGGAGGCTTCGTTGATCGCGCCCCACAATTGCAGTAGAAAATCGAGATCCCACTGGAGTTCCTCGATATTTTTGCCGATGCCCGCGGTGCGCGCGATCAGTGCGTGTTCGCTGGGGGTCTCCAGCTGTGCCATCGCTTGGCGCAGCTCAGCGCGCTCCTCGCCCTCAATGCGTCGCGATATGCCCCCGCCCTTGGGATTGTTGGGCATCAACACCAGAAATCGGCCCGCCAGCGCGATGAACGTGGTCAGCGCGGCGCCTTTGTTGCCGCGTTCATCTTTTTCGACCTGGACGAGGAGTTCCTGGCCTTCTTTGATGACGTCCTGGATACGCACCTGCGCCATGGGGGTTTGTGGCGAGTAGTCGGTAAAATAGGCGCGGGAAATTTCCTTTAACGGCAAAAATCCCTGGCGTTCCGAGCCGTAATCGACGAACGTCGCCTCCAGACTGGGTTCGACCCGGGTAACCCGGCCTTTATAGATATTGCCCTTTTTCTGGTTATGGGTCGCGGATTCGATATCCAGATCGAGCAGTTTCTGACCGTCCACGACGGCCACTCGCAACTCCTCCGGATGAGTTGCGTTGAACAGCATTCTTTTCATGTTCTTTAATCCTTAGGCTCCCGATTGCCGGCGCGCATAAGCGCAAGCTGGCCGCGTCATACTCCTGTCTTGTTGACGGGTGCGCGAACCGGGAACCGCATTAATTCAGTGTGCCCCTACATCGTTAAACCAGGGAGGGGCGCGAAACCCTTTAGTTGCTGTCGGCGTAGTCGGACGATACCGAATTTGTTCTCTGGTGTAACGCCGAACCAGTCTCAGAATCGACTTTAGTGTCGAATCGAAAAATCTTTTCAATTCAATGATATGAATACGCTATGTAAGCTATTATATCAGATAAAATTTCAACCTCTGTACGGGGGTGCTTGCCTGTACGGCGCATCCTCCAGCGTATAGTGGGGTGCGTGGGAGGTGGTCACCACCGAATTAATATATCAGTCTCGTAAACCCCCAGCAATCCGGGTATCATCCGCGCCCCCGATGTCTGCACGCGATCGCCATACCGTCCGTATCATGCATATCGATGCCGCACATCATGGTCAGCGGCTGGACAATTATCTCCTCGGTCGCCTCAAGGGCGTGCCTCGTAGCCACATCTACCGGATCGTCAGAACCGGACAGGTGCGGATTAACAAATCCCGGGTTCGGCCCAGTTACCGGTTACAGGACGGCGATCAGGTCCGCATTCCCCCGCTCAGACTACCCAGGCGGCTGCCCTTGCCGCCAGCGGGGCTGGGGACGGACTGGGCCAAGCACACCTTGTTCGAAGACGAATGCCTGTGGATACTCGATAAACCCGCCGGGCTTGCCGTCCACGCGGGCAGCGGCGTGACTTTTGGACTGATCGAGCGGTTACGCTGCGACCGACCGGATTCCCGATTCCTGGAACTGGTGCATCGCCTCGACCGGGATACGTCGGGTTGCCTGCTGATCGCGAAAAAGCGCAGTGCGCTGACCCGGTTGCACGAGGATCTGCGACAAACGAGCGTCCGCTCGCACCGGGTCAAGAAACGTTACCTTGCGCTGGTCAGAGGGCATTGGCCCGCATCGTTGCGGGAAATTGACGCGCCTTTACGTAAGAATGCGGTTCGCGCGGGGGAACGCCGCGCCGTGGTGGACGAGCGCGGCCGTTCCGCAAAAACGCGGTTTCGTCCTCTCACGTATTTCCGTGATGCCACTTTGGTAGAGATCGTGTTGTTTACCGGACGCACCCACCAGGCCCGGGTACACGCCGCGTCGGCGGGTTACCCAATAGCTGGTGACGGCAAATACGGTGATTGGGAATTTAACGCCCGACTCGCGGCAATCGGACTGAATAGGCTGTTCTTGCACGCCGCGTCGCTCAGTTTTCGGCATCCGACCAGCGGTGCGCGCGTGACCGTCGAAGCGCCACTACCGGAAGCCCTGTTGACGACTCTTGAGGGCCTGGAGCCTGCATGAAAACCCAACTGGTGATTTTCGACTGGGATGGAACGCTGATGGATTCCGCAACCAAGATCGTCAACTGTTTCAACCACGCGGCGCGGGATGTGGGCCTGGACCTGCCTCCGGAGAGCGCGGTTCGCAATATTATCGGACTCAGTTTGTGCGAGGCCTGCGAAACACTGTTTCCAGATACCTTGGTGTCGATGCGCACAGCCTTGACGCGGCGTTACCGTGACTATTTTGTTGAACTCGATGACACCCCGATGCACCTGTTTCCCGGTGTCGAGGCGGGGCTCAGGGAACTCCATAGGCGTGGCAAAACGCTCGCGGTGGCGACCGGCAAGGCCCGCCGCGGGTTGTCCCGCGGGCTGAAAGAAACCGGTCTGGCCGATTTGTTTGCGGTTACCCGCTGCGCAGACGAGGCACGGTCCAAACCTCACCCACAAATGGTGCGCGATATCCTGGCGCAAACCACTGTATCCCCCAATGATACGTTGATGGTGGGTGACACGGTGTACGATATCCAGATGGCCCGTGGAGCGGGGGTGAAGAGCCTGGCGGTGAGCTACGGTGTGCACGCGAGAGGTCAGTTGCTTGAAGAATCACCGATCAGTTGTCTAGACTCTTTTGAGGACGTTATCGCGTGGATCTGCGGGACGACGTGAGGCGGTGTATTTGTCCCAGCGCCGAGCTGTCCGAGTGCGGACTCGGTGTGCGTTTCCAACTCCGGATTGGCGGAGAAACGATTCCCGCGTTTGTGGTTCGGTATAACCGGTGTGCCCGGGCGTATATCAATCGCTGTGCGCACCTTTCCCTGGAGTTGGATCTGATGCCGGGGCGGTTGTTCAACCGGGAACGACGGTATTTGATCTGCGCCACCCACGGTGCGCTGTATGACCCGGATTCAGGAGCGTGTGTGGATGGGCCGTGCCGCGGGAACGGATTAATACCGGTTGAGGTCGAAGAAACTGATGGTATGGTGTTGCTTACCGACGCGCAATTCGAGGAGGTTATAAAGTAGTGGTGTTTTGGGAATCAGACACGAAAGACGAGGCCCCAAAGTCGCGCCGGACGCGTGAGCATGCGAGTCCAGAGCGCGACATACTGGAACGACTCGCGTTCGAGTCCCTGCGCGAACAACGGCGCAGCCGACGCTGGGGAATCTTTTTCAAATCTCTGTTTGCGTTGTATCTGATCGCCCTGCTGTTCGTGTTCAGGTATGACGGGGTATCGGCACCCACCGGTGCGCACACCGCGTTGGTGGACCTCGACGGCATCATCGCCGCACAGGGGGACGCGAACGCGGATCGCATGGTCAGCGGTCTACGCGCCGCGTTCGAAGCCCGCAGCGCAAAGGGGGTAATTCTAAGAATTAACAGTCCGGGCGGCAGCCCGGTGCAATCCAGCTACATCAATCAGGAGATCGGCCGGCTGCGCGCCCGTTATCCCGATAAACCGTTATACGCGGTGGTGGCGGATATCTGTGCGTCTGGCGGCTATTATGTCGCCGCCGCCGCAGACAAAATCTTTGCCAACGAATCCAGCATCGTGGGTTCCATTGGGGTGTTGATGAACGGCTTCGGTTTTGTGGAGACGCTGGATAAACTCGGAGTCGAGCGGCGATTGATGACCGCTGGAGATTTCAAGGGGATGCTGGACCCGTTTTCCCCGGTAGATCCGGATGCCCAGCAACATGCGCAGACCATGCTCAATCGCGTGCATGAGGAATTTATTAATGCGGTCAAAACCGGCCGGGGAGACCGCTTGGCCGATGATGAGAGGATTTTCAGCGGCCTGATTTGGACCGGCCGGGAAGCCAAGAAACTCGGACTTATTGACGAATTTGGTAGTGCCGGTTTTGTCGCCCGGGAGGTCGTCGGGGAAAAGAAAATCGTCGACTACACTCCACACGAAGATCTTCTTGAGAAATTCGCCGGTAGCATCGGAGTAGCCATTGCTAAGGCGATTCGCCTGGAGGCACTGATCCATCGCCCGGAAATGCGTTGAGCTTAAAGCGTGCGGCCCGCGAAGGGCAGTGAATGCCCGAACCCGGAACAGTTTGGACATGAATCATCTTCGACCACTTGGAGGTATGGCAACTGCAAGTGATTGTCGAAGCTCAGTGTTGGCGCCAAGATCGGCGCCGGATCGTTGGGTTATACGACTTGCACACCGGCGTGTTCCAGCATTCTTACCAGGCGGATCAGCGGTAAGCCGATCAATGCGGTCGGGTCGTCGCCGCTGAATCTTTCGAGCAACGCAATACCCAGACCGTCGGCGCGTAGACTGCCGCTGCAGGCGTACGGCTGTTCTTTGCGTAAATAGCGCTCGATTAGAGTATCGTCCAGCACGCGGAACTGGACGCTATAGGGAACAACATCGGATTGGGTGCGCCCGGCACCGTCAATCACCGCTAATCCGGTGTATAGAGTAATACGTTTGCCCGATGCGTCGCGCAGTTGCTGGACGGCGTGGTTGTGGTTCTCGGGCTTGCCGACGATGGCTTCGCCATGCACGGCCACCTGGTCGGAACCGATCACCACAGCGCCCGTATTCCGGCTAGCTACGATGTGTGCTTTCTCAACCGCAAGCCTTTCCACCAACTGTTGCGGCGACTCGTGCGATTGCGGGGATTCATCGATATCGGGGACCGATACCGAAAACGGGATCATCAGCCGCTCCAGTAATGCTTTTCGGAACGGGGATGATGAGGCCAGAATCAAGTTGACGTCAGACATCGCCGGGAAATCCGCACCAGTGTCCGGTCGCGTACTAACGCCACTGCCCGACCACGACCTCGGCGCCGGTCATGTCAGTAAAACCCGCCCACACGGCCGCGTTGCTGTACCAGTGCGAGAATCGTGTCAAGGGTGGGGGCCGCGATTCCCACCAGCCGTCCCATCTCTTGGACCGCCGACACCAAGGCATCGATCTCCATCGGGCGGCCGCGTTCCAAGTCTTGCAACATGGACGTTTTATGGGCGCCCACCGCGGCGGCGCCATTGATGCGCTTTTTGACGTCAATGGCGAAATGCACGCCTAAATTTTCGCCGATCGCCCGCGCTTCTAGCAGCATAGCGCGGGCGACGCCGCGGGTATCGGGATCGGTCGCGATCACATCTAAGGTTGCCTGAGCGAGGGCGCTAAGCGGATTGAAGCATAGATTACCCCACAGTTTTACGTGTTCAGTTTTTCCCTACGCGAATTCGCCGATCACGCTGCACGGCGTAAGATACGTCAATTCGAGGCACATTTCCCGAAACGTCGAGTGCCTCTGGACTCGGACATATGCTCCGACGCGAACACGACCCGCAACAACTTCATGTCCGCGCCCAAACCCAACACGATAACAGCGATATACCCTCGGTCTCAATATTTGTTTCATTGGTGAAACGAGCCATCGGTTAGATTTATGGATACAATCACGTTCGATTATGGACTATCCGCAAGCCGTATCAGCGTTATCTTAGTCGGCACCGATATCCGTGCCACACCGGGTCGCTTGACATAAAGGAGACCGCCCCCTAGCGTGACATGAACTTCTTACCGTGAGTGCAGCGATGGCCAGCAACAAAACCGGTCGAGTCGTAATCGTAGCAGGATTGCGCACGCCGTTTGCCAAACAAGGGACGGATTATCGTCACTTACCCGCCCGCGACCTTGGGAAAATGGTGGTCGCGGAGTTGCTGCAACGTGCCGGGCTTGACCGCGGTGGTGTCGAGCGGGTCGTGTTCGGACAGGTGATTCCCACCCCTGGGGCTCCGAACATCGCGCGCGAAGTGGTTCTGGGAGCGGGTTTGCCGGCGAGTGTGGATGCTTTTAGCGTATCTCGGGCCTGCGCGACCAGTTATCAGACCGCGGTCAATGTTACCGAGGCGATTATGGCCGGAGACATCATGTGTGGTGTCGCCGGCGGCGCTGAGAGCGCCAGCGATGTACCGATCACAGTCTCAAAACCGTTGGCGCAGGCGTTGGTCCGGGCCAGCAAGGCGCGCACGCTTATCGAACGGATAAAGGCGTTCAAAGGCGTCGGGGCTAAAGACATCGTACCGGTGCCGCCGGCGCTGAGGGAACCTTCCTCCGACTACACGATGGGGGAAAGCGCCGAGAAAATGGCCAAAGAAAATGGAATAACCCGTTCCGCGCAAGATGAATTCGCCCATCGCAGTCACGTGAATGCGGCGCGCGCCTGGGACGACGGTTTTTTCGACAGTCATGTCATGCATGCGTATCCCGCGCCCCGCTACGAGGCCGTAACCGGCGACAACCTGGTGCGGCACGAGTCCAGGCTGGAGGACTACGCGAAGCTCCGACCGGTGTTTGATCGGCGCCACGGCACGATCACCGCCGCCAACAGTTCTCCACTTACCGACGGTGCTGCCGCGCTCATATTGATGAGCGAGGACCGGGCGCGCGAAGCGGGCTTTGAACCGCTGGGGTTCATCCGCAGTTATGGGTTCGCTGCCATTGATCCCAATTGGCAGATGTTAATGGGGCCGTCATTCGCAACGCCCATTGCATTGGACCGCGCCGGTCTGAGCCTGGCGGACATCGATCTGATCGACATGCACGAAGCGTTCGCCGCCCAAGTGCTCTCCAACACCGAGGCCTTCGAATCGCGCGCGTTTGCGCAAAAGCACCTGGACCGGGATGCGCCGATCGGAGAGATCGATTGGGAAAAGTTCAATGTCAGCGGCGGCTCCATTTCACTCGGCCATCCCTTCGCAGCCACCGGTGCGCGCCAAATCATGCAGGCCTTGTTCGAGTTGAAACGCC
>Ga0224508_10003091_pt1 | contig 13872 bp, 12 predicted proteins | sample SF_Jan12_sed_USG_4_FD_170157 | JGI IMG/M metagenome (GOLD analysis project Ga0224508, IMG submission 170157) | Sediment microbial communities from San Francisco Bay, California, United States - SF_Jan12_sed_USGS_21 | ecosystem: Environmental > Aquatic > Marine > Sediment | place: USA...
GTCGATGTCTTTCTTGCTCAAGCCCTGCATCGCGCGCTCGTTGACCGCCACGACCAGGGGGATGAGTTTTGCTCTGAGCCGGCGAGCTTTGGGGGTGAGCACGATGTGGCTCTTGCGTCTGTCTTCCGTACAGCGATTGCGCGTGACGAATCCGCTTTTGACGAGCGCGTTGACCGAGCGCACGGTGGTTGCCTCGGTGGTTCCCGCCAGGTCGCTGAGCTCGCGCTGGGTGATGTTGTCCTGTTCCCACAGCACGCGCAGAAAACGCCACTGCCCCGCGCTGACCCCGTGTTTGGTGGTCAGCTTCTCCAACTCGCGCGAGAAGGCCCGAAAATTGATGCGCGACAGGTAGCCAATACTGTGCATCGGCGCCAGGTAGGCTCGCTGTTCGCTCTTCAAGGTCATGGCAGATGCCAGACGGGCGATGACCAGGCGCGCTCGGCGACCGTGCGGTTGCCGTCGGGAAATCGATCGCACAACCCGGCGCGCTCACACAAAAGCTGCGTCCAGCGCGGCGATGGTTGCTCGAGAACCCGCGCGTACCAGAAAGCGGGCGCCTGAGCGTTGAAGCTCTCGTCACGCCATGACACGCAGGCGGCGTCCCGGCCTTCGGGAAATTCGGCCACGGCAATGGTCTGCTCGGCGATTTCGCCGTTCCAGAACTCGCCCTTGATGATATGCACTGCCGCTAAAGGAACCGCATCGCGACCCACCTGCACCGTGAAGGTGGGCGTCGACCGCGGCTCGGCCAGGGTCTGGCCCATGGGCGTTTCGTAGCTCACGGTTTCCCGCTCGCAGGCGTTCTCGGCGCTAGCCCCGAACCGCAGCTTGATGCGTGGGCCGCTGGTTGCGTAGGCGGATCGCGACTGCAGCGCATCAAAGATGTCCGCGCGGGTGTTGCTTGCTGCCCACACCGCGACCAGGCCCCCGGGGTTGTAACCCGGTGCGGCCAGCCGTTCTTCGTCGTTTAACCACAGCGACGAAATGCTGCCGCCGTAGCCGGCTTCGCTGACCTTGCCAGGCGTGCCGAAGTGATTGTCTGTGGAGCCGATGGCGCCGAGCATCATCGGGTTGAGCGTGTTGCCACTGCGCTGGTAGGCGGCCAGCCCCCGACCCAGCAGACTGCGATAGTAGGTGGAGCGCATGCGCTTCCACGCATCTTCGGGGCTGATGTCCTCGGGACCGGTGAGATGTGCTTTGGCTGCGTTCTCGGTCAGCCGCTCGAAACCGCAGTCGGGGTCTTCATCATCCGGATGCTCGGGAAGGCATTCGCTGTTGCCTTTTTCCTGATGGATCTCCGCCAGCCGTTCGTAGCGGGCGCGGGTCTGCAGCTGCGCGTCGCTGGCCGTCTCTACGTCAAACGTCGGGCCGCCGTCGGCCCAGTTGATGTTGTGCGGGATGGTCACCGCATCGCAGCCATCCTCAACCCGACAGTGGGCGTCGAGTTCGCGCCACAGCGAGGTGACTTCCGGATAGTGCACATAGTCCACGGCCCGGTCGGGAACCCGCTCGGAGCGGAAGATGACGTTGCGGTGCCAGTGCCGGCCGCCTGGGGAGGCGGTCCATTCGTAGCCGATCAGCGCGGTGAACTCGCAGGGCTGGTTGGCGTCGTTGGCGGCGAACTGGCTGCGCCGCCACTGGCTGGCACTGGCGGCTTCGCAGTCCTCACCATCTGCATCGCCTTCGCCTTCGCCGTGGCACATGGGCGCTGGTTTCGGCGGCACATCGCTCACCAGCGGCAGCAGGTATTCGTTGAATATCTGCCGGGCATTGCGGTTGTCGCGGCCGGCGCGGATGGCGTTGCAGTAAGCATTGTCGCGGTATACGGGATCGGTGCACAGATACATCACGTCGTAGGAGGCCGCGTGATCGGTGACCGCCGCGAAATCCAGCGGCCGGTCGATGCTGGCCATCTCACCGTTGGCCATGCGCAGGGGTTGGCCTTGCGCGAACGCATAGGCCTCTTTCGGCGTCGCGATGGATCCGAACGCGTAGGCGTCCAGCGAGTAGGCGGTGTGCACGTGCAGGTCGCCCCAGAGCAGCTGGGGTTCGCCATCGGCGGCGTTCTCGCAGGTTGCTGCAGGCGCGCCAGTTGCCCACAACAGCGTTGTTAAGAGCAGGCCTGTGGGTCGCAGCGACCTGCGCCACTCACGCATGGTGCGCTTGCAGCCAGCCGACGATCAGATCGGCGACATCGTCCCGGGCGTTGTCCGGTGTCTCCAGATAATGATCGCCGGTAACCATCTCCATGCTCTTATCGTCCGCCGCCAGCTCATCGAAGATGGCCTTTGCATCGCTCGGGAACACGCCAGTGTCGCCGGTGCTTTGCACCACCAACGCCGGCTGGGTGATCCGGTTCAGGTGCGGGGTGCCGCGGCAGTGAGAGTCCGACAGGCTCCACATCGACAACCAGGTACGCAGCGTGTTGGTCAGGCCTATGCCGCGCGGGCCGAAGTTGGCGGTTTTGGGATCGCCTGCGTAACAACGACCAACTTCCCGCTCCGACGGATCGATGGTGCCGTCCATGAGCCGCAGGTCGGCCCAGGTGCGATAAAGGTTGAAGGCGCGGTCGACCATGCCCAGTTCCTTAAGCCGGGCAAGCTCGCTGTGACACCAGGCGGTGATGCGGTTGTTACGCGCTTCCTGGGCTGCCCGATAGCGGGCGATGAATTCATCCGCGTATGGGGGCCCGTTGGCCGGGTCGTACATGTTCAGCTCGGGGTCGATGGTCGTGGGGTCGGTCTCGTCGGTGATCGAAGGGTCGAACCAGGCGGTAAGTACTTCCGGGCGCCCCAGGTGCGCGCACAGCGAAATGTAGAGGTCGGCGGGGATCAGGCTATCGAGCGCGTCTGGAAGCTTCAGGCCGGGAGTTGCTGTCATGGTCACGCCGAGGGCCTGGGACTGATAGGCGCCCATGAGCGAGCCGCCGCCGGAATTGCCGACGATGACCACCTGCTCGACACCAGCCTCTTCCTGCAGCCAGCGTACCCCGGCACCGATGTCGATCAGCGCGTGCTCGAGCAGAAAGAAGCCCTCGTTGCCGCGAAAGCGGGTGTTCCAGCCGAGAAAGCCGTAGCCCCGGGCGGCCATGTACTCGCCCAGATAGTGCTCGCTGAAATCCACGTTGTAATGGGTTGCGATCAGAGCCGTTTTCGGTGCCGCCCCGGTCGGCGAGTAGTACAGACCCTGGCAGGGGTAGAAGCCCGCCCCGTTGCGGCCCGCGGTTGGAGAATTCATTGAAACGAATTGACGTTGCCAGTCAGCCATGGCCGAGCCCCCCTTGGATTCATTGGTCAGAGATCGTTGATCAGACCTTAAAACGAAACTACTTAGCTTTCAAAGTATCTTGAACCCAAATCCATTCTGTGTAAAATCATTTGACGCACAACTAACACGGGGAGAGTTAGAGATGCTCACCTTCCAGAATCCGTTCTTTCGTACCTTCGTCGTGGTCTGCGTGGCTGCGGCAATTGGTTTTCCGCAAGCCTACGCGGCGGAACTCGAAGAAATCGTCGTCACCGCACGCAAGCTCGAAGAGACGCTGCAGAACGCGCCGGTGGCCGTTTCCGTTGCCAGTGGGGAACTGCTCGAGAGCATGGGCGGCGGAGATCTGTCGGTGGTCGGCAAGATGGCGCCCAACGTGCAGTTCGAAACCGGCCAGCCGACCAGCGGTATCCGGGCTCCGACGGTTTACATAAGAGGCATGGGCCAGGACGACTTCATCATCGTCGAGGACGGTGCGGTAGGCGTTTACCTCGATGGCGTATACGTCGGCCGCACCCTCGGCAGCGTTTTCGACCTGGTGGACGTGGAGCGGGTGGAAGTGCTGCGCGGCCCACAGGGTACGCTGTTTGGCAGGAACACCATTGGCGGCGCAATCAGCCTGGTGTCCAAAGCGCCCAGTACCGAGGCCATGGAAGGAAATTTCAAGGTTGGCCTGGGAGAGGACGGTTATCGGAACATGCAGGGCGTGTTCAACCTGCCGCTGGGTGAGACCGCGGCGGCTCGGTTCTCGGCCTTTGCGCGGGAACAGGATGGCTACGTCGAGGCATTGCAGTACGACAGCTACGATCTCGGTGAGGAAGATGTCTGGGGTCTGCGGGCGGCGCTGCGATACGAGCCCAACGATGTGTTTTCCGCTGATCTGGCCGTGGACTACAGCTCCGATCGATCGTCACCCAACGCGGTGGGCCCCATCGATTTTCTGAACCTCGACGGGCAGCCCCGCCCGACCAACACGTTTGGCAACTGGTGGAACGTCTTTCATTCCGGGAATCCTGCTGGCTGTACCGATCCTGCAGTGGCAGCCGTGAACACGGACTGCTACGGCGCGGTCTGGGATCCGGGCGACGAATACGCGACAAACTCGGTATTCAGGGACAACGACGGCAATGTCATCGAACCCGAACAGAAGCTGGACGTGCTCGGCGTTCACCTCAATCTGAGCTGGGACCTGGGTTGGGGTGAGCTGAAGTCGATCAGCGCGTACCGCGAATTCGAAGCCAGGATCTTCAACGATGTGGACTTCACCCCGCACCTGATTTTCCACAACAATCACGATGATTTTACTCAGGACCAGTTTTCCCAGGAGCTGCAGCTGTCTGGCACCGCTTTCGATGACAAACTGGACTTCCTGGTCGGGCTGTTTTACTTCGAAGAGGACGGTGTAGAAGATATTTTCAACCAGCTCTCCTTCCCGAGCGCACAGGCGCCCGAGTTCTTCTTCCAACAGGTGACCCGTTTCGTTGAAAATGACTCCCAGGCGATTTTCACTCAGCTCAACTACCGTTTTACCGACCGCGTGCAGCTCACCGCAGGGATGCGCTACTCGGAGAGCACCAAGAAATTCAATCTGGTGCAGCCGAACATCCTCGGCGCGATGGTTGACAACACGGGCGAGCTGAAAGTCGAAGAGTGGACGCCGATGTTCACCCTGTCGTGGGATGTCAACGACGACATCATGACCTACTTCACCTACTCCGAAGGTTTCCGGGATGGCGGTTTCCCGGCCCGTTTCGTCGGCGCCATCCCCGAGCCACTGCCGTTTTACGACCCCGAGTTTGTCGAGAACTTTGAGCTCGGCTTGAAGATGATGCTGGCCGACAACCGTGTGCGGTTGAACGTTGCCGCGTTCCAGATGGATTACGACGACATTCAGGTCACGGCGAGCATCGAGTTCCCGTCAGCCGTCGTCGGCTCATCGACGAGCAAGGACAACCTGGGCAAGGCCAGGATTCGCGGGCTGGAGGCGGAGCTGACCGCCGCCATCACTGACAACCTGGTAGTCAACGCATCGCTCGGCATACTTGACGACAAGATCAAAGAGGTGACGGACGGCTCACTGCTGTCCGGCAGCTTCAGAATCACCGAAGACAACGATCTGCCGATGACGCCCAATTTCAACGGCTCGATTGGTGCTGAATACACCCACATGATCGACAACGGCGGACAGGTGATCGTGCGCGCCGACTACGCGTTCAAGGACGACTTCTACACACGCATCGAGAACATCGTCGAGACCGAAGAGAAGAACTACCAGACGTTGAGCGCCTCGGTGCGTTACCTCTCTGCCAACGGACGCTGGGAAGTGGGCGTGTGGGGCCGCAACGTAACCGATGAGACCTACTACCAAGCGCGGCGGATATTCGAGTCCCTGGGCACCACGTTCGGCACGCCGACCCGCGGCCGTACCGTTTACGGCTCGGTGCAGTACAACTTCGGCAACTGATGCTCCACGGGTAACCGGTGGTCTCTCGAGGCAGCGTTTGATGACGGGTCATCGCATCGATGGGCGGGTGATGGCTGGCCTGGTGCAGGCGGTGGACTGGTTCGACAACAGCCTGCAGAACGTGCTGGCGTCGAAGGGGTTTCAGCCGCTGCACCGAACTCACTCCATGATCATGGTACACATTGCCGGCGGCATCGAGTCGCCGGCCGACATCGCCAGAGAAATGGGGCTGACCCGGCAGAACGTGCACCACATGGCAAAGACGCTGATCAGCGACGGGCTCATCGAGCAGGCGCCGGATCCTGCTGATCCGCGCCGGACCATCTATCAGCTCGCGGGAAGCGCAACAGAAATTCGCAGCGTGGCGCTGGAGACGCTCAGCCGCATCGAGTCGGTGCTTGCCGCGCGCATCGGTGCCGGCGCGGTGGACGATCTCCGCCGTGCGCTGGCCGCGGAGTGGGGAGCAGAAATTCAAGATGAGGAGGACATGGCTGCGGCGCTCGGCGAGAGCCGCAGCAATGCCGCTGGGAGGGCTTAGGCATGCAGGAGCAGGAACTGGTTGATCGAATGCGGGACCTGGTGCCCATGCTCGAGGCGCACGCCGCTCAGGCCGAGCAGGAACGCAAACCGGTGGACTCGGTGATGAAGGCCATCGAGGATACCGGCGCCTACAAATTCTTTGTTCCGAAACGCTACGGCGGCTATGAGTTTGGTCTCGATACCTTCATGGAGATCGGCATGCTGCTGGGTGAAGGCTGCATCTCCACCGGCTGGGTCACCACGTTCTGCATGGAGCACAACTGGTTGTTGGGTTTATACAATCAGGAGGCGCAGGACGACATCTTCGGCAAGCAGCCCTACATCATCGCGCCGGGCGCGCTTGCTCCCAAAGGCACAGCCACGCCCGTGGACGGCGGCTATCGAGTGAGTGGCCGTTGGGAGTGGGGAACCGGCGTCATGCACGCCGACTGGGTGATGGTCGGCGCGTTTACGCCGACGGATGATCCTGAGAAGCCGGATCTGTGCATGTACGTCATCCCTCGGGACGAAGCAAACGTGATCGACACCTGGCAGATCGCCGGCATGGTCGGTACCGGCAGCAACGACATCGAAGTGAACGACGTGTTCGTGCCCGGCCATCGCAAGCAGAGTATTGCCGACATGCGCGACGGTACCAGTCCTGGGGCGATCTTCCATGATTCGCCGACCTACAAGATGCCCATGATGCCGGTGCTTGGCCTCACCGCCGCCGCGCCGGCGGTGGGCGGTGCCCGCAAGGCGGTGGCGCTGTTCAGGGAGCGGCTGGCGGAACGTACCGTATACGGAACCACTGAGAAGCAGAGCCAGCGTGCGTTGGCTCAGGCACGGCTCGGCCACGCGCAGGTTGCGGTCGAGAACGCACAAATATTGTTGCGGAGCACGGCTCGTCAGGTAATGGGCTGGGGTGAGAGCGGCGAGAAGTGTCCGGACAACGAGCGTGCCCATCTGCGGTTGCAGATCGCGCACATCGTCAGGCAGGCGCGCGACGTGGTGCGCGAAGTGGTCGAGGCGAGCGGCGCGCACGCGCATTTTCTCGACAGCCCGCTGCAGAGAATTCTTCGCGATCTGCATACGTTGTCCTGTCACACGGTGTTCGACTTGGACGTGGGCGGCGAGCTGTACGGGCGTATGCTGCTGGGGTTGCCGCCGAACGCACCGGTGTAGATCCTTTAGCTCGTAGCCGCCTTCAGGTTTGCTCGCATCTTATGAGCGACGTGGAGGAAGGTGGCTAGATCGGCATCGTCAATACCGTCTGCGGCAATGGCGTTCAGATCAAATGCCAGGGGCAACAACTTTGGCTTCAAGCGCCTGGCTTTGGCGGTCAGATAGACTCGCTGACGCCGACCGTCTTCGGGGTCTTTCCTGCGCCGCACGAAGCCGGCTTTGTGCATGTTCTCCAGCATGGTCACGATGGACGACTCGGTGAGATTGCTCGCGTCTGCCAGCTCCCGTTGCGACATGCCCTCGCGCTCCCACAGCACGCGCAGCACGTACCAGAAGCCGTTGGCCAGACCGTGGCCGCCTAGCTGCTTCTGTAACAATCGATCGAACGCGCGGTGGGTTGCGCGGGTCTGGTAGCCGTAGCTGAGGTTGGGGTCGCTGGTCTTCATTCGTTAGTCAGGTGGGTCAGTCGGGCCGTGGGATCTCGAACAGCTCGCGAACCACGGTGTAGTCGAACGAGCCAAGTCGGGCCACCTGCTGCAGACCGAGGGTCTGCAGCTTGCCTTCGACGATCAGCGCATCGTCGATATGGATGCCGATGACCTCGCCGATTACTAGATGGCTGCCGCGCCCGCCTTGTCGCGCCGGCAGTGCGACGATGTCGAACACTACGCATTCGAGCACGGCGAGCGCCTCACCTACGTGGGGCGGGCGAACCTTGCTGGAGGGCGCGGACGTCAGCCCAGCCTGGGCGAACTCGCTGACGCCATGATCCAGCACCCGCGAGGTCTCGTTCATCTGCTGCACCAGGGGTTCCGAGACAATGCTGGCGGTGAATTCGGGGACGGCACGTACATTGGCGAGCGTGTCTTTTGGTCCGCCGTCGGATTGCTTTGCGTTCGGCGCGAAAGCCACCACGGGCGGATCGGCAGAGAACACATTGAAGTAGGAAAACGGCGCCAGGTTTTCCTTGCCAGCCACCGACAGCGAGCCAATCCAGCCGATGGGCCGCGGCGCAACCAGCGCGTTGATCGGATTGTGGGTCAGCGGCGCCGGGCGCACGTTCTCCCTGGGATCGTAGAACATGGCGGCGTTACAGAGCTGCGCGGTTGGTGGCGAATCCCTCGTGGGAGCCGAGGATCTTCGCGGGCTCCGCAAGGTCCTCCTGCCACAAAAGCGATTCCATGTAGATGTTCAGCGGCTGGTCCTGAATGGTGAGCTCGTAGACCGGGTCGCCGTCGTTGGATGCATGGTTGTGCACCGCCCAGCCCGGGGCGGAGACCATCAGGTCGCCGGCTTTCCAGTCGTAGCGCTTGCCTTCCACCCGGCTGTAGCCGGAGCCGTTGAAGTAGTAGTTGATGGCCGAGGACACATGCCGATGCGGCTTGTCGACGATGCCGGGCGGTCGGATGGTGATGGTGGCGAAGAAGTTCGGCGTGGTGCCGTTGAAGCGCGCGGTCAGCGGATTGAAAAGCAGGTACAGTCGCCGGCCCACGTAGTCCTTGCCCAGCGCTTCGAGCTTGTCGAGGTTTTCTTTGACCGTCCGCCACGGCCAGTGCAGCGTGTTGGACTCCACGGACGGTGGATTGATCAGGGTCTCATACGGCATGAGGGCTGCGCCATCCTCACCGATGGTGAAGGTTGGCAGGCGTTTATCGCCGCTTTCGTCGGCGTTGGCCGCTGCGATGGGGGCTGGACCAGAATCGTCCTGAGGGTTTTCCTCGACCATGTGCACGCGCATCATCTCCAGCAACGCTGCATTGGAGTACGTCAGCCGCGCCTGCAATTCGCTCGTGTCGTTGATGTGCCGATAGGTGGCGTACGACGGATGATTCCACGCGTCGTACTGGGAGTAGCCGATGCGCCGGTCGCCGACCACGGCGGTTCCGCCGCCAAGAATGCAGAAATTCACCTGCGTCGAATTGTGACGGATGGGAACGGTTTCCTCGCCGGGCTTCAGCACGTCCAGGGTGACCTGCACGCCCGGCGTGAGGCCGCGTCCCGGATCGGGGGCGCTCGGGTGCACGAACATGACCTGGCGCCGGCCATTGGCAGGGCGGGTGAGTTCGGCCAGGCGCTCGATCTCAAGGTCGAACATTTCCCTGGAAATGGTGATCGGCGGCCAGTCCTTGCCTGTTTTGGTTTTCGCGGGTTCTGCGGCGGCAATGGGTTGGTCGCTGCGGTCGACTATCACGGGTACCGGATCACTCATGGGTTTTCTCTGTCCGTCCGCGGATTGGAAATACTTTGATATCAAAGTATTATGGCCGGCGTCAACCTCGGCCGGTGAATTCATGGAAAGACTCGTTGCCTCGGAGCGTGAACGTGTGGCGTGGCCAGAAGGCGACGTCACCCGCGTGCCGTATGCCGTGTATACCGACCCGGACATTTTCCAGCGGGAGATGGAGCGAATCTTCGCCGGGGACGGTTGGGCCTATGTCGGTCTCGAGGTGGAGATTCCGGCCAGCGGCGACTATCTGGTGACCCGCATCGGTGATCGGTCCGTGGTGATCACCCGCGGCGAGGATGGCGCCATCCACGGCTTTGCCAACCGTTGCGCGCACCGCGGTGTAACCGTGTGTCGCCAGCGCCAGGGCAACAGCCGGTTTTTCGTGTGTCCTTACCATCAGTGGTCCTACGATGCGCGCGGCAAGCTGCGCGGCGTGCCGTTCATAAACGGCGTGAAGAAGCAGGGCGGCATGCCGGATGATTTCTCGAGGGAGGATCACAACCTGCCGGCGCTTTCCATCGCCACCAGGGGCGGCGTGATCTTTGCTTCCTTTGTAGAGGACGCTCCGGATCTCGCTGACTATCTGGGCGAGACCAATCGCGCCTACTTCGATCGGATATTCGATGGCCGCGAGCTGGTGGTGCTCGGGTATTCGCGGCAGCTGATTCCGGGCAACTGGAAGCTGATGTTCGAGAACATCAAGGATCCGTATCACGCCTCGCTGCTGCACGTCTTCCTCGTCACCTTCGGGCTGTTCCGCGCCGATCAGAAATCCCAGGTGCGCATGGACCAGACCGGCCGTCACGGTTTGCTGATCTCGCGGCGCGGCGCGCAGAAGGCGAGCTCGGCAACCGAAGACATCAGCAATCTGAAAGAGGATTTCACTCTGGCAGATCCGCGCTTGCTCGACCCGGTGAAGGAGTTTCCCGACGACGCCACGGTGGTCATGCAGACGGTTTGGCCGAACCTGATCGTGCAGCAACAGTCCAACACGTTGGCCCTGCGTCAGATTCAGCCGCGCGATGCCGGTTCCTTCGAGCTGCATTGGACGTTTTTCGGCTATGCAGACGATGACGAGGCAATGGTGCAGCGACGGCTGCGGCAGGCCAACCTCATGAGTTCGGCCGGGCTGGTCTCCGCCGATGACAGCGAGGTGATCAAGCTCGCCCAGGATGGCGTGGCTCAATATCGCGAGGACGCCGGCGTAATGCTGCTCGGCGGCCGTGACACTGAGGACCAAGAGCACATGGTGACAGAGTCCGCGATCCGCGCGTTTTATGCGCACTATCGAGAGGTCATGGGGCTGTGACGATCTCGGTGGAGGAGCGCTTCGAGCTCGAGGATCTCTACTCGCGGTATGCAACGGTGCTGGACGACGGCCCGCTCGAGTCCTGGCCCGAACTCTTTGCAGAAGAGTGCTTGTATCTCGTCATTCCCAGGGACAACTACGATCAGGGCCTGCCGCTTGCGATCATGCGCTGCGAAAGTCGCGGCATGCTCAGCGATCGGGTCCACGCGGTGCAGGAAACTATCATGCATGAGCCGCGCTACCTGCGGCACCAGATCACCAATATTCAGTCATCGGCCGCCGCCGACGGTGATCTGGCCGTCAGCGCCCACTACTCGGTAATCGAAGTCCTCCATGACGAGCTGCCGAAGATCCTGAGCGTCGGCCGTTACCTTGATCTCGTCGGCCGCGGCGCCGGCGGCTCTCTTCACTTCAAGGAAAAACGCGTTATTTACGATTCCGTGCTGGTGCCGAATACTATCGTGTACCCGCTCTAGCCCGGCGGCGATCGGCGAGTGAGTCTTGTGGGTTGACTTATATGCTATATACATATATGTTTGATGCATCGAAGATATCAACCGGCAGGCGACCGAGCAACGATGAGCCAGAAACGACCAGCAAAACCCACCAACGAGGCCGAATTCCTCGACGCTTATGACCCGGGAGCTTTCGAGCGACCGAGCGTTGCGGTGGATGTGGTGTTGCTCACCGTTCGCGAAGACGCCCTGGAAGTGGCGCTCCTGCGGCGCGCCGAGCATCCCGACAAGGGCCAGAAGGCCCTGCCAGGGGCTTTTGTCGGCATTGCCGAGTCGCTGGACGACGCGGCTGCGCGGCTGGTCGCCGAGAAGGTCGGCCGCTCCGGCATCTACCTCGAGCAGCTCTATACCTTTGGTGCGCCCCAGCGCGATCCGCGTATGCGGATTATCACCGTTGCCTATTGCGCGCTGGTGAACCCCGAGCGTCTTGCCGACCTCGACGCGGGCCTGGAACGCTGCCGTATCCACGTACCGTGGGGCGGCGAGACGGGGGGTGCGGTGGAGGTGCGAGACGACTACGGCGCGCCCCTGACCCTGGCTCTGGACCACGCCGAGGTTGTCGGCGTGGCGGTGAAGCGCATCCGCGGCAAGCTGAACTACGCGCCCATTGGCTATCAGCTGCTGCCGGAGGAGTTCACGTTGCGCCGCTTACAACAAGTCCACGAGACCATTCTCGACAACCCAGTCAACAAAGATTCGTTCCGCCGCCGCATGCTGGCCACGGGTGATCTCGAGGCCACCGGGCGGCTGGAACAGGAGGTCGGCCACCGGCCGGCTGAACTATATCGATTCAGCAGACGGTCTGCCGTCTGATCTGTTGGTAGTAAGTAGTAGGAGGCTGTCATGGCTGACATCAAGAAATTCGGATACATCAATCATCTGCGGGCCGACGCCAGTCGCCACGTGATCCGGCACCGGGCCGGAAAACCCGTTGCCAGCGGGCGCGGCTTGTCGTTCTGGTTCCAGCCGCTGAACACCAGCCTTCTGGAAATTCCCGTGGACGACCGCGAGTTGCCGTTTCTGTTCCACGCTCGATCTAACGACTATCAGGACGTGACCGTACAAGGCGTGATTAACATCCGCATCGACGATCCCGAACGACTGGCCCAGCGCATCGACTTCTCCATCGATACTCGAACCGGATATTACATAGAGACGCCGATCGAAAAGCTGACGGCGCTGGTGACCGAGCTCGGCCAGCAGTTCACGTGGGACTATCTCATCCGCCACCCCCTGGCTGAGATTCTGGAGAGCGGTTTCGATGCCATTCGCAATCGTATCTACGACGGTCTTTGTGCGGATCCGGGCATCGGTGAGCTCGGGCTGGGTATAGCCAGCGTGCGGGTGATTGCCGTGCGGCCGGAGGTGGAGGTGGAAAAAGCACTGCAAACGCCCGCCCGTGAAGTCATGCAGCAGGAGGCTGATCGCGCCACCTTCGAGCGCCGTGCCCAGGCGGTAGCAAAGGAGCGCGCGATTGCCGAGAACGAGCTGCAGAATCAGATTGAGCTTGCCCGACGGGAAGAGCAGCTGATCAAGCAGCGCGGCGACAACGAACGGATGCGGGTCACCGATGATGTGGATGCACAACGCATCGAGTCCGAAGCCAAGGCCCAACGGACCGGTGTGATGGCGGAAGCCGAAGCTGCGCGAATTACCGTCACTGAAGACGCCAAGACTCACGCCGAGGAAGAGCGAATGGGCATCTACCGCGAGTACCCCACCGACGTGCTCATGGCGCTGGCGCTGCAGAATCTTGCCACCCACATGCCGGCAATCGAGCACCTCAACGTGAGCCCCGACATGGTTGGTGACTTTCTCAACCGGTTCGTCAGCGAGGCGCGCGCCTGAGCGCGCGTGATGCACGGTGGCAAACGCACCACGCATGGTCCTGGTCACCCGGCCCACCGACTACCAGCTGCTGCTCGCGCGGCACGGTACCCGCGGGCAAGCCGAGTTCTTCCTGAACAACCGCGGCCAGAGCATCGAGGAGGTGGAAGCATTCGACGTCCGGTTTCATGAAGCGCTGCTGACTGTGCAGCGCTCGGTGCCGGCGAGTTGGCGATCGACGAGTGTCGGTCGTCATGACCTCGACCGCTTCGTGTTCGAGCCGGAGGACGTGGTGATCGCACTGGGCCAGGACGGACTGGTGGCAAACCTCGCCAAGTACCTCGATGGCCAGGCGGTGATCGGGTTGAATCCGGACCCCGGCCGCTTTGACGGTGTGCTGGTGCGTTATGCCCCGGAAGACACCACCGAGTTGCTGGCGGTGAGTCAGGCCGGTACGGCGCGTACCCAGGCACGCACCATGGTCCAGGCCACGTTGAATGACGGGCAGGTGTTGTGGGCATTGAATGAGATCTTCATCGGCCACGCCAGCCACCAGTCGGCC
>Ga0224508_10003092_pt1 | contig 13870 bp, 11 predicted proteins | sample SF_Jan12_sed_USG_4_FD_170157 | JGI IMG/M metagenome (GOLD analysis project Ga0224508, IMG submission 170157) | Sediment microbial communities from San Francisco Bay, California, United States - SF_Jan12_sed_USGS_21 | ecosystem: Environmental > Aquatic > Marine > Sediment | place: USA...
CGGAAAATAACTTTCCGGTTTCAGAATGTAAATTCGAAACTCGAAGCACGAAATCCGAAATAAATCCGAATTACGAAGGTCCAATGACCGAAACAATGGCGAACCGCGGCCGTTGTCGTTTTGGTCATTCTAATTTGGGATTTGAAGTTTGTTTCGGATTTCGAATTTGGTGCTTCGGATTTCACTCGGGTGATCAGCCGGCGTCGGGGCGGGCGGTTGTGAGCGGCACAATTTCGTCTTTGTCGGCTTTTTTGGCCCAGCGCTGCACCGATTGTTTGCGCTGCAGTTGGTTGTCTTGCGGACGGTAGTTCAGCCCCAGCTCGGTGAGCTGTCGAAGGTTCCCGAAGCTAAGTACACGAAAATCCAGCTCTTCGTGATCCAAGTATCCCACCAACTTTTTCGCTTCGCCACCGGCGATCAAGTCCTCGCGGCTGTAGCCCCACAGCATGCGATAGAGTTCCGGCGCCGATTCACCGCGGGTCTTTTCGAATGTCTTGCGGACCTTGGCGGCGATCGCCGGACCGCGCGCGACGGCCGCGGTAAGCTGGGGGACGAAAAGGTCGTACCACTGGGCGTAAACATCCTTATCACGCAGCGCTTTGACCAGCGGATCAAAATAGGCGACGTGTGCGCAACCGCGCAGGGCCAGCCGCCGGATTTCCCACCGTCGGTGTTCGGCCAGCTCGGAGAGGCTGAGCGTGACGCTGCGGTCGGGACGCAGCCGTTGTTCGATTTCGGTAATGCCGCGTTTGTCCAGCGCGGTGAGGGTTGACCGTTTGAGCCAATCGGGTTGAGCGTCGCCGCCTGACGGTTCGAAGGGATGGCGTGACAGCATGACCCTGGCGGGTGCCTCGTGGGATTGCTGTGATTGCGGCGTCTTCCAGGTCACCTTGCCTTGCACAACGTATAGATCGACCGCGTGGGTGGGTGGGCTGTTCTCTGGGTCGCTGCCCGCTGTCAGGTAGGGACGCACTTCGATGCCCACCGCGGAATCGGCCGTGTCAAAAGCCAGGGTGCCGGCCTGCTGACCCAAGCGGAGTCGCAAGCGCGTGTTGGGGGTCGCTAACGAGCGAATAATTACTTGTCCGTAATGTATCGCGACCTGGGGCACTCGGCCCGCGTCGACGCCCATCAATTCGATCGACGAGCCACCTTCCAGTTCGATGGTCGTCGATGTGGCACTGATCATCGGCCGAAACGCGGGCAGGGAAATCAGACGGTCGCCGATGTTCAGCGGTGACTGGGCCGGCAGGCGGGTCAGGACGTCCATGGCCGCGTCGGTGCGCAAGAGCACCTGGTCGTGCGAGAGCAGGCGGCCCACGATGACCGGCGCGGATGCCGGTGGGTCGGTCGCGGTCGTTTCGTCAGCATCGGTTGCAGCAGATTCGTCCGTGGCGGCAAGCGGAGGTTCGACGGCGCCGTTCGCCTTGGCTAGCGCGTCGCCGCCGGGTGGCTCCGCTGTGTCGGGCACAACGTCTTTAGGCGCGGTATCCTCGGGCGCGTCCGCCATCGGTTGTTCGACCGCCATCGGTTCCGGTTCAGTCGCGGCAGCAGCAGGCTCAGCCGAGGCGGCGGGCGCCGAATCGGCAGCCACGGCGTCGGTGGGCGGTGGCGCGTCGACCGCGGGGACGTCATCGACCGTGGGCGGGGCATCGGCAGCATCGTCCGCGGCCGTTTTCGGCGGCGCAGCCGCATCCGTTGCCGGTGGCGTATCGTCCAGCGGTGGCGGATTATCGAGCGGTGATGTCGCCGCCTCGCCGTTGTCTGGCGATGCTTGTGGGGGTGAGACATCTGACGGCGCAGCGTCCTGATCTTTTTTGGCAAATTCGCCAACCGTTGTCGGGGCCCTGTCGGCAGACGGCCGATCAAATACCTTCAACAGCACGCCCATCAGCGCCGCGGCGATTACGGCGGTTAGCGCCATGGCGATCCAGAAACGCGAATCCGAAGACGGCTCGGGCTGGTCTTGCACGCTGGGAGTTTTCGGTGACGGCTTCCGGATGTCCGTCGCCGCGGACTCGGCTGGTCCAGACGCCAGCGCCGATTCGGCGGCCGTGGACATCGGCAATTCGGGCGGTTCCTCTGCCAGCTCCCGCTCGTCCTCTGGCTGGTCGTTCAGCTCTTCAGGGAGCCCAATGACCGTACCTTCGTTCAGGCGATACATGCGTTCGCGCAGGACGGCGCTTACTTTAGCTGGTTGCCCGAGCACTATCGTCAAGACGTTGTGACAGCATGTCACCTCGGCCAGGTGAATGTCTGACTCCAAACAAATACGTTCGAATTCCTGGATCTGCTCAGGGGCCATCGTATTGTCTAGATACTCGGCAACCGAGCTGGCGTCACGGCCGACGCCGCGACCGGCCACTGGCGGGGCACCGAGATCTGATTGCACCGAGACCCGCTGTATCCGCTCCATCAGGCTCCGGGCAAATTCGCTTTCTTTGATTTTCTCTTCCAGGTTCGAACGATCGTTCGGTTCCAGGATGTTGTCCAGGTAAGCCAGCAGGGTTCGTAGCGTGAGACGCATGGGGATGCTCCGCAAGGAAATAGACCGGGAAGGGGCGGTCGTGCTTCGTCGTGTGTCTATCCCTATTAGTGGGGCACGGCGCGGAAATCCGTGCAAATTTTTTGCAGAATGTTGCAACCGCTGTTTTTGCTTGAGTTTGCGGTTAGCGGTGCGGCGGGAAGGCTACTAGCGCAGTCACGGACACCAGCAGCTGAAAAAGCGCAAAAATGCCGGGATGCACGGCGGCCAGAGAGGGTCGCGTGGCCGGCGGGGATGCCCAGCCCATGTCGGAGGCCCCAGCCAGCAGGGGACCGGCCATGACCAGCACCAGCAGGATCGTCGAGACGAAGAGGAGGCAACGAACAGCGGCCATGAGGCTTGTCCCCAATACGGTGCGCGCAACAATAGACGGGCGGACAACGGACCTTGCGGATGCAAACCGCGGACCGTGGGGTCGGGCGGCGGCGGAGCGCGTCGCGGCAAGTCCTGACGAGATGGCGACTTGCCGCCGTCAACGTGATTGACGAAGGTATGAACGGATGTGGCGGCGGGGCAACATATACCGGGCCGCTTGACGTCTTTTGCCAACAGGGGCGCGGCAGGATATGCTGCAAAGTATGCCAGGCCGCCTGCCCAAGCGGCCGGTATATTTTGGCTCAACCTAAAGTCCGCGCTGTTCGTTCGCCTCAAATATTAATCGCTATAGGTTGATGGCAACCAATTTGTGATCAGCGTCTTTAAAAAAACTTTCTTCGGGGCTTATCAGCGGGTAGAATATTAATAAGCGCCGTGTCGCCTTCCATCTTGTCTGAACGCGGCACGTCAGATACGACGCGACAACTGAAAATGCCAAGCGATGAGTAATCAGCGGCACCGACAACAGCGACTGGTCCGCCAGGCCGAAGGGTACTTGGAGCTGGGCATGTACGAACATGCACTGGCATCGGTCAGGCGGTTGGAGAGCGCTAGCGAAATGGAAGGCCACGTCTATTACGTCAAAGGCGAGGCGCTGCGTTCGCTGAAGCGTTATCGGGAGGCGTTGGTGGAATTACATCACGCCGTCGAATTGATGCCCGAGTCGGTTCATGTCTGGTTGGCCATGGGCTGGTGCTACAAGCGTGCCGGCCGTTTGGATTTGGCCATCCAGTCGCTGGAGGACGCGTTGGGTTACGAACCGGGCGAAGCACTGCTGCATTACAATCTGGCCTGTTATTGGAGTCTGCAGGGCGACAAGAGCCAGGCGCTCGAATACCTGAGTGCGGCCCTGGACATGGATGCCAGCTATCGTGAGCTGATCGACGACGAACCGGACTTCGACCCGCTGCGCAATGACCCCGACTTTCTGGAGTTGACCAGCGTCATCGTCTGAAGAGGCCTGCAGAGTCCGTCCGACGGGCCAACTGGCCGGGGCCTGCGGCTACCTTGCCTTGCTTTTCAAGCGGATATTGAATCCGCCGACCCTCACACGGTATAACGGCCTCTCGCGGCAGCTGGAAAACGCGCATGGCAACCGTTCGACGATGAGTCCGCCGTAACAATCAGCAGGTAACTCGTTTTGGCTGAAAACCCTCCAGAGGTCGCCGCAGTCCACGAAGTCGATTTGCGAGACCCGCTGGTCGCGGCATCGTTGGCTTTGCTGTGGCCCGGTGCCGGACATCTGTATCAGCGCCGCTGGGCGAAAGGCATCCTGTTTCTGGTTTGCATCGTGGGTACTTTCCTGTTTGGTTGGGACCTGGGCGGGCAAAAGGTTGTCTATGCGTCCTGGCGACCCAGCGACCGCCGCTGGCCCTATTTGTGCCAGGTCTGGGTGGGCTTGCCGGCCTGGCCGGCACTGGTGCAGACCGCTTTTGACCAGCCGCTGGGAGACGATTTCATGCGCGCGCCGTCGCTGGTACGCACTCGACATGACGCGCCCAACGAACTGGACTTGTGGCATCAGAAGTATCACAGCCGCTTCGAAATGGGCACAGTTTTTACGATGATTGCCGGCTTGCTGAACATCCTGGTGATCTTTGATGCGGCGGCGGGGCCGGTCGGCAGCAGTCCCGTACCGTCCGAACAGCAGCGCTCGAAGAAAAAACGCAAGGGACCGCCCGCCGAAAAAGGCGAACCAGACGCGGGGCCCGCTGCGCGCGACGAGCGGCAGCCGGCCCATGAGGAAGCCAAACGATGAACGACTGGCTACTGCTGGCCGAAATCTACCGGCTGTGGTATTCGTTGCCGTTGATCGTGACGGTCAGCCTGGTCTACGCGGCGACGCGGCACGAGGACCTGCGACCGATTCTGCAACACACCGTGCGCACGATTGTTTGGATCATGGCTTTCATGGTGATCGTTTTCGTCATCCTTTATTTCATGTCCGGACGACTGTAGTCAGTCGGCAGTCATGGCCAGGTTTCTCTGCGGATGAATATCGTTATCCTCGGATCGGGCACGGTTGGCACATCAATCGCGGACTTGCTGTGTCATCATCGTCATGACGTGACGGTCGTGGACCACGAACCGGAACGCGTGCGGCGGGTCAACGATCGGCTGGACGTGCGGGCCATTACCGGTTCGGCTTCGCAGTCCAGCGTGCTGTTTCAAGCGGGCGTTTCGGGTGCGGATCTCTGCCTGGCAGTAACGGGCAACGACGAAGTCAATTTGATCGCGGCCAGCATGGCCAAGGCGATGGGCGCGGCCCGGACGGTGGCGCGGGTCTATGCCCCGGTCTACTACGATCTGAGCACCTTTGATTACCAGCGACATTTCAAGATTGATCGTCTGTTGAGCCTTGAGCATCTTTCGGCCATGGAACTGGCCCACGGCATCCGCCATCCCGGCAGCGTCGTCATGGAACATTTCGCACGAGGTGAACTGGAAGTCGAGGAATTCGACATCTCGGAAAAAACCGGTGCCGTGGGCAAGCCGATCAAGAAACTGGGCTTGCCGCCGCGCGTCCGGATTGCCTCGATCGAACGCGACGGCACCACATCACTCGCTATGGCCGACGACTCGCTGGTCGTCGGTGATCGCGTGACCCTGATCGGGGCGGGCGATGACATCGACAGCGTCAAGGATCTGTTTCAGCGGGAAGCGCCGCCTAAACTGGGCGTGGTCATCGCCGGCGGCGGTGAAACGGGTTACCACCTGGCTCAGGCGCTGGAAACGGGGAGGTTTGGCGTGGTCTTGATGGAACGCGACCGCGGGCGGTGCGATTTCCTGTCCGAGAACCTGAAGCAGACCACGGTGGTGCACAACGATGCCACGCGCCGTGCCAGCATGGAAGAAGAACGTGTCGGCACGGCCGACGTCTTCGTGGCCTGCACGCGGGACGACGAGGACAACATCATGTCCTGCGTCACCGCTCGCGAAATCGGCGCCAAGACCATCATGGCGATCATCAAGCGGCCCGACTACGCCGAGGTGGTCGGCAAACTGGGGATTGATCAGGCGGTCAGTCCTCGCGAGGTCGTGGCGCGCCAAGTGTTGAGCTTGTTGTACCGCGGCCCGCTGGTCTCGCGGACCCATTTGGGAACCGGGACGCTGAGTGTATTGGAGTTGGCTGTGCGTGAAGACGCGCCTTGCACAGAGCACGTGTTGGCGAACTTGGAACTTCCCCCCCAATGTCTGATCGCCGTCGTCGTGCATTCTGAGTACGTGCGCGTGCCCGGCGCGGACGACCGTTTGCAACCGGGTGATACCGTGGTGGCCTTGGTCGACGATTCCGCCGTGGAAGATACTTTGGCGATTTTCAGCTCCAACGGCACTTAGGCCGCGCCATCGCCGGTGAGGACCCCACGGTACAAGGCAGCGACATGAATTATCGTCTGGTCGCGAAAATGCTGAGCCGCATCACGTTCCTGATTGCGGCCACGATGATCTTCAGCCTGCCGTGGGCCTTTCCGGCTTTTTCCGGATCCAGCAGCTCGGAATTCGAGCGGCGAGGGTTTCTGGCGCTATTGGGATCGATACTCGTTTCCTGCCTGGTCGGTGCGCTGCTATGGCTGCGCGGTCGCGACGTGCAGGGCCAGATGTTTCGCAAAGAGGCGATGGCGATCGTGGGGCTCAGTTGGGTCCTGGCCACCTTCCTGGGCGCATTACCGTTTGCCATGAGCGGTACGTCGCTGAAAGAAGAAGTGGTCGTATCGACGGCCAACGTGGTTGTCAGCGATCAAGCGGATGCCGGTGCGACGGCACAGCAAGCGGTGTATCGCAAGCGACCCATGACGCCGGCCGACTGGCTGTTCGAATCGCAGTCCGGTTTCAGCACGACCGGCGCAACGGTATTGAACGAATTGGAGGATCCGGATTATGTGCCGCGCTGTATTCTCTTTTGGCGCAGCAGCACGCATTTTCTGGGCGGCCTGGGAATTATCGTCTTGTTCGTGGCCGTGCTGGGGCAGGGATCGGCCGGCAAGCAGCTGATGCGTTCCGAGATGCCGGGGCCCAGCAAAGATGGCTCACAGGCCCGCATGCAACACACGGCCTGGGTCTTTACCGGCATCTACTGCGGGTTGAACGCGATCCTGACGCTACTGCTCAAGCTATTGGGGCTCTCCTGGTTTGATTCGCTGTGCCACGCGTTTGGCACGTTGGCCACCGGGGGTTTCAGCACCTACAACAACAGCGTCGGGGCTTTCGCAAGCTTGAACAACGTGGGATCGACCAATGCCGCCTGGGCGGAAATCTTCATCATCATTTTCATGATCCTGGCGGGCACGAATTTCACGCTGTTGTATTTCCTGGTCCTGCAGAAACCTGGCAAGCTGCTGATTGACGTCGAATGGCGCACTTACATGCTGATCATCATCGTTGTTACGGCGCTGGTCGTGCTGTTTGGATACTTTCACAAGGACCCATATTTTTACTACCAGGGCGATCTGCCGGGCAGTCTGGCATCCGGATTACGACAAGGTATGTTCCAGGTCGTGGCGATCCTGACGACTACCGGCTACGGCAGCGCGGCGGATTTTGACAAGTGGAACAGTTTCGGGCGCGGGATACTGTTCTTGCTGATGTTCGTGGGCGGCTGTGCCGGCAGTACGGGTGGTGGCATGAAGGTTATTCGCCACATCCTGTTTCTGAAGATCCTGGGCCTCGAGCTGGAAAAGTCGTATCACCCATCCGTCGTGCGACCGCTGAGGTTAGGCGGCCACGCGGTCGAGGAGCAAGACCTGCGCAAGAATATCTTGTTGTACTTTGGCCTGATCCTGGTGATTTTCGTGTTCAGTTGGATGTTCCTGGTCACGGTCGAACCGGACGCAACCTGGCAGCGCGGCGGGACGGGGCCCGGCAGCGTGGAACACAAGCTGATCGATAGCGCTTCGGGCATTGCCGCCACGTTGAACAACATTGGTCCGGGACTGGGCACGGTGGGTGCCAAGCAGAACTACGCACACTTCCAGTGGTATTCGAAGCTTCTGTTCACGTTCCTGATGATGGTCGGCCGGCTGGAAATCTTTACGATTCTGGTTCTGGTGCTGCCCGGCTTCTGGCGCGCCCGCTAAAATTGCTTGTGCGACCCCGTTGGGCAGGATTTCCCGTTGCAGGTGGAACGACTATCGCTGCCATGCTGATCAAGACTCATCTGTTGACCAAGTCGTACGGCGAGCTGACGGCGCTCTGCGACTGTACGTTTGACGTCCCACCGGGACAGGTCTGCGGGTTGCTGGGTCCCAACGGTTCGGGCAAGACGACGTTGTTGCGGCTGTTAATGGGTTTCTTGCGGCCCACGGCCGGGACGGCGGTGATCGATGGGATGGACTGCTATGGGGACCGAGTACGCGTGCACCGTGAGGTGGCCTATTTGCCGGGTGAGCCCCGTTTGTTTCGTGACATGCGCGGGCGTGACGTCCTGCGGTTTTTCAGCGAGGTCCATCCGCACGGGAACCTGGACCGCAGCGAAGCCATCGCCGCTCGCCTCGGCATGGACCTGACGCGACAGGTTGCCCGCTGTTCGACCGGTATGCGGCAAAAGCTGGCCGTAGCCGCCACCATGTCTCTGGACACGCCGTTATTTATTCTGGACGAACCGACCGCCAACCTGGACCCTTCGGTTCGCAGCGAAGTGATCGGATTGATTCACGAAGCGCAGGAGGCGGGACGCACGGTGATTTTCTCGTCGCATGTCTTGGCGGAAGTCGAGCAGGTTTGCGAGCGGGTGTTGATGTTGCGGGCAGGCAGATTGGTGCACGACCAGCAGATGGACCAGCTGCGCCGGCGGCACCGCATCCACGCTCGGCTGACCGGCGATTTGCCCACCTTGCCCGCCCCGTTAGAGGGCCGCTTGGAAATTATTACGCGGCAGGACGATGAAATCCTGTTGGAAACCCCGGACGAGATGGCGCCGCTGATGGGCTGGCTGGCCAGCTTACCGCTGGCGGAAGTCCGCATCGAGCCGGTCGGCCTGCAATCCGTTTACGACACTTACCACGCACAGGACTCACTGCGAACGACACCATGACGTGGGTCATTTGGAAAAAATCCTTCCGCGACGCCTTTTGGTTGTTAAGCGGCTGTACGCTGGTCATGTTTGGCTTTTTCTGGCTATTCGTCTACATGACCAGCCTGGTTCCCTCCTCGGCCTTTCTGGAATTCGTCTCGCAGTTGCCGGATGAAACGCAGGGCTTGTTTGGCATTACCGTTCGCGAGGCGGCCGGTTGGCCGGGGCGGCTATCCCTGTCGTTTGTCGATCCGACGGTGGTGCTGATCAGCGCGATCTGGGCCATCGCCCGCGGCTCGGATGCGGTCAGCGGGCCGTTGGATCGGGGGACCCTTGAGATGCTGTTGGCTCAACCCGTCTCGCGTCTGCACCTGCTGCTGGCGCATAACGCGGTGACGATTGTCGGCGCGATCCTGCTGTCCGTGGCCGCCTGGCTGGGCCTGGCCGCCGGGATCGCGACGGTCAGCGTGGAACAGACATCCTTTTTCTGGTTCAAGGAAGTGGTACCGCTGTCGGATCTGGTGCAACCGCAAGATTACAGCCTGTCGGCCGTGAACCTGTTTTCGCTAACCGTCTTTGCCGCGGCGCTAACGACACTCGTTTCCGCCTGCGGGCGGTATCGTCGGCTGACCGTCGGTATCGTGGGCGGTTTCTATGTCGTCCAGATCATCCAGAAAGTCGCCGGCCTGGCGGCCAGCGAACTGGACTGGCTGTTCTACACCACGTTCCTGGGCGCGTACTGGCCGCAGGTCATCGCCGTCGAGGCCATGAAAGCGGCGCCCAACGACGTGTGGTGGTTGTCGCTAAAGTACAACGGCCTGCTGATGGGCGGCGCGGTCGTCTGTTACGCGGCGGCGGCCATTATATTTCACCGTCGTGATATCCCGGCACCGCTGTGACGACGCTGGCGGGATGTCAGCTCTCTTGGTTTGCCGGAAAAACACCAGCGGCCGCGCGTGCAGCACGAGCTTTCACGACGGTGTCTGGATTTTCTTGGGTTGGATGCGGACAATACGGGCACCGTGCTGATGGTTGTGTCCATTCCCGCAAGTTCAAGGAGCTGATCATGGCTGTTTCTAGTCGCCGAGGTTTTTCCGCCACCGAATTGCTAATTGTGATCGCCATCATCGGAATCCTGCTCGCGTTGCTGTTGCCGGCCATTAGCGCGGCGCGCGCGGCCGCACGCCGTGCCGTTTGTGTCAACAATCTCAGACAGCTCGCGCTGGCCGTCATCATCCACGAAACGGCGGCGAACGAGCTGATTGGCTACCGCACGACTATTAACCGCAAGGACAACAAAAGCGAGACGATAGGATTCCTGCCGCAACTGTTCCCCTATATCGAGAACCAGCGCGAGCACGATGATATGATGGCGGGCAAGGATTACAAGCGATCCATTCCGCTGGGGTTGTGCCCCGCGGACGTTTCCCAGAACAAACTCAAAATCAGCTACGCCGTCAGCGCCGGCCGACCTGATGACGCCAACGGGGACGGCAAGCCGGACCGCGATCCGCCGGATTCCGCCAAGTATGCTTTGTTCCACGATCACCGCGAGGGCGTCAAGAAAGTATCGGTCAAACTCAAGGACATCGCAGCCGGGGCGGCCGATACGCTGTTGCTGGCCGAAAATGTTGCACTGGGTGGCTGGGACCAGGTTAAATTCGAGTACCAGCAGGGGCTTGTGTTTCTGGACGAAAAAGCCAAGCGGCGGCTGTTACCGAACCAGGACCGAGGCGGCAAGCTGGACTATGCCCACGCTCGTCCCAGCAGCTATCACCCGGAACGCTTTAACGCGGCTTACGCCGATGGTTCGGTCCACTTTATGCACAACGGCGAACTTGATTACGATGATTACATCAGCCTGTTAACGCCTCAGGACGATTGAGCTTTCAGATGGTGTAATCTTCACGGTTCTGCAATAATTCGGGGGGCCAGAATCGATGCCAGTTTGCCACCCCCTAATTCAGGACACTAACCGAAATGATCGTTCGCCTCAGTTTTGCTGGCCTGCTTTTTCCGCTCTTGCTTTTGCCCTTTACGTTGGGGCCATTGCCTCGGGCGGCTGCTGAAGATCCGAGCGACGACGTTGTAGACGAAGCGTCGCCGGCGGAAGACGCCGCTGAAGATCCGCCTGCCGACCAGTCCGACCCGGCCTCCCCTGCGGATCTACTGAACGGCGAGCTAACGGAGAACGAGGACGACGAGTTTCCGGGCCAGAAGTTTCTAGACGAAGCGACCAGGTTGAAGGTGGCGGCCAAGCAGTTCAAAGATCTCTCGCGCGTGATTGAGCTTTGTACCAAGGCACTGGAACAGGGGGTGGACGAGCAAAACGGCGAATTCGCCCAGCAGCTGATCGTCGCTGCGAGGCTCGAGCGGGCCAGCCGGCTGGCACGCGAAATCTTCGATCGCAACACGCCCAACCGCAACTGGGCTCGGCTGGCTCGTGTGGCACTGGTCGATCTGGAGAAGGTGGTTCGCGAAAACGAGGACATCGCCGAAGCGCAACTGCTGATTGGCCGCATTCAAGCGTTGCCAGGTGGCGATCGGGACAAGTCGCGGCAGGCGCTGAAAAAGGCCGTCGAAAAGGCGGGAGAAGACTTGGGGCTGCGGGCCGACGCGCTGGCCTTGCTGGGCGAACTGGCCGAAGACAACGACCAGAAACTTGACTACCTGAACCAGGCGCTGCAACTGGTGCCGGACAACGTGCAGGCTCTGCGCTCACGCGGCTTGCACTACATGGCCATCAACGAACATGAAAAAGCGCTGGCCGATTTTCGCCAGGCGTTGCAACTGGAACCGGAACATGCCAAGACTCACGAAGTGTTGGCCGTGGACCTCTTGCTGACCGGCAAACTGGAAGAGGCCAAGACCCAACTGGACAAGGCGGTCGAGTTGGCTCCCAAGGAAGGCTCGGCCTACGCGCACCGAGCGCGGATCTACAGCGTGCAGGGTGACCCCGAACAAGCACTGGCGGACATCAACCGGGCCATCGAGCTGAACCCGGACAAACTGAGCTGGAGGCTGCTGCGAGCGCAGATTCACCAGCAGGCCGAGGACATCGAGGCGGCACTGGAAGATGTCGAACGCATTTTGGTCGTGAAGGCCGATTTTCTGCCCGCCATTCGTATGCGCGCGGTGCTGCTGGCATCGTCGGACCGCACGGACGAAGCGATCGCCGTGCTACAGCGTGCACTGAAGGTCATGCCGGACAACGTCGATCTGATGTACAGTCTGGCCGCGCTGCAACAGTCGATGCGAAAGCCACGAGAGGCGATCGCCCTGCTGGATCGTATTCTGGAAACCAAGCCGGATATTTTTGACGTCTACCGGGCACGCGCCGACGCATTGCTCAGCATCGGAAAGCAATCCGAGGCGATTCGCGACTACGAAAAGGCCTTGGAGATCGAACCGAAGGACAGCGGAGTGTTGAATAACCTGGCATGGGTGCTGGCGACATCGCCGGAGGAAGAACTGCGCGACGGCCAGCGTTCGCTCGAATTGGCAAAGGCCGCTTGCGAGGAGACCGAATACAAAATGGCCCACATCTTGAGTACGCTGGCTGCCGCCCACGCCGAATTGAGTGACTTTGAAAATGCGGTGAAGTGGTCCCAGAAGGCGCTCGAGCTGGGCGAAGGCGAAGTCAAGCAGCAGCTGGCCAAGGAGCTGGAATCGTACAAGGCCGAACAGCCGTGGCGCGAACTGCAGAACATCGAGGAGGAAGACGCCCAGAAACCGCCGGCTGACGAGGCGGAGGCCGGCCAGGACGAAACGGAGCAGGAAACGGAAGACGCCACAGAGACTGCAACGGAAGAGCAGTCCGCCGAGGAAGACGATATCGTACCGCTGGATCTTATCCCTGCGAATCAGGAATAAGGAATGCAGAACACAGAACAAGGAATTGAGAATGCAGAATGTTCGTTACTTCCCAATTCTTCATTCCTTGTTCTGCATTCTCTAATCAATAACTCTTATTGGCAGATGACCCCCTAAGTCCGCGCTTCCAGTTCGGCGGTCCAGAGGTAGGGTGGGACAAGGAAATCCCGGCGCGCCGGGATTGGTGGGCCGGCGGTCGCCGCGGCGACCGCCGGCCCACCCTACATGAAAAATCCTGGCTAGATCCGCGACTCCAGTTCGGCGGTCCAGGTTTCCAGGTCCTCTTTTCCCTTGCGGTGGCAGAAGTCGCCGAAGGTCTCCCCCTCCTGCCGCTCCTGCTTGAAGTAGACCAACAGCGGCACCAGCGTTGACACGACCTCGTCCGCGGGAACGACATCTTTGTAGATGAAGTTCAGCCGATCTCCCAGCCGGCGGCCGCCGACCAGCACCGTGTATTTGCCCAGCGTCTTGCCGACCAGGCCAACGTCCGAATTGTAGGGTCGAGCGCATCCGTTGGGGCAACCGGTCATGCGGATCGTGAACACCTCGTCGGACAGTCCCAGTTTGGCCAGCTCCGCTTCCAGTTCATCGAGGATACCGGGCAGTGCCCGTTCGCTTTCGGTGACCGCCAAACCGCACGTCGGCATCGCGGGGCAGGCCATCGACCAGCGCCGAGCAGCGGTTATCCGGTCGAGCAAGGGGACGCCGTGTCCGGTCAGGATTTCCTCCAGCGCGGTCTGCTGCGATTTGGCCAGGTCGGTGAACAGGATGCTTTGATGAGCGGTCAGGCGGATGCCGGGCCGGAGTTCGCGGCAGATTTCGCGCAGAGCGCTCTTTAGACGCAGCGACCCTTCATCCTTGATACGACCGTTTTCGACATTCAAGCCGTAAAACCAGCGGCCATCGCCCTGCTCACTCCAGCCCAGGTGGTCTTCGTAACCCCACACGTCGTCCGCTTCGGGTTCGTCCAGCGGACCGCCGAAATATTCTTCGACCTTGGTTTTGAATTTGTCGAGCCCCCAATTGGCGATCAGGTATTTCAGCCGAGCGACCTTGCGGTCCGACCG
>Ga0224508_10003093_pt1 | contig 13865 bp, 11 predicted proteins | sample SF_Jan12_sed_USG_4_FD_170157 | JGI IMG/M metagenome (GOLD analysis project Ga0224508, IMG submission 170157) | Sediment microbial communities from San Francisco Bay, California, United States - SF_Jan12_sed_USGS_21 | ecosystem: Environmental > Aquatic > Marine > Sediment | place: USA...
TTTTTGCAGGAAAAGCAATTCTTGATTCCCATCCAGCGACGGTCACCAACCTGCACGGGCCCCTGCTCGGACACATTGCCTACACCTATTACAATGCCGGGTACATGGAGGACTCAATTTCCTACCTCGACCAGGTTCTCGAGTTGTTGGACAGGACAGGAAGGGGCAACTCTGTGGGCTACCTTCGGGTGACTTCGAACAAGGCTGTCGCCCTGCAGAATTCAGGCCGATTGGCTGAAGCGCTCGATGTCTTTGAGGGTGTGGTCAAGCGATTGCGTGAAAGTGGTTATGACAACCGGGGCGCAGCATCGATGATGAGCCAGTACGGTGGCGCGCTCGTACGCGTCGGAAAAGTTGAAGAAGCTGAGGCTGTCTACATCGAAGGCCTTCAGGTGGCCGAAGCGAGCGGTGACGAGAAGAATGTCGCAGCGATCAACATGGGCATGGTTAGTGTTTATGGTGCCAGAAAGGAATTCGAACGTGCTCTCGAAAGCCTGGATGCTGCACAGGCATACTTTATGCGTGACGAAAACGCAGACAGGGTAGCGGCGCGAATGTCCAAAGTGCAACGCGCCAAGTTGCTCCGCAGTATGGGTCGCGTTGACGACGCCCTGGTCGAAGTTGACGCACTACTGGATGAAATAGGTTATCCGGACACGGAGCAGGGTCCGGGTCTGCTCTCGGCGATCATACAAGCGGTGGAAGTGCACAAGGAGATGGAGAATTACGGTCGTGCGGAGGAGTTGGGTACCGATTTGATTCGAAAGCTCCGTGAGCGGTCTGTCGGGGATCCGATGGAAGATGTTGATGTCGGTAACGCGCACGTACAACGTGCCGAGGTTCGCGTCGGTCTGGGTCGGAACGATGCAGCCATTGAAGATCTCGAGATCGGTATTGCGATAATGGCGGCAGGCCTGGGTGAAGAACACGAGCGAACCGTCGATGCGCGAAATTTGCTCGAGAGCATTCAGTCTTCTACGCCCGATTCGCCGTAAGTGTGTGCAGTTCGGGCCAGGGCCCGATCTGAAAATCAGCTAACAAGTTAGTGAGCGGTCCTGCTGCCAGTTGGCGAAGAGGCGCGGCAGGTTGTTGCAATGTTACTTTTCACCGATTCACTTTGTCCCTGCCATACCTTAAAGCGTGACTGATAGCTCAACCTGACGAATTCAGACGCTGTCACCTGGAATATGCCGGAATCGTGACGCATATCCACGTTGCAATAACGAGCGCCTCACATACTGGCTCTGTCTCTCCAGGAAATCTCAGCTGTGTGGCATCGATACCTTTTTGTTTTACTTGGACTTGCCTTGCAAGGGTTGGCCGCAGCCGATGAACGGATTACGGTACTGGGAATCGATAGCACTATGGATGTTCTCGAGCGCTGGGCAAGCACCGAGCGAACCGTTGTCAGCGAGACGGCGAATAGCTGGGTTTTCAAGATCGACAGGTATGATCTGACAGTTTTCGCTCCAAAGCCTGATGTTCCTCTGCCGGCGCTTGCGAGCGCGATGTATCAATCGGACATCGCAGTCGTTGCGATGGATGCGTTAGTCGGCCCGACGCCCGCGTTGCGCGACTACATCATTGCCGCACGGCAAGCCGAAGTGCCACTGGTTGCGGCGATATTGGCAAATGTCGAGAGTTTGAAAGCCACTCTGCCCATGGACGCGAGAGAATTATTGGCCCTGGAAGATGTTGAAGTTCGGGCGCTGCTGTCACTCTACGAGGTCGGTGACGAAAACACGCTCGTCTTTTATGACTCGTATACCGACTTTAATGTTCCGGATTCGACCGCGGGCGGCATTGATGTCGTGTCATCAACTCTGATGAAAAACCGTGTTCCCCGCTCGCCATACCGGGCAGTCGAAAAGCAAAGAACGGCGTTGGCCACTGTCTATTTTCTGGCACAAGCGGAATCCAATGGTTACGGCATTTCGATATCTGAACCGACACCGCTACAAATGTGGTCCGAAGGCGTCGCAACTAATATCGAATTACTGCCAGATTATTTGATTTCGCCCGGAGACACGGCGGAGATCATCGTCGACGCGGATACTTTTTTCGCAGGACAACGGGGTTCCCGAATAATCCTGTTCGATGACAATCACGTCATCGGCATCGGTGTGCTGACGAAAGTTCATTTCTCGGCTAATGGCGGACAGTGACCCCATTTTTCAACGGTGAAAATACTGTCCCTGTAGATTCAGCTAACGTCGTCGGCGCTCCGTATATTCCCGGTGAGCACGGAACCCGCGAGATCGGCGCCGGTCTCGACGGTCACCCACTGTGCCGATACCTCGCCATTTAATTGTGCCGTCCTTTTGACCAGGGCGGTATCCACGACATCGAGACGACCATCGAGCGTGCCAGCGATCTCGGCAGTGACGCTTTGCACATCGCCGCGCACTCGTCCGTGCTTGCCGATGGACAGATTGCGAACGCCCCGGATCGACGCGCCGTCGACAAAGCCGAGTACGATCAGATCGGCTTCCTCCGCGAGCCGCAATTCCCCTTTCATTACCAGGTCGGCGGAGATGACGACCGGCGGCGACCGTGATTTCTTGGCACGAATGCGTGACGTGTCCGTGTCAGGCAACGCCCTGTCCAACATTGGTCGCAAATTCTTCGGCGACCTTCAACGGGGCTTGCGGTTTCGGCTCTTTCTTACGCTCCATCTGGATAGTGCCCGAGAAAATGGCGCCGTCATCCATACAGATCCGCCCACAATGAATATTGCCATTGACGACTGCCGAGCTGGTTAATTTGACGAGCTGGTCGCCGCGAATATCGCCGTCGACCTGACCCTGAATCTCGACGATCTGCGCGTGGATATCGGCCTTCACACGGCCGTTCTTGCCAACTGTCAAGTTTTTGTCCTGATGTGAAATCGTGCCCTCGATCTGACCCTCGATAATCAGATCTTCGTTCGCGGACAATTCACCCTTGAATATAAGTGTCGGACCGATGACCGAGACGCTGCGCTTGCGAACCTCGATTCCCGAAGTGTAGCCCGGCGCGACGGGCTCCTCTCGTACTTCTGGCTCATTGCTTTTTTTGAACATGAATCGCTCTCCTGGACTAAGTGGCCGCGGCAATGGCCGGACCGGCACTCATTATCTCTCGCCAGACCGAAAAAGCTAGAAAATGGGGTCAGAGTGCTTCATTGCGCGGCCGCCCGGCCGCGCAAAAAAACACTCTGACCCCATCTTTTGTGAGAATCAGCCCAGGCCGACTCGGGTCATTCGCCCATGCGACCTTTTTCGTTTTTCTTCGCTTTCTTCGCCGCCTTTTTCTCTTTTGCCGTCATACCTGGCTGCTTCTTGGTCTCTTTGTGGCTCTTTCGTTCTTTACCCATGACTATTGCCCCGGTTTGAATTGATTCAGTGTGCAGAGATCGCAGCACCACTGTCCGTCCCCACCCATAGTACGCCAGCTAACACATGTTTGTTCCATCGGATTTCATCACGTCACCGCAACCCATTCCAGGATTCGGTGGCGAATTGAGGTCAGGGGACAGTGACCCTAACTTTCGCGCAGCCAAGGTCACTGCCCCCTAACCCAGTGCCGGGACTTATTCGTTATCGGAAACGGTTAACTAGAGAAATTCGGTTCGACTCCTTCCACAAAGCCTAGTACACAGAGAGTGGTTTTGCCGGCTACCGGCGATAGGGATTCTGACCCATTTTCTATTCGACGTCCTCGTCGCGCGTCAGGGCCTCGAATCGAACCGCAATGACGTCTTTGACCGATACATTGCCCTCCGCCTCTTTCGTCAACAGGCGCAAGGTTTGCCCTTCGAATTGCCCGCCCACCGGGATAACCATGCGCCCACCCACAGCAAGCTGGTCGATCAAAGGCTGTGGCACTTCCTCGGGCGCTGCCGTCACGAGGATGGCATCGAATGGCGCATGCTCCGGCCAGCCCGCATAACCGTCACCGATTCGCACCGAAACGTTGTCATAGCCGAGACGCTCGAGATCTTCCGCTGCACGCTCGCCGAGCAAGTCGATAATCTCGATCGTGTAGACGTGCGCGGCCACTTCTGACAACACGGCCGCCTGGTAGCCGGAGCCCGTACCAATCTCCAGCACGACCTCGTCCTTGCTCACGTCGGCCAAATCCGTCATCAACGCAACGATGTAGGGTTGGGAGATGGTCTGCTCGCCGCCTATCGGCAACGCCCGATTATGGTAGGAGAAACGTCGCTGCAATTCCGGCACAAACTCGTGCCGCGGGACTTTGCCAATGACGGCCAGCGTGGCCTCGCTTAAGGGCGGCGCTCCGTACCCTTGAGTCCGCGCGGACTCCTCACGCAGTACCTCGACCATCAACTGGCGCTGTGCATCAAATTCCGACTGGCCGCTGGCGGCGTTCATCGTCAGGCCGGCGACAATCATCAGCAACAACCTGGAAGATGTTTTCGATGCCATGACACTATCCGAAACTGAACAATAAATTCTTTAACTTTTAACTAGTTATAACGTCTTATTAATGCTATTCCTGAGATAAACAATCCCGCCCGCGCCTAGTCAATCGCAAACGCCTCCTCACCCAGGAGGATGACCTGCATTACGTCAGGACGGATGTATTTGCGCGCCGCATCCAGCACATCTTCCTTTGTCACGGCCCGAATTCTTTCCACGTACGATGCCGACCGCTCGTGATTACCATAGCGCAATCGCTCCACCGCGAAACTCCGGGTTAATGCGTAGCCGTCGAGATACTTCACCTGGAAATTGCCATCCGCCAATCCTCCTTTGGCCACGAACAATTCGTGATCCGATACTTCCTCTTCGCGGATGCGGATTAACTCGGCCATCATGTTGTCGTAAATGTTCTCGATGACTTCGGGTCGGCTGTACGACCGGTAAGTGTAGCCGCCTGGCCCGTACCAGCGATCCTCGACGAAACTCGATGCATCGTTGGTATAGCCATACTTGTAGCGCGTATTCCGCATCATGCGCGTGTTCATGTGGTATTCGCCCATGATGTAGTTCATCACTTCGAATGCCGCCTGCTCTGCCAACGGAATCGGCGGCAAGTCGTGCCCCATGACCAGCCAGCTCTGCAACTTCTTCGCCGGGAAATGATGCAGCGCCGCCCTGCTCCGCGTGACTGGCGGCATCTGCTTCACCTCGGGAACTTCAGCTGCAGGCCAGTCACCGAACAGGGCGACGAGTTGGCTATTGATCTCATCCACGTCGATCGCACCCGCGACCGCAATCGTCATGTTCCCCGGTACAAAGTACCCGGCATGAAAATCGGCAACGTCATCGACATCCAGCGCATCGAAATCATCCGGCGTCAGCCACCGGCCGTAGGGATGACCGTTGTAGATAATCTCGTAGAAGTGATCGACCGCGATATCCATCGACCCTTCGTAAAGCTGGGCTCCCGACTCGCCACCCAGGTCTTCGGCTTCCGGTCCCATGCTCCCGGCAGCACGCCTTATGTTTGTCTGAGAGATCTCCGGACTACGCACCACCGCCGCAAACAGCGGCAGCGCCTCATCGAGGTCTTCTGCCGGCACATTGAGCGTCACTTCCGTCCATTCGTCGTGCATCTCGACGACGTATTCCGCCGTCATCTGCCTGAGACTCGCTTTGAATTCGCTCGCACCCATTCCCGACGGGCCGCCATTCTTCAGCGCATCCACAAGTGACTCCGCAGCGCCTTGGCTTTCGTCGCTCACCTTCCCGGCACGAACGAACGCACTCATCGTCACCAGCGGCACATAGTCGACCTTTGCCACATAAGCGATAAGCCCGTTTTCCAAAGAAAGCTGATACTCGGCCGGATCCGGTCGCACCCAGTCGCTGTCCGGCAGGCCCATCTCACGCGGATGCGTCACCACCTGCGCCAGCGATGAAGTCGCATAGAACACTAATATAAGGAGTAGTTTCTTCATCGCGACGCCTCCCCAGGCAGGACCACACCCACCGATCGGTTGTTCGCAATGAAATACTTGCCGGCCAGATCTCTCAGATCTTCCGCCGTCGCTGCATCCCGAGCCTCGAGATACGGCACCAGTGTCTTCCAGCTGTCCATCACCTCGAAATGCCCTATCTCGAACGCCAGCGCATTCGGATCGACCGCCGTCCGGTACCATTCGGTGCGTAGCTTCTTCTTTGCGAATGCCACCTCGTCGGCCGGCAGTGGCTCTTTACCCAGGCGCCCCAGCTCTGCCAGCAGCACCTCCTCGGCCTTAGCAAGCTGTGATGCATCAGATAACACCAGTTCGACGTTGATCGATGCCGGCACCCCGAACCTTGCGGTATGCACCACCCGCGTATTGATATCGACGGTGCCGGATATACCGGCCTCATCCACCACCGACTGCAAAGCTGTCTCGAACGCCTCCGCCAGCACGTCGAACCCCGGCCTGTCGGGATGCCCGACGCCGGGAATCTGGTAGCGAACTTCCATCCGCGGAGAAAGCGTGTCACTGCGCCAGTTCAGTCGTTTCTCCCCTGAGGGCAGCGGCTCCCGCCCCTGGTAGCGCTTAGGCTCCGGGGCCCATTCCATGTGGCCGAAGTATTTCTCCACTTTCGGGATCATCTCCTCCATCGTGACCCCGCCAATGAAGATCAGCGTCGTGTTGTTGGGCACGAAGTAGGTTTCGTACAATTCACGTTCATAATGTCTCGTATATTGTTGAAAATCATTGGTATATCCTTCCGGTACGTACACCATCGACGCCCTGCCGACCAGTGAATTCATCGCCTCCCGAAACTCCGTCTCCGCCCTATTAAGATCCCCCAATCGCTGTTCCACCAGCACCATGCGTTCCGCATCGAAGTTTCTGAAGATGGAGTTCTGCATACGGTCCGCCTCGACTCGGAGATACAACTCCACCCGGTCCGCCGGCAGGTCCAGGTCGAACTTCATGTATTCCTGTTCCGTGGTCGCGGTACTGCGTGTTCCCCCGTAGGCCTGGTACCAGACTTTCATCGGACCCTCGTCGCTCAGTTCCTGCGCCTGCCGGTTGAGCGAGTCGATCAGCGCACGCAGCTCCTCGATCCGGGGTGTCGACGAACGATGCTGGTAATCATGAAACACCCCCCGCTCACGAATGTCGTTCCGCGAACGATTGAGCTCCTCTATAAGCGCATCCTCGGCCGCACGAATCTGATCATGCACCTCCCTTTCTCGCTCCCAGTCCAGGGATCCCAAAGTCGGCGTCCCCTTGAACATCAGGTGCTCCAGGAAATGCGCTGCCCCATACTCACCCGGCGTCTCATTCAACGCGCCCATGTCGGTAAAGATCTTTGCCACCACCCGAGACTCACCCGGGCGTTCGATCACGAGCAGGCGCAGCCCGTTGTCATACACATGTTCCTGGATCGGGAGGTCGTAGGTTTGTGCTGCTGCTGATGTGACAAAAAAGGCGACAGCTAGCATGGACAGGTATTTGAAGGTTTGCATTGGTCTCCCTGATTCGTGCCTGGCGCACGATTTTCTTGTAATTCACCTCGGCCGCACGATTTACTGACCGCAGCAGTTGTGGCCCGGTTTCCTTTTCCCGAAGTTTATCTAGTTTTCTCGATTGGCGGTGACGTTTGTGGCCTGGGCGGCCGGTTGGATGGCGTCACGTCCGCTTGACGACCGCAGGTCATGCTCAACCAGGCCCAAGCACCTGATTTCCTGTCGATTTCGCTAAATTCATTGTGTTTCAAAATGTGTGGTGGCACGGGCGGCGCTGCCGGCTAGCGATGCGCAGCTACGAGCCGAATCGAGAGTGAGGATCGCCCAGAGGCGAGCCGAATCAATCGAACTTCGCGAAGAAGATCCGCTTGATGATCAATTGGAACGGCGATATTCGGAGCGGGACAAGCGGATTTTCACGACGCTGCGCTACCTTCGTTGCCCGACACGCGCCTTTCGCTCAAGTCGATGGTGTGCATCCAGCCAATCGATAAAAGGGCCGAACCGACGCTTTAGCATTCGGTTCGGCCCCGGTTTTTTCGAGCAATTTTATGCTCAGTAACTGAGATCCGGCAGGTGTCGAATCAGCTCGGTCCGGGAGGACTCGACCCGTTCGAAGTAATCATCAAGCAGGTTATTCCGGGCGCGCTCGCTCATATGTGAGAGCGGTCCGGGCCCGTCCATCTGCTCCCAGGAATCGATACGAGTTGCGCTTATCCAGGTGTTGACATCTTCCCCCAACCTGACATCAGAAACGCTCCATCCTCTTCCATTGCCTGCCTTCAGGGCCGGGACGAGCGATTCCCCAAGCCATTCGTGATGGTCGTCTCCAGTTCCGGGCTTCAGCACGGAGTAACGCAACAGCACCATATTGGGCGCTCCACCCGACTCCGCGGTGATCGCGAGCTCGCCATGGGTCCGTAGCGTCGTTACCACTGAGTGATCGATGACATCGACAATCCGCGATAGCCAACGCTGCCAGTCGCCGTCGCTCATTCCAGAATCGAATGGTCCGGCCAGGTCGGCGTACTTTTCCGCATCGGTGACTGTGTAAAAAGTGGACGCAGGTCCGCGTACGACCTGCCACATGTTTACACCACTGTGTCCCGCAGCCTTGCGAGACGTGGCGAGCTTGGCCATTAGCTCCTGGTACTCCTGTCCCTTACCTGGTATTACCGTCGTTGCGCGTACGGTGTATAAGCCGTGATCGTCGTCCTGTGCGATCGCCGTACCCGAAATAGCCAGCACGGATGCGGCGAGCGCCAGCAACATCTTTGGAATTTTCATCGAACTCCCCTTTATTGTTTTTTGTAGTTTTGAAAATTGCGCCTTGAGCCTCGTAGACGATACCAGAGGCGCGACCGGAATTTGGCGAATACTTTGGGAAGGCACGAATCCACCAACCACGGTCGCGCTGATTTTCACTCCGATGCTCGCGCCAGCGACATTTGTTTGCTCACTCAGTCACCCCGAATGGAATCCGCTTCAACGCAAGTTGGCCATTGCTCATGACGACGAGGACATCCTCTAATACCATAAGATCCTCAAGCGGATTGCCCGGCACAACGATCATGTCGGCCTCATACCCTTCTTCTATGTGCCCTGTGCGGTCGTCGATGCGTAGAAGTTCTGCCGAATTGACGGTGCCGGCCTGCAGTGCCTCGAAATGGCTCATGCCGATTTTTGCGAAGGCTTCGATTTCCATGGAGATGCGATTGATGGATTCGGCTTCGTAATAATTATCCGCGCCGGTCGCGAACTTGACGCCCATCTCGTAGGCCTCGCGCATCACCTTTTCCAGTTGCGGCACCATGTGCCTGCCGCGCAGGCGTAGTACGTAGTTGAAGCGCTCCTCGACCAGGTCCACGATCGTCACGTGGGTCGGCACGAACCAGGTGCCGCGTTCTTTCATCAACTGAAGCGTTTCCGTGCTCATGTAAGTACCGTGTTCGATGCTCCTGGCTCCCGCGAGCACTGCTGCGCGTGCCCCTTCGTCGCCGTGCGCATGCACGAGTACCGGGACATCATGTTTGGCAGCCTCGTCCACGATGATTCGTAACTGTCTTTCGGTGTAGACCTGTTGACGCGGGTCCGTATCCGGTAGTCCCGCTCGCTGCGTGCCACGGGTCTTGATGACGTCCACGCCGCGATCGATGTTGATATTGACGAGTAGTCGCAGGTCCTCGTCAGTGTTTACGCCGTCGAATAATTGATGAAGGCGCGGATCAGCGAGTGCCGATCTGCCGAGATCCGGGGTGATAAATATGCCGGCGGCAACATACTCCGGCCCGGCCAGCTTGCCGCTTTTGACGAGTTCACGAAGGGCGACATCCTGAAACGCACTGACACTTGCAGTGCGGACTGTCGTGACCCCTGAGACCAGCGCCCGCTGTGCCCGCTCGATCGTATCGGCATGCGTATGAACATCGATCATGCCGGGCATCAGGGTGTTGCCTTCGACGTCGATCACTTCATAACCGCGTGGCACGCGAACGTTACCGGTTGCGATACGCTCGATCTTGCCGTCGCTGACCAGGACGGTTGCGTTCCCGGTGATTCGATCGTTGATGCCATCGAACAGGTTGGCATTGGTGAATGCGTAGTCGCCGTCCGCGGCAAATGCGGGAAACGCTGCTGCCGTAGCTGCAAGCGCCGCGACGACAAGAAGCTTGTTTCTATTCATTCTGACACTCCAAACGGGATGCGCTTCATCGCAAGTAGTCCATTACTCATCACGAGCAGGACGTCCTGCAACGCCCTAATGTCTTCCAGCGGATTGGCAGGCACAACAATCAAGTCAGCTTCGAACCCTTCGGCGATGCGCCCGGTGCGATCGTCGATTCGCAGCAACTCTGCCGCGCTCACGGTACCCGCCTGCAGCGCTTCGAAATTGCTCAGGCCAAGGTTTGCGAATATTTCGATTTCGAGCGAGATGCGATTAATTGCTGACTCTTCGTAAGAGCTATCAGCACCGGTTGCGAGTTTCACGCCAAGCCGGTGCGCCTCGCGAATCCCACGTTCGATTTGCGGCAACATGTGGCGACCGCGCAGCCGCAATACGTAGTGTTGCCATTCCTCTTCCAGATCAACAATGGTGATGTACGTCGGCACGAACCAGGTGCTGCGCTCCTTCATCAGTTCCAGCGTTTCCGTGCTGAGATAAGTGCCATGTTCGATGCTGCGGGCGCCCGCGAGCACTGCCGCACGCGCCCCGTCGTCGCCATGTGCATGCACCATTACGGGAACATCATGTTTTGCCGCCTCGTCCACGATCGCCCGCAACTGTCGCTCCGTGTAAACCTGTTGTCGCGGGTCTGTATTCGGCAAGCCGGACCGCTGCGTAGCGACAGTCTTAATGACGTCGACGCCATTATCGACGTTGAAGTTGACGAGTCGCCTTAAGTCTTCTTCGCTGTGTACGCCATCGTAGAACTCTGCAAGGCGCGGGTCAGCGAGAATGGATTCACCGAGATCCGGAACAACGAACAAGCCGGAGGCGTGGACGTCCGGTCCGGGAAGACTGCCACTGCGGACGAGTTCACGTAAGCCGACACCCTGGAAATCGCTGGTACCTGCAAGGCGTATTGTTGTGACGCCGGAGTCGAGCGCCCGCGTCACCCGCTCGATAGTGTTGGCATGCGTATGCACATCGATCATCCCGGGCATCAGGTAGTTGCCTTCGACGTCGATGACTGTGTAATCGCGTGGGACGTTGACGTCACCGGTGGCGATGCGCTCGATCCGCCCGCCGCTGACCATAACGGTCACGTTTTCGGTTATTCCGTTGTTGACGCCATCAAACAGGTTAGCGTTCGTCAGCGCATAGTCCGCGGCCAATGCGGGAGTCGTAAATAATTTGAGTGCCAGTGCGGCTAAAAAAACTATTTTGTTATTATTCATGTATTTATGACTGATAATTACAATCTACATTACGGTAAAGGTCGCGGATGGCGCAGCCATTCGCCAGGCTCGGCGCCCTCGACGATCTCGCCGTCATCCAACACGAGCATGCCGTTGACGATCACGTGCGAGATGCCCTCGGACATTTGCGCCGGGTCCGCATAGCTCGCCCGCTCCTTCACGGTCGCCGGATCGAAGACCGTCATGTCAGCATCCATGCCAATCTGCAGACGTCCCTTTCTCTCCATCCCGGGAATCGCATTTTCGAGTCGCTGGGCCGGGAGCAGCGTAATCTTCCGGATGCCCTCCATCCAATCCACGATCTCGAGCTCGCGCACGAATCGCCCAAGGAAGCGACCGAAAGTGCCGACACTACGCGGGTGTCCGCGCCCGTCCACGAGTCCACCGCCGTCGGAGCTGACAATGCCGAGCGGACTGTTGAGTCCCATAATCATTTCTTCTTCGGGGATGAATTCGGTCTGCACGCTGAGCGCCCCGGGCTGCGCCCTGAGCTCGAAGAACCGCGCTTCCGTCAGTCGCTCCTGGGTTTCGGCAACATAGATGTCAGAATAGGTCGCACCGCCGAATCGCTCCTGCCAACCTTCGTCAAACAGTGCCGACTGCAATGTGGTCTGGTTCCGCGTCCACACGTGGAAGTCGAAGCCAACGTCAACGCCGCGTGCCGCTGCGCCTTCGATGAGCGCGATGGAGAGTGGGGCCGAGCCCACGGTAGACGAGATCAGGTGGGCCAGTTGCGCCTGCGCGCCGGTGGCGGCGGCCATGGAAACCACCTCCATGGTCGCGAGACTCATCGTCAACGGGAAGACGTTGCCCTTGTAGCGCGCGTGCAGGTGACAAGGCACGCCTTCGGCGGCGGCGACCTCGAAGAGCGCGAAGATCTCCTCATACGATGCACCCGGGGTGTAGTTAATGCCGAAGCCGATGCCCACGGCGCCATCCCGGATCGCCTGCACCGCCAACGGGCGCATCGCTTCAATCTGTTCCGGGGTCGCCGGGCGATAGCGATCCGTAGCGCCGACGGCCTCGCGAAGATTCGCGTGACCCACCGTCGCCGCGTAGTTGACCATGGGTCCCACCGCAGCATGTTTCTGTCGATAGTCCACGACGTCGAGAGGCCCGCCATGCATACCCAGGACCGTCGTCACACCATCGCCGATCTTGAACTTGTGCGCCTGCTTATCCAAACGCATGCTCGCGAGGATGTCGATGAATCCAGGTGCGACGATCTGCCCGCTGGCGTCGATGGTCTTGCGCCCACGAATGACATCCGTGGTGATCGCCTGGATCTGGTTACCCAGAATGCCGACGTTAGCGATCTCGTCCCGCCCCGTCTCCGGGTCAATCACCCGACCGCCGAGGATCACAGTGTCATAGATTTCCTGAGCAACGACCGACGCCGGCAAAGTCAGGGACAGGATAAATACGGAAATCAGAATCCGGATGCTCATGTTCGTTGGTCCCATGAGTTCTTTTGGAGCGGATAGGCTAGCACGAAAGCCGTCACGGTGAGTTGATTGCGGTGCCTCCTCAGTGTTGCTCAGGCAGCATCTATTTTGGGTAAGTGTGTAGCGAATGTGCAAGGAATTTGTAACAGCATGTATCAATTGACCGCGATCGATTTCGTCTGCGCCGTCTCGATGCTACTGTGGCGCCCGCTTAAAATCGGACACACAATTGTATGACCCAGCACGAATACATCTTTATCGCAATCTCAATAATTCTCGGCCTGGCAATCGCCCGTCTGCTGCATTCTGCCGCCGGACTCATTCGCGCCCACAAGCGCGTTGCCTATCACTGGGCGACAGCGCTCTGGGGCCTCAGTGTCATGCTCTACATCCTGCAACTCTGGTGGGTCGGTTGGGAACTGCGCAGCGTCCCGGATTGGTCAATCGTCGATTTCTTTGTGCTGGTGATCGGCTCAATCTTCGTCTATGGGGCAGCTGAGCTTGCGTTGCCGGCAGAGGATTACGATGTTGGCGACGATACGGAACTGGATTTCCTGGCGCATAGTCAATCGCTCGGGCGAGTGTCGGCGATCTCGATGCTCGGCTATTTTTGTATCGGTCCCTACGTGAACATGACGATGTTCGATAATCCGCCACTGCCGTCGCTTGGAATACCGATACTCGGTGGCAGTCTGTTGCTTCTTATTACGTTAAAGTCGGGATGGTTCAAGGGACTATCAGTCGTGTTCGCCGGCTATACGATTGTGATCCTCTATCTGACCGCATGATCATTCGAGTCCGTATCGCGTACCAGGATAGTGAGATCGTGAAATACGAAAACGACGCAGAGCGGTGATGCATAGATGAGTGCAAAACGCAGCGGCTGCAAGTTCCAGAGGAGCCAAAATGGCAGAGCGCAGTAATACACAGATCGTAACCGCAAGCATCATCGCAATCGTGATCGGCGCAATCATCTCATGGGCTGGCAGCGACGGCGGTGACCGCGTCGGCGCAATTCCGGTATTTGCACTGTGCGGTGCGCTCGCGTTCGCGATCAACTGGCTGGCTTTTATC
>Ga0224508_10003094_pt1 | contig 13862 bp, 14 predicted proteins | sample SF_Jan12_sed_USG_4_FD_170157 | JGI IMG/M metagenome (GOLD analysis project Ga0224508, IMG submission 170157) | Sediment microbial communities from San Francisco Bay, California, United States - SF_Jan12_sed_USGS_21 | ecosystem: Environmental > Aquatic > Marine > Sediment | place: USA...
GATCGACCGCCACGCTGCCGATCCCGACGACATCGAGACGCGGCGCACTCACGATCCCGCGACTCCCGAATCGGACGGAGAGCGCGTCACCCAGGTCGCGACCAACTGCTCGCGGGCTTCCGCGTGGACCTGCTCGAACACCTCGTCGAAGCGTTCTGCGTCGGGGCGGGAGAGCGCGGGCGTCCCGGCCGCCACCGCGTCGGTCGTGACGACGCCCTGACGGAGCAACGCGCGCTTCAGGCATGCGATCGAACGCTTGCCCCCCGCCGAGCGCGTCCCGCTCCGGAAGCTCTCGAGCACCCCGCGCACGCGCTCCATCCGCTCGCCATCGCCGGCGCGACACAGCTGCCACGCGCGGGCCCACTCGCGCGGCATCGCGTTCGCGGGCCCCGCGACGACGCCGATCGGCAGGGAGCCGCGGAGGCGATAGCGCTGCCAGTGTTCGGACATTGTGCCGAGCACGCCGCGGCGGGGCCGGAAGATCTCGAAGATCTGGAGCGCGTCGCCGACATAGAGGCCGAAGTCGCCGCGCTCACGGAAGCTGGCAGCCGCCTTCGTGTAGTTGCCCATGACCTTCCGCGGCGCGCTGACCTTGATGCCACGCACGAAATCGAGCCGGGACATCGCCTTTACCTGCCGGGTCCGGATGTGGGGGACCTTCGGGTCCACCGCGATGTCGGCATTGTCGTACAGATAGACGGGGATCCGGCGCGGGCGGGCGTCGAGCAGATCGGCCACGTCGCGCGCGACGAACCGGACCGGGTCGCGGAGGCCGCGAATCGACAGCGGCGCGAGCACCGCGGCATCGGCACCGGCCGCGATCGAGAAATCGAGGTTCTCGAGGGTCTCCTCGGGCGTGTGCGCGGTGACGCCAGCCCAGCTTTCGACCGGCCGGCCGCCCGCCGGGTTCGACAGCTTCTGGACTTCCTCGGTACAGACGCGGATTACCTGCTGGCGCGTCTCGTTCGAGATCTTGTCCCACTCCCCGGTGGTACCCGCGGCAAAGACGATGTCCGCCCCGTAGCCCTCCTGGAAGACGTGGCGCACGACCGCGCGCTGGTCGGCCTCGACGAGCTCGCCGCCCTCGTCCAGCACGGTCACGACCGGAACCGACAGGCCGGGGCGCGGTCGAATGTCCTCCAACGATCGCACGGAGTGCTCCTCGTGAGGGTCTCGGAAGGGTTAGGGCATCTGGGCCGGGGGTGCCGGGCCTCGGCGCAGCCACCCGGGCGCGAATCCGTCGGGACCGACGGTGGCCGTCCCGGCGCTGAGGACTGCCAGCCGCGCCATCGGCTCCCCGTCCTGGCGGACCTCGAACCAGGCCGGCACGGTCAGCCCGTCGGCCTCGAGCGCGGGACCGAAGCGGTAGCTCGCCCCCACGGCGGAGTCGAAGCGGACGACGCCGAAGGCATCCGAATCGACCCACAGGGAAGGGGGCGCCGCTCGACCGCCGATCACGTAGCAGTCGTGCTGGTCCTCGTAGCCGAGCTCGGCCTGGCCCGTGCGAACACCGAGCTCGAGCAGCCGATTCGTCAGAGCGCTCGCGCTGTCCGCCTGCAGCAGGAAGTAGGGCGGCAGGAAGTGGCGGGCGCTCTCGAGGGGTTGGCCGTCACGAGACGCCTCCGCTCGCCGGCCGCGAACCAGGTGACGCTCGATGAAGCCCTTCGGACTCACCAACTCGAGGCGCGCCGAGCCCTGGGAATCGCTCCAGAGCGTCCCGGTCGCGGCGATCTCCGGATCGCCCTCGAATCGGAGCTCCACTTCGAGCCGGATCGTACGAGCCCGCCCCGCCTCACGATTTGACTTTGCGACCGCGTTCGCAATTCGACTCGTCTCGGGCAGCCACGCGCTCGCGGCCACTCCGGCGCACAGAATCCCGGCCACGAGGCCGAGCGCGATCCCGCGCGGACCCGGTCGGACCCCGCCGCTGGGAAGCGGGCTCGTCACTCCGCTCCCGTCAGCGTGGATCGGCCCGCGTAGGTCGCCGCCGCGCCGAGCTCGTCTTCGATCCGCAGCAGCCGGTTGTACTTGGCCACCCGGTCCGAGCGGCACAGCGAACCGGTCTTGATCTGGCCCGCGCCCGACGCGACCGCGAGGTCGGCGATCGTCGTGTCTTCGGTTTCGCCGGAGCGGTGCGAAACGACCGACGAGTACCCGGCCTTCCGCGCCATCGCCATCGCATCGAGCGTCTCGGTGAGCGTCCCGATCTGGTTCACCTTGATGAGGATCGAGTTCGCGACGCCGCGCTCGATCCCCTGTTGAAGGATCGACGGGTTCGTCACGAACAGGTCGTCGCCGACCAACTGCACCTGATTGCCGAGCCGTTCGGTCAGCACTTTCCAGCCATCCCAATCTTCTTCCGCAAGACCATCTTCGATCGAGACGATCGGGTAGCGGCCGGTCCACTCTTCCCAGAACGCGACCATCTGTTCGGTGTCGTGGCTCGCGCCTTCGCCGGTCAACTCGTACCGGCCGTCCTGCCAGATTTCGGAAGTCGCGGGATCGAGCGCGACGCCGATCTGCTCGCCGGGCCGGTAGCCCGCCGCTTCGATCGCCTGCAGCACGAGCTCGATCGCCTCGCGGTTCGAGCCGAGGTCGGGTGCGAAGCCGCCCTCGTCCCCGACTGCGGTCGAGTACCCCTTCGCGTGCAGCACGTCGCGCAGCTGATGAAAGACCTCGGCGCCCCAGCGCAGCGCCTCCGAGAAAGTGGGCGCGCCGACCGGGAAGAGCATGAACTCCTGGAGGTCGACGTTGTTGTCCGCGTGCGCGCCGCCGTTGATCACGTTCATCATCGGCGCGGGGAGGATGTGCGCGCGGTCGCCACCGAGAAACCGATACAGCGGCACCCCGTTCACCGACGCCGCCGCGTGGGCAGCCGCCAGCGACACGCCGAGCAGCGCGTTCGCTCCGAGGCGCGCCTTGGTGTCGGTCCCGTCGAGAGAAACCAGAGCGCGATCGAGGGCTTCCTGGTCTGCCAGGGTGCCGATCGGACGGTCTGCGACCGCGTTCGCAATCTCTCCATTCACGTGCGCGACGGCCTTCTGGACGCCTTTCCCGCGATAGCGCTCACCGTCGCCGTCGCGAAGCTCGAGCGCTTCGCGCGCGCCGGTCGAGGCGCCCGACGGAACGGCCGCGGAGCCGAACTTGCCGGCTCCGGTGCGGATCTCGACCTCGACGGTGGGGTTGCCCCGGGAGTCGAGAATCTCCCGGGCGTGCACACTGGCGATCTCATCGGCTGCCATGAGTCCTCCTCAGCAGGGCCGATCAGGCTAGCAGGATCCGAGCGATCGGGAGCGGCTGGGGCCGGGGGGCTCGGTGCCCCCCGACCCGTGGCTCAGCGCAGCGTCGTGGCGCCTTCGATCACGACGAGCTTGCGAATGCGCTCGAGCGCGCCGTCTCCGATCCCCTTCACCTCGAGGAGATCTTCGACCTGCTGGTAGGCACCGTGGTCCTCGCGATGGGCGACGATCGCCTTCGCCTTGGACTCCCCGATGCCGGGCAGCCGCTCGAGCTCGAGCGCCGAGGCCGTGTTGACGTTCACGACGCCGGTCGTCGCGGCCGTCGCCGGCGGTGCGCTCGCGGCCGCGATCAACGCGGCGAAGCCGACCGCCGCGAGCGCGGCGATCAGGGCGCCGCGAACACGTACGCTCGCGACACCCGTGGGGGGAATGAGTTGACTCATCTGGTGGTTCTCCCCGGGACCTGCGGGGCGAACTGGGGCGGCGGCGGCGACTAGTGGTCGCGCGCCACCGAGAAATCGGCTGCGGCCACGAGTGCGCGCTTGGCAGGCCCCTCTGGGAACGGCTCGATCGCCTCCTGCGCGCGCGCGACGTGGTCCTCGGCTCGGCGGTCGGTGTCTTCGACACCGCGATAGCGTTCGACCAGGCGCGCGACCGGGGCGGCCTCGTCATCGCTCAGCACCTGCGACGGGTCGTGCACCCCTTCGGCGGTGAGCTCTGCCGTCCGACTCGCGGCTTGCTTGAGGACGGCGGCGGCCTCTTCACGCTCGGCGCCGGTACAGCGCTTCAGCGCGAGGAGGAGCGGCAGCGTCACCTTGCCCTCGCGCAAATCGGCGCAGGGCGTCTTGCCGAGCGCCCGCTCGTCCGCGCAGTAGTCGAGCGCGTCGTCGCGCAGCTGGAACGCCAGGCCCACCTCGCGCCCGAAGTCGGAGAGACGGCGGCGCTCCGCGCGGGTCACCGCGCCGAGAATCGCGCCCGCGTTGCACGCCGCCGACAGCAACACCGCGCTCTTGCGTTCGATCACCGCGTAGTAGTGGGCCTTGGTCACCGAGGGATCGAAGCTGCGTTCGAGCTGGAGCAGCTCTCCCTCCGCCATCAGGCGGATCGTGTTCGAGAAGCTCCACAGGATGTCGAGGTCGCCGTCTTCGACGATCATCGCCGAGGCGCGGGCGTAGAGGAAGTCACCGACGAGCACGGCGCGCCGGTTGCCCCAGACGGCGTTGGCCGCCGCCTGTCCGCGGCGAACCGTGGCGAGATCGACCACGTCGTCGTGTAACAGCGTCGCGGTGTGGAGGAGTTCGATCGCCGCCGCCACCTGCACTCGACGCGGCCCGGTGTAGCCGCACAGCTCTGCGGCCAACAGACACAACGCCGGGCGCATGCGTTTGCCGCCCGAGGCCAGCACGTGTTCTCCGACCAGCCCGGGCAGCTGCCCTTCACCGGCGAGCTGCTCGCGCATCGCCCGATCGACCTGGCCCATCGGCGCAGCCACGAGATCGAGAGGGGAGGAAGTGGCCATCCTCCGCAACGTAGCCTCACCCGGGATCCGTGACAATCCCGCCACCCACAGGAAAACGGAGCGAAAACAGTCGGTTAACGCACGTTGTCGGGGTCGTAGCCGCCGTGCGTTCGCGGGGGCGCGGCGTTCGCCAACCAACGCACGGCGTCATCGAGCGTCCCGACGGGGACCGGTTCGACGCCGGGGACGTCTGCCAGGTCGGGCGCGACGCGCTCCGGGACCAGCACGCGGCGGAATCCGAGGCGCGCGGCCTCCCGAAGCCGCAGGTCGATTCGCCCGGCGCGACGCACCTCGCCGCCGAGTCCGACCTCGCCGCACGCGGCGACATCCGGGGGCACGGCCCGGTCGAGGCGGCTCGACGCCAACGCGAGCGCGACCGCCAGGTCCGCTGCGGGCTCGGTCACGCGCACGCCTCCCGTCACGTTGACGTAGACGTCGCTCCCGACCAGATCGATCGCGGTCCGCCGATCGAGCACCGCCAGCAGCAGCGCGACGCGCGCGTCGTCGATCCCGAGGCACGTGCGCCGCGCGGTGCCGTAGCCCGCGGGCGCCACCAATGCCTGCACTTCGACCAGCAGCGGACGCGTTCCTTCGAGCACCGGGACGATGCAGGAGCCCGGCGCGCCCTGGTGACGCTCGGCGAGGAACAGCTCGCTCGGGTTCTCGACGGCCTCGAGTCCCGTCTCTCCCATCGTGAACACACCGACTTCCTGCGTCGAGCCGAAGCGATTCTTGCTGCCGCGCAGCAAACGGAACGCGTGCGAGCGCTCCCCCTCGAAATTGAGCACGACGTCGACCAGGTGCTCGAGCACGCGCGGTCCCGCGAGCGTCCCCTCCTTGGTGACGTGCCCGACGATCAGCAGCGCCGCCCGGTGGGCCTTGGCCGTTGCCGCCAACAGCGCTGCGCTCTCCCGCACCTGCGCGACGGAGCCCGGCGCCGATTCGATGCGTTCGGTGCGCAGCGTCTGGATCGAGTCGACGATCACCAGCGCCGGCTGCAGCTCGCGCCACGGTCCCGAGAGCGCTTCGACGCGCGTCTCGGCGATCGCCACGAGCGCCGGCCCGATCTCGCCGAGCCGACTGGCGCGCAACCGCACCTGCTCGAGGCTCTCTTCGCCGGTCACGTACAAGACGGGCAGCCCGCGGGCCCCGAGCCGCTGTGCGAGTTGGAGCGCGAGGGTCGACTTGCCGATCCCGGGCTCGCCGCCGAGCAAGACCACCGACCCCGGCACGAGGCCGCCCCCGAGCACCCGGTCGAGCTCGGCGATCCCGGTCTCCAGATGGGGCGCCGCATCCGCATCGACCTCGCGGAGCGGAACTGCCTTCGCGGACGCGGCCGAGGGGTCGAGCCCGAGGAGATCGCTCGGCGCCGCGGCTTCCCCCGCCGGCGTTCCGAGCGGTTCTTCGACGAGGCTGCTCCAGGCGCCGCAGCCGGGACACCGGCCGAGCCAGCGGGGCTGCTGGGCACCGCATTCGGTGCAGACGAAGGTGCTGCGAGCGCGCGCCACGGCCCGAGTGTACGCATTCCCCGAGGGGATGCTGCTGTCAACCTGCCGCTCGGTGACTGGTTGACGGGCTCCCGGCTCCCTCCCTAGGCTGGCGAGGCCAAGGAGGATCCCCGTGTTCGAGATCTATTCCCGACTCGCCGAGCGCGCGCTCGCGGACGAAGCCCCGAGCCGCGAGGACGCGCTCTGGATCCTCGACGGCGAGGACGTCGCGCTGCTTCCGTTGCTGCACGCCGCGTTCGTGCCGCGCGAGAAGCACTTCGGGCGCACGGTGATGGTGCACGTGCTCAACAACGTCCAGAACGGGCTTTGCCCGGAGGACTGCGGCTACTGCGCGCAGTCGAGCGTCACGGACGCCGCGATCCGCAAGTACCCGATCAAGAGCGAAGAGGAGATCCTGCGCGAGGCCGCGGCCGCCGCCGGGTCGGGCGCCAGCCGCTACTGCATGGTGCTGTCGGGCCGCGGCCCGACGCTCGGCACGACGCGGAAGCTCGCGGACATCATCCGCAAGGTGAAGGAACTGCATCCGATCGAGGTGTGCGTCTCGGCGGGCCTGATCGGAGACGAACACGCGCAGATCCTCGCCGATGCCGGCCTCGACCGACTGAACCACAACCTGAACACCAGCGAGCGTCACTACCCCGAAATCTGCTCGACGCACACGTACGCGGACCGCATCGCGACGATCGAGGCGGCGAAGCGCCACGGCATCGGCGCGTGCAGCGGACTCATCCTCGGGATGGGCGAACAGAGCGACGACGTCGTCGACGTCGCGCTCGAGCTGCGGCGCCTCGAGGTGCCTTCGATTCCGGTCAACTTCTTGATCCCGATCGAGGGCAACCCGGTGCAGCGCGACGGCACGCTGTCGCCGGAACGGGTGCTCCGCGCGCTCGCATTGATGCGTCTCACCAACCCGCGCGCGGAAGTCCGGATTGCCGGAGGCCGGGAAGGACACCTCCGGGCACTCGGGCCGCTCGGACTCTGGCCGGCCAACTCACTGTTCGTCGAGGGCTACCTGACCACGCGCGGCGATGCGGTGAACGAGACGTACCGCATGATCGTAGACGCCGGCTTCTCCGTGGAGGGGAACTCGGAGTACGATGCGCGCGAGAGCGACGCGGCACCCGGCGAGTTCCGCCTCACCGGCGGCGACGGCGAAATCCTGAAGCCGGACATCGCGCGCCCGAGATGATCCGCCGGACGCCTTGCAGGGCCCGGTGTCGGACGTGAGCGTCGACGCAGTCGCGGCCGAAACGTTGGACGCGATCCGTGCGCGCGGGACCTGGCGCCGGATGCGTGTCCTGGCCGGGGCCCAGGCGCCGCGCATGGTGGTCGACGGCCGCGAGGTCCTGCTGTTCGCCGGCAGCAACTATCTCGATCTCGCACACCACCCCGAGGTGACCGAGGCTTCCGCGCGCGCCGCGCGCGACTTCGGTTGCGCAGCCGGCGGCTCGCGCCTCATCACCGGCAACCTCGACCTGCACGAAGCGCTGGAAGCGGAGCTCGCCGAGTTCCTCGGCACCGAGTCGGCACTCGCGTTCGGCACCGGCTACATGGCGAACGTCGGCGTGATTCCCGCGCTCGCCGGGCAGGGCGACGTGATCGTCTCCGACGCGCTGAACCACGCGTCGATCATCGACGGCTGCAAGCTCTCGAACGCCGCGACGCGCGTCTTCCCCCATGGTGACGTGGCCGCGTTCGAAGAAACCGTCGCACGCGCGGCGCGCGAGTTCCGGCGCGTGCTCGTCGTGCTCGACGGGGTGTACTCGATGGACGGCGACGTCGCGCCGCTCGCGAAGCTGCTGCCGATCGCGCGCGAACACGGCGCGATGACGCTGCTCGACGACGCCCACGGCACCACCACGCTCGGGGCCCGCGGGCGCGGGGCGGCAGAGGTGCAGGGCGTCTCGGAACTCGTCGACGTGCACGTCGGCACCCTCGGCAAGGGCCTCGGCGCGTTCGGCGCGTTCGTCGGCGGCAGCGCGGCGCTGCGAGAGCTGCTCGTGAACGTCGCGCGGAGCTTCATCTTCTCGTGCGCGCTCGCGCCGCCGCAGGTCGAAGCGGCCCGTGCGGCGCTCCGTCTCGTCGCGCGCGAGCCGTGGCGCCGGGAGCAGCTCGCGCTTCGCTCGGCTCGGCTGCGCGAGCGGCTGGGTTCGCACGGCATCTCCACGGAACCGTCGACGACGCACATCGTCCCGGTGGTGATCGGCGAGAACGCGCGCACGATGGCCGTCTGTGAGCGGCTGCTCGAGCGCGGCTTCTACGCACAGGGGATCCGGTTTCCGTCCGTGCCCGAAGGCACCGCGCGTCTGCGCCTGACCCCGATGGCCACGCACACGGACGCCGAGATCGACGCCATCGCCGACGCGATCGCCGAGGAGCTCGACGCGGCGTGATCACGGGCGTGTTCGTCACCGGGACCGACACCGGCGTCGGAAAGACGGTCGTCTCGTGCGCACTCGCCCGCGCGCTGCGCGCTGCGGGACGCGACGTCGGCGTGCTGAAGCCGGCGGAAACGGGCGTGCCGCCCGAAGGGCCGCTCGATGCGCTCGAACTTCGCGCCGCCGCGGCCGTGGAAGACCCGCTCGAGGACATCTGCCCGGTGCAGCTCGCGCTCCCCGCGGCACCGACCGTGGCGGCCGCCGCGGAGAACACGCGCGTCGATCTCGATGGGATCCGCGCCGCATGGGCACGGCTTCGCAAGCGACACGAGATCATGATCGTCGAAGGGGCGGGCGGGCTGCTGGTCCCGCTCGCCGAGAAGTGCACGATGGCCGACTTCGCGGCCGAACTCGAGCTCCCGCTCGTCGTGGTCGCGCGCGCGGCGCTCGGCACGATCAACCACACGCTGCTGACGCTCGAAGCGATCGAGCAACGTCGGCTCCCCCTTGCGGGCGTCGTCATCAGTCACGCGACCGGTCCGCTCACGGACGCCGACAGTCAGAACCTCGGCGCGCTGCGAAGCGCGCTCGGCGAACGCCTCGCCGGAGAGATCCCGCCGCTCGCGGACGGGGAGTCGCCGGCCGCGAGTGCGATCGACCTGCGGAAGCTCGGCCTTTCCGGCTGAGCCTCGTTTGGAGAACCCGCCAGCCGCCACCGGCATCGAGGAGTCATGCAGGCTCCTCGCGTCAATCGGGTCGGATTGCCGGGGCTGCCACGACTCGGCCGGAGAGAAGCTCCAGCGCGGGGCCGATACGCTGGGGGTCGATCTGCGCGACTGGATCCAGGACCTGATGGTGCTCGACTGGGAGCCGGTCCTCACGATCCTGCGCCGGGAGCTCGAGACGATCATGCACGAGATGGGAACCGCGAACCTGCCCGCCATCACAGGGGATTTCGTGCGTCATCGGCAGCGCCACGGAGGATGACGCGCGTCATGACGCGCTCGCCCAACTGAATGACGCAGTCGATCGACTCGCGTCATCACAGCAGACGGGAGCACAGAGCCGAATACGACTCCCCCGAGGGGAGTCGACCTGGGCCGGGGGCTCAAGGGCCCGGCGGGCGCCACCGATTCGTATGGGATGGCCCAGTACGGGACGAACATCGAAGAGGATCTGCAGCTCCTCGACATCAAGCTGAAGCAGACCCGTCTCGAGTACGAGCAGTACTTCCTCGGGAACCGGATCCGTCCGCCGAGCCAGCTCCGCGGCGAGGTCAACAAGATGATCGCGCTCTGGGGCAACATGCCGATCCAGAACACGGGCCACCGCTTCAAGTTCAACAACCTGCGGGCCCGCTACTTCTCGTTCAAACGCCACTGGGACGAGACCTGTCGGAAGATCGAAGAGGGCCGCTACGAACGGCACATCTTCAAGGCGAACCTGCGCGACCGCGAGCGGGACGAGGGTCGCACGCCCAGCCAACCCAAACGCGGCGCCGCCCGGGAGGCCGGCGACGGCAAGCTCTTCGACGCCTACGTCTCCGCGCGCGAAGCCTGCGGCCAGGGCATCAAGGGGATGACGCCGGAGAAGCTGAATGGCCTGCTTCAGAAGCAGGAAGCCGCCATCCGCAAAAAGACCGGGTGCGACGGCGTCCGATTCCGCGTCGTGGTCGAAGACGGCAAGGCCAAGCTCAAAGCCAGCCCGGTGAAGTAACTAAGAATCGGGGACGGTCCTTAGAAACTTAGAAACTCCGCCGCGACGCCCCGCTTCCTCTAGAGAGGGGGACGGTCTTAAGAAGTTTAGAAATTCGCGAGCGGCTACAAAAGACGCGACAGCGATGCGAAATTTCTAAACTTCTTAAGACCGTCCCCGGAGTTTAGAAACTCTCGCGACAGAGTCGCGGAGTTTCAAAACTCGTTACTTGGTGAATTTTTCGGAGACGGAGACGCGGGCGACGGCTCGGGAGTAGGCTTCCTGGTACTCCTGGTAGGCGGCTTCGCCTTCTTCGGTCCCGCGCATCCGCTCGAGTTCGGCCTTGGCCCGTTCGCGGGCCTTCTCGGCGCGTTCGACGTCGATCTCGTCGGCCCACTCACAGGTGGAGACCATCACCGAGACCGCGGTGCCGTTGATCTCCGCGAAGCCTGTTCCGACGACGCCGTAACGCACTTCGTCAGTGTGGACCTCGAGGCCGCCGATCTGGAGCGCCGTCAGGAACGGCTCGTGGTTCTCGAGGACGCCGAAGTCGCCTTCCACGCCGGGCAATACGACCGATTCGACGTCGCCGTGAAACGCGCGACCCTCGGGCGTGACGATGGTGAGCTCGATGGTCATCCCGTTCCCCTACGCGAGGGTCTTCGCCTTCTCGATGGCTTCTTCGATCGTGCCGACGAGGAAGAACGCCTGCTCGGGCAGCTCGTCGTGCTTGCCCTCGAGGATCTCCTTGAAGCCGCGGATCGTGTCTTCGAGCCGCACGTACACGCCCGGCGCGCCGGTGAACTGCTCGGCGACGTGGAACGGCTGCGACAGGAAGCGCTCGAGCTTCCGTGCGCGCGACACCGTGATGCGGTCCTCTTCCGACAGCTCGTCCATGCCGAGAATCGCGATGATGTCCTGCAGATCCTTGTACTTCTGAAGCACCCGCTGAACGTCTCGCGCGACGTTGTAGTGCTCTTCGCCGACGGTCTGCGGATCGAGGATCCGGCTCGTCGAGTCGAGCGGATCGACCGCCGGGTAGATGCCCTTTGCCGCGATGTCGCGGCTGAGCACCGTCGTGGCGTCGAGGTGGGTGAACGCCGTCGCCGGCGCCGGGTCGGTCAAGTCGTCGGCGGGCACGTAGATCGCCTGCACCGACGTGATCGAGCCCTTGTTCGTCGAGGTAATCCGCTCCTGCAGCGCGCCCATGTCGGTGGCCAGCGTCGGCTGGTAACCCACCGCGGACGGGATCCGCCCGAGCAGCGCCGACACTTCGGAACCCGCCTGGGTGAACCGGAAGATGTTGTCGACGAACAGCAGCACGTCCTTGCCTTCTTCGTCGCGGAAGTACTCGGCCGCGGTCAGTGCGGACAGCCCGACCCGCGCACGCGCTCCCGGCGGCTCGTTCATCTGGCCGTACACGAGGGCCGTCTGCTTGATGACGCCCGACTCGCGCATTTCGTGCCACATGTCGTTGCCTTCGCGGGTTCGCTCGCCCACGCCGGCGAACACCGCGTAGCCGGAGTGCTCCGCCGCGATGTTGTTGATCAGCTCCTGGATGACGACCGTCTTGCCGACGCCCGCGCCGCCGAACAGACCGACCTTGCCGCCCTTCGGATACGGCGCGATCAGGTCGACGACCTTGATGCCCGTTTCGAACGCTTCCACGGCCGTCGACTGGTCGACGAACTCCGGCGCGGGACGGTGAATCGGGTACGACATCTCCGCCTCGATCGGGCCCGCCTCGTCGACCGGCTCACCGATGACGTTCATGATCCGGCCGAGCGTCGCGGGACCGACGGGCACCTTGATGACGTCGCCGGTGTCGACGACGTCTTGGCCGCGGATCAGACCCTCGGTGGTGTCCATCGCGATCGTGCGGACGGTGTTCTCGCCGAGGTGCTGCGCCACCTCGAGCACGAGGTTGTCGTCGCGCTCGTCGATTCCAGGGTTCGTCGCACGCAGCGCCCTGAAGATGTCGGGCAGGCCTCCGGGCGGGAACTCGACGTCCACTACGGGACCCATCACCTGCGTGATCTTGCCTTGCATCGCCATTGGGTTCTTCCTTCCGGCTGTCGCTATTTGAGGGCTTCCGCGCCCGACACGATCTCCACCAGCTCCTTGGTGATCGCTGCCTGTCGGGCCCGGTTGTACTTGAGAGTGAGCGTGCGGATCAGCTCTTCGGTGTTGCGCGTGGCCGATTCCATCGCGGCCATCCGCGCGGCGTGCTCGCCCGCCTGATTCTCGAGCAGCGCGCGATAAATCGTGTACTCGAGTGCGTTCGGGACCAGCACGTTGAGGAGCGAGTTCGCGTCGGGCTCGATCTCGTACGGAGGGGCCTGGCTCGTCGCATCGGCCTCGGCCATCGCCTCGTCCGGCGCGAGCGGCAGTACGGCGTCCGCCTTGGAGGTTTGCGTGAGTGCCGAGACGAATTCGTTGTAGACCAACACACAGCCGTCGATCGTGCCTTCGATGTATCGCGTCGAGAGGTGATCGGCGATCGTCTTGGCGAACGCGTAGTCGGCGTTGACACCCGACTGCCACTCGCGCTCCAGCGTGCGACGGCGGCGGAAGTAGTCGCCCGCCTTGCGTCCGACCACCGAAACCACGACCTCGCTGTAGTCCGCGCGCGCCTCTGCGATGGCCACCTCGGCGCGCTTGATCGCACTCGCGTTGAAGGCTCCGCAGAGCCCGCGATCCGACGTCACGACGACGACCTCGAGCACCTCGCTGGACTCGTGCGCGGTCAGCAACGGATGCTCGGCATCGCGCTGACGCCGGCCGATCTCCGCCATCGTCCGGTACATCGCCTGGGCGTACGGCCGCGCCGCGATGATCGCGTCCTGGGCGCGGCGCAGCTTCGCTGCGGCCACCATGCGCATCGCGCTGGTGATCTGCTGCGTTTTCTCGACGGAACGGATCCGCCTCGAGATGTCCTTGAGTGTTGCCATGCTTCCGGCTCGATTCCGTTAGTCGGTGGCCTGCGCGGAGGGCTGGAAGACGTTCGCGAACTCATCGAGCGCCGCGACGAGCTTCTGCTCGGTGTCCTCTTCGAGCTTCTTCGAGTCGCGGATCGTCGCGAGCACGTCTCCGTGGCTCGAGCGCATGAACGCCAGCATCTCGGCCTCGTACCGGCCGATGTCTCCGAGGCCGAGCTTGCGGACCCAGGAGTCGCGGTTGGCTTCGGGGGTCGCCGAGTAGATCGACACGACCTGCTCTTCCATCGGAAGCGGCTGGTACTGACCCTGCTTCAGGATCTCCGTCAAACGCTCTCCGTTGGCGAGCTGTTCCTGTGTCGCCTTGTCGAGGTCGGAGCCGAACTGCGCGAACGCCGCCATCTCGCGGTACTGCGCGAGGCTCAGCTTCAGCTGCCCGGCCACGGCCTTGGTCGCCTTGGTCTGGGCGGCACCACCCACGCGCGACACCGAGATGCCGACGTTGATCGCCGGCCGGATGCCGGAGTTGAACAGCTCCGTTTCCAGAAAGATCTGCCCGTCGGTGATCGAGATGACGTTGGTCGGAA
>Ga0224508_10003095_pt1 | contig 13861 bp, 11 predicted proteins | sample SF_Jan12_sed_USG_4_FD_170157 | JGI IMG/M metagenome (GOLD analysis project Ga0224508, IMG submission 170157) | Sediment microbial communities from San Francisco Bay, California, United States - SF_Jan12_sed_USGS_21 | ecosystem: Environmental > Aquatic > Marine > Sediment | place: USA...
CCAGGGGGGTCCCCCCCCCCCCCCCGGCTCGACCCCTCCACTGACGGGTCGAGCTCACAGGGAGCTACGCTCCCAGAATGGGACACGGCCCGGCGGATCCGCTTCTGGCAGTGGTCTCCCCGCCGCGCGCCGCTCGGTTCCGTAGGGCCGCCGGACTCGGATCGGACGAAGCGGTGACCGCGGACTTCACGGGCTGGAGCAAGCTCGTTCTGCTCACCGCGGACCGCGCGCTGCTCTTCCCCCGCAACCACGAGATGGTGGCCGCGCTGCGGGCGGAGCTCGAAGCGCTCCGGGTCGTCGAGGCCGCCGGCATCCCGGAAATCCCGCGGGTACTCGAGGTCTGGGAGGATCCGGCGCTCTCCCCCTATCCGATCGCCGCGACGACGCGACGACCCGGCACGGCTCTCGAAGCCGTGCTCCCCGGTCTCGACCTCACCCCCCTCGGCCGCATCGCCGAGCAGCTGGGTTCGCTCGCTGCGCGCTGGCACACTCTCGCACCCGGCCCACTCTCACTTCGCCCCGCACGCGGCCTGTCCCACCGAACCCGCCTCGCCGACCTGCTCGGCACGAGCCCGGACCCACCCGAGCCGGGCGACCTGCTCCGGGAGCTGGCCCCCCTGCTGCAGCTCGACCGCGCGGGACTCCACCGTGCGGAGCGCGCGCTCCGTCGCGCGCGCGCGTTGCCCCCGGTGCTCGTCCACAGCGACCTCCACGAAGGCCAGATCCTCGTCGACCCAGACGACTTCTCCGTCACCGGAGTCATCGACTGGCAGACGGCAGGAGTCGACCATCCTTTCAGCGAGTTCGACCTCGGGGAATGGGGGCCGACGATCTGGCGAGATCATCGCGTCGGTTTCCCGGAACTCCGGCAGCGCTACTGGACCGCCTATGCGACTGCGCGCGACCTGGACGCGCGGCTTGCGGCGGACTTCGAGTGGGTCTGGTCTGCGTCCCACGCGGCCCGGCTCGCCGAGAAGCCGCCCGACGCGAGCTCCGCCGAAGTACTCGGCACCGTGGACGAGGCGCTCGCGAGCGTGAGCGAAGCGACTCGAATGCTCGCGCCGTAGAGAGGCTATTCGCCGAGGAGGTCGATCGGACGACCCTCCCGAGCAGAGCGTTCGGCCGCGTCGGCAATCCGGTGATTCAGGCGCACGTCGCGGTGGGAGATCGGCACGTGCGCCTCGCCGCGCACGCAACGCAAGAAGCATGCGAACTCCGCCCGATACGCATCGAAGTATCGGGTCGGGAACGAGTAGTCGATCGGAGCACGGGTCGATCCCTCCGCACCCGAGAACACGACCGTGTTCTGGGGGCGGTTCTCGGCTTCGAGCAGGCCGTGCGTTCCGCACACTTCGAGGCGCTGGTCGTAGCCGTGGGGGCCTTGCCGACTGACATCGATCGACGCCAGCAGTCCGTTCGGGAAACGGAGTGCCACGACGACGTTGTCGAGATCGTCGAGCGCGCCGATTTCCGGCACGAGGCTGGCCCCGTACGCGAACACCTGATCCGGCGCCGCGCCCGCGACGTGACAGACGAGGTCGAAGTCGTGCACCACGCAATCGTGGAAGATCCCGCGTGAAGTCCGCAGGTACTCGATGCTCGGCACAGGGCTGTCGCGAGAGACCGAACGGATGAACTGCAGCGGGCCGAGCGTTCCCGCGCGCACCGCCTCGGCGACCGCAGAAAAGGACGGATCGAAACGACGCTGGAACGCGACGAGCAACGGGACTTCCCGCGCCGCAGAGAGTGCGAAGCAACGATCGATCTGTTCGAGGCTCGTGCCGAGTGGCTTTTCGCTGAGGACCGGCTTGCCCGCCGCGAGAGCGGCCTCCACGTAGGCGAAGTGCGACGCGGTCGGGGTCGCGACGACCACGGCGTCGACGTCGGTGGCACCCGTCGCCTCGTCGGCACCCGAAGCCACGCGCGCACCGTGCTCCTCCGCCACCCGGCGCGCGCGCTCCGCGTCCGAGTCGTGGACCTGGACGAGAACCGCGTTGGGGAGCGCGCGGATGCTCGCCAGATGGAAGCCGCCGGCTCGGCCGAGGCCGAGCAGTGAGATCCGAAGCGGTGCGGTCGTCATGCAGCTCTCCAGGCCCTTCCCTCGCGTCACTCCGGGCGGTCGAAGCGTCCGCCGGGCATCACCTCGATCTCCGCGGGGCACGCGCCCTCGAGGGTGAGTACAGCGACGATCGCGCGGGCGACCGCCGACGACTCCATCCAGTGGAGATGCCGCTGGACTCCCCAGTACTTCCAGGTCGCGAGCGCCGCGGCGATCTCGTCGCGATCGAAGTCGCTGCCGAACTCGGTGTCCCCGGTCGGTCCGATTCGCAGGATGATCGAGCGCACGCCCGTGCCCTCGAGCTCCATGGCCAGCGCCCGTGCCGCGGCCTCGAGCCCGGCCTTGGCGGCCGAATAGCCCACCTGCAACGGCCGCGGCCGGACGGCCGTCTCCGAACTCACGAACAACAGATCGCCGCGTCCGCGTTCGCGGAAACCCGGAATCACTCGACGCGACAGGTGGAGCGGGCCGAGCAGGTTCACTTCGACTTCGGTGCGCAGACGGTCGAGGGGGGTCTCGGTCAAAGGGGTGATGCCGGACATCCCGGCGTTGCTCACGAGGGTGTCGGCCGGACCCAGTGCAGCCTCGGCCGCGGCCACGAACACGTCGATGGAGTTCGGGTCGGTGACGTCGAGAGGATGCGCGAACGCGCGCCCCCCGAGCGCCTCGACCTCCGCGGCCACCGCTTCGAGGCGCGGCAGACGCCGCGCTCCCAGCGCGACACTCCAGCCCAGCGCCCCGAGCGCCCGAGCCGTCGCGGCACCGATCCCCGCGGAGGCTCCTGTGACGATCGCCGTGCGCGAATCGCTCATCGGGCCGAGCCCCGCACCGGTCTCGCATTCGGCGTTTCCTCGGCCATCTTCGAATCTCCTCGTGCGCCGGGCGCCTCCCGGATCGTGCTAACGTCCGTGGGCTCGGCCCGCCGCCATCGCGATGCTGAACTTCGACGCCCTTCTTCCCATCCTCGTCTACGGAACGGCTCTGGCGGTCGTCTTCGCGGGCTACGCGTATCGACGCCGACGCCGCGCAGAGGCGGCGCGTCAGACTCTGCTCCAATCGACGGAGTCCGGCTACACCGAGCCGATCACGCTGCACCCGGTCATCAATCCCAATCGGTGCCTCGGAAGCGGCGCTTGCGTCGCCGCCTGCCCGACCGGAGACGTTCTGGCGGTGATCGGCGGCCAGGCGTCCCTGATCAATCCGACCCATTGCATCGGGCATGGGCGCTGCCAGGAGGCCTGTCCCACCGAAGCGATCACGCTCGCGATCGGCAGCGAGACACGCGGCATCGACATTCCGGTCCTCGGACCGGGTTTCGAGACGAACGTTCCGGGTGTGTTCGTCGCCGGCGAACTCGGAGGCATGGGCCTCATCCGGAATGCGATCGAGCAGGGCCGCAAAGCGATCGAGTCGATTCCGAAGCTCGATCGAGCCGGGGAAGGGGAAGTCCTCGACGTCCTCATCGTCGGAGCCGGGCCGGCCGGACTCGGAGCCTCTCTCGCTGCGATGGAGCGCGGGCTCCGCTTCGCCACCCTCGAGCAGGACACGCTCGGCGGGAGCATCATGCACCACCCTCGCGGCCAACTCGTGGTCACCGATTCCGTCGACATTCCGCGGGTCGGAACCGTGAACTTCGGCGAGACCAGCAAGGAATCGCTCCTCGAGTTCTGGGAACGGGTACGGCGCGACACCGGGCTCGAGATCCGGGAGCGCGAGCGCGTGGAGGCGATCGAACCGCTCGAGACCGGTTTTCTCGTCCGAAGCGCCCAACAAGACTACGAAACCGGCTCGGTCATCCTCGCGGTCGGCCGGCGCGGGACACCCCGGCGTCTGGACGTTCCGGGCGAGGAAGAATCGACTCGGGTCGTCTATCGCCTCGTCGATGCGGCCCAACACGCCGGCAAGCGCGTGCTCGTGGTCGGCGGAGGCGACAGCGCACTCGAGTCGGCGGTGTCGGTGTCGGAGCAACCCGGAACGAACGTCGTGCTTTCCTACCGCGGCGGCATCTTTCAACGACCGCGGCCCGCGAACCGTCAGAAGCTCGAGCAAGCCGCCGCGCGGGGGGACATCGAGATCGTCCTGAACTCGACGGTCGCGGAGATCGAGCGCGACTCCGTGACACTCGAAACGCCGGGGGGCCCGCGCCGCATCGCCTGCGACGTCGTCATCGTCTGTGCAGGCGGCGTACTCCCCAACGACTTCCTGCGCGCGGTCGGCGTGGAGATCGAAACCAAATTCGGGACGCCCCTCGCGTGAGCCGGACGCGCCGCGGCCCGTCCGTTCTCGTCATCGCCCTGCTCGCTCTCGGAGCGCCGGGGCTTCTCGGAGCAGAAGAGCCCCTCGAACCCGTCGACCAGGCCGTGCGCGAGGGTGAGTTCGAACAGGCCGCCCGACTCACGCTCACCCTCGCGGAGCAAGGGGATCCGGAAGCGCAATTCCGGGCGGGAGTGTTCCTGCGGGTCGGGCAGGGAGTGCCCGCCGATCTCGAAGTGGCGTTCGCCTGGTTCATGAGAGCCGCCGAAGCGGGCCACGAACGCGCGCAATACCAGGTCGGGCGGATGTTGCAGGACGGCGTGGGCGTCGTCGCGGACCCGACCGCGGCGCTCGGCTGGTACGGGGCAGCCGCGGCGAACGGCCACCCAGACGCAGAGCGCCGACTCGCTGCGGCGCGCGCCGGAGGACTCGAAGCTCCCCCGCGAATCGCGACGCGAGACGTCGATCCCTCGACGCGTCTGTGGCGAGGCTCCGCGATCGGAGATCTGCCGACCGTCCAGCACGCCCTTCGAGAGGGCGGCGCTCTCGAGCACGAGGGCCGCGCCGGAATGACGCCCCTGGGTGTCGCCGCGGCCAATGGCCACACCGACGTCGTCGCGGCGCTACTGAACGCGGGCGCTGCGACGCGTGCCACGGACGCGTACGGCGACACGGCACTGTACGTCTCGGCCTGGCAGGGGTTCGAACCGATCGTCGACGCCCTCCTCGAAGCGGACTCGGATCCGAATGCGCACAACGCCGGCGGCGCGACGGCCCTCCACGCCGCCGCCCAACGCGGCGAACGGGCCGTCGTCGCACGGCTGCTTGCCGCGGGTGCGGACCCGAACGCTCGAGACGACGAGGGACGCACACCGCTCGGCCTCTCCCTGCGAATGGGTCACACAGAGGTCGCCGCCGCCCTGCGAGCAGCCGGAGGACGGGCGTCCCCGCGCCCCAGCCGCCAACCGACCGCGCAGTGGCTCGAACAGCGCGACGCGTCGGTGGGCGACTGGCCGCCGCTCTCGGTCGCCGCGTGGCGCGGCACGGTTCCCGTTGCCGAGCGCTTGATCGCCGAGGGCGCGGACGTCGGCGCCCGGGACGAAGACGGATATACGGCACTGGCACGCGCCGCCTGGCGAGGCCACGCCGAACTCGCGGAACTCCTCCTCGGCGCGGGCGCCGACCCCCAGGCCGCGGGGCCGAACGGGCGCACGCCACTGCTGCTGGGCGCCGCCCGTGGCTCGGGTCCGACGGTCCGAGTCCTCCTCGACGCGGGCGCCGATCCCGAAGCCGCGGATTCGTCCGGACGGACCGCGTTGTCGTGGGCGGCCGCGGCGGTCGATCCCAGTGCGCTTCAAGCGCTGCTTGGCGCAGACGCCTCCCCCACCCGACTCGATGCCGCACGGCTCCCGCCTCTCGCGCACGCCATCGCTCGCGGACCGGATGCGGCCGTGACGGCACTCCTCGACGCCGGCGCCCCGGTCTCTTGTGGATCCGCCGGCCCCTGCCTCTGTCTTGCGCTTCGCTCCGGCAGACCCGACACGACGGCCATGCTGCTCGCGGGAGGCGCGGATCCCCGCACCGTCTGCTCCGGAGGCGAGCCCCCCGTCGCGACCGCGGCGCGCACCGCGCCCGCACGTATCGTCGTCGCGCTCCTGGCCGCGGGGGCCTCTCCCGATGCGGAGGCACGCAGCGGAGACACCGCGGTCATCCTCGCGGCGGCTCATGGGCAATACGACTCCGCCCGGGCGCTGGTCGAAGCCGGCGCCGCCCTCGATCACCAGGGAGAGCGCGGCGCGACCGCCCTCGCCCGCGCGGCCCACGCCGGAGACGAGCGCATCGTCGCCCTCCTGCTCGAGGCGGGCGCCGACGCGAGCCTCCGGGACGCGAACGGCTTCACCCCGGCCGAGCTCGCGCGTCGCGCCGGCCACGCCGAGCTCGCGGATCGACTCGAGTCCGGCGCGTCGGGTCTGCGCTTCTTCGGACTCTTCTAGCCCGAGAGGTCTCCCCGCCCCACTCAACGCGGGAGGGTGACCTCACTCCACGACTTCTCGACGTGGCATCTCGCGCAGTCGGCGCCGAAAGCGCCGTCGTGCCGGTCCTCGTGCGCATGACAATCCACGCACTCGTGCGCGAGTTCGATCGGGCCCGTCACCGGCAGCCGGTGGCACGAAGCACACTCGGCGCCTTCGTGGGCCCCATGAAGCGCGAACGAAGTCTCCAGATCGTGATCGAAGCGCCAGCGCTCCCACCCGTTGGGGTTGTGGCAGGTCGCGCAATCTGCGCCCAGGCGGCGCTCGTGCGCATCGTGTGGGAGATGACACGCTACGCAATCCGTCTCGGCTTCCCGGAACGCGTGGCTCGCATGACACTCTTCGCACGTCGCCGCCCGATGCAGGCCGAGCAATGGGAAGCCGGTGAGCTGGTGATCGAACCTGACCCGCGAACTCCAACCCGACTCGTTGTGACACTCGGCGCAAGACTCGCCGAGCTGGCCTGCATGGACGTCGTCCTTCGCGTGGCACTCCGCGCACGCGGTCGGCGTCTCCGCCTCATGGAGCACTCCCGCGTGACACGCCTGGCAGCGCACCTGCTCGTGGCGGCCCACGAGCTCGAAGTCCGCATCCCTCGCATGATCGAACGCGCGTTCGGCCCAGGCCGCGACCGTGTGACAGCTCCCGCACTCCTCCGAGCGCGCACCACGATGCGGGTCGTCCTTCGCGTGGCACGATGCGCAATCGGTGCCCAGCTTCGTCCGAAAGAGGTCGCCCGGGTGGCAGGCTCCGCATTCGACACCCCGATGCCCACCCTCGAGTGGGAACTTCGTCTCGCGATCGTGATCGAAAGCCGGTTTCTGCCAGCTCGCCTCATCGTGGCAGTCCTGGCAAGCGGCCCCGAACCGACCTTCGTGAACGTCGTCGACCGCGTGGCACGAGACACACGATTTGGGGGTCTCCGCGAAGCTCGCATCCGCGTGGCACAGCACGCAGTCGGTCTTCTCGTGGGCGCCACGAAGCTCGAATGCGGTCTCGTCGTGGTCGAAGACGGTCTCTTGCCATGCTCCTTCCGTGTGACAAGCGGCGCAGTCTTCGCCGAGCTCTTCTCGATGCGGATCGTCCTCGCGATGGCAGCCGACGCAATCGTTCGGAGCCTCCCGATGCAGGATCTCTGCCGGATGACAGCTGGCGCACGCCAGCGTGCGATGCGCCCCTTCGAGTGGGTAGTCCGTATGTCGATGGTCGAACGTGCCTTCCTCGAGCCCGACCCCATCCGCCCCGCGTCCTCGGTGCTCCGGGTGACAGCTCCGACAGGTCGCCTCTTGCCACCCTGGAGATCGGCCATGAAAGCCCACGCCCTGCTGGCGGTCCGCCGCCACCTCCTCGTGGCAATCGAGGCACAGGGCATCCTGGCCCGCTCGATCGAACGGGACGTGACAGCTCCCGCAGTCCGACTCGAACTCCGCATGGGCCTCGATGACTGCGCCCGGCGACACCAACTCCTCGAGCTTCGCGCCGGTCGCGCCGCTGGCTACGGCCACGAGCAGTGCCGTCAGAAGGCTCGCCCGAATCCGCATCAGTAGAGGTGCACGGCAAGGATGTGGACCGCCGTGGATGCAAAGAGGAGGAAACAGAGCGGAACGTGCACCGCGTGCCAGAGTGAGAACATTCGTTCGTAGTCGAGGAAACGCGCGACTCGACAGAGCGACCGGACGTAGTGCGCCACCCCTTCGTAGGCGGCGGCGCCTTCGGCGCTCCCGAGGGCTCTCCGAGCTTCGCGTCGCACGGCTCCGGCCCGCCAGCCGATCGACAGGAAGCGGGCGAATCGATCGGCCACCGCGGGACGCGCCTCGAGCGCCATCGCCTCGAAGCGAAGCAGATGCGACTCCAGCGCCGGCGCGTGCTGGATCGCCGCATGCACCGCGCCGCCCTCCTGCTCGGCTTCGCGGCGAACCTCGGCCAGCTGCCGGCGGCTTCCGAAGAGCCCCCGGTGGATCCGCGTATAGATGAAGCGGCCGAAGAAGCCGCTCCCGGATACGAGGATCAGGCAAGCCAGCGCGACGCGGCTGTTCAGCGAACCGAGGGCGAAGTTGCAGTGCAGGAGGATCGCGGTGGGAGCGAGCACCCCGAGCGCCATGTGCACGCGAAAGAACTCTCGCAGCGGCGGCAGCCAACCGAGGATCGAGAGCCGCTTCCGCGCGGGATAGATCAGCAGCAGGACCATCGCGACGACGCCCGCGATGCCGAGTGCGTAGCCGAGGCCCCGTCCCGGGTCGAGATAGAGGCCGAGACGACCGGTCGCCGCCGCCCACAAGAGGAGACCCGCAGCCAACGCGACGATCGGCACGACCGGCTCGTGACCCGGCGCGGCGATCAATCGCTCGCGCAGGATCCGCTCGCGCTGGCTCGGGGTCGACTCCGGCTCGTTCACGGGTTCGGGATCGTCCACGTGTTGGTGTTGTGGCAATCCTCACAGGTGTTCGGCGCCGGAATGTGGTCCGGCGACTTCCCGCTCACCAGGGCGTTGTTGTGACAGCTGAAGCAGCCGCTCGTGATGCCCACATGATTCATGCGGTTGATCCCGAAGCTCTCCGTGCTCGGATGGCAATCTTCGCAGCGATTCGAAGTCGGCAGATGATTCGACGACTTGCCGGGCGCGAGACGACCGTCGTGGCACTGCACGCAATCGTCGTCGATCCCGCGGTGGTTCATCCGATTGATCCCGAAGCTCTCGGTACTCGGGTGACAATCTTCGCATCGATTCGAGGACGGGATGTGGTTCGGGGTCTGGCCGACCGCCTGCGAACCGTTGTGGCACGTCACGCAGCCCCGTTCGATGCCCGTATGGTCCATCTCGTTCGCCGAGAACCGCAGCGTGCTGAAGTGGCACGTCTCGCACTGATTCGAGGAGGGTATGTGATCGGGAGTCTTCCCCACTGCGCTCGAGCCGTTGTGGCACGCGATGCAGCCGCTCTCGATTCCGACGTGATCGAAGCGGACCTGGCGGAAGGTGAGCGTGCTGCGATGACAGTCTTCGCAGGTGTTGGAGGTGGGCAGGTGTCCCGGGTACTTGGGGGGCGCCCAGTATCCGTTGTGGCAGGTCGCGCACGGCTCGATCGCATCGGAGTGATCGAAGCGCGGGTTGTACCACTTGTCCTGGGTGTGACAGTCATCGCACTGGTTCGATGTCGGCACGTGATTCGCCGGCTTTCGAGTCTCCGCGCGCAGCCCGGGCCCCCCGTGGCACGCAGCACACGGAGTCGGCGTCCCCCGAAAGATCCCGCCCTGGTGACACGACTCGCAACTCACGCGTGCGTGAGCGCCCGTCAGCGGAAACGAGGTGGTCCAGTGATCGAACTCTCCGCTGGGCTGAGCCGCGCCCGCCATGCTCCACAGCAGGATCGAAGCTGCCCAGCAGCCGATGACTCGTTTCGCTAGGGTCCGCCCGGGCCGCCCAGATCGCGGCGACCTCGCGCTCCCGCGCCTCTCTGGCCCATCGCTCGGCAGCGGGGACCGGCCCGGTTCGGCGCTCCAGTCGGAAGAGAGTGCGGCACTCACAGCGCGACGGAACCAGGGGACGTGGGCGGAGCGGCGAGCGTGAAGAGGGGCTCGGGCCGAACGGCGCTGCGAATCGCGAGCACAGTCGCGCTCGCGTGGCTCGCGCTGGCGCTGCCGTCCGCCGCGCGCGCGCAAACCGGCGGCGGTCGGGTGTTGCGCGCCCTCGAGATCGACGCCCGCGGCGAGGAGACCGAGGTCCGCATCCTTTTCAGCGTACCGGTTCGGTACCTGCGACACACACCCGAACACACGGGACGGACGGTCGACATCCGTTTGACGCCGCTCTCGGGAGAACTCGCCGCGCTTCTCACGAGCGAGTCGCTGCGGCCCAGACCCGGCACCGACACGGCCCTCGAAGAAGTCTGGTTCGAAGGCGAAGGGCGGGCCGGGGCGCGGCTCGAGTTGCGGCTCGGGATCGAGCGCCGCTTCGACGTCCGCCAGGACGAAGACCTGCGAACCCTCGTGATCCGGCTCTTCGGAGAACGCTCCGCTCCGACGACCCCAGCCGGTTCGGCCCCCAAGCGCGCCCCCCCTGCCCGGTCGGCGGCACCCGCTCCTCCCGCTCCTGATTCCGCCGAGCTCGAGGCCCTGGTTCGCGAGGGCCGGCGCGCGTTGGCGGCGGGTGACTCCGATCGTGCCGTTCGGATCTTCACGGTCCTCACCGGCTACTCGGAGCACGCCTACTCGGCGGAAGCGAAGGAGTTGCTCGGCGTCGCCCGCGAACGGAACGGCCAGCGCGCGCATGCCCGAGCCGAGTATGAGGAGTTTCTCGAGCGCTACCCGGACGGAGAAGCCGCGGTGCGTGTCCGTCAGCGCCTCGATGCTCTCCTCACCGCCACCGCGAAACCCGCCGAGCCGCTCCGGACGGAGAGCTCGACCTCCAGCGCGCGGACCCCATGGGACGTGTACGGAAGCGTCTCCGCCAACTACCGACGCGATGTCGCCGAAACGGACGAGCTCGGCCGGTTCATCTTCGATCACTCGATCTTCAGCGACCTGTTCGTCGGCGTCCGTGGCACCGCAGGGCGCTTCGATCTGAGCGGCGAGTTCGCCGGCTTCCACCTGACCAATCTCGGACCCGACAGCAACGAGTGGCGAATCGACACCGTGCGCCTCGAGATCGAGGATCGCGAAGGCCCGATCTCGGGGATCGTCGGCCGCCAGAGCGGGAACTCCGCCGGGGTGCTGCGCCGCTTCGACGGACTCACGCTCCGCTATGAGCTGGGCGACCGCTGGGCGGTCAACGCACGCGCGGGCTTTCCGGTCGATCCGTTCCTGAATCACTGGATCGAGGACGAGCGGATCCTCTACGGCGCCAGCCTCGAAGGGCGCGGCCTCCTCCCCGGCTTCGAGTTCGAAGCCTTCGCGATCCAGCAGCGCTTCCAGGGCCGCAACGAGCGAACCGCAATCGGAGCCGAACTTCAGTATGTCCGCGATCCGTTCTTTCTCGCGGGCTACGTCGACTACGACGTCCAGTTCGGCGAACTCAACACCGCCTATCTCGTCGCCAACTGGCGAGCGACCGCGGTCACGAACGTCAACCTGCTCCTCGACTACCGCAACGTCCCCACCCTGACTCGCAGCAACGCTTTACTCGGCCAACCGGTGGATCGGCTCGGCGAACTCGAGGGCCGCTTTCCCGACGAAGACGTCGACTCGATCGCCGAGGATCGAACACTCCGAGCGAAGCTGACCACACTGGGAATCACCCACCAGCTGACCGAGCGGTTCCAGCTCGCCGGCGACTTCACCGTGACGGATCTCAGCGGGACACCCACTTCGGCGGGCGTCCTCGAGTTCGAGGGAACCGGCCACCAGTACACCTACCTCCTGCAGTTGATCGGCAGCAGCTTGATCCGAAGCGGCGACGTGATGCGAATTGCCGTTGGCTACCAGGACTTCGGCGGGGCCGATCGAACGGCACTCCGCCTGAGCACACGCGTCCCGCTCGGACGCCGGCTGCGTGTCACCCCGCGGCTCGACTTGGAATGGCGCAATCCTGAGATCGGCGAGCACCATCGACTGGTGCGGCCGGGCCTACGGGTCGACTGGCGCATCGGAGCCATCACGATCGACGCCGAGGCCGGCTACGAGTGGCTACACGGAGAGCGGGTGGTCGGAGCCGGGGACGAGCGCGGCTACACCGTCGTGTTCGGTGTGCGATACGACTTCTGAGGTCGAACCGGCGAGATGGGGACCGACGCACCGGTCGGCGGTGCCGAAACTCACCGGGTGGGGCAATCGATGCTTTCTGCCGGACTAGATCCAGCTGGTGGCCAGCCAGGCGAATCCGGCGAGAGCGATCCAGATCGCGCTGCCGAAAGCGATTCCGAACATCGCTCCCCGGAGAGCGCCAAGCGCCTCTCCGGGCTTCATGCCGCCACGCGTCAGGACTCCGAGGTTCATGTCGGGCTCTCCGCGTAAGCGATTTTCCGGGCTCGTGGGGGCTACGAGCATTGCCTACCTCACAATGTGTATGAGATCAGTGTCGACCCGGGGTAGCGGCGAATCGGTGACACCGGTCACCAACCCCGGACCTTCGTAGAAATGCCCATCGAGCAGTTGGGCAAAGCCCACGGTTCGGGCGCCAGATTCCCCTGATGAGTGCGGGAGTATGCCTTCATGCACCACCCGCCCGACCCCGCCGACCGCGCCCGACCGCGGCCGACCGCTCTGGGACGCGCGGGTGAGGGCGCTGCACCGAGTGCGGGAGCCACACTCGGCGGGCTAGCGTTGCCCGCCGAATGACGCGGCGAGGCATTCGCCTCTCCATTCGCCTCTGGAGTCCACCGCACGAGTTCATGCGTCGATCCCGCCCGACCGCGATCCCCCTGGCACTTCTCGTGTTCGCGCTCGCTTGCGCGGCGATCGGCTGCTCTGGGGCCGAGTCGGGCTCTCGCACCCTGCTGCTCGCCCACGTGCTTCCTCCCGAACACGCCGTCCACCGCGCATTGGTGCGGATGGGTGAAACGCTCGACCGCGAAACCCAGGGCTCGCTGCGTCTCCAGATCCGTCACAGCGCGCAGCTCGGTGCCGAGAAGGAGCTGCTCGAGAAGGTGCAGGCCGGCCAGATCCAGCTGACCAAGGTTTCGACGAATGCACTCGACAGCCTCGTGCCGGAGCTCGGCGTCTTCGCACTTCCGTGGCTCTTTCGCGACCACGCACACTTCGTCGCGGCGACCGAAGGGCCGCTCGGCCGGGAGCTGCTGCGCGCTGCGGACCGCGTCGGACTGCGAGCGCTCGTCTACTACGAGGCCGGAGCGCGCAGCTTCTACTCGCGCGAACCGATCACCGGACTCGAGAGCCTGCGCGGATTGCGGGTGCGGGTGCAGCAGAGCCCGACGATGATCGCGACGCTCGCCGCGCTCGGAGCGATCCCGGTGCCGATCCCGTTCGGGCCGGAGCTGACGCTCGCTCTGAAGAAGGGCGAACGCGTCTCCGCGGCCGAGAACAACCCGCCGTCCTACTGGACCGAGGAGCACTACCGGAGCGCTCCGTACTACTTCCTCGACGGCCATACTCGTGCCCCCGACCTGCTCCTGATGAATGGCGCCGCGTGGCAGGCGCTCTCCGAATCCGAACGCGCTGCTCTCCTGGGAGCAGCGCAGGAGTCGGCGACCTGGCAACGGGAGACATGGTATGCGGAGGAAGAGGCGCTCTTGCGACGACTCGAAGACGGCGGCGTGAAGATCACCCGCGAGGTCGACACCCAGCCCTTCATCGCAGCGACGCAGCCGGTCTATGCGGAGCTCCCCGACGACCTGCGCCGCTGGAGCGAGCGCATCCGCGCCCTTCCGTGAGCGCTCGGAGACGGCTGGAGCAAGCGCTCGAGATGCTCGAGCGCGCGACGGCGACCGTCGCCGGCTCCGTCCTCGCGATCATGGTGGCCCTGCTCGCGTTCGGACCCGTCCAGGCCGCCCTCGGATTCGGCCGACCGATCCAGTGGCTCACCGAAATCTCGGAGTACGGCCTCCTTCAGCTGGCACTCCTCGGC
>Ga0224508_10003096_pt1 | contig 13859 bp, 12 predicted proteins | sample SF_Jan12_sed_USG_4_FD_170157 | JGI IMG/M metagenome (GOLD analysis project Ga0224508, IMG submission 170157) | Sediment microbial communities from San Francisco Bay, California, United States - SF_Jan12_sed_USGS_21 | ecosystem: Environmental > Aquatic > Marine > Sediment | place: USA...
GCGCTCGACCTGTTCACGGGAGGCTCTTCGTCCTTCCTCGGGTCCGACACGTTCCATAACATCACGACCTACAACGTCGGTTATTCGTACTCCGGCGGACGTCACGGGATCAAAGCCACGTACCACGATTTCATGCTGACCGAAGACTTCGGGTCGCCCCAGGACGCGCTGGGCCAGGAGATCGACCTGATCTACAACCTCGAGTTCAAAGACAACGTCGGTCTCGAGTTGGGCGCGGCCTCGTTCATGCCGGACGACCTCTTCACCGCTCCGAACGACGATGACCCGACGCGTGTTTGGGCCATGTTGAAGCTCAACAAGTAGCCTTTTTTCGGAAACGAAAATCTGACCCCGCGGGCTCCCCGGTCCGCGGGGTTTTCTTTTTCCGGAACGAATCCGATATGATTCCCCGGTGATTCTCGTGACGCCGGCGGCAGGCACTTTCCGCGTCTGGCTTCTCGGCCTCGTCGTCTTGGCCGCCGTGCTGCGTTTGTCCGCGCTCGACTCGAACCCGCCGGGACTGTTTCGCGACGAGGCGAACACGGCCTATGACGCGTACTGTCTGGCGCTGACGGGCCACGACCAGCACGGGGAGTTCCTGCCCCTGCTGTCGAAAGGATTCGGGACGTACGACGAGACGACTTACCAGTATCTCGTCGCGCCATTCGCCGCGGTACTCGGCCCCGGCGCGCTGGCCGTGCGACTGCCGGCGGCGCTCCTCGGGATTCTCACGGTGCTCCTTTTGTACTTCTTCGTCGAACGGACTCTTGACGAGCGCGTGGCGCTGGCCGCGGCCCTGCTGCTGGCCGTCAGCCCCTGGCACGTTCACCTGAGCCGGACGGGGTTTCGAGCCGTGCTTTTCCCATTCGCCCTCGTGCTCGCCGCTTTCGTGTTGTCCCGCGCCGGACGGGGCGCCGCGTGGCTTGTGACAGGCGCGATGTTGCTCGGGGCTTCGTTGCACACCTATACGGCGGCGCGCGTGTATGTCCCGCTGTTGATCATCTCGGCCGCGTGGCTCTATCGCGACACCCTTCGCGCGCATCGACGTTGGGCCGTGGTGAGCGGAACGTTGTTTACGGCAATTCTCGTCGCGCTGGCCACGCTGTGGCTCTCGCCGGCGGGAAGGGTACGTTCGGCCGGTGTCTTCGTCGGTTTCGAGCCCCTGACCTGGTTATCCAACTACGCGTCCTACTTCAGCCCAGGCTTCCTCTTCCTCGACGGCGATCCGATCCTCCGTCACTCCGCCGGGGGAATCGGCGAACTTCTCCCCATCGAGGCGCTCACACTCCTTCTCGGCATCTTGCTCGCGATCCGCCGGCGGCGCCGGATCGATCTTTTGCTGCTCGTCGCGTTGCTGCTCTATCCGATCCCCGCGGCGTTGACGGCCCCGGACCACGCTCTGCGCGCAATCGTGGGTAGCGTCGTGATCGCGGCGCTCTCCGGAAGCGGTCTCGTGTTTGCGTGGGATTGGGCGCGCAACGGACGACGCATCCTGCGCCCCGTGCTTGTCTTTGTCGTCGCGGCCTGCGTCGGCGTATTCGCTTTCACGCAGTTCTTCGTCTACCCGAACCAGAGCGCAGCACACTGGCAGTTCGGCATCCTGGAGGCGATGGACCTGGCCGACGGTGAAGGACACGACTGCGTCGTCGTGAGCAACGCGTTTTTACGCCCGCACGTGTATGCGCTCGTCCATGAACCCGTTGCGCCCGAGGTGAGCCAGGCGAATCCAGTCGTCGTGCTCCCGCCCGACAAGCCACAGGTGTCGGTCGACCTGGGGCGCTACCGTTTCCGCTATCCGGGCCGGCCTCCCTTCGGCGATCCCGGCTGCCTGCACATCCTCCCCGCGTGGCAAGCGGAAGACCTGCAACGCGTCGACCCGCTGTGGACGCGGGTTCACGAAATCCGTTCCCCGAACGGGGAATTGCAAGTTGTTCTCACCGAGCGGCCCGCCACACCGTGAGCGCGACGGAACTCCCCCGTCAGGGCTTCTGGCCGTACTTCAGTCGGTGTTGCTTTCGGGTGCCCTCGATCCAGGCATCGCGTCGAATTTTTGTCTGCGCCCCCTAGCCTGCCTCGAATCCAAGTGCTGCTCTCCGAGCACAAGTATTCGAGACAGGGTTAGGGCTCAATCAATCGCACCGGTTGGGCAGGTCCTGCGGCATCGGGCACAGCACGTTGGTCATGTGACGGGGCCGCTCCCCGTTGACGTTGACACCGTACGATCCCTCGTTCGCCCCATCGTTGCCCACGATCAGGAAGAAGAACGAGGCGGGCGCCCCGGCGGCGGCGAAGTCCCAGGTGACGACACCGCTGTTGAGGATCCCGCACGTTTCGCCGCTATATCCCAAGGTCGAAACCGCGCTCAACGGGCCGAATACGATGGTGTTGTCCGACGCCCCACACGCCGGGGTGTAGTTCAAGGAGATCGTCGTTGCGTCGCTGGCTGTGGTCGTGACCCCCAGAGCCTCACCGGGTGACCCGACGACCGTGACACAGTCTGCGTCGGCCAGGTCGTAGTCCAGGTCTCCGTCGTTATCCAACGCGAGCGAGTCCCCCACCGTTTCCTCTTCGGGAACGTCGGTATTGGAGGGATCCGCGCACGGATCGCTGGGCATCGGTGGGTGTAGGGTCGTCGATCCGCCACCCTCCGGATCGGCGTAGTACGGAGGCTTGACGTTCTCCCCGGCGAGGATCGGTTTCAGGGCCGGGTCGGCATCGTTGTGACAGTCGGCACAGAGTCTGGTGTTGATGAGGAACTCCCCCGCGCTTGGATCGATGTCCACGTCCACGTTCGCGTTCCAGTGATGGCGGCGGAGTCCCGCCGAGTACCCCACCGAACCGTCGTTGGCATCCGGCGTGCCGTCGGCCTCCCGTCCGTGGCATCCGGCACACGAGATTGCCTCGAGTCCATCTCCACCGCTGGAGACTCCGAGTTCTACGGGAAACCTGGGCCCCGGGTTGTGGCACGTACTGCAGTCGCCGTCACCGATCATGAGGTCGTTGTGAGTGTCCATCAGGTTGGAAGGCCAGGTCTGGCCGCTCATCTCCGTGCTGACTGCGTTGAAATCCCCGTGACAGGTGCGGCAACCGTTGTAGGACGGCGCTGCCGGTGGGGGAAAGTTGTCATTCTTCTGGAACGAGTATTGCGGGAATGCCTCGGTCTTGACGCCAATGTTGCCCACGACGAGGAGAATTCCCAGGGCCAGGAACGCGAGACATGCGATTCGAGTTTTCTTCACGACGGGCCTCCTGGATGCTCACAGGGCCCGTGACGTGACCGGCGGCGGACGAACGAGCCCGGAGTCACTGAGTTTTGTACCGCCGTTGCTCTGGCGTGGACAATCAGGAAAGACGCCAAATCAACCGGCGTTTCCTGCTAGGTGGTTTGGCGTATTACGCCAGCCGCCCCGATTTACTTGGAATCCACGTGCTGATCGACGAGCACCGGATTCCCATCCGGATCGATGACGACGAAACTCGCTGGACCCGTGCCCGAATCGTCCGCCCGGGTGGCCGGCGTCACGCCCTGCGACTCGAGCCCTCGCTGAATCTCACGGACGTCCGTGAACGAATCGAGCCTCTCTCCCTTGGCCGTCCACCCCGGATTGAACGTCAAGGTGTTGCGCTCGAACATCCCCTGAAACAGGCCGATGGTCGCGGCTCCGTTCTGTAGGATGAGCCAGTTCTGTGCCGGTTCGCCGCCGATCTGAGTGAATCCGAGCTTCTCGTAGAAAGCGCGTGACGCGGCGAGGTCCTTGACCGCGAGACTGACCGAAAAATTTCCGAGTTTCATCAATGAATCCGGCCGTGCGAGTAGCGCAGCAGTTTGTTCGCCGACGCCATGTACACGAAAGCGAGTACCGCGGAGACGACACTCAGAGCGATCCACGGTTGTTCAACGCCGAGCTCCTCCAGGATGGCGTCTACCGTTCCCGCCAGATAACCGCCACAAGCGATCGACATGAAGAACACCGCGGTGAAGAAAGCCTGCAGGTGTTTCGGCGCGAGTTTGTTGACCGCCGACAGGCCGATGACGCTGATGCACACCTCGGCGGCGGCGATAAAACCATAGATCCCGAACAGCCAGAGAGGCGAAGCCTTCGTACCATCGGCGGTGACCCCGAAAGCGCCCCACTGTACGAGGAAGGCTGCGCTGACCAGCAATAAGCCGGGGCCAAGCTTGTGCAAGTCGGTCACGCCGCGCGCCTCGACCCTCGGCCACAACCACGCAGTGAACCAGGTGAAGATCATGACCCAAAACGGATTCACCGACTGGTAGAACACAAACGGAATCTTGATCCCGAACACGGTGTCCCGCGTGTTGTTCTGGGCGAACAGATTGAGCGTTCCGCCGGCCTGCTCGAGCGCGATGACCAGCAGAAACATCGCTAACGAAATCGCACCGATGACCAATATTTGCTGCCTCTCGTTCGAGGTCAAGGGGCGCGTTTCGTCGCTCTTGGGAACCAGCTTGGTGTAGGCCAACAGCAAGATCCCGACCACCGCCATCCGAACTAGGAACAACGTCGTGGCCGAAGGGTCGTCGCCGAGCAACCATGTGGGCGTCCAGAAGATCGCGAGCACGCTCTTGCCCAGAGCGAGCACCGACACGACCACGGTCGTCACGACGGAAAGGATCCATACCTTTCTCCACTGCGCACCGGTAATTCGGGTGACACCCGCGGGCGGTTCCTCACCGGCGATGGTGAGTCCGGCCTGTCCGAGCCTGTCTTCCCGGAGCCGGAAGGTCAGCAGCCCGAACAGCATCCCGAAGCCGGCCGCGGCGAAACCCCAGTGATAACCGTAGTTCGACTGCAGCCACCCGCAGATAAAGGGACTGATGAAGGCGCCTACATTGATACTGAAATAGAACAGCGAATACGCCGAACTGCGCCAAGGATGATCTGGCCCGTAGAGTTGCCCGACCATGTTCGTCGCGCAGGGCTTGAAGAATCCGTTGCCGGCGATGATCAGCGCCATCCCGACGTAGGTCAGGGGTTCGAACGCCATGGCGAAGTGGCCGAGGGCCATCGTGATTGCGCCGATGTAGATCGATTGGCGGAGATTGAGGAACCTGTCGGCGATGATTCCCGCGAACAACGGCGCCAGGTAGACCAGCAGTACGTAGGTGCCCAGAATTTCCTTGGCAGCCGCCTCGTCCAGACCGAACGTGAGGATCAGGTACGGGACGAGCAACGCTTTCATCCCGTAGAAGCTGAACCGCTCCCACATCTCGGTCTGCCCGAGAATCCACATCCCCTTGCTGGACGTGGCTCCATTGGCCGTGTTGCTCATTCAAACTCCCCCTTGCTCCCCTGGATCGGGGAGCCGCCCGGGGGATGTTACCCCACCCCGTCCGATTGCCCCCTCCGTTCGCCGGTAGTAGGGTGTGCACCATGAAGGTTACCCGGCTGATTCTCGGTTTCGCCGCACTGGCACTCTTGAGCGCTTCCGGCGTCGGTGCGGGCGAACTGTCCGACCGGATGTGGTTCGGGGGCGGCGTCGGCGCCGGCTTCGGCGACGTCGACTTCATCACGATCGAGCCCGTCGTCGGCTTCGAGGCGACCGACAGGTTGTCAGTCGGGGCGGGCTTGATTTACCGCTACAGCGACGACGAGCGGTTCGATCCCGACCTGACCACCAACGACTACGGGGCCAACGTGTTCGCGCGCTACACGATCTCGGCGAATATTTTCGCCCAGGTCGAGTACGAGCACCTGGACTACCAGTTCCGGCGTTTCGACGGGTCGAAGGACCGCGACCGGTTCGACAGCCTGCGCGCCGGGGCGGGCTATACGCAGTCGCTGGGCGGGAACAGTTCTCTCTACGCCGTCGCGCTTTACAACTTCAACTACGACGAAGACAACTCGCCCTACGACGATCCGTGGATCTACCGCGTGGGTGTCGGGTTCGGTTTCTAAAGGGTCCCGATCGTTGCCTTGATCAAATCGGCTGCCGCCTCCTCTAAACCGCGTTCACCTTCCAGGTAGGCAGTCCAGGCACGTTTCATCGCCTCGTGATGATGGCCGAAGATGTTGCCGGTGAAGAGCATCGGCGTGTAGGCCGGCTCGCCCGCTTCGTCCAGGGCGCGGCGTACCGCGTCACCGGTCGTGTAGAACAGTACGGCGTGCCAGAGGTCTCCGGGAAGCTCGGTGTCGAGCCGTTCGGCGGCCTGCCTCAACGCGATCTGAACCGGGTGTCCGCGGCCCATCAGCGTATGCGAGGCCTCGTGGAAGATGTACTCGAGCGAGACGGGACCGTGCTCCACATTCGAGATGACGATGTGTCCTCCGTCAGGGTCGAGGATCCACGTGGTGGCGCCGCTCCAGTTGACGGTCTCCACGACGTCCACGCGAATCGGGAGTCCGCCCAGCGGCTTGTCGTAGAGATCCGCGAGTTTCCGCGAGACGGTCGCCTCGTGAACACTCAGCTGCGCGACCAGCGCCTCGATCCAACGCCGGTTCCCGACGTCTTGCGTATCCCAGCGACACGCCTCGTACGCCGGGGTCGCGGCGTCCATGAAGCTACGGGCGATCCCGACGTAGCGCAGGTCTCTCTCCTTGGACAGCTCTTCCACACGCGCCAGATCGAAGCGGATCAGGACTTGCTGACGGTCGCTCCATTTCTTCGGCGAGATGACCTCGGCGTAGTAGTCGACGGCGAGGTTCCAGGCGGTACGGATGGAGGGTGCCAAACCTTCGAAGCAAGTTGCCTCCGCACCTGTCAGGAACAACTCTGGATTGCCTTTCCTCCGGGCCCTGCCCGCCTCGAGTAACGCATCGTTGATGTTCGTGCGGAAATCGCTGTGAAACGCGAAGTGCGGCGTCGTCGCCACCGCGGCACGTGCGGCCGGATCTTGCGCGAAACTCGAACTCGCCGCAGCGACGATCAGTGCGACTGCGACGACCCTAGTACGGAGGACTTGCCTCATTTCTCTTCTCCCGGTTGTAGAATACCCGATCACTAGTGCCGGATCCGAGACTGGAGGAAACGCCGATACGACCCACGACCTTATCGCATGGCGCGGCGGTGGCCGTTTTCGCCTGCGCCGTCCTTGCGGGCGGTGATGTCTTCGCCGGCTCCCCCTCCGAAGACGGCATCGGCTGGACGGTGACCCGGCTCGATCTCGAGGTGCGGGTGTACAACGACGAGCCGTCGATGACGATGGGCGGCACCCTCCAGGTTCGCCTGGACCACGATCGTTCGTTCGGCCCGAGCTTCCGTATCAACTCACTGCAGAGCGGGGTTCGTTGGATCTCTCTCGAGGCCCCGGGAAAAAACAAAGTCGAGCTGAACGACCGTTCCGGCACCGCAAGCCTGGCTCACGCCCGCTTCAAGCGACCGTTCGCCAAGGGCGACGAACTCGAGTTGACCTTCGAACTCGAAATGAAGAAGGGAGCGAGTCAGTTGATGGCCCGAAGGGACATCGCCATGGCCTCGTGGGTCCACGCGTGGTATCCCCATACGAAACAACGCGGCAACACGTACACCGCCGGCACGATGAGCGTGCCCGGGACGACCACCTTTCGGCTTCCCGCCGGTTGGATTGCGCTTTCCGACGGAAAACTGGTCCGCAGGAGTGCCGGCGAGCGGGAGACCGTCGAGGTCTGGGAACTTGGCCGGAACCCGGTCGCCCGCAGCTTTGCCGCTGGGCCCTTTCGTGCGGCCGAGCGTGAAATCGAGGGCCGGACGATCAGGATCTACCTGTCGGACGTACACCCGATCGGCGTCGATCGGCTGGCCGACCTGCTGATGCAGACGATGGCTGCCCAGGAGGCGCGGCTCGGTGAGTTCCCCTTTGACAGCTACGGCGTCGTCGAGGTGCCCAACGACATCAAGGATTGGGCCGCCGCGAGCATGCAGACTTTCATCATGGCCAAATCCGCCGCCTTCGAGTTCGAGCACGGCAACGTGCCGCTGTGGGCCCACGAGATGTGCCACGCCTGGTGGGGCAACACCGTGGACACCCGCGGTCCCGGGTCGAAGATGGCCGGCGAGGCTCTGGCCCAGGTCGGTGTGCTGATCGCGCTCGAGGCGATGGAGGGGCGCGATGCGGTTGTCGAATTCCTCGAGTTCAGCCGCAACGGATACAATCCGGCGCAGTGCGCCCGGGGCTACTTCGGCCTGGTGGACGACGGCAACGATCACCCGTTGGCAACACTGCGAAACTCTTCGCTGACCGGTGGCCAGACCCACAATCTGGCCGACTCGAAGGGCATGTGGGTCTACCACATGCTGTGGCAGCGCATCGGCGACGAGTTGTTCTTCGGCACCCTGCGCGGGCTGATCGCCGACTTTGCCGGCCGTGCGATGAGCCTCGACGACATCCGCCGGGCGTTCGTCGCCGCGGCCCCGGACCACGAGCTCGACGTCTTCTTCGCCCAGTGGCTCGACCGCACCGGTGGGATCGACATTGACGCGACCTTCACGGTGGGCGATGGCTCGGTCGATCTGCTGTTGACCCAATCGAAAAACGACGAGCCGTTCGAAGTCGAGCTCGACGTCGAGTTGAAACTCGCGGACGGAACGACCCAACGCGAGCGGGTCGAGGTCCGTGGCCCCGAAACGCGCACCACGTTCGACGTCCCGAGCCACGTGGTCGGCGCGGATCTGGATCCGGACCGTTTGCTGTTGATGCGGCGCCCGGCTTACAAGGCTATTCCGGATATCGAGGGGGTCGCGTCCAGTGCGGCGTGGTTCGAGCCGGAGAACTACGTCGGCGTTTATGTCGACGGTCCCCACAGATTCACCGTGGCCGACGACGACGGCACCCTGTGGGTCCGCACTCCCGAGCAGTCCATGCGGTTGTGGCCCTCGGTCGATTCGCCCCACCGCTTCCGCGGAACCCAGGGCTGGGTCACCTTCGTGCTCGAGGACGGTCGTGCCGAATCGGCCACGTACGAAGTCGACGGCGGCTCGACTTTGGAAGCGGTGCGCACCGAATAATGTATCGCGATAAAATTCCAGACATGAAGAAATGTGTTGCACCGCTCTGGCTCTTCAGTGCCCTGACCCTCTTGTCGGGGTGTTCGGAGTTGCCCGATGCCGTCGAAAAACGCGGGCCGCGCGTAGAACTCTCCCCCGCCCGCGAGGTACTCATGGGAGAGCGCGTCTCGGTGCGCCTTGCCGGGCTCGCGCCGGGCGAGGAGGTGGAACTGGTCGCCACCACATCGCTTCACGGCAGGCCGCATCGCTCGAGCGCGTCGTTCGTCGTCGGCCCGGATGGCGTCGTCGATCTATCCGAGCAGGCGCCGATCGCGGGCAGCTACACAGGCGCCGACGCCCTTGGCATTCTCTGGTCCATGGAGAGGGTCGAATCCGAGGCCGACGTGCCACGTTCTCTGGAGGACGTCAACGAGGTGCTGTTCGAGCTGGTCCGAGGGGACGTCGTCGTTGCGGAGCAAGAACTGAGACAAGTCATCCGCGCGACGGATGTCGAGGTCTCGGATGTTCGTGATGACGGTCTCGTGGGTGCGTTTGCCAGTCCTACCGGAGGGCCACCGCGACCCGCGGTTCTTCTGGTGGGCGGCTCGTCGGGCGGTATCGAGTGGCAAGCACTGATGGCACGGCTCTTGGCCTCGCGGGGCTATGCCGCACTCGGCCTCGCTTACTTCGACATGGATGAGCTTCCCGAGCACCTCGACGAGGTGCCGCTCGAGTACTTCGAGCGAGCGCTTGCGTGGCTGAGGGCTCGTCCCGATGTCGACTCCGACCGCATTGCAGTTTGTGGCGTGTCCAAGGGCGGCGAACTCGCCCTGCTGCTGGGCGCGACGTACCCGGAGGTGCGTGCCGTCGTCGCTTTCGTCCCTTCCTCGGTGGTCTTCCAGAGCATCCACCCGACATGGCACGCCACGTCCTCGTGGAGTCTCCAGGGTACGGGCCTGCCCTTCGTGCCCTACGATTCGGCCACCGCGCGCTCCGGAGCGGATCTCCTGGAGATTTACAAAGCCAGCCTGCGCGACGAGGACAGAGTGAACGCATCGGCCATTCCGGTCGAGAACACGAACGGACCGATCCTTCTGTTTTCCGGAGGCGACGACTCAATCTGGCCGTCGGCGGCCATGTCCGAGCAAGTGATCGCACGGCTGGAACGTCACGGCCACCCGTATCCTTACGTCCATCAGCCCCACCCGCTCGCCGGGCACTCGATCGCCCGTCCGGTCATCGTCGGCTCGGCCACGATGACGCGCAACGGCGGAACGCCTTCCGCCAACGCCGAGGCGACCCTCGAGGGTTGGCAACGCCTTCTCGCTTTCCTCAACGAGCACTTCGGCGAGGCGGCAGGTGGTGAATAAGCCGTGGCCGGCGCCGGAGGGTAGCGAAATAGAGACTCTTCAGCCATTTTGCTTCCTCCAAAAACGAACTCAAAGCAGGAGAGCCTCATGAAGACCGTCTTTAACGCGCTGTGCGCGATCGTAGCACTGTGCAGCACCATCGCCGTTCCGGCGAGCGCCGGCGTCGTCGTCTACGAAAAGGACGAAAAGAAAATCGAGATCGGCGGGCGCATTCAGCTCCAGTATCGTGACCTCAGTCCGGACGGAGGATCCGACGTCGACACCTTCTTCTTCCGACGCCTGCGGCCATACATCCTGGGCTCGGTCACCGAAGACTGGTTGGGCAAGATCCAGTTCGATCTCGGTAAAGCCGGAGACGCCGACGAACTGTCGGTCAAGGACGTCTACATGCAGTACGTCGGTTGGAAGAACCACAAGATCACCATCGGCAACTCGAAGACACCGTTCTCGCGGGAATTTCTCGCGTCCTCCAAACGCCAACAACTCATCGAGCGAAGCTTCGCGGGCGATCACAACTTCGGCTCTCCTACCCACCAACTCGGCGTGCGCCTCGACGGGCACCGGGTGGACAGGAAGCTCACCTACGCGGCCGCATTCGGCGGTGAGGAACATGACCCCGCCATCAATGCGTTGGACTTCGACACACCGGCCAACACGCGATCCGACTGGAATCAGGGAATCGTCGTCGCGGCGCGCATCGATTATCACCCGCTGGGCTTCGTCAAGTTCGACCAGACCGATTTCCGGAGCGAGGAATTCAAGTTCAACGTCAGCGTGGCGGCCTTCAACTGGTCCAACGACGACGACAACAATACGTATACGGACTCCGTGACGGGGATGGTCAACGCCGAGGGGATCGCGGACGGTAAGGTGGATGTGGACAGCGTGGACGGCGTCGAGTTCAGCGCGGGCGTACGCGGAAAGGGACTCTCCGCGGACGTGGAATACCAGATGATCAGCGGCGACACGGTGGATACAACCTTTACCGGTGGTTTGTACCTCAACGGAACCACCGACCTCGACGTCATGGCCGTCGAAGCCGGTTACATGTTCCACAAGAAGCTGGAACTCGTGGCCGGGTGGGACTCCCTCGATGCCGACAACTTCGCCACCAGCACCGATCGGACTTCAGTCGGCCTCAACTGGTATCTGAACAAGCACAAGACCAAGTTCCAGGCGACCTTTCGTAGTTGGAGCAACGTCGGCGGAGTCAGCGGCGTCGATCGCGATGAGCTGTTCGTGCAGGCCCAATTCGTGTTCTGACCCTCGGCTTTTCGATTAGTCCAACGGCATCGCGGGCGATGTCGTGTAGTAAGGTAGGTTTCTTTGAAGATCCACGAACGGAGAGAGACCTGAATATGATCAAGAAGGTGGCATTCATCGGGCATCCGGTCCGGGACCTGGAGCGAGCCAAAAAATTCTACGGGCAGGTCCTAGGGCTGGAGAAGACCCTGGACTATGAGAATAAATGGTGTGAGTTCGATACGCCCGAAGGGAAGTCGATCGGACTGGACACTTTCTCGCCCGAGGGGACCCAACCTTACCTCGCGCTGGAGACGGACGACATCGAGGCCGAAGTGGCCCGGATGAAGGCGCACGACGTCAAGATCTTGCTCGATGTGACCGACAACAAGGTTTGCAAAATGGCGATCATCGAGGATAGCGAAGGCAACAGACTCATGCTCCACGAGATCGCGCCGGAACGGGCCAAGTAGCCGATGGGTTCGAAATGCAAATCCACTACGTAGAAATCGTGACCAAGGAAGTCGACGCCGTCTGCGCGACGCATGCCAAGTTGCACGGAGTGAGCTTCAGCGACCCGGTGGCCGGCCTTGGCAACGCGCGAACGGCCGCGCTGCCGAATGGCGGGATGGTCGGCGTGCGCGCGCCCATGCACGAGGCCGAAGAGCCGGCCGTTCGCACCTACATGCTGGTGGACAACGTTGAAGCGGCCATGGCGGCGGCAATGGAAACGGGGGCCGAAATGGTGCACCCTCCCATGGAACTCCCGGGCCACGGCACCTTCGCGATCTTCAGCCAGGGCGGCATCTTCCACGGTCTCTGGCAACGCTGACTAAAGGGCCTTGAGCTTCTCGAGGCCCCCCGCAATCGCGCCGACCAGGGCGTCGATTTCCTCTTCGCCCATCGGGGTCGACAGCGACGCGGAACCGGTATTGATCATCAGAAAGCCCGCGTCGAACAAATGGTCGAGCATCACGGCCAGGTACTTGTCTTCCTCGGATGTCCGGTACGCCTCGCGGCGGTTCGACGGCGGCTCCGCCTTGAAGTGCAGGCGGAAGAACGACCCGCTTCCGGTCACGCAACCCGGGATGCCGGTCGCCTGAAGCGCCTCTCGAATCCCCTCGACGGCACGCAAGGAGAGGTTGTTCAATCGGGCGACCGCCTCGTGGTCGTACTTGCGCATCGCCACCAGCCCTGCCGTCATCGTGACGGGGTTGGCGGAAAAGGTTCCCGAGTGCGGAAATTTCGTGTTCGGAACCAGCGGGTTCATCACCTCCATCACCTCGGCCTTTCCGGCGATGGCGCCGACGGGGAATCCACCACCGATGATCTTGCCCAACGCCGTCAGATCCGGACGAACGTCGTAGCGCTCCTGAAACCCACCGTACTCCGTCCGGAAGGTGATCACCTCGTCGAAGACGAGCAGCGCACCATGGTCCTGCGTCCACTCCCGCAGCGAGTGCACGTAGGCGGTTGCGGCGGGGACCAGGCCCACGCGATGCGGCATCGGGTCGACAATCACGCAGGCGATCTCGTCCTTGTTCTTGTCGAGAAGCGCGATCGCCCGTTCGGGATCGTTGAACGGGATGACGATGACGCTCTCCAGCACGCTGGCCGGTGTCCCGTGCGCAACGGCCACGCTCGACGGCGTGTCCGGATCACCCCAGTTCGTCGGGTTGGAGGTCTGACTGACCTCGGCAAAGTCGTAGAGGCCATGGTACGCCCCCTCGACCTTCGCGATTTTCGGCCGCCCGGTGAAGGCGCGCGCCGCCTTGAGCATGCTCATCACCGCTTCGGTGCCGGAGTTGACGAAGCGAAGCTGCTCGAGGTTTTCGCTGCGGCTGCAGAGGTGTTCAGCGTACTCGACCTCGACTTCCGTCGCCAACGTGAAGGCGGAACCCCGGTGCATCTGTTCGGTCACCGCCGCGATGATCGTGGGGTCGGCATGCCCGTGAATGAGTGACGCCATGTTGTTGGCGAAGTCGATGCGCTCGACACCCTCGATGTCGGTGATCCGGCAACCGCTCGCGTGGGAGGCGTAGGCTGGGTGGGGGAAGCGCACCACGGTATTGCGACTCACGCCGCCCGGGAGGGTCTTGAGCGCCCGGCGGTAAAGCTCGGCGCTCGGAGAGGTTTCGCTCTTCGGTCTCTTGCTCATCGGTGCTTCAAACGGGGGTCGTCTTCGATTCGCGCGAGAGGCGCCCCCGTCTTCTCGGCCACGTAGCCATAGGAAACATCGGGCGCCAACTCGACGAGTTGAAATCCGCCCTCGGTCACGTCGATGACCGCCAGGTTCGTGTAGATCCGATCGGCGATCGTGGG
>Ga0224508_10003097_pt1 | contig 13859 bp, 8 predicted proteins | sample SF_Jan12_sed_USG_4_FD_170157 | JGI IMG/M metagenome (GOLD analysis project Ga0224508, IMG submission 170157) | Sediment microbial communities from San Francisco Bay, California, United States - SF_Jan12_sed_USGS_21 | ecosystem: Environmental > Aquatic > Marine > Sediment | place: USA: California...
GCCAGTACAGCTACCAGAAGCTGTTCTGGATCACGGGCATCCTCGCCTTTTTTCTTTCACCCGTCATTGACAATCTCACGACTGCGCTCGTGATGTGTGCCGTGCTGTTGGCGGTGGGCAAGGACAGTCCGCGGTTTGTGAGCATCGGTTGCGTCAATATTGTCGTGGCGGCAAATGCTGGTGGCGCATTCAGTCCGTTTGGTGATATTACGACGCTAATGGTTTGGCAGACCGGCCTGGTGGATTTCCAGACATTCTTCGCGCTGTTCGTTCCGTCAGTCGTCAATTACCTCGTGCCGGCTGCGCTCATGGCGTTGGCAGTACCGAAGGAACACCCGCAGGTCGATGGTGAAGTCGTCACAATGAAGCGCGGCGCCAAGCCGATAATGTTCCTTTTTGGCTGTACGATCGCTACGGCGGTTGCCTTTCACAACTTTCTTCACCTGCCGCCGTTCCTGGGCATGATGACGGGGCTCGCCTACCTGCAATTCTATGGCTACTATTTGCGCCGCACTCACGTTGCGACGCCAGACAATAACCTCCGATATGGTCATGCGGGAGAGATCAGTGCATTCGACGGGTTCAGACAAATAGCACGAGCCGAGTGGGATACCCTGCTTTTCTTCTTCGGTGTCATCATGTGCGTTGGTGGCCTTGGATTCATTGGCTACCTCGATCAGCTATCACAATACGCCTACACCGAACTCGGAGCCACGATCGCCAACATATTGGTCGGCATCGCATCGGCGATTGTCGACAATATTCCGGTAATGGTCGCGGTTTTGCAGATGAACCCGGAAATGGACCTGCAGCAATGGTTGCTGGTTACCTTAACCGCGGGCGTCGGTGGCAGCCTGCTTTCCATAGGATCTGCAGCCGGCGTGGCGTTGATGGGTCAAGCGCGGGGCCAATACACTTTCTTTTCTCATTTAAAGTGGATGCCGGCGATTGCTGTGGGATTCGCACTGAGCATTTGGGTACACCTGATTATCAACAAGGGCTACCTGGGCATGGCGCCAGGATGATCTGAACCCTGTGTGCCCGGGAAACCAATAAACTGCTCCCGGGTGTAAAATTTCGGTTCTGCGTGGGGCCGTAGCTCAGCTGGGAGAGCGCCGCGTTCGCAATGCGGAGGTCGGGAGTTCGATCCTCCTCGGCTCCACCAAATCGATCTAGCGGCTGGCGCTGGGCGCCAATCGTGCGGCCTCGCGATACGAGACCATTCGCTGTCGCTCTTCGTCCCACAGACAGCAACGGAAACAATCGTTAATATCGCGCGGTGACAATGATGTTGTGACGGGTGACTGCAGTTCCGGAAGCGCCGCCATCACCTCCGGCAATCGATAGAACGGTATGCGGACATTCAGGTGGTGGATGTGGTGAAACCCGATGTTGCCGGTGAACCACTGCATGAGCTTGTTGAGCCGCATGAAACTGGACGATTCCATCGCCGCTCTGTAGTACGTCCACGCCTCCTCGGACAAGATGTGCATCCGTTTGAAGCTGTGCTGAGCGAAAAAGAGATAGCTGCCGAGCGCCGAGGCAATCGTCATCGGCAGCAATAAGACAAAGAACGCGGCATTAAAGCCACCGAAAAACCACAGGGCCGCAAATATTGCCGCATGACCGAGCAGCGCGAGCAGCGAATCCCAGTGTCTCTTCGGATCTCTTAACAACGGCAGCAAGGTGATGCTGAAGAAGAAGATAGTCAGATAGCCGGCCAGTATCGTGAGCGGATGTCTTTCTATACGGTAACTGGTTCTTGCCGCCCGCGAGGCCTCATGCCACATCCTGGTCGTCATGATCGGGAAGGCACCGATATTCGGTCCAGCGATCTGACCGACGTGACCGTGATGGTAGTTGTGGCTCTTTCTCCAGGAGCGCGGTGGTGTCAGTGCAAGTGCCGCATAAACCCGGAACAGGAACCACGCAGGGCGGGACCGCGACAGAATGGCACGATGCATATAGTCGTGGTACATGATGAAGGCGCGTACCATCAACATCGCTGAGAGCACGGAGAACAGCAGCTGCAATGGCCACCAGGGCGCGAAGCCTGCGCCGGCAAGTGCTCCTGCCAGCATTGCGAATGTCGAGCCTGCATGCTGCCAACTCACTGTCGCGGATTCTTCCGTGAACGGCACGGTCGCCCTGATCAGGTCCTGCCCTACCCGCAGCCCCGCACTCGGCTCGGGAGAATCTGCAACCTGCTTTAGAGTCGCGTCGTCCATCCTTTATTCTGGCAGGCAATACCAGTAACGCTGATTATACAACAACAGCGATTTCCGAGGAATGGCTTACGTCGCAATCTCAAGGGCCTCGTTGATCGCAATAGCTAGCGAACAGCAGATGCGAGAGAGTCGAGCTTCTGCTGATATAACTCGATAATTGCCGGCAACTTGTCATCCGTCAGCTTGAGGCGTTTGGCCTCAGCAGTTTCGCTTAGCACAACCTCGTCTCCGTTCAGTGAGGTTTTCGCAGCGATTACGATATCGGCAAGATTCGCCTCAACGCGGCGGTGTGTGGTCTCGACCTCGTCCGGATTCAGCGTCGCCTGTATCTCCGCAGAGAAATCCCAATTAGCGACGATGCTCTCGCCGATCGGTGCCGCCCATTCGTCGATTAGATCCTGCCTGGCATCCGGGTCCTGCAACAGATTCGGATACTCCGCATACTTCGTGAAGATATACAGCACGCCGATTCGGTGCAGCAAGCCAGCGATGAAGGCGCTGTCTCCATCAATTTTTGTGCAGTGTCTGGCGATCACTTCGGACAATGCAGCCAGGCGCAGTCCTGATGACCAGGTTTGCCGTAGCTCGTTTTTGAGCGGCGCAAGGTCTTTCGACGCATAGAGTTGTTCTACCGCATACGATATTGCAGCCGTGCGAACGTTCTCGAAACCGATGCGTCCGACTGCAGCATCGAGGCCTTCGATCTTAATGCCAGCAGGGTTGTGGTATGTCGAGTTCGCGAGAACAAGGATGTGCGAGGCAAGCACCGGATCAACGCTCAAGATCTTGGCCAGATTATCGCCGGTCGTGTCCGGGTCGTCGAGCGCACGTCTGATCCGCATCACCACGTCAGGGAATGACGTCAACTTGATGTCATTGCGATTGAGGTCCAGGGCCAGCGCCTTTACAAATTTGAAATACTCAGCCTGCGACATAGGTGCACCATCGGGAGCCATAAATACCGTAGCTCGGTCTCCTTGTTGTCGGCCAGGACACCAGATTCTTTAGATCATCACCGGACGCGGGCAGGCATAATGTTGCTTGAGGATCCGCAGGCACCGCGAGGCGCTTGCGTACAGATTGTCGACAGGATCGGATTTGGCCAGACTGAGGAGCGCGCATGAAAATCGATCGCTTTAAGATGGAAAGAACGCAGTGCCTGTTCGAGAACGAGGTCAGGTTCAATCTCTCCGAGAGTGGCGTTTCTCCACTCAGCCTCGGCGAGCTGGTGCCGGGAAAGAAGCAACACGACAAACTCGATAGTCTGCCGCTCGGGTACCCGCACTCGACTGGTCGCAAAAGCCTGCGCACGAACATCGCCCGCTTTTACGGCAGCAGTGACTACAAAAGCGCGCTGGTCGTGAACGGCGGATCCGAGGCCAACTACGTCACATTGTGGGGACTTATCGGCGCATCCGACCGGGTAGCGTTCATGTTGCCAAACTACCTGCAGGGATGGGGGCTCGCGCGTGCCTATGGGCGCCAGGCCGACGGCTACAAGCTTGTGATGAAACGCGATGCGAGCGGCAACTGGAAATGGCAACTCGATGTCACCAGCCTGCGCAAGGCCGTTACCAAAAAGACCAAGCTGATCGTCGTTACCAACCCGAACAATCCGACGGGCTACGTGCTCTCCGAAGAAGAAATGCAAATCATCATCGGCGAGGCTCGCCGTGTCGGTGCCTGGATACTGTCCGACGAGATCTATCGTGGCGCTGAAGTCAGCGGCCCGCTGTCGCCGACATTCCATGGACGCTATGAGAAGGTCATTATTACCGGCGGGCTGTCGAAAGCGTTTGCGCTACCCGGCCTGCGCACTGGCTGGATTGTCGCGCCGCCGAAGATAATCAGCCACCTCTGCCAGTACCATGACTACCTGACGCTGACGCCTTCGTACTTGTCCGATTACCTGGCCGATATCGTCATGCAGCCAAAGCGGCGCGATGAAATCCTGCAGAGGACGCGAGGCATAATTCGTGACAACCTGCCCGTTCTCGAGAAATGGCTGGCAAAACACGCTGACATTTTCGACTTTGAGCGACCCGCCGCCGGTGCGATTGCAACAATCAAATACCGACTGCCAATTGCATCGGAGACTCTGTTTAATCGATTGCGACGGGAGCAGTCGGTATTGATTACGCCCGGCGCACACTTCGGCATCGGCCGCTACCTGCGCATCGGCTTCGGCTATGACATCGCGCACACTCAAAAAGGCCTGCGCAGGATTGACCCCGTGCTGAAGGAACTGCGCGGCAACTAGTCGAGCGCGGCCCGATACGCCAGATTGGCGATTGCCGTGTCCTGCACGCCCGTGCCGGTGAGGTCACAGACGGTGATTTCCTGCTCTGACCGGCGACCGCTTCGTGACCCGGTCGTGAGCTCACCAAGCTCAACAATGTCGAGCCCATCCGGCAACTCGTTTGCAGCGACGATGTGCTGAATCTCACCGTTCACCCGGCACTGCGCCAGCCGGTCGCAGACGAGCAAATCAGCATGGGTCAGGACGTCTGCCGCCAGTTCCTGCTTGCCGGGAAAATCGGCACCGACTGCGGTTACATGCAAACCTTCATGCAGGGCTGCGGCACTCACGAGCGGCCGATCGCTGGCAGTGGCCGTGATGACGACCTGGCTTTTCTGCACGACCTCGTCGGGCGAGGTGGCCAGCAAAACGTCAAGACCATGTTTTTCCGCCATCTCCGCCGCGTAGGCATGCGCCTTGTCTTCCGATCGGCCCCAGACGACGACTTTGTTGAAATTGCGCAGCAAGGCCAGGCACTCCACCTGGTAGCGGGCCTGAACACCGGTGCCGATGACGCCGACCGTGTCGACGTGCGACGGAGCGAGATACTTCGCCGCTACGGCGCCGGCGAGCCCGGTGCGTAAGTTCGTCAAGTAGCTGTTGTCGAATAACACAGCCTCGCAAAATCCCGTTTCGGCGTCGAGCAGCACCATCATGGCATTACCTGAGGGAAGACCGCGCGACGGGTTGTCGTAAAAGCCGGAGGCGATTTTGATTGCGATATAGGGCATGCCCTTTACGTAGGCACTTTTGACATCGATGTCGCCGTTCTTGTCGTCCGCCGAGATGTGCATGATCGGCGGCATGTTGACGTCACCTTCTTGCAGGTGACTGAACGCACCCTCCACCGCCGCCAGTGCCGCGTCATTTATGCCGACGACGTTACGCAATTCGGTTTCACTCAGGATCCTGGCACTCATACCTACCTCGGGAATGCAAAGTCAAACATCCACTTTATACCTGCGCAGCTCCTTACTCTATTCAGAGTCCGATAATAGATACAGCTCGCACCGCAGCGGTGTTGGTAGGAACCTAGGTAGACGCCACGATGTGCCGAGCCTCGCAAGCGGCGTAAACTACGGTATGCGTGCTTGTGTTCATTGTCACCAATGTGCCAATCGGCAAGAGGAGGAATGTGGTGAGGCGAGCCATCATTGAGTCTCTGACTTACCCGAGGATGATGATGCTGTCGCAGATGGACAGCGAAGACTGTCCCATGCACTTGTACTTTGATCCCACCGTTCCCACCTGTCGAATCTGCGAACAGTCGCAAGAATGCCGTTGGTTGAACAGCCACGACGAGTTTGCGGTCTTGGCCGAACAGCCGATTCAGCATCTCTATCAGGCGGTCCTGTTCTGCATAGACTACGTCGAGTCTCAGTCATCCTTGAACAAACACAATTTCCGCCGCTGCCCGTGCGAATCCTGCGTCTGGCTTCGCGACGCCCGATATCTCACGCGACAAATTGAGCAAGAATCAGATATAAGCTAGAGACATCGCCCCAAATAGTCTGCGAAGCGGCTCGCGGCCAATTGCGGACATTGGCAGTGTTTCAGTTAGTGCCAGTCGCCGCATACACCAACGTGCAGACCGATTGCAAATGAGCCGCAATAGGGGTCGACCGCAGGATTAGATGACCCTAGCAACTCAAACACGGCATGTGGATTATCGAGGGCGTTGGGAGAGACCCGTACATTTCCTGATCATTGCACATTTGGGTATTTCGGTGGCGCTTCATCTATGGACAATCTAGGTTCAGAATCACGATTTATATGCGACGTTTCCACTCGAATACAGCTACTTTGCCTTGCTGTATTTCTCGTTCTTTGCATGGCGCTCGTGGACGATAAGGCTCGTAACCCACGGATGAACTCCGCGGTTTGCGATAGAATAATTGGTGAATTAGCGTCGTTTTCTGTGCGGGCTGGAGGAACCTGGCGTTATGCCAGAAGAAGTGACATACGAAGCGGATGCCAAGCTGATGCGTGTTCGGGCATGGGGAGTCGACCCCATCGAGAATTGGAATGCATCCAAAGAAAAAGTGCGGCAACTTTCCGAGACACACCGAGTATTTCGGCTCTTGGTTGATGTCCGCGAGCTCGAGGTCGCCCCGTCGATTCTGGATATCTTCGATTTTGGACAAAACTGGCTGGATAACATCAAAACAGCAATTCTGGTCGGCGAACAGACCCATGAGGACGTGAGGTTCGTGGAAACCGTCGCGGTCAATCGATCCAAACAAATGCAGATATTCCACGACGAGGATGAGGCCCTCCTTTGGCTTGGAGAATAGCCAGCCGAAGCGACCACGTGAAAGTTCCTATTTAACAAGAGCGTCGGCGCTCCAATGCAATTTGGGTACGGTTGTGCTTCCGAGCACGACGCCGCAAAGACGATTGCCGACTGGTTGATGGAGCACAGATACAGCTCACTCAGACAGCTGGCCCTGCAGATAATCGATTACATGCTGTCCTCCACCTGCTGGCCATCGCAACGATGGTGCCGCAGGGGCATCACACCATTGTCGAGACCGCGTGGCCAATGACCCGGTTCAACAAGATTACGAACATGAATTATCGAATCGGATTCGATGACACCCTGGCACCCGGCGAAGGAGCGCTGAAAAATGCGCTGGCTCGTGATCTTGCAGAGATCCGCAGCGCCTATAGTTTCTGTGTGGTTGGCCAGCCGCGACTCGACACCCTCGCGAACTACATCAAGGCCAAAACCCGGACCCAGGCCTTTTTGGGGACGCAGATCGTTGACAGGATGTTCAGTCGATTCCACGCAGCTGCCTGATCCCCGTGACCGTAGTGGTAACTCCGAATTGTGAGCAGCAATTTGGATTCTTATGCTTTTGGGTTGTCATCGAATAAATAACTGGGGCGGAACCATGCGACGAACAGGCGTGCATAATTCAGGGACATTTATTGGTGTTCACCACACGATCGGGATACTGCTGGTTGGTATCTCCCTGGCGTTATCGGCCGCCCACACCCCGCCGCCATCGAGCGTCACAGTCGCCGGCAGCCTGCAGGAAGAACTCGGCTGCGCGGGTGACTGGCAACCGGATTGTGCCGCAACCCATCTGGGCTTCGATAGCAGTGACAACGTCTGGCAGGGAGCCTTCAACGTCCCGGCGGGCAGCTGGGAGTACAAGGCGCCGCTGAATGACTCGTGGGACGAGAACTACGGTCAGAACGCACAGGCGAATGGGGCGAATATCCCGCTGAGTCTGGGTGCGGCAACGGACGTCAGGTTCTACTACTCGCATGAGACCCACTGGATCACCGACAACGTCAATTCCGTCATCGCGACCGCACCGGGCAATTTCCAAAGTGAACTGGGCTGCCCCGGCGACTGGCAGCCGGACTGCCTGCGCTCCTGGTTGCAGGACCCTGACGCCGACGAGATCTTCACGTTCACCGCTTTCCTGCCCGGTGGCGACTACGAAGGCAAAGTGGCCATCGACGAGAGCTGGGACGTGAACTACGGCGCGGGTGGCGTGCAGAACGGTCCCAACATTCCGTTCAACGTACCCGGCGCGTTCGCGGCGATGGAATTTTCCTTCGATAACACGACGAAAATCCTGACGGTCGGGGTCGCGCCCCCGCCGCCACAGCCCGCGAGTGTCACCATCGCCGGCAGTCTGCAGGAGGAACTCGGCTGCCCGGGCGACTGGCAACCCGATTGTGCCGCAACGCACCTGAGCTTCGACGCCGAAGACACGGTCTGGCAGGGGACATTCAACGTCCCGGCCGGCAACTGGGAGTACAAAGCGCCACTCAACGACTCGTGGGACGAGAACTATGGGCAGAACGCGCAGCGGGACGGGCCGAATATCCCCTTGAATCTCGCCGCCCCCACCGATGTGAAGTTCTATTATGACCACGGCACGCACTGGGTCACGGACAACGTCAATTCCGTCATCGCGACAGTACCGGGCAGTTTCCAGGACGAACTCGGCTGTTCCGGCGACTGGCAGCCCTGGTGCCTGCGCTCCTGGCTGCAGGATCCCGACGGCGACGGAATCTATGCTTTCTCCGCCCACCTGCCGGCGGGCGACTATGAAGCGAAGGTGGCGCACAACGAGGCCTGGGATGAGAACTACGGCGACGGCGGCGTCCAAAATGGTGCCAACATTCCTTTCAGCGTTTCGGCGCCCGTCGAGGAGGTGTTCTTCGCTTACGATCCGGTGAGCCACATTCTTACGATTGGCACCGGACCGGGCGGACCGGTGGGCAATCTCGATGAGGCCACCGCACACTGGGTGAGCGAGGACATCGTTGCATGGAACAGAGGTTCCATGGGCGATACCTACCAACTGCATTTCGCGGCCAATGGTGGGCTGAACCTGGATGAAACCGGCGTCGTAAACAGCGACGCCACGCTGCTGCTGACGTACGACCCCGCAGGACTTCCTGCGGAGGTGACGGACAAGTTCCCGCACCTGGCAGGTTACGCGGCGCTGAAACTCGACGCCGCAGACCTGGATATGGTGCCTGATATCCTGAAGGGACAGGTTGCGACATCGGTCGCCGATCCGGACGGCAACCCGGTGGACGCCACCGGAATGCAGATCCCGGGTGCTCTGGACGACCTCTACAGCTACGATGGCGCATTGGGGCCGATCTTCAACGGCGACAATCCGAGCCTGAACCTCTGGGCACCGACGGCGAAGAACGTGGCCTTGCACGTGTTCGACGACGCCGATCCCGCGACGGGTTCCACGACCTTCCCGATGAGCCTGGATCCCCTGACGGGCGTATGGAGCATCACCGGTACCAGCGACTGGAATCGTAAGTACTACGTCTTTGATGTGGAGATCTACGTACCCTCGACGGACCAGGTCGAGCACAATCTTGTAACCGATCCTTACTCGTTGAGCCTGTCGATGAACAGTCAGCGCAGTCACCTCGTGAACCTCGACGATGCTTACCTCAAACCGGCCGGTTGGGACGGCCTGGCGAAGCCGCCGCTTGCGGCACCCGAGGACATCGTCATCTACGAGCTGCACGTCCGGGATTTCTCGGTTTTCGATGAGTCAGTGCCCGAGGCATACCGCGGCACGTTCAAAGCCTTTGCAACAGAGGGTGCGAACGGCACGAATCACCTGGCGACGCTGGCTGACGCTGGTCTGACCCATGTGCACCTGCTGCCGGTGTTCGATATTGCGTCGATCAACGAAGACAAGACGACATGGCTGCAACCGGACCCGGACAACCTGGCGATGTACCCGCCCGACTCCGAGCAGCAGCAGGCCGCCATCAGCGCAACGGCGAACCTCGATGGGTTCAACTGGGGCTACGACCCGTGGCATTACACGACCCCTGAGGGCAGCTACTCCACCGACCCTGACGGCGCGACGCGCATCGTCGAGTTCCGCGAGATGGTGCAGGCACTCAACCAGGACGGTTTGCGGGTGGTAATGGACGTCGTCTACAACCACACCAATGCGTCGGGCCAGAATGCGAAGTCCGTACTCGACCGTATCGTTCCCGGGTACTACCATCGCCTGAGCGCCACCGGTGCGATCGAGCGGAGCACCTGCTGCGAGAATACGGCGAGCGAACACGCCATGATGGAAAAACTCATGGTCGACTCGCTCGTGACCTGGGCGCGCGGTTACAAGGTCGACGGCTTCCGCTTCGATCTCATGGGCCACCATTCGAAGGCGAACATGCTCAAGGTCCGGTCTGCGCTCGATGCCCTCACGCTGCAGGACGATGGCGTCGACGGCTCATCGATCTACCTGTACGGCGAAGGCTGGAACTTCGGCGAGGTGGCGAATAACGCCCGCTTCGAACAGGCGACTCAGCGCAACATGGCCGGAACCGGCATCGGTTCGTTCAGCGACCGGTTGCGTGACGGCGTACGCGGCGGTAACCCGTTCAGCGACGTCCGCGAGCAGGGCTTCATCAATGGTCTTGGCTACGACCAGAGCGCCTGGGAGAATGCCCAAGGTGACCAGACCGGCGAGTTGCGGCACATATCGGACTGGATCCGTGTTGGTCTGGCAGGCGGTCTCTCGGATTATCAATTCGTAGACGCCAACGGCAACCTGGTGCGCGCAGACCAGGTGGACTACTTTGGCCAGCAGGCCGGCTACACCATGGACCCGCAGGAGCACATCACTTACGCCGCGGCGCACGACAACGAGACGCTGTTCGATGCGACGCAGCTCAAAGCGCCGCAGGCCACGACAATGGCGGACCGGCTACGCATCCAGAACCTCGGTAACAGCATCGTGATGCTGGGCCACGGGATTCCGTTCTTCCACGCCGGCCAGGACATCCTGCGGTCGAAATCGATGGACCGTGACAGCTTCAACTCCGGCGACTGGTTCAACGCTATCGACTGGAGCTTTGCGAGCACCAACTGGGGCAATGGCTTGCCGGTAGCCGACAAGAACCAGGACAACTGGCCGATCATGCAGCCGTTGCTGGCGGATCCGGCGCTCACACCGGCTGCGTCCGACGTGGCTCATTCGGCAGACCTGTTTGCTGAGCTGTTGCGTATTCGCAATAGTTCGAAGCTGTTCCGGCTCGAGTACGCGGATCAGGTCATGAGCCGGGTGGCGTTTCACAACACCGGGCCGATGCAGATCCCGGGACTCATCGTCATGAGTACCTCGGATGCCAACGGCGACATCGATCTCACGAACGAATTGATCGTGGTGCTGTTCAATGCCGGCGACGACTCTGTGAGCTTCGACTTCCCGGCGAACGGGCGGGAATTCCTGTTGCATCCGGTGCTGGCGGAGTCAGTCGATTCAGTCGTGCAAACCGCGAGCTATGATGTCGGCGCCGGGGCCTTCGACGTTCCGGCGCGCACGACCGCAGTCTTTGTCGTCCACCGTGCAATTAGTGAGCAACTCGATGTGTTGATCGGCGAAGTTGATCGACTGTTGGCCGAGGGTGTACTCAACGGTGGTCGGGCCAATTCGCTGAAGGCCAAGCTCCGAGCCGCGCAGAACAGTGCGGCCAACGGACGCTCCACGCCCGCGGCTAATCAGATCAATGCCTTCATCAACGAGGTGGAGGCTATGATGGCGTCCGGTGTGCTGACGCCCGCGGAAGGTGCGTTGCTTGTCTCGATTGCCGAGGAGATTGTGCGATCGATAGGATAAGGGTTCCGGAATTCGGAACAAATGGGGAATCAACATGAGCCAGGTCACCTTGAATATAAACGGACAGTCCCACACGGTCGATGTGCCGTCCGATATGCCACTTCTGTGGGCCCTGAGAGACCTGTTGAATATGACGGGCACGAAATACAGCTGCGGCATCGGGACCTGCGGCACGTGCACAGTATTGATCGATGGCACTCCCATGCCGTCCTGCGTCATGCCCGCGATCAGCATGGCCGGTGTTGAGATCACCACGATTGAGGGCCTCGACCCGCACGGCAATCATCCGGTTCAAAAAGCCTGGAATGACGAGGACGTTCCGCAATGCGGCTACTGCCAGGGAGGACAGATTCTCACCGCCAGTGCCCTGCTCGAGCGAAACCCGAATCCTGGCGATCAGGACATCGACGCCGCCATGTCCGGTGTCCTTTGTCGTTGCGGAACCTATTCCCGAATCCGAAAAGCCATCAAGCGCGCCGCGAAAACTACGGCTGAGCAAGGAGGCGCGGCATGAAAACAATCGAAGGACAGATGCGCATGGATCGACGGGCTTTTCTGAAAGTCTCGATTCTGGCTTCCGGCGCACTGGTGATTGGCGTCGGATGCAGAGGCTCGATGCAGGCCAGCAGCGTGGAGAACGGCGTCTGGAAACCCAATCTGTACGTTCGCATCGAAACCGATGGGATGATCACCATCGTGAGCAAGAATCCGGAAGCCGGGCAAGGCGTGAAGACGGCTTTCCCGATGGTGGTAGCAGAGTGCCTCGGTGTCGATTGGAAAAATGTGACCGTCGAGCAGGCCGCCCTCGACGATCGTTATGGGCGGCAAGCTGTGGGCGGCAGTCGCGGCACGCCCGATGGCTGGGATGACCTGCGCATAGCTGGAACGGGCGCCCGCTACCTGTTGACGGCTGCGGCCGCCAGCGAATGGGGCGTGCCTGTTGCGGAATGCACGGCCGGGAAAGGTTCGGTCATTCACAAAGCATCCGGCAAGACCAGACGTTATGAGAGCCTGCTGGAAATCGCCGCCACTTTGCCGGTTCCGGATGTTTCGGAACTCAAGCTCAAAAGCCGCCCCTCAGAATTCGAACTGCTGGGAACGTTCGTTCCGGGCGTCGACAACCCGAAAATCATTACGGGTCAGCCTTTGTTCGGCTGCGATACGCGCCTGGACGGCATGCTGTATGCGATTTACGAAAAGTGTCCGACCTTTGGCGGCAAGGTTCGCAAGGCGAACGTAGATCAAGTTGCCGAATTACCCGGCGTGACGCACGCGTTCGTGGTGGACGGTGGCGACAACCTGACAGGCCTGCTGCCCGGCGTAGCCGTCGTAGCGAAGACCTGGTGGGAGGCGCAGTCCGCTCGCAAGCAACTGCGGGTCGATTGGGATACCAGTCACTCCGATTCGACGGCCGACTATGATCGGCAGGCAGAAGCGCTGAGAAATGAAGCGGGAGAAACCTTGCGGACGGATGGCGACGTGGCACGCGCTCTCGATGCTGCCGCGACAGTGGTCCAGGCAAGCTACTATTATCCGTTCGTTTCGCACGCCAACATGGAGCCGCAAAACTGCACAGCCCTGTATCACGAGTCCGGGCGGCTCGAACTTTGGGCACCTTCGCAAAACCCGAAAGGCGGCAGGCAGTTGATAGCCGAGACCCTGGACATTGCCGAGGACAACATTCACGTGAATCTGACTCGCATCGGCGGGGGCTTCGGTCGCCGCTTGAGACACGATTCCATGGTCGAAGCCGCGTGGATCGCGCGCGAAACACGCCAGCCCGTGCAACTGCAATGGTCGCGCGAAGATGACATGCGGCACGACTTTTACCGTCCTGCGGCATGGCATCATTTCGCAGCGGGTGTCGACAAAGACGGCAAGATGACCGCCTTTGATCACCACTTCGTAACCTTTGCCAGAGATGGCGAGACGGTGTCCGGAGCCGGCCTGTCGCCCGACCACTACCCGGCGGGCCTGGTCCCCAACTTCCGCTTGCGGCAGTCGCTCATACCAACCAACGTCCCGACAGGGCCATGGCGCTCGCCGGGCCATTCGGCGTATTGCTGGGCTTACCAAAGCTTCTTCGACGAAGTCGCATTGGCTGCAGAAACCGACCCACTGGAGTTTCGCCTTGACCTGCTTTCAAAATCCTATGGCAAACCGCCTCTGGACTTGAAGCGAACCAGCGCTACGCTCGCGCTT
>Ga0224508_10003098_pt1 | contig 13858 bp, 13 predicted proteins | sample SF_Jan12_sed_USG_4_FD_170157 | JGI IMG/M metagenome (GOLD analysis project Ga0224508, IMG submission 170157) | Sediment microbial communities from San Francisco Bay, California, United States - SF_Jan12_sed_USGS_21 | ecosystem: Environmental > Aquatic > Marine > Sediment | place: USA...
TTTCAATGGGAAACCACCGGGGGCATCACCCTGCTGAAAGTCACCCGACCCTGGGCTGGAGCTCAAAGGTCATATACCTACGCCCTTATTCCCAAGGGCAAAACCTTGCCGGATAGCTTGAATATTGACCAGACGATTAGTATTCCCGTTACCAATCTGGTGGTTACCTCCACCAGTCATATACCGGCCCTGGATATGATGGGCGTTTCCCATTACCTCAGCGGATTTCCCCAAACCCAGTATATTACATCCTCAAAGATGAGGGAACAGATAGATCGAGGAACGATCGAAGAAGTAGGTGCCGCCAATGGATTAAATTATGAGGCACTGATCGAACTTAGTCCACAGTTGATCATGACCTATCAGTCAGGTCCTGACGACTCAGAGCTTGAAGCCTTGCAATTAACTGGTATCCCTACGGTAATAAATGCTGATTTCCTGGAAGAATCTCCCCTAGGCAGGGCCGAATGGATCAAGTTTACCGGGCTGCTTTTGGATAAATATGACCATGCCGATTCCATTTTTAAAATAATAGAAAACGCCTACCTCACTCTTGCCGATAGCGTGCGATCTTTGAAAAACAGGCCGCGGGTTTTTAGCGGATCCCTTTACGGCGACAGCTGGTTTGCGCCTGCCGGCAACAGCTTTTTTTCAAAATTCATCCAGGATGCTGGAGGGGAATATGTATGGCGAAGAAACCGGCAAACGGGAAGCCTGGAACTGAGTTTCGAAGCGGTAATTGAAGAAAACAGCAATACCGACTTCTGGTTGGGAGTTGGCGGTTTCACCTCCCTTGGTGAACTTGAAGCCGCAGATCCCCGTTACGCCAATTTTCAAGCGTTTCAGGAAAGCCGAGTGTACAATTATCATGGCCGCAGGGGTGCTAGCGGAGGTTTCGAATACCTTGAGCTTGGTGGAGCACGTCCTGACATTGTGCTTCAAGACTTCATTAAAATCTTGCATCCACAGCTGTTACCAGATTACCACTTGTATTTCTTTCAAAGGCTTGATCCATGAAAAATTCGAAGATCTTGTGGATGGCCCTGATACCCTTATTGACTTTATTAATGCTGGTCAATGTGGGGCTGGGCAGCGTAGTTATTCCCTGGACAGAGGTGATCGATATTATTTTGGGAAATTCCTCCAGCAATCCCGGTTGGAATACCATCATACGGGAGTTCAGATTGCCCAAGACCTTAACTGCAGTACTGGCGGGCTCTGGCCTGGCCATTAGTGGTTTGCTCATGCAAACCCTGTTTCGGAATCCCTTAGCGGGCCCCTTCGTTTTAGGGATCAGTTCGGGGGCAAGTTTGGGAGTAGCCTTGCTGATTATGGCTACTCAGATCCTGGGTGTTACCTGGATGGCCCATGCCTGGGGTTCGGGTGCCACAGTGTTGGCAGCAGTGGCCGGCTCCGGTTTCATTTTGCTGGTCATCCTCACGGCCTCATTTTACATTGGCGATAGTATGACCCTCTTGATCATTGGCCTGATGCTGGGCAGCCTTTCCGGAGCCTTGGTAAGTGTCCTGCAATATTTTAGTCAAGCGGAACAAATTCAATCTTATCTTATTTGGACCTTCGGGAGTCTGGGAGGTGTTCACGGGGCGGAACTTTGGTGGCTGGCAGCTATTGTGGTTCTGGGCAGCTTTTTAAGTTGGTTGATGGTAAAGCCATTAAACAGTTTGCTGCTGGGAGAAACCTACGCCCGGAGCATGGGGGTCTCGTTGCGCACCACCCGTTTGCTGATCATTATAAGCACAGCGCTGCTGGCAGGTGGTATCACTGCTTTCTGCGGCCCCCTGGCCTTTATTGGTATCGCCATACCTCATTTGGCCCGTATCTTGTTTAAGACATCGGATCATAGGAAGTTGGTGCCCGCTTCTTTGTTACTGGGTGCTATTATAATGGTACTATGTGACACCATTGCCCAGGTACCTGGAACCCCCCAGACTCTGCCCATAAATGCTATCACTTCATTGGTTGGGGCTCCAGCGGTAATCGCGATCTTGATTAGAAACAGGCAACTTGGAAAATCGTTTGCCAAATGACTGCAGCCAAACTCATAACGGATAACCTCACCATTGGCTATGACCATGCGCTGCTCAGTGGGCTAGGACTTACAGCCAACAGTGGTGAGTTTGTTTGTCTGATGGGCCCTAACGGATCGGGCAAGTCCACCTTACTGCGTACTTTGGCTACTTTGCTTCCCCCACTGCAGGGATCAATATTAGTAGATTCCCAGTCTTTATTCCAACTAAGTGCCAGGGAAAAGGCTCAATTGATCAGTTTGGTATTGACCGAACACCTGGACCTGGGCTATCTAAGGGTTAATGAACTAGTGGCTATGGGACGGTATCCTCACACTGGATGGAGGGGCCAGTTGCAAAATGCCGATAGGGAAGCTGTAGAGCAAGCCTTAAATGCCACCGGACTACAGGATCTTGCCATGAGGCCGGTACAGGAATTGAGCGATGGTCAAAGACAAAAAGCGCTGATTGCCAGGGCCTTGGCACAAGATGGAAGTGTGATGCTATTGGATGAGCCGCTTATTCATTTGGATGTTGGGAACAAGTGGGAGGTCATGAATCTGTTGCGTATCACTACCCGTAACTTCAATAAAGTCCTGCTGATGGCCACTCATGAAATAGACCTCTGTCTGCAATTCGCAGACAAGCTGTGGCTGATCACCCGTGATGGGAGCGTGGCCGTAGGATGTCCGGAAGACTTGGTGCTTACCGGGCAAATTAATGACACTTTTGATCAAGGGGATTACAAGTTCCATCATCACCAGGAGAGTCAAGAAAATGGCAGTGGACCCCAGATCCAGATTTCAGGCAGCGGAAGAGCATTGGAATGGACCCGTCGCGGTCTGATTCGGGCCGGTTATCAACCTGTACAAAAACCTGGATTGGCAAAAGTGATGGTGACAGAGGAGCAGCATATTATCCACTGGACATTAGAACTTGGTGAGAATTCATTAGCTTGTAGTTCCGTTGAGAAAGTAATAGTAGCATTGGGCCGATACATCGACAAATAGCATATGCCAGAGCTTCCAGAAGTAGAAATATTTAGAAGATACTTTGATGAGACGGCACTGAACCAAAAGATCAGCAAAGTGCATGTTCTTCACCCAAAAGTCGTGGAAACCCCTTCTATTGTTGAGGAGATTGAAGGTCATTCCTTTGAGTCTACTCAAAGGTGGGGTAAAAATTTATTTGTGCACACCTCCGGCGGTAAAACCTTAAATATGCACTTTGGTATGACCGGGTACCTAGAGTACTATCATCACTCTCTGGAAATACCAAAATACGCACGGGTGGTGTTCGATTTTGAAAGTGATTACCATCTGGGGTATATAAGCAAGCGTATGTTCGGTAGAATAGGCCTGATAGAAAGTATCGAAACCTACACTAAGGACAAGGGCTTAGCTGGCGACGCCATGCAAATAGAACTGGCTTCCTTTAAAAACAATGTGCTAAAGCGTAAGAAAAACGTAAAAGCTGTGCTGCTCGATCAAGGTACTGCCGCCGGTGTGGGCAATTGGATCGCCGATGAGATCCTGTTCCAAAGCCGGATCCATCCTACCATACCCAGTCAGTCCCTGGCCGATGAGCAGATTGATACCATTTACAGCCACATGCAGGGCATTATACAAACGGCCATAGATACGCAATCGGTCCGGGAAGATCTTCCACCGCATTACATCACCAAGTACGGCCGTAAAACCACTATTACCTGTCCTAATTGCGGCAATAACATCGAGAAAACGGTAGTAGCTGGCCGAGGCACTTACGCCTGTGAAACCTGTCAGCATGCCTAACATCAGTATTAAATGTCTCCAAATTGACACTTGGCAGAGATTTATGTAACTAAAAGAAAAAAAATTTGGTTAAAGGATCGACTTATCGACATCACCTATGAGAAAAATAGCCATTATCGGCAACGGCATTTCCGGCATTTCCGCAGCCCGTCACCTGCGTAAACTGGGGAATGACGAAATCACTGTAATCAGCGGTGAAACTGACCATTTTTTTTCCAGGACTGCTCTGATGTATATCTATATGGGCCATATGGAATATCAACACACCAAACCCTATGAAGACTGGTTTTGGGAGCAGAACAACATAAAACTAGTACGCAATTGGGTAAAGGAAATACAAGTCAGTCAAAAGACCTTGCTTTTTCAGGATGGGCGGACCATGGCCTATGATATACTGGTGTTAGCCACCGGATCCCGGTCCAATAAATTTGGTTGGCCTGGTCAGGATCTGCCCGGCGTTCAGGGATTATACAGCTACCAGGATTTGGAACTGATGGAACAGAACACCAAAGACATAACCCAAGCGGTGATCATCGGCGGCGGTTTGATCGGGGTAGAAATGGCAGAAATGCTGCTCAGCAGGGATATCGGAGTTACATTTCTTATCCGTGAAAAGGAGTTCTGGGATATTGTACTTCCCCCGGAAGAGGCTTCACTGATTGGACGGCATATAGAAGAGCATCATATCGACCTCAGAAAGCAAACGGAACTTAAAGAGATATTGGCTGGAGAAGATGGAAGAGTGCGAGCGGTGGTTACCAACGAAAACCAAGAGATCCCTTGCCAGTTCGTAGGATTGACCGTTGGGGTTAGTCCCAATATCAATCTTGTCAAAGAGTCCTCTATTGAAACCAATCGAGGCATATTGGTTAACGAATATCTGGAAACGAATATTCCCGATATTTATGCAGTGGGAGACTGTGCGGAATTCAGGGTGCCGTTAGCCAATAGAAGGCCTATCGAACAAGTATGGTACACCGGGCGTATGCAGGGAGAAACCGTAGCCAGGACCATCAGCGCCCATAAAACCGCTTACGTACCGGGGATTTGGTTCAATTCTGCAAAGTTCTTCGACATCGAATACCAGACTTACGGTCATGTGTGGAATCAGTTACGGGATAATGAAAATCAATTTTATTGGGAACATTCCGACGGCAAAAAATGTATAAAGTTTGTGTTTGACGATCAAAGCAAGACGCTGTTGGGTGTGAATAGTTTTGGGATCCGGCTTCGGCATCAGATCCTCGACCAGTGGTTAAGGGAAAAAAGAGAATTACCTTATGTAATGAAGCATCTGGCCAAAGCCAATTTCGACCCGGAGTTATATTCCCGTTATGAGCACGAGATTGTGACCAGCTTTAACCATACTTTCCCGGATATGGCGGTCCCTATTAAGAAGAAAGGAATTCTGGCCTCACTATTCAGCTAAAGAACAATCCATGAAAATCATTCAATCAGTAGGACTAGTGATGTTTCTGGCGGGCTTTGCTATTTTCATCGGGTCATTCTTCACAGCCCACTACCGGATTACAGACGAGATCCTGGGCAATTCAACTACAGAGACAGAAAATGCCTTAATCCAGGAGTATGGTGAGGATATGCTGGATCATAACTTTGCTACCAGTTACACCCTGATCAGCCAACTTAGTGGCCTGTTTGAGCAAATTAACCAGGAGCTTCTGAATACCTATTCGTTTACCTCAGATGAGTTGCAAGCCTTGGCCAATAGGGCAATGGAGCAGGGAGGTATGTTCTCGTTGGCTAATGTAGAACAGGTGATTGGCGCTGATTCTGAGGCCGCAAGTTTTAAATTAAAAAGTTTCCAAGATTATGGCAGTTGGTTGGATCAACGACAATATGAGAATCAACAGGCGCTTTTTCAGGATTTGCAAAATGTGGCGGAAAACATCCGCCTTTACGGCATCATAAATCAGAAGGGATTTGATCGGTACCGTATTAAAGATTTAAAATTTCAGCTTGCCAAAGCGGCCGGCAACGGCCCGGTGAGCCGAAACCCCTGGCTTTTCTTAGGGCTGACCTACGGACTGTGTATCATCGGGGCTATGATGTACATCCTTCCTAAGAGGAAATTAGACGGTCCTCCCGGGATAAAAAACAATAACATTTTCTTTTCCGCCATGAAAAATAAGGGGTGGCTGGGTATTCTTACGGGGACTTTTCTGATAGTCTTTTACGTCTTACTCTATTACTTCCCGGAATATATGACCAATTGGATCATTATGGTGGATCCCATAAGCCAAATACTGAAAGGCAGTGACGCCGGGCGTTTTTTTCTTTATGGGTTTATTTACACCCTGTGCATATTGGTTATGGGGATTCGCATGATCATCAAATACCGCCATAGTAAATATCAGATGATCCGCACCGCTTCAGTGATGTTCTTCCAAACCGCATTTGCCTTTCTGATCCCTGAAATTTTACTGCGTTTAAACAAGCCTTATTTCGACTTTAAGAATATATGGCCTTTGGACTATGACTTTTTCTTCGATAATGAATTACAAACCTTAATTGACAGCGGATCGCTGGGTATCTTCATGTTGGTCTGGGGCATAGTGTTAATTCTGGTGGCAGTACCGGTATTGGTCTATTTCTTCGGCAAACGATGGTACTGCTCCTGGGTGTGTGGCTGCGGCGGGTTGGCCGAGACCCTGGGAGATCCTTATCGTCAATTATCTGATAAATCACTGAAAGCCTGGAAAATTGAAAGATGGATGATCCACGCAGTTTTGGTGTTTGCTGTTGTCATGACTGGCGGGGTGTTATACACCTATTTTACGGGTAGTGGGCAGGTGTTTGGTTTGAGTACTTATGCTGTACGAGAAACCTACGGGGCCTGGATAGGCGCTGGATTTGCGGGGGTTGTGGGCACCGGATTCTATCCGTTAATGGGAAATCGTGTATGGTGTCGTTTTGGGTGTCCCCTGGCTGCATATTTGGGTATGGTACAAAGATTCAAGTCCCGTTTTCGCATCACTACCAACGGCGGTCAATGTATTTCCTGTGGTAATTGTTCCACTTATTGTGAAATGGGCATTGATGTGAGGTGGTACGCCCAACGGGGACAGAACATTATACGCTCCTCATGTGTAGGTTGTGGGATTTGTTCAGCAGTTTGTCCTCGTGGTGTTTTAAATTTGGAAAATGCCCCTGAAAGTGGGCGATTGAATGAGCCTATACTTATTGGAAATGACAGTTTTAAAATTCAAGCTTAGATTACGTGGTCTAAATGGTCATGAGTGGGACATTTCAGCGGTGGGAGATATTAGTAGTTTGAACGGATTTAATTTTTGATTTGTGGGGAATGCCAAGGTTAAAGTGATCATTCCTGCCTTCAATGAAGAGAATGCGGTGGGAAACGTCATCAAGGAAATTCCCACAGATATTGTGAATGAGATCATCGTGGTAAATAATGCCTCTACCGACCGAACCGAAACAGAAGCACGCCGGCATGGGGCTACCGTCCTTAGTGAGCGTAATCAAGGATATGGATTCGCCTGTTTAAAAGGTATGGACTATGTGGCGGGTTTGCCGGAAAAGCCGGACATTGTGGTTTTTTTGGACGCCGATTATTCTGATTTCCCACAAGAGATCCCCCAGCTGATAGCTCCCATAGTAAATGATACAGTCGACATGGTAATTGGTAGCCGGGCATTAGGGAAAAGACAAAGGGGTTCTATGACACCTCAACAGTTATTTGGCAACTGGTTGGCAACGTCTTTGCTTAAGTTGTTTTACGGAGCTAATTTTACAGATTTGGGACCGTTTAGGGCCATAAGATACCGTAGCCTTCTGGATCTGCAAATGCGGGATACCACCTATGGATGGACTGTTGAAATGCAGCTAAAGGCGGTAAAGAAGAAAATAAGATATACGGAAGTTCCTGTTAACTACCGGGTAAGGGTGGGAAAGTCCAAAGTTTCCGGGACTGTGAAAGGGAGCATAATGGCCGGATATAAGATTCTCTGGACCATATTTAAGTATTTATGATGGAGTATATTGTGGTATTTTTGTACCTGGTGGCCTTGTTGTTTATCTTCATATTCAGCCTGGGTCAACTGCAGCTAACCTGGTACTATGGCAAGAAACAGCGCAGCAAGCGGCAAAGACCAACAGCAGCTCTCGATCAGAATCCGCCCAAGGTGACCGTACAGCTCCCAATTTACAATGAACTTTATGTAGTGGAGCGTTTGATCGACGCTATCGCAAATTTTGACTATCCTTCAGATCGCTTGGAGATACAGGTCCTGGACGACTCCACCGATCACACTCATGAGCTGATAGCAAACAAGGTTCAGCAATGGTTGGCGAAAGGTATAGACATTAAACACCTTACCCGGCAACAGCGCACAGGTTTTAAAGCCGGGGCCCTGCAATTCGGTCTAGAACAAGCCTGTGGAGAGTTTATAGTAGTTTTTGATGCAGATTTTCTGCCCCATCCCGATTTCCTAAAGAAGACCCTACCACATTTCCACAAACCCGAAATCGGCATGGTACAAACCCGCTGGGGGCATCTAAATAAAGACTATTCCATGCTTACCCGTCTGCAGGCATTTGGGTTGGATGCCCATTTTTCAGTGGAGCAGAGCGGCCGAAGTCAAGCAGGCAGCTTTATTAATTTCAACGGAACGGCAGGTGTCTGGCGCAAGTCCTGCGTAGTCGATGCAGGTGGATGGTCGGCCGATACGCTAACCGAAGACCTTGATCTGAGCTACCGGGCCCAGATGAAAGGCTGGGAATTTAGTTACCTGGAAGATGTAGTGGCTCCCGCGGAGCTGCCGGTACTTATGCCTGCAGTGAAATCCCAGCAGTTCAGGTGGAACAAAGGGGCTGCGGAAACCGCCAAAAAGAATTTCTGGAAAATACTTACTGCTGAATGGAGCATAACCCGTAAAACCCATGCCTTATTCCATTTATTAAACAGCAGTGTTTTTGTCTGCTTGCTGGTAGCAGGAGTGCTGAGCATTCCCATGCTTTTTATAAAGAATGCCCATCCGGAGTTTCAGCGAGTGTTTGATTTAGGTAGTGTTTTTCTCATTGGTTTCTTCTCCATTGCCTACTTTTATTGGGTGGCCAATAAACAAATGCACCCCCAAAGAGCTGCTCGCTACTTTTGGAAGATCTTTCCCTCATTCCTCACCGTATCCATGGGATTATCTTTACACAATGCCATTGCCGTATTAGAAGGATTTTTCGGCTTCAAGTCACCCTTTATACGTACACCCAAATTCAATATTCAGCATTCCCGGGACGAACTTCGCAAGAATATATATTTGGTGAAAAAAATCAGCCTAAGTACTATAATGGAGGGTCTGTTATGCCTTTATTTTGTCTTTGGCATCGCTGCCGGCATCTACTTATGGGACCTGGGATTGATCATCTTCCACATTATGCTGGCTCTGGGGTTTGCTTTGGTCTTCTACCAATCGGTAAAGTCCGTTTCCTATGCCTAAAAGTCTCCTGTCTAGAGACCGGAACCTTTGGCTAGCAGGGATCTTTACAGTATCTCTTATTGGTTATATCCTGCTACTATTTAATACCCCGCGTGAGGATTTTTACCACCTTTTTTTGCTTTTCACACTACTGGGGGTATGCTATATAGTTGTGCTGCGGTTCAGTAGTGAAAGCAATTATAAAAGACTGTTATGGGCAGCGGTAATCTTTCGAGTGGCCTTACTGGGGGCTGTGCCAGAGCTCAGTGATGACTTTTACCGGTTTATTTGGGACGGCCTGCTTTGGAACCAGGGCATCCCTCCATATGCATTCTTGCCCAATTCACTAATCGAACATCCAGAATTGTCCGGGCCCCTGTTTCCGGAATTGTATGATGGGCTTAACTCGCCGGATTATTTTACAATCTATCCAGCACTGAGCCAATTGGTGTTTGTTATCAGCACCATATTATTTCCGGAAAGCATCATGGGAAATATCATTACCATGCGATTGTTTCTGATAGCAGCGGAAATCGGCACTTTGTTATTATTGCCTAAGTTGCTGGAGTATTTCCAAATAAAGTCCAAAAATGCCCTTGTATACGCTTGGAATCCCTTGGTGATCATCGAACTTACCGGCAACCTTCATTTCGAGGCCTTGATGATCTTTTTTTTGGTATTAACCCTGTGGTTTTGGAAAAAAGGAACCTGGTGGTGGTCGGCGGTGTGCTTGGGGTTGGCAGTCAGCACCAAACTGATCCCTTTGATTTTTCTTCCACTTTTATGGGGTCGACTTCCCTTAAAAAGATTACTAGCCTATTATATATTGACCGGACTCACAATAGCCATATGTTTCATCCCATGGTTCGATCCAGATCTCATAATGGGCATGTCGTCCAGCTTATCGCTGTACTTTCAAAAGTTTGAATTTAACGCCTCTATATACTACCTGATCCGAGAGATCGGTTATGCGGTAAAAGGCTGGAATATCATTGAGACCGCTGGCAAATACCTGGCCTTGACTACATTCATAGCCATCATGCTATTGGCTTGGTGGTCTCGTAAGAAGATCACCTGGCCACAAGCTATGATGTGGGGGCTGCTCATCTATCTTTTGCTTACCACTACCGTCCATCCCTGGTACATTACTCCATTAGTATTCCTAAGCGTTTTTAGCGATTACCGTTTTGCTCTGGTTTGGTCTTTCGCCGTTATAGTGAGTTATGCAGGTTATTCCAGCCAGGGCTATCAGGAAAATTTGGTGCTGACATTTGCTGAATATGCTTTGGTCCTGGGCTATTTGGTATGGGAAACCCGCACCCTATTACTACCCAAGAACCTATTTCCTCATAAATCAGTTAATTAGTGGTATGAGACAACTCCATAGTTTTATATACTTCTTACTGCTGTTCAGTGCTCCGGCCTGCGCCCAGCAAACCCTGGAAGAGCGGTTAGAAAGTCTATATCACCACACGGTACCTTTAGTATACCCGGCGGAATTTTCTTCTTGGCAAAGCGGACAAAATAACCTGGTGGTGCTGGATATTAGAAGCGCAGAAGAATACCAGGTAAGTCACATACCGGGAGCCCAGCTAATAGATTATGAGGAATTCACCTCTCAGGACGTAACCCACCTGGCCCGGGAGGGGAAGGTAGTGGTGTATTGCAGTGTGGGCTACCGTAGCGAGCGCATTGGAGAAAAGATGCAGGAACTGGGATTTAAGGAAGTCTATAATCTGTATGGAGGTATTTTTGAATGGAAGAACCAGGGGCATCAAGTAATAGACCCACAAGGGCAACCTACCGATAGTGTTCATACCTACAACAAGAACTGGAGCCGGTGGTTGGAAAAGGGCATAAAGGTCTATGATTGATCAGCTTCTAATAATTTTTGCGAAGAATCCCAGGTTGGGAAATGTGAAGAGCCGACTGGCCGCTACTGTAGGACCTCAGGCAGCACTGTTGATCTACCAACAACTACTGGATCACACAAGGCAGATCACTAAAGACCTGCCGGTCGATAAAGCGCTTTTCTACAGTGAATCACCATGGCCCACGGAATTGTGGGGTGATCCCTACATACATAAAAAGCAATGCGGAGGTGATCTGGGGGATAAAATGCTGGAGGCCTTTCAGTGGGGGTTTGAACAGGGCTATGGTCGAGTTTGCATTGTAGGAAGTGATTGCTGGGAATTAACTGCCGAATTAGTGATGCGGGCATTTGACTCACTAAATGAACAACAAGTTGTATTGGGTCCTACTTACGACGGAGGCTACTATCTGCTGGGTATGAACGAGTTGCACCCTATTCTTTTTCAAAATAAAACGTGGAGTAGTTCCAAGGTACTGGAAGAGACCACCGAAGATCTGAAGCGGTATGGTCTATGTTACAAACAACTTGCGGTACTAAACGATGTCGACCGAGAACAAGATCTCCCTCAGGCCTTAAAGGCTCTGTTGTCTTAATAAAGTTTGTCCATGTCCCGGATCAAGATTTTACGTCGATCAAAGTTGATTAAATTCTGATCCCTAAGGTCATTTAATATGGTGGTCACCGTTTGCCTGGAGGTTCCTGTCAGGTTGGCGATATCCTGGTGAGTCAATTGATTTTTAACCATGGTTTCAAATCCCACCTTTTGTCCCCGCTCCACTGCCAATTCTCGGATAAAGTCAATCACCCGGGTTCGGGCATCCTTGAAAACCAACGACTCCAGCCTGCGCTCCAGTTTCTTAAAGCGGAATCCTATCAAACGGAATATCTTTAAGCTCAAGCTCTTGTTATTGAGCATCAACTGCTGCATCAAGTCTATATTCATGGGGCAAACCGTGGTATCCTCCGTCATTGCCTGGGCAAAGTCCTCCCGATATTCTTCTCCTGTCAAGGCCATCTCCCCAAAAACCTCACCCTTTGAAAGAATGGTCTTGGTAATTTCTTTTCCTTGTTGGGAGTAGCTGCCAATCTTTACCCGGCCCTTGGCGATCATGTAGATCTGATCGGCTGGTTCTTTTTCGAAATAAATAAACTGCCCTTTATTGTAATGATAATACTTATGATCGTCTTTGTGGTCTTCCAGTTTGTGGGGGCATAGCATCTCATAGAGATCCACATTTTCAAAGAACCAGAGTGAGTGAGTATCAGGTGTCATGGGTTTACAATTAAGAATATCAAAATTAATTGTTCCAACATGCTAACAAATTTGTGATGCAAATTTGTTCTCTTAAGCGGCTTTTTCCGCTAATATTCTGGTAATTGTAGCTTACTTAGGCCTCAAATGGTATTTTTGAGGCAATTTAATTTAGTCCCAATTTCCATAAGATGCCATTTTTATACCTAAAAGCACTGCATATAATATTTGTAGTCACCTGGTTTGCGGGACTATTCTACACCGTCAGGCTCTTTATATATCAAACCGAAAGTCGATCCAAAGGGGAACCTGAAGCCACTATACTGACCCGTGAATACCAGAGGATTACCAAGTTGCTTTGGTATGCCATAACCTGGCCCTCTGCAGTGCTTACTTTGATCTTGGGGTTAAGCATGTTACATCAATATCCTGGCTGGCCCCGCTGGCTATGGATCAAGCTGGCACTGGTTTCAATACTATACCTGTATCACCTTTATTGTCATCACCTGTTTAGAAAACTTCAAAATGTTCAATATCCCATGACTTCCATTCAGCTGCGTTTATGGAATGAGGTACCTACAGTACTCTTAGTAAGTATCGTGTTTCTGGTGGTATTAAAAAGCGCTTTGGACATGACCTATGGCTTATTGGGATTGGTTATATTTGCAGTGCTTTTAATGTGGACAGTAAGATTGGTAAAAAAAATCCGAGGTTAAATGATCAGAAATTTTCTCTTCGCAATTGTAGGTACTATGGTGTTGATCACCGCTTGTAGAACAGAGTCAAATGAAACATTACCAATTCTGGGTCGACGGACGGTCAGTCTTGAAGGAGATACGCTCTACCATACTATAGGAAGTTACGCCTTTGTTAACCAGGACAGTCTGGAGGTAACTCCGGAAACCTTTGATGACAAAATATATGTGGCGGACTTCTTTTTTACCTCATGTCCCACCATTTGCCCTACTATGAAAACACAAATGCTGCGTGTGTACAAAAAGTTTCAGGACAATCCTCAAGTGGCCATATTGTCTCATTCCATTGATCCCACCCACGACACGGTAGCAGTTCTGAAAGATTATTCTCAACGATTGGGTATTGATAATAGTGCCATGTGGCATTTTGTCACCGGTAGCAAAGAAGAGATCTTTCGCGTCGGGCAATCGGATTACATGGTTACTGCTGGAGAAGATGAAGCCGCTCCCGGTGGCTTTATTCACAGCGGTGCTTTTCTATTGGTCGATGGAGAACGTCATATTCGGGGAATATATGACGGCACCAAACCGGAAGAAGTCGATAAATTAATGGTAGATATGGCCACCCTGCTCCATGAGTCAAAAACTGATTAGAAACGGCATGGCCCTAGCAGGTTTGGTGTTAATGACAGTTGTGGGTTGTCAGGACAGCCAAGCTATAAAACTTAAACAGTATCAGGCACAGGGCAGGGCACTGTACTTGCAGCA
>Ga0224508_10003099_pt1 | contig 13835 bp, 15 predicted proteins | sample SF_Jan12_sed_USG_4_FD_170157 | JGI IMG/M metagenome (GOLD analysis project Ga0224508, IMG submission 170157) | Sediment microbial communities from San Francisco Bay, California, United States - SF_Jan12_sed_USGS_21 | ecosystem: Environmental > Aquatic > Marine > Sediment | place: USA...
AATTGGGGCGGTCAGGCGCTGATGGCTGTGGCGGGCCGCCGGGTCACCACCGCCGAGATCGCCGGCGCGGCGGCGTTGATGTGGGGAACGCGAAATATCTCAGTCTATCTGGCCGCGCTGCCGCCGGATCCGCTTTTCGGTCTCTATGTAGCATTTTACCAAATTCCGATGCTGTTCACGCCTCTGGTTCTGGGGCGGGTGCTGCGCGGTCGCCCCTAGCGGCCTGCGACCGCGACAAGCTGCTGGTGCAAGGCCGAGGTGAGGCGGGCCTTCGGGTTGCCGTCGCGCTCGACTAGCGAGAGCCCGCGCCGCGCTTGGGGGACGCCGAAGGGCAATTGCACCAGATCGGCCGGCAGCGCCGCGCCGGGCCGCAGCGGCACGACCGAGACGCCCAGGCCGTGGGCAACCATGGCCTCGATTGCTTCGAGGCTATCCACCTCCATTGCTTTTCCGGGCCTAAGGCCGCGCGCCGCCAGCAGGCGTTCGATATGTTGGCCCGCCCAGGTCTTGCGGTTGAACCAGATGAAAGGATGGGCGGCGATCAGCGCCGTGTCGTCCGTTCCCTGCGTTCCGGGCGGTGCGATCACCACCAGCGGCTCGTCGGCGATGTGATGCAGCGCCAGGCCCTCGGGCGGCATTTCCGGTTGGGTGACGACCGCGGCGTCCAGCTCGCCTCCGCGCACCGCCTGGGCGAGTTCCGAGGACAGGCCCGTGCGCACCTGGATCATCAACTTCGGATGGGCATCGCGCAGCCGAGCGAGCGCTGGGGGCAGCAGGTGGATCATCGCTGTCGGCACGACGCCCACGGCCAGTGCGCCAGCTAGCGCCGCGTCCGAGCCCAGGGCGTGGATCTCGTCCACCAGCGCCGCCATTCGACGCGCCTGCTCGACCAGCGCGGTGCCGGCCGCGGTCAGCCGTGGCGGTCGGTGGCTGCGGTCAGCCAAGCTCACGCCCAGTTCCTGCTCCAGCGCCTTGACGTGGAGGCTGACGGCGGAGTGGCTGAGCCCAATCGCCTGGCCGGCGGCGGTGAAGCTGCCATTCTCGCCGATCGCGACCAGGGTGCGCAGTTGGCGGAGGTTCATACTGTTAGTTTATTTAACATGTTGTGCCAGAATATCTCATTTCCGTTTCGATCTCCAACGGTGTAAAGTGATCACGGTTTCGTGAGGGGAAAGGGTCCGCCATGTTCCAGTTGAGCGCCGAACGCCAAGAGCTTCAGGCCCGGGTCCGGGCACTTGCGGAGGAACAATTCCGCCCACGCGCGGCCGAGATCGACCGGACCGAGACCTACCCGTGGGAGAACGTCGAGGCGTTGCGTGACGCGGGCCTGATGGGGATGACCATTCCGAAGGCGCTGGGTGGCCAGGGGCGCGATTACTTGGACGCGGTGATCGCGATCGAGGAAATCGCGAAGTGCTGCGCCGTCACCGCGCGGATCGCGGTCGAGGCGAATATGGGCGGCGTCGCGGCTGTGATGGCCTATGGCAGCGAGGTGCAGAAGCGGCTGGCGGCCGACCTGGTGCTGGCGGGCGACAAGCCGGCGATCTGCATCACCGAGCCGGGCGCGGGTTCGGCCGCGACCGAGATGACCAGCACCGCCCGGAGGGTCGAAGGCGGCTACGTGCTGAACGGCCAGAAGCACTGGATCACCGGGGGCGGGGTCTCGAAGCTGCACGTGATCTTTGCCCGGATCATCGACGACGGTACGGCGCGCGGCATCGGCGGCTTCCTGGCGGTACGGGGCGAGGTTGACGGTCTGACGGTCGGCGAACGCGAGCCCACCATGGGCTTGCGCGGTATCCCTGAGACCGAGATTCTGCTCGAGGACCTGTTCATCTCGGACGAAATGGCGCTGGTGCCGAACGGTGACCCGGCACGCGGCTTCGGCAAGCTGATGGAGGCCTACAATTCGCAGCGCTGCGGCGCGGCCGCGGTCGCGCTGGGCCTTGGCCAGGGCGCCTACGAGACCGCGCTCGGCTTCGTGCAGGAGCGCGAGCAGTTCGGCCGGCCGATCTCCGAATTTCAGGGTCTGCAATGGATGCTGGCGGATATGTCGATCGGCCTCGCCGCTGCACAGTCGTTGGTCTGGAAGGCTGCGGCGAGCGCGCCGGAGGGTGGTTTCCCCGACATGGCGATGGCGGCACAGGCGAAGGTCCTGGCGGCGGAAACCGCGGTCAAGGTCACCAACGACGCACTTCAGCTCCATGGCGCCGCCGGCTACTCGCGGAACAATCCTGTCGAGCGGATGGTGCGCGACGCGCGCATGTTCACCATCGGCGGCGGCACGGCACAGGTGCTTCGGAACCAGGTGGCCAGCGCCATCCTGGGCCGAAAACTGCCCCAGACCCGCGATGGCTATCTGGCCGAGCCTGCCGCGGGCAAGACACGCCTGCGCGCCGTCTGATCCGGCCCTGCGCGGCCCGGTCCGCCTAAGCCCCTGACCGGTGGCGGTTTCGGCTGTCACAAAACTCCCGCAAGACCATTGCGCATGCGCCATTGATCTGGCGTAATCGCTGCAATCGGACCCTCGGCAGAACCGAAGGGCCAACGAATATTTCAAGCAGGGAGGAAATCGATGAGACGCATCTCCGGCATGGCCGCCATCCTGGCCACCGCACTGACCGCAAATGCCGCCACCGCACAGACCGAGATCAACTGGTGGCACGCCATGGGCGGGCGCTTGGGCGAAATCGTCGACGAGTTCGCCGCCAAGTTCAACGCCGAGCAAGAGGCGAATGCGGGCACCTGCACGCTCACGGCCACCTACAAGGGCAACTATACCGAAACCATGACCGCGGCGATCGCCGCGTTCCGGGCCGGCGAGCAGCCCCACATCGTTCAGGTCTTCGAGGTCGGAACGGCCACAATGATAGCTGCCGAAGGCAAGGGCGCGGTCTATCCGGTCCATCAACTGATGGCGGATGCCCAGATCGACTTCGATCAGTCTTCCTATCTGCCCGCCGTGATCTCCTATTACACCACGACCGACGGCAAGCTGCTGTCGCTGCCTTTCAACTCGTCAACCCCGGTGCTTTGGTACAACAAAACCAAGCTGGACGAGCTTGGGATCGCGGTTCCGACCACCTGGGACGAGCTCAAGGTCGCCGCCGGGCAGGCCAAGGATGCGGGCATCGAGGCGCCGCTCAGCTTTGGCTGGCAGAGCTGGACGATGATCGAGAACTTCTCGGCCTGGCACAACTTGGCGACTGGCACCAAGGAGAACGGCTTTGCCGGCACCGACACCGAGCTGACCTTCAACAATGACGCGGTGGTCAACCACATCCAACGCATCGCCGAGATGGGTCGTGACGGGCTTTTCAAATATGGTGGGAGGCGCGGCGACAGCCGGGCGATGTTCGTGAACGGCGAGACCGTCTTCTGGATCAATTCGTCGGCCTATTACGGCGGCTTCGTCAAGGATATCACGGGCTTCGAGTTCGGCCAGGCGATGATGCCAATCGACACCAACGTCGCCAGCGCGCCGCAGAACTCGATCATCGGTGGCGCCACGCTTTGGGTTCTGAACGGCGGAGAATCCGCTGAGTACCGTTGCGTGGCCGAGTTCTTCAGCTTCCTCTCGGCCGCCGATCAGCAATCCTATTGGCACCAGGAGACCGGCTATGTGCCGATCACCACGGCGGCTTACGAGAAGTCGCAGGCCGATGGCTACTATAACAGCAATCCGGGCACCGATACGGCGATCAAGCAGCTGTCGCTGAACCAGCCGACGTCAAACTCGAAGGGCCTGCGCTACGGCAACTTCGTCCAGATCCGCGACATCATCAACGAGGAGCTGGAAGCGGTCTGGTCCGGCGAGAAGGAGGCGCGCGAGGCACTCGACACCGCAGTCGAGCGCGGCAACGCCCTGTTGCGCCGCTTCGAGGAAGCCAATCAGTAAAAGCTGACGCGCGATCCCCCATCCGGGGGATCGCGAACCCGCGCGACTCCGACTGGGGGGACCATGGCCGAGCGCCGCGTCGTCTTCGAGAACCGGCTGCTGCCTTATCTTCTGGTCGCGCCGCAGCTTGTGGTGACGGCGGTTTTCTTTCTCTGGCCGGCGATCCAAGCGTTGGAGCAGTCGTTCTATCTGGAGGACGCGTTCGGGTTCTCGCGGCAATTCGTGGAGTTTCGGAACTATGCCGAGCTCTTCGCCGATCCGCGCTATCTCAAGAGCTTCTGGACGACCCTGATCTTCGGCATCGCCGTGACGGTGCTGGCGATGGCGATCGCGCTGGTGCTGGCGCTGGCCGCCAACCGGGTGATCCACGGGGCGCTCGCCTATCGGGCGGCGCTGATCTGGCCTTATGCGGTGGCGCCGGCGCTGAGCGGCGTTATCTGGTATTTCCTGCTCAACCCCTCGGTCGGGATCTATGCCGCCTGGTTGGAATTGGCGGGGATCGAGTGGAACCACTACGTCAGTGGCGACCAGGCGCTGATGCTGGTGATCGCGGCCAGCGTTTGGAAACAGATCAGCTATAACTTTCTGTTCTTCCTGGCAGGATTGCAGTCAATTCCACGCTCGCTGATCGAGGCCGCCGCCATCGACAATGCGGGGCCGTTCCGGCGGTTTTGGACGGTGGTGCTGCCGCTTCTCTCGCCGGTCACGTTTTTCCTGCTGGTGGTGAACCTGGTCTACGCCTTTTTCGACACCTTCTCGACCATCCACGCGACCACCCAGGGCGGCCCGGCGGACGCAACTTCGATCCTAGTCTATAAGGTCTACAGTACCGGCTTCGTCGGGCAGGACTATGGGTCGTCGGCCGCGCAGTCGGTGGTGCTGATGGCCATCGTCATTGCCATGACCGCGATCCAATTCCGCTATGTGGAGAAGAAGGTGAGCTATTCGTGAAGGGGACAATGAAAGGCACCGGGAACCCGCCTTTGCGCCTCGCGGCCCTGTCGGACGAGCACGGGGTGGTGATCTGTGATCATGTCTTCCACGGGAAGCGGATGGTCGGCGACGTCTACTACTACATCGGTGGCGAGATCTCGATGAGCTGCGCCCAGGAAGACTGCGACAGCGAGAACCCGGCGGACTGGCACCGGGTTGCCATGTCAGCGATGCGGGAATTGGACGAGACCTTGTCCGGCTGTCCGGAAATCCCGCAGGGATACGGGTACAGCCGTGTCGCCGTGGGTCTGCCTTGGACGCTCTGCCCCTACGAAACCGATCCCTACGAAAATGGGGGGGTGGCCCATTGATCGAGAACCGGCCCCTGTTGACCGTTCTGACCCATGCGGTGCTGATCCTGGGCGTCGCCGCGGTCTGCTTTCCGGTCTGGATGGCGCTGGTGGGCTCGACCCATCCGGGCGAACGGCTGAGCCAGGATCCGCTGCCGCTATGGTTCGGGACGCGTGGCTACGAGACCTATTCCGAGCTGCTGGGTCAGGGGCTGTCGGATGCGGGCGGGGTTTCGGTTGGGCGGATGCTGATGAATTCGGCGATCATGGCGGTGGGGATCACCATAGGGAAGATCGCGGTCTCGTTGATCGCCGCCTATGCGATCGTCTTCTTCCGTTTTCCCGGGCGGATGGTCTGTTTCTGGCTGATCTTCATCACGCTCATGCTGCCCGTCGAGGTGCGGATTTTGCCGACCTTCGACGTGGCCGCGCGGCTTGACCTTCTGAACTCTTATCAAGGGCTGATCCTGCCCCTGATCGCGTCGGCGACCGCCACGTTCCTGTTCCGGCAGGTTTTCCTGACCATCCCGGACGAACTGGTCGAGGCCGCCAAGATCGACGGCGCCGGGCCGATGCGGTTTTTCTGGGATATCCTGCTGCCGGTCAGCCGCACCAATATCGCGGCGCTGACGATCATCCTGTTTATCTATGGTTGGAACCAGTATCTGTGGCCGCTGCTGATCACCACGGACGCGCAGTTCACAACCGTCGTGATGGGCATCCAGCGCATGGTCAATTCCGGCGAGGCGCTGCCGGTCTGGCACCAGATCATGGGTACCGCGGTTCTGGCGCTGCTGCCGCCGGTGCTGATCGTCCTGGCGATGCAGAAGCTATTCGTCAAGGGCCTGATCGAGCAGGAGAAATAGGTCTATGGCGACGGTCCATCTGAAAGGTCTGGGCAAAACCTATCCGGGCCCGAAATCTGGGGGCGTCGAGGCGGTCACCGGGATTGACCTGGACGTCGCGGACGGCGAGCTGATCGTCATCGTCGGCCCCTCCGGCTGCGGCAAGTCCACGCTTCTGCGTATGGTGGCTGGGCTCGAGACGATCACCGAGGGCACGCTTGACATCGATGGCAACGAGATGAACCGCGTCGAGCCCGCCCGGCGCGACATCGCGATGGTGTTCCAGAACTACGCGCTCTACCCGCATATGAGCGTCTACAAGAACATGGCCTATGGGCTTGTGAACCGGGGCGAGCCCAAGGCCGAGATCGACCGCAAGGTACGTGAGGCGGCAGCTACGCTGGAGTTGTCCGAACTGCTGGAGCGCAAACCGGCGCAGCTTTCAGGCGGACAGCGCCAGCGGGTCGCCATGGGCCGGGCCATCGTGCGCAGCCCGAAGGTGTTCCTGTTCGATGAGCCTCTGTCGAACCTGGATGCCAAGCTGCGGGTCCAGATGCGCATCGAGATCAAGCGCCTGCAGAAGCAACTCGGCGTGACCGCGCTCTACGTAACACATGATCAGGTCGAGGCGATGACGCTGGCCGATCGCCTGGTCGCGATGAACGGCGGCCGGGTCGAGCAGATCGGCACGCCGATGGAGCTCTACGAGCGTCCCGCGTCGCTCTTTGTCGCCGGCTTCATTGGCACGCCGCCGATGAACATCCTGCCGTGTGCGGTCGAGGAAGGGCAGGTGCACTTCGGCGATACAGCCCTCGTCGCGACGAGCCTGCCCGAGCACACACAGGTTTCGCTGGGCATCCGGCCTGAGCATGTGCTGCTCTGCGAGCCGGCGAAGACGCCGCTGAGGGGCGTGGTCGACCTGATCGAGCAGTTGGGCGCCGAGACGCTGGCCCATATCTCGATCGCGGGCGAGGATGGTATGCTCAACGTGATCGCCCGGATGCCGCCAGTGGCGCCTTGGAAGGAGGGCAACGCCGTGGCGCTGGACATGCGCGCCTCGCAGATTTCGCTCTTCGACACGGGTGGTCGGAGGATCGAAGCGCCATAGGGAGGAAAACATGCCGATCGAGCGATTGATCCTGCCGGGCGAGATGGCCCCGGTCAGCCATTACTGCCATGTAGTGCGCGCGGGCGACTGGATTTGGCTCTCCGGGATGGTTGGGATGACCGCCGAGGGTCAGATTCCCGAGGACACGGTCGATCAATTCGACATCGCACTTGGTACTATCGATCGCTGTCTCAGGGCCGCAGGCGGCCAGCCAAATCAGATCGTAAAGGTGCAGGTTTTCCTGACCGATATTTCCGAGCGCGCCCGGATCAACCCGGTGCGTCAGGCCTATTTCGGCGATCACCGCCCCGCCTCGACGCTGGTTGAGGTCTCGGCGCTGGTCGACCCGCGCATGAAGGTCGAGATCGAGGCAGTTGCTTATGTGGGGGCGTAAAGCCTTGCTCGCCGCAGGTATGATCCTTGCGTTGGCCGGACCCTTGAATGCACATGACCCGTTGGACGCGCGATTGGATATGCCTGCGCGTGTCTTCGATCCCGGTTTGCCTGGTGACGTGAGCCTCGGTGACTGGCTTGAGCGCACCCTCCCCGCCAGGGTTGCAGGGGATCGGCGCGTTTCGGGATGTGGCGCGGGCAATGCGAATTGCGTGCGCATATCGTTTCGTATTTTGAGCCGCGCACGATCCTTGACGCTCCGCTTTGACCGGAAAAATCCTCGGTTTCTCGGCGGATCGCTCGGCGGCGCTGAACTCGAAGCCGGACCTTCGATCACGTCCCTCGCCGATCTGCCAAAGCGCCTAAGCGCGCCGATGCGTCCACTGCCGCTGATCTGTCCGGAAAGGACAGAACCGCAGTTGGAAGAGGAATATGCCGGCCTGCGCGAATGGTGCGAGACCCCCGAGGGCGCCAAGCACGGCCCTGCGCGGGCTTGGTTCAGCACCGGCCTGTATCTCATGCACCGGGGCGCCTGGCGGAACGGCACGAAGATCGGCAATTGGCTGGAGTGCGACCGGTTCGAGCGTTGCCGGTGGGTGGCCTATGGCGGCTAGCCCAGCGTCACTGCATAGGCCAAATCATCCGTGAGAAACCACGACCGGCGCCATTCGACCGGATTGCCAGTCAGGTCCAGTGCCACGCGGTCAGCGCGCAGAAGCGGAGACCCCTCGGGTACACACAGGGCCTTCGAGGTTTTCGGTTTCGCCACCACCGCGCTCAATCGGTCTTCGGTCGAGACAACGCTAACGCCGTGATCCGCCTGGTAGTGGGGATAGAGCGCGTTTGGCAGCGGTGACTCGGTTTCGAGCCCAGGCATCAGGTCCGCGGGCACATCGATCACCTCCAGGATCGATGGACGCCCGCCGATCGCGCGCACACGCTCGATCCGCACCACCGGGACACCCGGCTCCAGTTTCAGGCGGCGCGCCGCCTGGTTTCCGGCCGGGCGCAGCGTGACGCCCTCGCGCAGCGTCTCGGGCAGCACCCGCGCGCCCTCGCTGTCGACCACGCGGAAGAAGTGGAAATTCGCCCTCTCCGGTGTTTGCTCGGTGACGAACGTCCCCTTGCCCTGGTGGCGCGTTAGCACTCCTTCGGCAACGAGGCTGTCCACCGCCTTGCGCACCGTGCCGACGCTGACCGACATCTCGCGTGCCAGCACATTCTCGGCCGGCAACGCCATTCCGGGCGTCAATTCACCAGAACTCAGGCCCCTGACCAGCTCGGCCCGGACCCTGGCATAGAGAGGTTCGGTGTGAGGTTCGGTGCGGATTTTGTTCACGACCGGCCCATTTTTCCGCAATTGGCTTGCGCCTCAGTGGGGGATTCATATAAATCATATAGCTCATCTATATGAATCGCAAGCGAGCGCCAAAGGAACCGCCCAATGAGCATCCCGCAACTTCTGGTCCACGACCTGCGCGACAATGTCGGTGTGGTCGTGGTCGAGGATTTGACCGCCGGCACCGACATGCTGTGCGTCGTCACCGAGGACAACTCGGACTTTCGTCTGACCGCCAAGGCGGACATCCCGATCGGCCACAAGGTTGCGCTGAAAGACCTCGCCGAGGGCGACACGATAATCAAATACGGGGTCGATATCGGCCGAATGGTGGGCCCCGCCGGGACCGGCGAGCATGTCCATACCCATAACCTAAAGACCAAGAGGTGGTGAGATGGCCTTCGACGCAACAAACGTAACCATCAATGCATGGCGCCGCGAGAACGGGCGCGTGGGCGTGCGCAACCACGTCATCATCCTGCCGGTCGACGATATCTCGAACGCCGCGTGTGAGGCGGTGGGCAACAACGTCAAGGGCACCTTGGCCCTGCCGCATTCCTATGGCCGGCTGCAATTCGGCGAGGATCTGGACCTGCATTTCCGCACCATGATCGGCACCGGAGCCAATCCCAACGTGGCGGCGGTGATCGTCATCGGGATCGAGCCGGAATGGACAAAAACCATCGTTGACGGGATCGCCGAGACCGGCAAACCGGTCACCGGCTTCTCGATCGAACAAAACGGCGACTTCGAAACCATCCGCAAGGCCAGCTGGAAGGCCAAGGAATACGTTCACTGGGCGACCGAGCTGCAAAAGGAGCCCTGCCCGCTGACCGATCTCTGGGTCTCGACCAAATGCGGCGAGTCGGACACCACGACGGGCCTGGGCTCGTGCCCCACAGTCGGCAACATGTATGACAAGCTGATCCCGCAGGGGCTCTATGGTTGCTTCGGCGAAACCTCCGAGATCACCGGGGCCGAGCATATCTGCGAGGCACGCGCCGCCAACCCGGAAGCCGCGGCCAAGTTCATGAAGATCTTCCAGGCCTATCAGGACGACGTGATCTTCGCGCATCAGACCGACGACCTCAGCGACAGCCAACCGACCAAGGGCAACATCCTCGGCGGCCTCTCGACCATCGAGGAAAAGGCGCTGGGTAATCTCGAGAAAATCGGCCGCACGAGCACCTATATCGACGCGATGGGTCCTGCCGAGGCGCCGGAGAAGGGTCCGGGGCTCTACTACATGGACACCTCCTCGGCGGCGGCGGAATGCGTGACGCTGATGGCGGCCGCGGGCTATGTGATCCACACATTCCCGACGGGTCAGGGCAACGTGGTCGGGAACCCGATCGTGCCGGTGATCAAGATCACCGCCAACCCGCGCACCGTGCGCACCATGAGCGAGCATGTGGACGTCGATGTCTCGGGCATCCTGCGCCGTGAGATGACCATCGATGAGGCGGGCGATTCCCTGATCGACATGATCACCCGCACCGCCAATGGCCGCGCGACAGCGGCCGAGGCGCTGGGACATCGGGAGTTTGTGATGACCAAGCTCTACCGCTCGGCGTAAGGGTCGGGCGGTGATGGATCAGGCGGTCAAATCCAGGTGACGGACGTCCTGATCACCGAATTTATGGACCGGGCCGCGATCGAGCGGCTCTCGGCCCGGTTCCGCATCCACTACGACCCCGACCTGCCGGACAAACCAGACGTGCTGGCCCAACTGGTGCCCGAGGCCCGGGCGCTGATCGTGCGCAACCGCACGCAGGTGCGCGGGAAGATCTTGAACCTTGCCGAAAATCTCTCCTGCATCGGGCGGCTGGGCGTCGGGCTCGACAATATCGATACCGCCGATTGCGAGGCGCGCGGCATCGCGGTTTATCCCGCGACGGGCGCCAACGACCAGGCAGTCGCGGAGTATGTGATCGCGGCCACGATGATCTTGATGCGCAGGGCCTACCACGCGCGCGGCTTGGTCGAGGACGGATCGTGGCCTCGCGAGACGCTGATCGGGGGAGAGGTCGCCGGCAAGACCTTGGGCCTTATCGGCTTTGGCGCCATCGCGCGCGAGGTCGCGCACCGCGCCGGTGCGTTGGGGATGGATGTCGTGGCGCATGATCCTTTCCTCGCTGGGGATGATCCGGCCTGGGAGCTGGCCAAGCCGGTGTCATTGAACGATCTCTTGCGTCAGTCAGATGCGGTCAGCCTGCATGTGCCGCTGATCGAGGCAACGCGGCACCTCATTGGGCCCGACCAGGTGTCGTTGATGCGCGAGGGCGCGATCCTGATCAACGCCGCCCGCGGCGGGGTGGTCGACGAGACTGCCCTGATCGTGGACCTCCGCGATGGCTCGCTCGGTGGTGCGGCGCTGGATGTCTTCGAGACCGAGCCATTGACCGCAACCGCGGGTGGTCGGTTCGCGGGCATCGACAACCTGATCCTGACCCCGCATATCGCCGGGCTGACGAGAGAATCGAACTCTCGGGTCAGCGCCCTGGTGGCCGGCCGGGTAACGGCTCATTTGGAGGAACTGGCATGAGCCATCTCGCGGTAGCGCAAGCCCACGACCTGGTGACCCGGACCATGATCCGCTGCAACTCGAGCGCGGAGAATGCCCGCCCGGTCGCCGATGCCCTAGTCGGGGCAGAGCTGGCGGGTCAGACGGGCCATGGTCTGCGCCGGGTTCTCTCCTACGGCGCGCAAGCAGCGTCGGGCAAGATCGACGGCCATGCAAAACCAAAAGCCGAGCGGACCAGGCCTGGCGCCATGGCGATCGATGCGGCGAATGGGTTCGCCTATCCTGCACTGGTGCTCGCAACCGAGGCACTGCCGGCTATGGCCCGCGAGATGGGGGTCGCGATGGCCGGTCTCCGGCGCTCGCACCATGCGGGCGCCACCGGGCTTTTCGTCGAGGAGCTCGCACGGCAGGGCCTGGTGGCGCTTATGCTGGTCAATACGCCCGGGGCGATTGCGCCTTGGGGTGGGAGCCGAGCGCTCTTCGGTACCAACCCGATTGCCTTCGCGGCGCCCGTGCCCGATGCCGAGCCGGTGGTGATCGACCTCTCGGTCAGCAAGGTCGCGCGCGGCAAGATCATGGCCGCGAGCCAAAGGGGAGAGGCGATCCCCGAAGGCTGGGCCTTCGACGCTGAGGGGAACCCGACGACTGATCCGGATGTGGCGCTGCAAGGCATGATGGCGCCGATGGCGGATGCGAAGGGTGCTGCCCTGGCGTTGATGGTCGAGCTGCTAGCCGCCGGCGTCACGGGCGCGCGGTTCGGTTATGAAGCCAGCTCCTTCTTCACCGCCGAAGGAGAGCCGCCGGGAACCGGACAGTTTCTGATGGCGCTCGATCCCCGCGCGTTGTCGCCGGAGGCGCCGGAACGCATTGGTGCCCTGGCCACGGCGATCGAGGTTCAGGACGGCGCGCGCCTGCCTGGGCGCCGCCGGCAGGCCCTGCGTGCGCGCCTCGAGGCTACAGGGATCCCACTCGATCCCGATCTGGCGGCACAAATCGACGCTCTAGGACGGTAAGCCTCGGTTAGTAAATCGTTAACCGAGCGACGGATTCCCGCAACCAAAACGTGAAACCTGGTGAGAACGGGCCCGAATTGGCCTGTCAGTCAGAGGAGCGTCCGATGTTCAGATCTGCGTGGAATCACATTATTTGCTTGCCCTTAGGGGCATTCTTGGCACTGGCGGCACCGATCGCGGCACCGGCCGCGAACGAGGAGGCGGGTGATCCGGCCGAGACACGCCAGTGGACGCATGACGAAGACCGCGACGGCTGGAATGGCGGGCGCGACGGGTCTTGGGCCGCTCGCTCTGGCCGCGTCGACCGGCGCTTGACGCGCAGCGGGCGCCGGGATGGCGAGCGTGACGGTCGGGCTCGCGACCGCAGCCGTGAGCGGAGCGACGAATGGCGCGAGCGGCGCCGCGACCGCCGCGAGGCCCGGCGTGATGGGCGCCGCGACCGGTACGAGGCATGGCGCGACCACCGGGGAGAGTGGCGCGACCGGCGCCGCGACCGGCGCGAGGCGTATCGCGACTGGCGCCGCGACCGACGGCACGATCACTGGGCCGACCGCGGCCGGCGGAGCGATAAGTTCCATAGCCATCGTCACCGTCATGGCGGCCGGGTCCACTCGCACGAGCATCGCCGGTATGGCCATCATCGGGGGCGTCACTATGCCCGTCACGGCGACAACGGACTGCATCTTGGCCGGCGGATCGGCCTCGGCCATATCTGGGATCGCTCGGACCGCTACAGGATCGACCGCGACTACGACCGCCGAGATCATCGCACCGACCGTCGCGACCGTAGGCGCGACCGGCAGCGCGGCAGTGATTATGCCTGGAGGCCCTATCGCCACAGCGACTGAGGCAGTCTCTTCCTCCGGCCGGACCCTCCCCCCTGAGCAAGGCCGGATGGCAGGTGAGGGAGCGGGCAGGGAGCCCGCTCCCGAGCCACTTAGAGCCACCGGTCCCGGTGGCTTTCTTTTTTACTTCAATCAGTTGTGAACTATGTGACCGCTGGAGTCCGGGCATGGCGCCGTTCCATCTTCGAATCCGTTATCGAGGAGGAGCGAGATGAAGACGACTACCGTCCATACCGAACGCACCGGGCTCTGGCGCCTGCGCAATCTGGGCCTGGGGCTCGCCGCCTTGGCCGCGGCCCTGGTGGTCTTGGCCGCCCCGGCCGAGGCCGCGCCACGCTCGCGTGAGGTTTCCGAGCGGATCGACCGGATCGCTTATCAGACCGACCAGATCCGCGATATCCGAAGCCTGCGCAAGCGCGACCGCCGGATCGACCAGCTTCAGTCGCGGCTTCACCGGCTCGAGCGGATCACGGATCGCCAGCGCGGTCGCCGCGCCCGGACCAACGGGCATCGGATCGACCGGCTGCAGCGCCGGCTCGACCGGATGGAACGGCGGATCGAAGCCCGCCTCGACCGCCGCGGTGACA
>Ga0224508_10003100_pt1 | contig 13832 bp, 8 predicted proteins | sample SF_Jan12_sed_USG_4_FD_170157 | JGI IMG/M metagenome (GOLD analysis project Ga0224508, IMG submission 170157) | Sediment microbial communities from San Francisco Bay, California, United States - SF_Jan12_sed_USGS_21 | ecosystem: Environmental > Aquatic > Marine > Sediment | place: USA: California...
AACCGCAACCGGGTCTGGCCGAGTCCTGGGATGTATCCACGGATGGTAAAACCATCACCTTTAAATTGCGCCAGGGCGTGACGTTTCACGATGGCAAACCGCTAACCTCCGCTGACGTGCAGTTTTCCATCATGGACGCGGCGAAAGTAACTCACCCACGCGGCCCGAACACATTTGCTGCGGTCACTTCAGTCGATACACCGGACGATAATACCGTGGTGCTCAATCTGTCGGAAGCTGCGCCTTATATGATGATGGCATTTTCGGGTTACGAAACGCCGATAATCCCGAAACATATTTTTGGTGAAGGTGATTTACGTTCTCATCCGAATGCGAATGAACCGATTGGTTCCGGCCCATTCAAATTTACCGAATGGAAAAAAGGCCAATACATACGTCTTGATCGAAACGAAAATTATTGGAAAGACGGTCAGCCTTATTTAGATCGTATCGTTGCCCGTATTATTCCCGATCCGTCGACGCGTACTGCGGCTTTGGAAAAAGGCGAAGCGCATTTTGCCGCGATGGGCGCGGTGCCGTTTAATGATGCAAAAAAGCTGGCGGAGAATCCGAACCTGATGGTAACCACCAAAGGTCATGAGATGATTTCACCGGTGTCGGAGTTGCTACTCAATACCGAACGTGAGCCGTTGAACAACAAAGCCGTGCGCCAGGCGATCGCTTATGCAATGGATCGGCAATTTATTATCGACAATATCTGGTTTGGCTATGGTAAACCGGCCACCGGCCCCATGAGTTCAAACTTCGCACCATCCGGATTGTATACTGATGATGTAACGACTTATCAGGTGTCGGACGGCGTCGAAAAAGCAAACGCTATTCTTGATGAGGCAGGTTTTGAAAAAGACGCAGACGGTGTGCGTTTTGAGTTAATGCACGATGCCTTGCCTTATGGGCTAGAGTGGACGCGCTTCGGTGAATACGTGCAACAGGCGCTGGGAAAAATTGGTATCAAAGTCACCATTCGCCAGGAAGATGTGGCACGCTGGTTGAAGCGTACTTACACTGACCACGATTTCGATACCACGGCCAATTACCTTTACAATTTATCTGATCCCGTTATTGGCGTACACCGCGCCGTTCATTCAAGCACTATCCGTCCCGGCACCGTGTTCACCAACGGGTCGTATTGGTCCGACCCCAAGACCGATGAGTTGTTGAGCCAGGCCAAAGTGGAACCGGATGCGGCAAAGCGTGGCGAATTGTATGCAGAAGCCTTGAAGTTCGTGGCCGATGAAATTCCAATCATCTGGATTCATGAAATGAACTTCCCAACCGTGGTAAACAATCAATTTGAAGATGTCATCGTTTCTGCCTTGGGTGTTTATTCCAATTTTGATCGTGCCCATATGAAATAATGCGAAACTCGCGCGGGTGCTTACCATTAAAGGTGAGCACCCGCGTTTTTTGTTGTGGTGGGTAAAGAGATAAAATGACCGGCGCGCGTCTACTTCGATACATCATCTGGCGGTTGTTACAGGCCGTGCCGGTGATTCTTGGCGTAACGATCTTATGTTTTTTGATGCTGCAACTTGCGCCAGGGGATTTAGCCGAAGTGTTAGCAGGCGAATCCGGTGGTGCGTCGCCGGGTTATATCGAAGAGCTACGTGCACGTTATGGCCTGGATAAACCAATCCTCATACAGCTGTTCGTTTATGTAAAAAACGTCTTCTATTTCGATCTCGGTTTTTCCTTCCGGCATAACACCGAGGTATCCAGTTTACTGCTGGAACGGCTGGTACCTACACTTTTGCTCATGGGTAGCACCTTGCTGTTATCTGTCGGATTGGGAACACTCGCGGGATTGTTCGCCGCGATCTGGGTGCGTACATTTCGCGATCATTTTATTTCACTGGCCGCTATCGTTGCCTATGCAACACCGTTGTTTTGGGTGGGCCTGATGTTAATTCTCGTATTTTCCATTTGGCTGGACTGGTTTCCCACTTCCGGCATGGAAAACGTGGTCATGTTCTATGAGGGGTGGGAGCGTGTGCTCGATATTGCCCATCACCTGGTATTGCCCGCAGTGACATTGTCATTATTTTATATGGCTCTATACGCACGCTTAATGCGCGCCACTATGCTAGAACAACGTGGACTGGATTATGTCACCACGGCGCGTGCCAAAGGACTAACCGAAAGGCAAATTACTTTTCGTCATGTATTTCGCAACGCACTTTTGCCCGTCGTGACCGTTGCCGGCGTGCAAGTAGGCGGATTACTCGGTGGTTCAGTTGTTGTTGAAAGCGTTTTCGCTTGGCCCGGACTTGGACAACTTGCATTCGAAGCGTTGTTCTCGCGGGATTTTAATTTGTTGCTCGGAATATTCTTTATGTCTGCCTGTTTGGTGGTCGTGGTCAACTTGTTAGTGGATATCATTTATGTGTTACTGGATCCACGTATCAAGGTGGGCCAATGAAGTTAGGTAAATAAAGACAGAAAAGTGAAAACATTCTGGCAACGCTTTTTTGGAAACCCCCGTGTCATTGTCGGACTAGCGTGGCTCGGTGTCGTGTTGGTCGTAGCTATTATTGCACCGGTTTTAGCGCCGACGGACCCATTTGATATTGTTGGTAAACCGTTTTTGAAACCACTGGACACTTATGTACTCGGTACTGATTCATTAGGACGTAGTATCTGGTCTGGTCTGGTACACGGCGCGCGTACGACGCTAATAATCGCAGTCGTAGCGACTTTGGCTTCAGTGATTTTTGGCACACTGGTGGGTGCAGTGGCCGGTTATTACGGTGGGTTGATTGACGATGCCTTAATGCGTTTAACGGAATTTTTTCAAACCATACCCTCGTTTATTTTTGCCATCGTCTTGGTCGCGATACTCGCGCCTTCGGCAACCAGTTTAGTCATCGCAATTGCGGTGGTGAGTTGGCCACCTATTGCTCGTGTGGTGCGTGGTGAAGTGTTGTCGGTCAAAGCACGGGAATTTGTCCAGGCTGCAGTAATTGCCGGACAAGCCGATCTCGCCATTTTATTTCGTCAGGTGTTACCCAACACAATGTCGCCGCTGATTGTTACCGGTTCGTTATTAGTTGCCACCGCCATACTTATTGAAAGTGCGTTGTCTTTTCTCGGGCTTGGTGCGCCAAATTTAATGAGTTGGGGCTTTATGGTCGGCGCTGGGCGCAGTTTTCTGCGTGATGCTTGGTGGTTGGTGACAATTCCCGGTATCGCGATTCTGCTCACTGTGTTATCCATCAATCTGGTTGGCGAAGGCTTGAACGATGCGCTTAATCCGAGGCTGGCTGATATATGAGTGATACTGTTTTAAGCATCGAGAATTTAACTGTCGCGTTGCCATCGTGGTCTGATCGACCGTTAGCGGTGAACGATGTTTCACTCAGTATCAACCGCAATGAAATCCTGTGCGTCGTGGGTGAGTCCGGTTCGGGTAAGTCAGTCATGGCTAAGGCGATTCTCGGTTTGCTGCCCGCGCCCCATGTGCGTGTGACAAATGGTCAGGTGCAATTTGATGGCCGCGATCTATTAAAGACCAGCGAGGATGACTTACGCGACGTACGCGGTAAGAACATTTCCATGATTTTTCAGGAACCCATGGTGGCTTTGAATCCGCTTATGCGTGTGGGGAAACAAATTAATGAAATTTTTCAGATCCATACAGATATGACCCCCGAGCAACGGCACCAGCGTGTGGTTGATATTTTCGCCGATGTTCACCTGCCGGAACCGGATCGCATTGTTTCGAGTTACCCCCACGAGCTATCCGGCGGTCAACGTCAACGGATCATGATAGCGATGGCGCTCGCGTTAGAGCCGTCTTTGATTATTGCCGATGAACCGACCACAGCGCTCGACGTCACCACCGAAGCGCAGATTTTAAGATTGTTGAAAGAGCTGCAAGAAAAACATGGTACGGCTGTGCTTTTTATTACCCACGATTTCGGCGTGGTGGCTGAAATCGCAGATCGTGTCGTAGTGATGCGCTACGGCCAGTTAATCGAATCAGGTAATACGGAAAATCTGTTGCGCGCACCGCAAGAGAATTACACCAAAGCGTTGGTTGCAGCTGTGCCTAGCTTAACGCCTCGTCACAGAGTTCCTGAAAGAACCCCTGCATCGGTACTTGAATTGCGCGCGTTACAAAAAACTTACGGTGGTCGCGCTGGAGTTTTTGGCGCAAAAGGTCGCGAAGTAAAAGCGGTACGTGAGGTCAGTCTTGATGTGCCCAAAGGGCGTTCCCTGGCGCTGGTCGGTGAGTCCGGTTCCGGTAAATCCACATTGGCGCGTTGCATAGTGGGTTTGGAGAAACCCGACGGTGGTGAAATTTTATTGGATGGTGAGAACATCGCCGGACTCTCGCGAAAACAAATGATGTCTTATCGTCATTTGGTGCAAATGGTGTTTCAAGACCCGTTTGCATCACTCAATCCGCGTCATCGTGTAGGCAACATCATCGCACTAGGACCAAAGTTGCGCGGGGTTCCTCACACGCAGGCAATTGATAAGGCACGTGAGTTACTGGGGCTTGTGGGGTTGCAAGAAGATGCAGTCGATCGTTACCCGCACGAGTTTTCCGGTGGACAACGACAACGCATTGGTATTGCCCGTGCTTTGGCAGTTGAACCCAAACTTATTTTGGCCGATGAGCCCGTGTCGGCGCTGGATGTGTCGGTGCAAAAACAGGTGTTGGAGTTACTCGATGAATTGCGTCAGTCGTTACGCTTGTCTATGTTGTTTATTACACATGACTTACGTGTTGCCGCGCATGTTTGCGATGATGTAGCCGTGATGCGTCAAGGCGAGATCGTTGAACGCGGATCGACGGCAGATATTTTTGCTAACCCTGTCCACGAATACACACAACAATTACTCGACAGTGTGCCAGGCAAACTATGGCAACATTGATTTTTAAATTAGCCTACTAAAACTGAAAAATGCCGATTAGTTCCGACGAATATAGTTCGTTTGATGCCATTGCCATGGCGGATTTAGTTCAACGTGGTGAGGTCACTGCACTAGAACTGGTAGAAGAAGCTATTGCCAGAATCGAAACCCATAACGGTACGTTAAATGCGGTGATTACACCGATGTATGATCATGCGCGCATGCAAGCTGGTAAAACTTTACCTGTGGGTCCCTTTAGCGGCGTCCCATTTTTGATGAAAGATTTTTGTGCAGAAGTAGCCGGTTTCCCGTTTACTGAATGCAGTTCTTTTTTGCGTGACTATGTGCCTGACGAAGATAGCGAACTGTATCGTCGAATTTGTAACGCAGGATTAGTGAGTATTGGCAAAACCAATTTGCCGGAGTTCGCTATCGGCGCCACCACTGAACCGCGTTTATTCGGCGCGACAAAAAATCCCTGGGACATCACACGTACAACCGGTGGTTCCAGTGGTGGCGCGGCGGCGGCGGTTGCAACCCGTATTGTGCCAATGGCCCACGGTAATGACATCGGTGGCTCTATTCGTATTCCGGCATCCTGTTGTGGTTTAGTCGGTTTAAAACCCAGTCGTGGTCGCAGTTCAACGGCGCCACACTATGGCGATATTGTGGCGGGATTTTTTTCCGAGCATGTGTTAACACGTAGCGTCCGTGATTCAGCAGCCATGCTTGATGCGATTCAAGGTCCTGCTGTGGGCGAGCCGTACTATGCGCCGTCACCACAACGCCCTTTTATCGAAGAGGTCAAGCATGATCCAGGTAAATTAAAGATTGGCTTTTCCACAAAAACACCGTTTGGAGACGACATTCATCCCGACTGTGTTAAAGCGGTACAAGACACAGCCCGAGTTTTGGAATCACTAGGGCATATTGTTGAAGAAGCAGTACCTTGTTATGCAGCCGAACGATTATGGCGTAATTTCACCAGTCTGTTAGCAAGTGGCGTCGCCTGGGCGATAGCGGATTGGGCCAGACGCATTAATAAGGAGCCAACAGCGGATGACTTTGAATCCTTTGTATGGGCCTTCGCGGAGCGTGGCCGATCTTTATCTTCGGCAGATTATTTACTCGCCATGCAAGACGTGCAGTTCGAAGTGCGCGCATTTTCGAAATTCTTTGAAGAATATGATTTATTCATGACACCGACGCTGGGAAAACCACCGGTTGAATTGGGTACGTTGGTTTTTCAAGGTGATCCGATTGAATTGCGTCGCAAGACATCAGAATTTTCGCCTTACACTTACGTTAGTAATGTCACCGGGCAACCAGCGATTTCATTGCCTCTACATTGGAACGATCAAGGATTGCCCGTTGGTGTGCACTTCGTTGCGCGTTATCCCGACGACGCGATACTGTTTCGACTCGCCGCGCAACTGGAGCAAGCGAAGCCCTGGGCAGATAGAATTCCGCCTATCTGTAATTCATAAAGTTCACTTTAGGGTTGGATAATCATGTGGCAACCCGATCCAAGAGCACTAGCCGGAACGACGTTTCACTTTGATGAAACTGCCGACTGCTTTCGAATAAACATTCCAGCGGATGCCAATATCGCTGCGGATACCGTCGGCAAACACGCGCACGGCGAGCGTGCGGACCATATCGCACTGGTTTTCGAACGATCAGACGGATCGCTGCAAACATTTAGCTATCGTGAACTGGACGACGCTGCTACCCGCTTTGCAATAGGTCTTAGAAACTTGGGTGTTGCACGTGGGTATCGGGTTGCCATTCACAGCGCACAACGACCTGAAACTATTATTGCGCATCTTGCGAGTTACAAACTTGGTGCGATAGCGACGACCATCTCACCGTTGTCGGGTCAAGACACCATCACATACATACTCAAGGATAGTGGCGCGAAGGTCGTTGTTACACACTCCGAGCGATGGGAGCCGTTTAGAGACTCGCGCGACGATTACCAGGCGTTAAACCACGTCATAACTTCCGGATCACCTGGACAGGGCGAAGTTGCGTTTTCCGATTGCCTCGATGTCACCATCGGTGCTTTTCAAGCGGAGGCAAGTGCAAGCGAAGATCCAGCACTATTGATCTATACCTCGGGATCAACGGGTCAGCCAAAGGGCATTCTGCATGCCCATCGATTTCTTCATGCACTTACTTCAAGTTTGGAGTTGTTTTATAACCTCGAACTACGCGAACCAAATCAGGTGTTCTGGACTGCCGCCGATTGGGCCTGGGTAGGTGGTTTAAACGATGTCGTATTTCCTGCACTAACTTTTGGCCACACCCTGATTTGTTCCGAACATCGTTTTGAACCTGAGTGGACATGTCAATTCATGGGTCGTCATAATGTAACCCACATTCTGCTGACACCAACCGCCTTAAAACGAATTGCCCGAATCGAAAATGCAAAATTCAGATTTGATTTAAATTTAAAAACAATTTTTACCGGTGGTGAATCCCTGCCCGCAGAAACCCACGAGTCGTTATCCGAGAATCTTGGCGTCGTGTGCAATGAAGGTTATGGATTAACGGAAGTAAACCAGATGATTGGTAATTGCCAAAGACTACGTCCTATACGCCCGGGCTCCATGGGTTGGCAGTTTCCAGCACGCAAAGTAAGACTTGTTGATGAGCTAGGTAATGATGTCACCGACGGCGAAGTCGGTGAGATTGTGGTCAGTGCAGACGATCCAACATTGTTTTTAGGTTATTGGAATCAACCCGAACTTACACAAGCTATGTGGTTGAATGAGGACTGGATTCGAACCCACGATTTAGCTAAATGCGATACCGATGGTTATTTCTGGTATCAAGGTCGTAATGACGATCTGATTAAAAGTGCGGGATTTCGCATCGGCCCGGCGGAAGTCGAAGCGGCTTTAATTGAACATCCTGCCGTGACCGACGCCGGAGTCATTGGTGTACCCGACGACGAAGGTGATCGCGGATACTTGGTTAAAGCATTCGTTTCGTTAGTTGAAAGTTATCATGGCAGCGATACGTTAACAGAGGAACTCCGGCTACATGTAAAACACCGTATCGGACCGCATAAACAACCGCGACTCATTGAATATATGGATCAACTACCCACCACCTCGAGCGGTAAAGTTTCGCGTGCCGAGTTACGACAAATGCACGGGGAAACAAAACAAGCATGATTTTGAATTCTTGCGCGTAACATTAACTATTACTCGTTAATCGCAGACTAGCTGCTTGTTAGTCTACATCCATAGTTTGTTGTTCGCCTACAGGTTCAACGCATTGCTCGCCCCGATGATCGGCGTTATTGACATATTGACTCACGGGTACGACTTCTAGTGAATCGCGAAGACGTGATTGGAAAATCAAATCGAGCCTCGATTGAGGCAGTTCTTCTTTAGACAGCCAGCTTTCGCGTTCTGACTCCGGTAACATCACCGGCAAACTTTTTTCGTGAATATGTGCGAGCTTTGCATGACCCATTGTTGTCATAAGTGTGCAGGAGTGGATTTCGTTTCCTTCAATTTCCCAGCGTCGATATAAACCTGCGAAAGCAATCGCTTTGTCTTGTGGTTTTATGTAATAGGCTTGTTTGCCTTTCCATTCGTAATAACCACTGGACGGTAGTATGCAGCGGGATTTTTTTAATGCAGGAGCATAAAGTTTACTGGTTGGCTCGCGTTTAGCGACCGCATTGAAGGTTTTCCACTTCGGGTTTGGTTTTAAGCCTTTCGGGCCTTTTTCCAGCAGCAACCACCATGTTGCCATCACGATTTTTGGGCCGTTTTGATCCAATATGACAATAGGAACAAATGCGGTGGGGCATAAATTGTAAAGCGGTAAGGCGACGGCATTGAACTCGACACCCAGATCGTTCATAACCGATTCGGTTTCCGGATTATCGATTACGTTGTAACGTCCACGCATGATGTTAATTGTAACCGCGAAACTTCCTTCCAATCCAGTTAATGAAAATCGCGTGAACGTGCGTGCAGAGTGCCCAACCATTTACTGTAGTCATCCAGTTTTCTGGCTATGACATGGATTACATCACTTTCAATTTGGACGGTGCCACTCACTACTAACAAACGAGCGTTGATCAAGTTACGTCGCTGCGCTTCAACCACTTTTGGCCATACAACAATGTTGGCATGTCCGGTTTCATCTTCGAGAGTAACAAAAATAACACCGGACGCCGTCATAGGTCGTTGGCGGTTTACGACTAAACCGGCAACATTGGCGATACAACCATTGGATAAATGTTCCAATTCATGCGCCGGGTGAACACCGATGTTGTTCAAGCGTTCACGATACAATGCAACGGGGTGACGACCCAGGGTCAGACCGATACTGGCATAGTCGGCAATAATGTTTTCTTCTTCCTGTGGTTTGTACAACATGACTTCGCCTTCATTGAATTGCGGCGTGGACAAGACTTTGGTCGCTGGCTCTACACCGGACACTTCCCAATACGCTTTGTGCCGGTGACCAGCAATGCGGGTTAATGCATCGGCGGCGGCCAGTGCCTCCAGATCTTTTTTGTTTAATCGCGCGCGTTGTGCAAGATCCTGCACATTACGAAAACGGCTGTCGTTACGTTTACAAACAATATTGTCGCCACCGTTTTGTGACAAACCTTTTGCCATACGCAACCCCAGACGCATGGCAGGTTGTTTGGTGCGCGAAGGTTCAAGCGTGCAATCCCAATGACTGGTTTGCACATCCACGGGTCTGATTTCTACGTTGTGCCGTCGTGCATCGTTCACCAGTTGCGCAGGCCTATAAAATCCCATCGGTTGACTATTCAATAACGCGCAAACGAATGCGGCGGGTTCATAGCACTTTAACCACGATGAAACATAGGCCAATAATGCGAAGCTGGCTGAATGAGACTCCGGGAAGCCATAGTCGCCAAACCCTTTGATTTGATGGAATATCCGTTGTGCGAATTCGGTGGGATATCCCCTGGCCTGCATGCCATCCACCAGTTTTTTTTCATAAGGTTCCAGACCACCACGACGTTTCCATGCTGCCATGCTGCGACGTAGCTGGTCGGATTCACCCGGAGAAAAACCTGCCGCGACCATGGCGATTTGCATGACTTGTTCCTGAAAAATGGGCACGCCTAAAGTGCGTTGCAAAATCTGTTTCACTGCCGTACTGGGATAGTCCACAGGTTCTTCGTGATTCCGACGCCGAAGATAAGGGTGCACCATATCGCCTTGTATAGGCCCGGGACGCACGATAGCAATTTGAATAACGAGGTCATAATAATTCGCCGGCCTAAGTCGCGGTAACATGGACATTTGCGCACGCGATTCGATTTGAAACACACCCACGGTATCCGCTTTTTGCATCATGGAATAAACCTTCGGGTCTTCCTTGGGAAGGCTGTCCATAGTCCAGCGTTTACCTTTGTAACCTTCGATCAAATCGAAGCATTTTCGAATGGCAGACAACATGCCAAGACCCAGTACATCGACTTTAAGCAAACCCAATGATTCGAGATCGTCTTTTTCCCACTGTATGACGGTGCGATCAGGCATGGCGGCGTTTTCAATTGGCACGAGTTCGGATAAATTGCCTTCGGCAATGACAAAACCACCGACGTGTTGTGAAAGATGACGTGGAAACCCCATGATCATACTGACGAGTTCAATCAGTATTTTTATTTTTGGATTTTGACCTTCAAAACCATGCTCCTCAAATTGCGCTGTCAGTTGTTGCAGTCCATCCCACCACTGAATTGATTTCGACAAATGATCAACTTGTTCCTGGCTAAACCCCAAAGCTTTGCCCACATCGCGAATCGCACTGCGAAACTGATATGTAATGACAGTTGCAGCCAGTGCCGTGCGTTCACGCCTGTAACGCCGGTAAATATATTGGATAACTTCTTCGCGTCGTTCGTGTTCAAAATCAACATCGATATCGGGTGGTTCATCGCGTTCTTTGGAAATGAAACGCTCGAACAACAATTCCGTCATGGACGGATTAACCTCGGTGATACCCAGGCAATAACACACTGCTGAATTTGCTGCCGAACCGCGGCCTTGACATAAAATGCCTTGTTCACGAGCGAATCGTACGATGTCATAGACAGTTAAAAAATAGGATTCATATTGCAACTCGGTAATAAGTTTAAGTTCGTGTTCGATTTGACGATTTACTTTTTGCTTAACGCCTTGTGGCCAGCGTTTGTTTGCGCCTTGTTTGGTCAAGTGTTGGAGCCAGGACGTCGGGGTGTATCCATTCGGAACTAACTCTTTGGGATATTCATAACGCAGTTCACCTAAAGAAAAATTGCACAGAGACGCGATGTAGGTGCTTTGTTCCAACAACTCTGGTGAATAGAGTTTTGATAACCGTTGTCTGGGCTTTAGATAACGCTCCCCGTTGGGAAACAGGTCGAAACCAAGTTCGCTTAGCGGTTTGTTGAGGCGGATCGCAGTAAGTGTATCCTGCAACACACGCCGAGAACGGTGATGCATATGTACACCGCCACAAGCAACGCGTGGCAAATGACATACCGTACTTAACTTCTCAGTGTGTTCTAAATAACCCTTTTCGTTACCGAGCAGCAAGCGCGTCACTGCAATCCAGGCGCGATGTGGAAATAAATCCGAAAGCCAGGCGCCGTCTTCGGTTTGGGAGTTTTCATCGACCAGCCAGAGTACAACGCAGCCTTGAGGGCACATGGACTCGAATTCCACGCGATTTAATTTATAAGCGCCTTTAGCGGCATTGCGTCGTGCGTGGGTAATTAAACGTGACAGGCGACCGTAACTGATGCGGTCAGTGGCTAATAGAACACAACGTAATCCATCATCCAGCCTGAGTTCGCTACCAATAATTAATTTGATGCTGCACTCTTTCGCTGCTACATGCGCTCGTACCACACCGGATAACGAGCACTCATCGGTCACAGCGATAGCGTGATAACCAAGCTGGTGCGCCTGGGTAACTAGCTCCTGGGGATGAGAGGCACCGCGTAAAAAAGTAAAGTTACTGGTGACATGCAACTCGGCATAATCAGGCAAACAATCCATGTAAATACCACTCCTTGCCTTGTTTTAGGTCTTGATAAACCCACCATCGTGATCCTTTTGCGGATACAGCTACGTAATAATCACGACTGATATCGTTATCGTCCCACCAGCCACTCTCGATGCGTTCAGCGTCAGTGATAAATTTTAACTTTGTTTTATCTAATGCGATGGGTCGTGCCTGTGGCAATAAACCCGTTGGCCGGTGTAAGTTTTTTAGCCATTCCTGTGTGTCGTTATTGTTATGAATTTTCCCGGTGGAACCATATCGCCAGGCACGTTCAGGTCGGTGATCGGTTGCTACCTGCACACAATAAATTTTTTCATCGCCAATCCGTGCCTTTATTATTTCTACTAACTGTTGCCAGTCTTGTTCATCGCTCTCGTGTTTGTCGAACAAGTCGGCATGGGATGTGGCATAAGGCACTACCTGATCAATGCGTAACGTTACACGATCAACTTTATCCGGCAATGTTAAATGTTCAAGACGCTCATTGATGACCGCCAAAAATCGTTGTGATTGCCGAGCAGCTCTTTGTAATCGGACCGGTAACGGTGTATGAGTCGTTCGATCATGCCAAAGTTCAATGAGTAATAGATCGGTCATGGCATCGTGTTTGCGTAGAAAAACTTCAGCTTGCTCTAGCAATTTTTCTAATGCGATTAACAAAAAGTCAACACTGTTACTGTGCACGGGCAGTTCCAGTTCGGCTTTTAAACGAACACCTGGGATGAAGACACAGCGTAAGTCGGGTTGCATTCCACAAGTGCGATCTAAAAATTCCAACAATGGCACACCAAAACGGCGCGCCAGACCATCACGCGGTAAACGCCACAAGTCACGCAAAGTGTACAACCCGCTTTTCGATAAGCTCTCGACCAGTTTCATCGAAAGACCCGTATCGATCAGCGCGATTACGCCTAATACTGATTTCAAACCAGCTTTATCGGTAACGGTTGTTTCCATGCCGTTGTGCGCCATCAACCATGCTGCCGTGGGTGTGGGCGCAATCGCCAGCGAAAAGGTTTGCTTATGTGTTGTAAACACATCACGTACATGATCTTGCAGTTTTTGCATACCACCGAATAGCTTAAGACTATTGGATACTTCCAGTAACAAAGCATCTGGTTCCTGCAGGGCGATATTAGGTGTGAAGCAACCCGCTTGTTGGGCTAACTGTTCCAGTTTTTTGTGTTCAAACGCGGTGTCACGCATGCGTACTCTAAGATTGCGGCACAATGCATACGCTGCATTCAACAGCATACCCGGTGTGATCCCTTGAGATTGTGCGATGTCACAAGCGGCAAAAATCACATGACGGTTCTTTTGTTGCTCGATAATTGCGAAAGGCATGCCTTGTTCGCGTGCAGGAACTTGCAAAGCCAGTTCGGAAAAACAAATACACAACCAGATGTGTTGTGTAGCGGATAAATTTTCAGCGACCGGCTCATCGAAAGATTCAAATTCCGCCGGAACAAACTTTGGTGCAATGTTTAGGTTGGTGCTCATCTCATTCAAACATTCAATATGATTGAATGTCTTTGCCAACTACCACGTGCTTTAATTATTTTTATGTTCAAACCTTGCCCTTGTTCACAGGCGCTAAGATGCAAACGCAAAGGTGCGGGCGAACCAGTACAGGTTTGGCAATGAAACAACACGCCGAGTGTGTCACCGGCGCTGGCCGCTAATTGCAAACGACGTATACCGCGTGGATCGGCTTGGGGTAACCAGATCAGAACTATGGCACTGGCCTGGGCGCGCAGGGTTTTGTCTGCACTCCACCAGATGTCCTGCGTACTTACTGTAGCATCGATAATAAGTAAACGATCCAGTCGAATCCCGGCATTAGCCAGGGCCGGTGCATAAGGCACATAAGGCGGCGCGATCATGGTCAACCA
>Ga0224508_10003101_pt1 | contig 13831 bp, 13 predicted proteins | sample SF_Jan12_sed_USG_4_FD_170157 | JGI IMG/M metagenome (GOLD analysis project Ga0224508, IMG submission 170157) | Sediment microbial communities from San Francisco Bay, California, United States - SF_Jan12_sed_USGS_21 | ecosystem: Environmental > Aquatic > Marine > Sediment | place: USA...
CACGCGACCGCCGACGAAGCGGGCCGACCATCGCGAGGCGCGCTGGATCGCCTCGAGCGCGTCCCCTTGGCCGGGCCAGTGGTGGCGGATCACGTCGGGGTGGGCGTGGTTGAGCAGGCGCGACAGGGCGGCGGTCACCACCAGCAGGTCGTCGAGCAGGCCCAGGGGGCCCAGCAGCAAACTGGGCAAGAGGTCGATGGGCGAGATCACGTAGCCCAGCCCCGCCAGCGCCAGGAGCTTCGAGCCCATGGGGACGCGCGGCTCGCGCAACAGGCGCGCCAGCAGCACGGTGAAGTCGGGCAGCAGGAGCAGCAGGTCGCGCGCGCCCGTGCCGTCGCCGGGCTCGGCGTGGCGCACCCGGGCGCGCAGGCGGTCGTAGAGCCGCGTCTCCCGCGGGTTGAGCTCGATGGTGATGGTCTCATCCGACACGGGCGCCCTCCTGGGCTCGAGCCACGGCGCGGGGGCGATCGCCACCGTCGTAGGAGAGGGCGCTGAAGAAGGGCGGACCCTCGGCCCGCGCACGGCCGAGCAGCTCGGCGGCGTCGTGCACCAGCGGAAGCTCGCGGACGCGATCGAGAGGCTGCCAACGCAGGGCGAGACCCTCGGGCGAACGCACTTCGCGCGAAGCCGCGCGACCGAGAAAGACGAAGAGCACGTGGTGGTGGCCGAGCAGGCCCGACTCGTGCACCACGCCGCGAAGCGTCAGCTCTTCGGGCTCGCAGGTCGCCTCCTCGCGCAGCTCGCGCCGCGCCGAATCCAGGATGTCCTCACCCGCCTCGACGTGGCCCCCGATGCCGTTCCACTGGCCCCGGAAGCGGTCTCCCCGGTGAGGGTGCTGCAAGAGCAACACGCGTTCGGCGTGGAGCACGAAGCTCACGGTGACCAGTCGCGCAGTGTGCCGCTCTCGCCCCACGCACCGAGGGTAGCGAAGCACACCGCGCAGCGGCGCTGCACCCCGCAGAGGCCCTGGGGGTGTGCGACATCGACCCGTGGCCCGGCGACTAGAGCCGGCCCGCCAGGAAGCGCTCGACGTAGGCCGCGAACTGGCCGCGCAGGCCGGCCTCGTCGAAGCCGAACTCCTCGAGGGTGTAGGCGTGGACGGGCCGGCGATCGCGCTCGTTCTCGACCGCCCACTGGCGCATCCGGGCCCGGGCCTCGTCGCTGAGATCGAGGTCGGCGTGGGCGTAGATGCGCGCCACCTGGGACATCGGGTCTGCGACGAGGTCGGCGTAGTGCACGTCGACGAAGCGATCCTCGCAGTCCTCGCGCACGGCGATGGCGCGCTCGAGGGCGCGCGCATAGCGCCCGGCCCAGTGCGCGCCGATCTCCGCGTCGTCGACGCGATCGCTGCCCAGCACGCGCAGGGTGCGGATCAGGCTGCACAGCGAGGGGATCGTCTGCACCGGGTCGCGGTGGGTCATGGCGATCTTCGCGTCGGGAAGGGTCGCGAAGAGCGCGTCGAGGGAGCCCAGGTGGAAGGGCGCCTTGAGCACCCAGCGCCGCGCCCCGAACCCGGCGCGGCGCTTCTGCCACTGCAGGAAGCGCAGCAGCCGCAGCAGATAGCCGTAACCCGGCCGCAGGTCGGCGCCCTCCAGCCACTCCACGTAGCTCGGCAGCCGGCAGAAGGCCTCGGGGTTCATGCTGAGGAAGGCGTGCTCGAAGAGCATGATCTCTTCGTCGGGGGCGTGGGCGTCCATGGGGTGGGCCGAGATCAGATCGGGCGATCCCTCGAGCATGGCGGCCACCTCGGCCTCGGCGTCGGCGATGCGCGGGTCGACGGCCGCCGCCCCCTCCGCATCGGGAAAGGGTGCGGGATTGCGCGACTCGTACCAGAGCAGCGCCAGCCAGCGCGGGTCGCTGGCGAGCATGCGGTGGAGCATGGTGGTGCCGGTGCGCGCCAAACCCACGATCACCAGCGGCGCCTCCACGGGCTCTTCGGCGATTTCGGGGTGGCGCGCATAGTGCGCCTCGGTGCGCAGGCGGTTCACGAGCAGGCCCACGTTGCGCTCGAACTGCATGGCGCGACCCACGTCGTTGAGCTCGGCCTCCTCTCGCAGCGAGCGGGTCAAGCGATCGAGCGGCTCGCGGAAGTCGTCGGCGCCGAAATCGGAGAGTCCCGTGCGGCGCCGGGCTTCGGCGAGCAGGGCCTCGCTCTCGAGCTGCGGTGCCGCGCTCACCCGTCCTGCCCGGAAACGTCGAGCACGAGCTTCCCGGCCACCCCGCCGGCGGCCAGTCGCTCCAGGGCTTCGGGAAGCGAGTCGAAGGCCACCGGCGCTTCCAGCGGCACGCGCAGCGCCCCACGGGCCCACAGCGCCAGCAGCTCGGACTGCGCGCGCTCGCGCACCGCGCGCTCGTAGCCGCCGGGCAATACGCCGACGACCGAGTAGTTGTGCATCACCATGTGGGCGGGGTCGGGTCGGCCCCAGCGCCCGCTGGCGAAGCCGATGGCGAGCAGGCGCCCCTCGTGAGCCACGACGCGGGTCGCCGCCTCGAAGAGCTCGCCGCCGACCGTGTCGTAGACCACGTCGACGCCGCGCCCGCCGGTGGCTTCGCGCAGCGCCGCCGGCCAGTCGGCGTCGCCGGGATCGATCACGGCCTCGGCGCCGAGCTCGCGGCAGAAGCGCGCGCGCTCGGCCCCACGCGCCGTCGCGAAGACCCGCGCCCCCAGGGCCCGGCCCAGCTGGATCGCCGCCGAGCCGGTGCCCCCCGCACCGCCGGTCACCAACAGGCACTCCCCCTCGCGCAGCCCACCCCGCTGGACCAGGCCGACCCAGGCGGTGTGGCAGGGGATGGCGAAGGCCGCGGCCTCGGCTGCCGGCATCTCGTCGGGCACGGGGAAGCAGAAGTCGTCCAAGGCCCAGGCCTCCTCGGCGCAACCGCCGCGGCCGAGGAAGAAGGCCGACACCGCCATCACCCGGCTGCCGACGGCGGCCCGGGCGCCGGGGCCGGCCGCCAGCACCCGGCCGGCCAGCTCCTGGCCCGGGGTGAAGGGACGCTCCGGCGTCATCGCGTAGGAGCCGCGACACAGGAAGACGTCGGGCAAACCCAGGCCGCAGGCCTCGACGCGCACCCGCAGCATGCCCGGCGGCGGATCGGGCAGCTCGAGCTCTGCCCGCTCCAGGGCCGCCGCGGGCTCCGCGGCCCGCACCACCTGCCAGGCCCGCACCGCCTAACGCCTCTCGAAGCTCGGCGTGCGCTTCTCGGCGAAGGCCAGCGGGCCCTCCTTCGCGTCGCGGCTGGCAAAGACGGCCTGGCCGTACTCCCACTCGTGGCGCAGCGCGGCGTCGAGCTCCATGCCGTCGCACTCGTGCAGGGTACGGGTGATGGCCTCGACGGCCAGCGGGCCGTTGCGGCAGATCACCTCGGCGATCTCGCGGGCCTTGTCGAGGGCCTGACCGTCGGGCACCACGTGGCCGATGAGGCCGACGGCGAGAGCCTCGCGAGCCGACAGGTGCTTGCCCGTCAGCAGGATCTCGGCGGCGTGGGTGTAGGGGATCTGGCGCGGCAGGCGCACGGCCGAGCCGCCCATCGGGTAGAGCGACCAGCGCGCCTCGGAGACGCCGAAGCGCGCGCTCTCGCCGGCCACGCGAATCTCCATGGCCTGCAGGATCTCGGTGCCACCGGCGATGGCGACCCCCTCGACGGCGGCGATGATGGGCTTGGTGGGCCGGTAGTGGCGGAACAGCGCCTTGTAGGCGAGATCGGGATCGGCGGCGAAGCGCGCCTGCACGTCGATGCCTGCGTCGCCGCCCCCCTCGTCGCCCGACATGGCCTTCAAGTCGGCGCCCGAGCAGAAGTTGCCGCCGGCGCCGGTGACGATGATGCAGCGCACGTCGTCGTCGCGAGACGCCTCTTCGTAGGCGTCGTACATCCGCACCAACATGGCGCCCGAGAGCGCGTTGTAGCGCTCGGGGCGGTTCATGGTGACGACGAGCGCGTGGCCTTCGCGCTCGATCAGGGCGTCGGGCATGGGGGCCTCCGGGTCTGGGGAGACACTAGACAGGGGCGGCGGATCCCGCCCCTGCCGGACGTTCTAGAGGGAGCCGAATCGCGCCCCGGCGGGCCGACCGAGAGGATAGAATGCCCGCCATGCCCCTCTCCTACGACGAAGCCGTCGCCCAGCTCACCGGGCCGGGCGGGCCCTACGAGATGACCGAGGCCGAGATCCACGGACAACGCCTCAAGGTCTTCCGCGACACCCCGCCCTCGCTGCGCCACCTCTTCGACCTGGCGCGCGGCCGCTCCGACCAGCCCTTCCTGGTCTACGAAGACGAGCGCCTGAGCTTTGGCGAGTGGATCGCTCAGGTCGACGCCCTGGCCGCCACCCTGGTCTCCCACTTCAACGTCTCGGCGGGCGACCGCGTGGCCATCGGCATGCGAAACTACCCCGAGTGGGTGACCTCCTTCGCCGCCGTCACCTCGGTGGGCGGCGTCGCCGTCTCGCTCAACGCCTGGTGGACGCAAGAAGAGCTCGACTTCGGCCTGCGCGACTCGGGCAGCCGCGTGCTGCTGGCCGACATCGAGCGCGCCGAGCGCGCCGCCGAAACCCTCGCCGACACCGACCTGCGTGGCCTGGTGGTGCGCAGCGAGGGCCGCCCCCTGCCCGAGGGCTGCGAGCGCTGGGAAGAAGTCGTCCAGGCGGGCGCGGCGATGCCCGAGGTGGAGATCGACCCCCACGGCGACGCCACCATCCTCTACACCTCGGGCACCACCGGCCGGCCCAAGGGTGCCGTCTCGACCCACCACGCCGTGCTCTCCGCGCTGCTGGCCTTCGGCTGCCAGACGAGCCTGCGCGGCCTGCTTCAGCCCGCACCCGAGAGCGACACTCGCGCGCACCCCACCGCCTTCGTCCTCGCCGTGCCGCTCTTCCACGTCACGGGCTGCGTAGCGGTGATGCTCTCGACCATCGCCGCCGGCGCCAAGCTCGTGATCATGTACAAGTGGAACGCCGAGCGGGCCCTCGAGCTGATCGAGCGCGAGCGGATCACCCACTTCGTGGGCGTGCCCACCATGTCGTGGGACCTGCTCGAGTCGCCCGAGTTCGCCCAGCGCGACACCTCGAGCCTGGTCTCGGTGGGCGGCGGCGGCGCGCCGGCGCCGCCCGAGCTGGTGCGGCGCATCGACCGGGGCTTCCGCAACGGCGCGCCGGGCATCGGCTACGGCATGACCGAGACCAACGCCTATGGCCCGCAGAACGGCGGCCCCGACTATCTGAAGCGCCCCAAGAGCTGCGGCCGTCCGGTGCCCATCGTCGAGATCAAGGTCGCCGACGAGTCGGGGCGCGCGCTGCCCGTGGGCGAGGTGGGCGAGATCTGCTTCCGCGGCCCCAACCTGATCCGAGGCTACTGGAACCGCCCCGAGGCCACCGCCGAGACGATCGTCGACGGCTGGCTGCGCAGCGGCGACCTGGGTCGCCTCGACGAGGAGGGCTTCCTCTACGTGGAAGACCGGGCCAAGGACATGGTTCTGCGGGGCGGCGAGAACGTCTATTGCGCCGAGGTGGAGGCCGCGATCTACGAGCACCCGGCGGTCTACGAGGCGGCGGTCTTCGGCCTGCCCCACCAGCGGCTCGGCGAGGAGGTGGCTGCGTTGATCTACCCCAAGCCGGGCACCGACCTCGACGTGGACGAGCTGAGCCGGCACCTGCGCGAGCGACTGGCCGCCTTCAAGGTGCCCTCGGTGGTCGATCTGGCCGCCGAGCCCCTGCCGCGGAACCCCTCCGGCAAGATCCTGAAGCGCCAGATCCGGGACGAGATGGCCGCCTCCCGCGGCTGAGCCGAGCCCCCCGAACCGGGCCAATTCGCCCGATTCGCCCGAATCGCCCAATTCGGCCGAATCGCTCGAAAAACCCCGACACCTCGGCCCGAAAAGTGCGACTATTCGAGGGGTGAAGGCCCCATCGGACCGGGCCTGCTCTTCCGTGCCCCTCGCGGACGCGCGTCCGCGTAACTCTGTGAAAGGACTCGAAGTCATGATGAATCTGAAGCAAATGCGCAGCGGGCTGCTGCTCGGCGCGCTGGCCTTGGCGCTGCCGGGCCAGATGCTCGCGCAGGAAGTGATCGATTTCGAAGGTTTCGGCAACGGCGCCGTGGTCGGCTCCGTGAACACGTCGGTCGGCCCGGTCGGGGTGTCCGGATTCAACCCCGGCGCTCCGGCGGAGAACGCCGCCGTGATCTTCGACAGCAACGCCCCCAACGGGGATCCCTGCGGCGGCGACCTCGACACCGACCTCGGCACGCCGAACGAGGACTTCGGCGGCCCCGGTGTGGGCCCTGGCGGCGAGGCCGGTGCGGCCTTCCCGAACGACACGGCCCAGAACAACCTGCTGATCATCAACGAGGCCTGCGGCCTCGGTGTCGATCCGGTGGCCCGGCCCAACGACGCCGACAACGCCAACGCCTTCTTCGACTTCGACTTCAGCGCGATCGCGCCGGTGACGATCAGCGGCATCACGCTGATCGACGTCGAGGCCAACGAGACCCCGGCCGAGGTGCTGCTCTTCGACGGCGGCGGCGCGCTGATCGCCGCCGTGGTGCTGCCCCAGGTGGGCGACAACGGCCTCGGAGTCATCCCCCTCGGCCCCGTCGCGGGCGTGAGCCGCATGGAGGTCGACCTGAACGGCTCGGGCGCCATCGACGACATCCTCTTCGACGTCGATCCCTTCTGCGGCGACGGCAACCTCGACCCGGGTGAAGAGTGCGACGACGGCAACAACGACGACGGTGACGGCTGCGACGCTGACTGCCAGATCGAGCCCTTCTGCGGCGACGGCAACCTCGATCCGGGTGAAGAGTGCGACGACGGCAACAACACCGATGGCGACGGCTGCAACGCCAACTGCCAGGATGAGCGCGAAGGCGGCCAGGGCTGCACGCCTGGCTACTGGAAGCAGGAGCACCACTTCGGCAACTGGAACGTCTACAGCCCGGGTGACGACTACGAAGGCACCTTCGGCGTCGACGCCTCCTTCACCAAGACGCTGCTGGGCGCCCTCAAGCAGGGCGGCGGCGGCGAGAAGGCGCTGGGACGGCACGCCACGGCGGCGCTGCTGAACTCGGTGAACACGGACGTCTCCTATGACCTGACTGAGGCGGAAGTGCTCAGCATCGTCATGGAGGCCTACCTCACGGGCGAGTTCAAGGATGCCAAGAACGAGCTTGCCGACTTCAACGAGCAGGGCTGCCCGCTGGGCCGCGCTGAGGCCGAGAACGGCACGGTGATCTTGAGGTCGACCAGCAGCAAGAAGTCGCACTAGCCCCGGGCCAGAGCGACGATCCTCGAGAGGGGCTCCGCCCAGCGGGCGGGGCCCCTCTTTTCTCGTGCGCCCTCCCCTCGGGCCCACCCCCCCCTGGCCTTGCTAGATTCCGAGGGGCGTTCGGCGCCGGACCCCCGCCATGTACACCCACTACTACGGCTTTCGCGAGAAGCCCTTCTCGCTCAGCCCCGATCCCCGCTTCCTCTTCCTCTCGGGCTCCCACCGCGAGGTGCTGGGGCACCTCGTCTACGGCATCGAGCAGGGCGAGGGCTTCATGGCCATCACCGGCGAGGTGGGCACGGGAAAGACCACCCTGTGCCGCACCCTGCTGCGCCGACTCGGCAGCGAGTCGGAGGTGGCGTTCATCTTCAACCCGAGCCTGACGCCGCTCGAGCTGCTCAAGGCGATCAACGCCGAGTTCGACCTCTCGGTCTTCGGCGATTCGCGTCCCGAGCTCACCGACGTGCTCAACGCCTTCCTGCTCGACAAGCGCAGCGAGGGGCGGCGCGTGCTGCTGATCGTAGACGAGGCGCAGAACCTCTCGGAAGAGACCCTCGAGCAGCTCCGCCTGCTCTCGAACCTCGAGACCGAGACCTCCAAGCTGCTGCAGATCGTGCTGCTAGGTCAGCCCGAGCTCGACGCCAAGCTCGCCCTGCCCGAGCTGCGCCAGCTGCGTCAGCGCATCAGCGTGCGCTGGCGGCTGGGTCCGCTCGCCCCCGAGGAGACCCGCGAGTACGTGCGCCACCGCCTGCGTGTCGCCGGAGCCCTCGAGCGACCGATCTTCACCGAGGCCGCGCTGCGTCGGGTGCACCGCCTGTCGCGTGGCGTGCCCCGGGTGATCAACCTGCTCTGCGACCGCGCGCTGCTGGCCGGCTACGCCGACGCCCAGGCCCAGATCGGCCCCGGGCTGGTCAAGCGCGCGGCCGACGAGCTGCAGCCGCCCCGCCCCTGGTGGACGCCGCAGCGGGCCTGGATCGGAGCCGCAGGGCTGGCGGCGCTGCTGGCCGGCGGCGGCTGGATCGCCTTGGCGGCCTCGCGCGCGACCGCACCGGAGACCGCGAGTGCCGTGCAAGGGCCCGAGCGGGTCGCCGCGCCCGGGGTGGCGGCCCCCCCGCCCGAGCGGGCCGTCCCGCCCGAGGCGCCGCGAGAGGCCGAGGCATGGTCGGCGCGCGGCGGCGACGCCCAGTCCTTCGACGCAGCGGCGCGCAGCGGCTCCGCCGAGTCCTCCGGCGAAGCGGCGCGCGGGGGCAACGCGCCCTTCGGCGAAGCGACGGTCCGGTCCGGCACGCCGGGGCGGGCGGCGCTTCCGCCGATGCTCACCCGCGACGATGTGCTCGAGTCGCTGCTGCCGCTGCGAAGTCCCGATGAGACCCGCGCCGCCTCCCTCGACGCCGCGCTCTCGGCCTGGCGCCTGCCGCCGAGCGGCGCCGCGACCCTGGACGAGCCCGAGCTGCGCGAGCGACTGCGCGGCCGCAAGCTCGAGCTGTTGCCGATCGAGGCCGAGATCCCCGCCCTGGCCGAGGCGGCATCCCCCGCGCTGGTGCACCTGGTCGACGCCCGCGGCGTAGAGCGCGTCGCGCTGCTGCGGCACCTGGGCCGAGCGGTGGCCGAGGTCGAGGGCGTCGCCCCCGGCGGCCGGGCGGTGCGGATCCGCACCTCCGAGCTCGAGCGCCACCTGAGCGGGCCGGCCTTCGCCCTGTGGCGCAACTTCGCCGATCTGCCGTCGCTGGTCGAGCCGGGGGACCGCGGCAAGGCCGTGTCCTGGGTCCAGCAGGCCCTGTCCGAGCTCGATTACTACCGCGAGCCGATCAGCGGTAGCTTCGACGACGCGACCCGCGCGGCGGTGGAGCGGTTCCAGCGAGACCAGGGCCTGCGCGCCGACGGCGGGGTCGGGCCCCGCACCCAGAAGCGCCTCTACGAAGCCCTGCCCCGCTACTTCACGCCCGACCTGGCCTCCGACTCGATCGGCCTCGCTCGCTCGCAGCCGTGACCCCAGCCCCAAGCGAACCCGAGGAAGCGAGTAGCCATTGGCGGCCGGTCCGAGCAAGCGATGGCGCAGCGTGCTGGCCTGGGGGGTCTCGGCGGCGCTGCTCTTCTATGTCTTCGGCTACGCCACCGAGTGGGACCGCCTGCTCGCCGCCCTGAGAGAGGCGGACATCCCGCGCTTCCTGCTCTTCGCCACCGCAGACCGCCTGGCCTTCTTCGTGATCTGGACCTGGCTCTCGGCGGCGGCGCTGCGTCGCTTCGTCGCGCACGTGCCAGTGCGCAGCGTGATCGCAGTCCGCGGGGGCTCCGAGCTGGCCCGGGCGGTCAGCAACCCCCTCTCGGACGCGGCCTACTTCCTGGGCCTCGTGCATCTGTCGGGCGGGCGCCTCGACGCCGTGATCGCCTCGGCCCTGGTGCCGGTGGTCACCCACACCTTCGTGATGTTGGTGCAGATGACCCTGGCCCTGCCCTTCCAGGAGGGCGGCGTCGGTCGCATCCCGGGGCTGACCCTGGCGGCGGCACTGGCCTGGCTGGCCATGGGCGGGCTGGCCGCCGCGCTGTGGGGAGCCCGCACCGGCCGGCTCGAGACCCGCTGGATCGCGGCGATCAACGCCTGGCTCGAGCGCTTCCCGCTGCGCGAGCTCACGCCCTTCCTGCTGGGCTTCGCGGCGCTGGCGCTCTTCGACATCCACATCCAGTGGCTGGCCTCCCACGCCTTCGGCGTGCCCATCGACTGGATGGCCCTGGCCGCGCGGCTGCCCGTGCTCTACCTCACCTTCGCGATCCCCACCCTCGGCAACTTCGGCACCCGCGAGCTCGCCTGGGCCGGGCTCTTCGGCGAGTACGCCGACCGCGACCACCTGATCGCCTACGCCTTCTCGATCAACGCGATCTTCCTCGTCCTGAACGTGCTGATCGGCGTGATCTTCCTGTCGCGGGCGCTGGAGCTGATCCGCGCCGTGCGCCAGGCGCGGCGCGAGGGCGAGCGGCTGCCGCGCGTGATCGTGGGCGATCCCACCGACCCATAGCACCCCGGCCACCACGCGTTAGCATACGGGGTCTCGGATTTCCCCGATCCCATTCCTCCCGGAGTTCGCCGATGGCGAGAAAGAGCAAGACTGCCGTTCTGAAGCGGCAGCGAGAGCTGAAGAAGGCCGAGAAGGCCGCGGCGAAGCGCGAGAAGCGCGCCATGCGCGAATCGACCGACCAGGAGGTCGCCACCCGCGACGATCTGGCAGACTATGGATTGGTGGAAGAAGAAGAAGAGGCCGGCGGCGACGAAGAGCGGGACTCCTAGGGCTTGTCCGACGAACCCCTGATCGCAGTCTTCGTCGATTACGAGAACCTCGCCATCGGCGTGCGCAAGATGCGCAAGGGGTCGTTCCAGATCGACCTCGTGCTGCGCCGTCTGCTCGAGAAGGGCCGCATCGTCTACAAGCGGGCCTACTGTGACTGGAGCAACTACCGCGACGCGGTGCGCGAGTTCCACACCCAGGGCATCGAGCTGGTGGACATCCCCCAGAGCAAGGCCAGCGGCAAGAACAGCGCCGACATCCACATGGTGGTAGACGCCCTCGACCTCTGCACCCAGAAGACCCACATCGACTGCTTCGCACTGATTTCGGGCGACAGCGACTTCTCGCCCCTGGCCTCGAAGCTCAAGGAGAACAACAAGCTCGTGGTGGGCTGCGGCGTCAAGAGCAGCACCTCCGATCTGCTGATCGGCAGCTGCGACGAGTTCATCTACTACGACGACCTGATCCGCGAGGTCGAGCAGAAGCAGAAGCGCAAGAAGCCCACGACGGCGAAGAAGAAGACCGGCTCGGGAGACAAGGGCGAGGACGCCGCCGAGAAGGTGGTCGAGACCGTGCGCTCCCTCGAGCGCGACTACGACACGGTCTGGGGCTCGATGGTGAAGCAGACCATCCGCCGGCTCTACCCGGGCTTCAGCGAGAGCTACTACGGCTCGGGCTCCTTCGCCGAGGTGCTCGAAATGGTTGCCGACGACGGCCACATCGAGCTCGACTTCGACGAGCGCCGCGGCAACTACGTGGTGCGCACCAAGCGCGACTGAGCCGGCACGCGCCCTCGGGCCCTCACTTGCCCTGGAAGTGGGGCTTGCGCTTCTCGGTGAAGGCCTTCACCGCCTCGACGTAGTCCTCGGTGAAAGCGCCGCCCACCATGCGCTCGGCCTCGACGTCGAGGCAGGACTGGAGGTCCTCGGTGAGCGCGCGGTTGAGGTTCTCCTTCATGAAACGCAGGGCGATGGGCGGTCCGGCGGCGATGCGGCGAGCCCAATCGAGGGCGGCCGTCTCGAGCTCGTCGGCGGGCACCACGCGGTTGGCGAGGCCCAGCTCGAGGCAGTGGGCGGCGTCGACCCGCTCCGCGGTGAACATCAGCTCGCGGGCCTTGGCCGGCCCGACCAGCTGGGTCAGGAACCAGCTGGCACCGTAGTCGCCCGAGAGCCCGAGACGGGCGTAGGCGGTGGTGACGAAGCTGCCCTCGGCCATGATCCTCAGGTCGCACGAGAGAGCCAGCGCATAGCCCGCGCCCGCCGCCGGACCGGGCAAGGCGGCGATGACGGGCTTCGAGAGCCGATGGATCGCGGCCGGCACCTCGTGCTCGCGGCGCAGGATCCGCACCCGGGGCTCGCGTTCGGGGGGCGGCCCCTCGGCCATCACTTTGGTGTCGCCGCCGGCGCAGAAGGCGCCGCCGGCGCCGGTGAGCAGCACGCAGCCCACGCCCGGATCGTCGCCCAGCCGGGGAATGCCGGCGCGCAGCGCCTCCTTCATCTCGACGGTGAGGGCGTTGCGGGCCTCGGGGCGGTTGAGGGTGAGAACCGCCACGCGCTCTTCGACGCGGCACAGCACCTGCTCGGTGCCCAGATCGATCTCGCGAACGTCGCCCATGGCCGGACACCCTACCACGGGCTTGCGTCCCGCGGGCCGGCGTGCGATGACACCTGCATGAGCGAACGCCCCGTCCTGTTGCGCCTGGAACGCGAAGATCCGCTGGCCTGGATCGTCCTCGACAACCCCGACAAGCTCAACGCCTGGAGCTGGGAGTCGGCCCGCCAGGTGACCGACATCGCCGAGGAGCTGCGCTTCGACGATTCGATCCGGGTGGTGGGCATTCGCGCCGAGGGCCGCGCCTTTTGCGCCGGCGTCGACCTGGGCATGCCCGAAGACCGCATCACCGGGCGCTCGCCCGCCGAGAAGACGCGCAACTACTTCGAGCGCTTCCGCTGGGTGCACGAGCGCTTCGCGCGCCTGTCCGACCTTCCCCAGCCGGTGATCGTGGCGCTGCACGGCTACTGCCTGGGCGCCGGCCTCGAGGTGGCCATGATGGGCGACATCCGCATCGCCGCCGACGACGCGCGCTTCGGTCTGCCCGAAGCGCGCGTGGGCGTGGGCATCGACGCCGGGGCCGATCTGCGCCTGGTCACCGAGATCGGCGCGGGCTGGACGAAGCTGCTGGCCTTCACCGGGCGCCGCATCGACGCCGAGACCGCGCTGCGCCTGGGCCTGGTGCAACAGGTGGTGCCGCGCGACGCCCTGCTCGCGACCGTGCGCGAGCTGGCCGCCGAGATCGCCGCCAACGCCCCCCTGGCCGTCCAGACCCTCAAGCGCACCATCAACTACCGCGCCCAGCAGGGGCTGGCCGAGGCGCTGCGCTTCGAGTCGGCCAGCGCCGCGCCGCTGTTCACGTCCGACGACATGGCCGAGGGCTACAAGGCCACCGCGGCCAAACAGCGCCCGAAGTTCGAGGGCAAGTAGAGCCAGGAGGAGTCATGCAAGCCCGTTGGGGACGTTTCGCACTGGGAATCGCGCTGGCGTCCGTAGCGACCTACCTGTGGGGCTTCCTCTTCTGGGGGGCGACCTCGCTTCCCTACGGCGTCTGGGAGCAGAGCCCGGACGACGCGACGACCCAGGCCGCCCTGCTCGAGCACTTCCCCGAGAACGGCACCTACTTCGTGCCCGGCTTTGGCCACGAGGCCGGCGAGCTGGCCGAGCTCTACGAGAGCGGGCCGGTCGCCATGGTCCACGTCAGTGCGCGCGAAGGGCGACCCCAGCTGGACCCGGGCATCATGGCGCGCGGCTTCGGCGTGATCGTCGGCAGCGCGCTGCTGCTCGGCCTGCTGCTGCGCTGGACCGCGCTGCCCGACTATGGCCGCCGCGTGCGGCTCGCGTGCCTGGTCGGCCTGCTCGCCGCCTGGACCGTGGACCTGGGCGACACCGCCTGGTGGGGCACGCCCCTCGACTGGAAGTTGGTCCAGGCGCTCTACACCGCGACCTCGCTGGCCCTGATGGGCGCGGTGCTCGCGCGCTTCACGCCCGTAGCCGAAGTCAGCTGATCGCCGGAGTGTCCGAGCCGAAGCTCCACGTCGACGCGAGGGGGGCGGGGCCGCTGCTGGCGCTGGCCCACGGCTTCGGCGGCAGCGCGCGGAACTTCCGCGGGCAGCTGCGTCGCTTCGCGGACGTGCGTCGGGTGGTGGCCTGGGACGCGCGCGGCCACGCGCGCAGCGAGGCGCCCAGCGATCCAGCCGCGTACAGCCTCGACACCCTGGTGGCCGACGTCGCGCGCGTGCTC
>Ga0224508_10003102_pt1 | contig 13830 bp, 12 predicted proteins | sample SF_Jan12_sed_USG_4_FD_170157 | JGI IMG/M metagenome (GOLD analysis project Ga0224508, IMG submission 170157) | Sediment microbial communities from San Francisco Bay, California, United States - SF_Jan12_sed_USGS_21 | ecosystem: Environmental > Aquatic > Marine > Sediment | place: USA...
GGCTGCTTGCTCTACAAGTACTTCTACAGGTATAGTACCATACCGTAGAGAATAATAAGAGTGACAATTGAGATACATATTTATGTATTATCGCGTGTTAGTGCACCAAGGGAGGAAGCCCTTTGGATGGCATATTTGCCAAATCGATTGCGCACACGGTCCATGGCCTGATACAGGTTGATGATGGATACTTCATCAAACAAATTAATTTGATAATCCCCTTGCACCAGACCAGATAAGCGTATCCCGACCAAGCGAATCATCATGCGGCGTTCATAGACTTTGTCAAACAGCTCGATGGCTCGCAAGATCAGCAAATGATCACAGGAAGTGTATGGTATTTTAGCCTGCTGTGTGTGGGTATCAAAATTGGTGTAACGGATTTTGACAGCAATCACCGAAGCCAATCTTTGCTCCGATCGAAGCCGGTAGCACAGATTTTCGATCATCTGCACGAGCAACGCCTTAATCCGGGGGATGTCCATTGAGTCACGCATGAAAGTGCGTTCGGTAGAGATAGACTTTCGCTCGTTGTACTGAATGACGGGTGTAGAATCAATCCCGTTAGCTTTTCGGAAAAGAGCAGACCCATTCTTACCCAGTAGCCGGGTAAGTACTTCTTCAGGAATGGCCGCCAACGTCTGGATGGTACGGATCCCTACGCGTGACAATGTCTTGTACGTAGCGCTACCAATCATGGGTATCTTGGAAATGGACAAAGGGTTGAGAAATGGTCTTACCTCGTCAAAAAAGATCTGTAACTGACCTAGCGGCTTTGCCTCATTGGTAGCGATCTTGCTCACTGTTTTGGTAGGCGACAACCCAAACGAGATGGGTAATCCGGTATGGCTGATAATCTTTTGTGTGAGCTCAGTAGTCCATTTGTAGCATCCGAAAAATCGATCCATCCCCGTGATGTCAAGATAAAACTCATCTATACTAGCCTTCTCAAATAACGGCGCCTCTTCGGCAATGATCTGGGTAACTTCTCCCGATTTCTGCGAATACATCTCTATATCACCCTTCACAACTACTGCATCCGGACATAGCCGCAGCGCCAACCTCATCGGCATAGCCGAATGCACCCCATAATGCCTCGCTTCGTAGCTGCATGAAGCCACGACACCCCGGTCCGACTTGCCGCCAACAATCACCGGCTTGCCCTCCAGACTGGTATCTATCAGACGCTGACATGACACAAAAAATGTATCGATGTCCATGTGTACAATATGCCGGTTCTTGAAATCGATAGCTTAAGAGGATTAACGATCAAAGGGGGAACGATTAGGGTGTACAACTAACGGCTAACGGTAACTTATAATCTATTTTAACTATATTTACATTCTATTTATAATAGACAAATGTATATTATAAATGAGATAATGACAATTAAAATCTATTTTAAATGGATTATTTGGCAAAAAACCTCAAAACCCTCCGTAAACAGTACTACTCCACTCAAGAAGAAATGGCCCAGGCTCTTGGCCTTAAAAAAAGTACATACGCCAGTTACGAAAACGACGACGGCAATACACCACCAGCCAAGACTCTATATACCATCGCTAAGCTTTTTGCCGTACCTATGGACACTCTATTTGACCTTGACTACCGCACATTGGATCGTAACAAAGCAGTAAAGATCTCTGAGAGAGAAATCTATTTTCCGGTTAGCGTGGACCTTGCCGGATCTGAATTGATTGATGTAGTTCCCTCGGATCATCAAGCGCAAGCTGGATACCTAAGTGAATACTCCGATCCCAGTTACATTCGCTCTTTACCAAAAATCAGTTGGGACATGGGTACTCATGAGGTAGGTACCAAACGGATCTTTCAAATCAGTGGGGATAGCATGATTCCCATACCATCCGGTTCATTCATATTGACAGCTAAAACAGACTACGAAGACCTGGTATCGAATGACGCTTACATCCTGATCACCCAAAACGACATCCTGTTTAAACGAGTACGTAAAGAAGCAAAGCACTTGCAGTTGTTATCAGACAATTCGATCTATCCCCAACAATTGATCGAAGCAGATGAGGTGCTCCAATATTGGAAAGCGTTAAAAGTTATATTGGATATGCCGAAGAAGCCCCTGATTACTATTGACCAAATACATGCAACCGTTCAGGATACGAACCAAAAAGTAAGTGAAATGACCAGAAGGCGGAGTACGACATGAGTAGTTATACTCCAATATCGTGTCACGTCCATGACGAGCTAGAAACTATCGCTACCAAAAGACAACTGTGTCACATACATTATCACACTCCTGACACTGGACAAGCCTGTCTGGTAGACTATATCCAGGACTTTCAGATATACGACAAAGCCGAATTCATGCATACATCAACTGGTCAAAGGATCCGATTGGATCACATTCAACACATTGAGGTACTTTTTTGGAGATAATATCAGCTACGGCGCAGAGCCACAGCCATCTGCTTTCAAAATCCGTCTGAGTTCATTACTCAAATACTCAGAAACAGCATTCAAATCCTGCATGATCTCGCGGCTTGATATCCAGGTAATGTGATGTCCTCTCTCCAAGAGGCTGTTAATGCTCATCCGATTTATTGCTTTGTCATCCAAATGGATCATCCACTTAAGTTCCTTGCAATAAAAATCAGGCACAATATCTTCCAGTTGCTTCAGCTGCTTAAAGGTATATCCCCAAAACTGTTTGTCTTGTAAGAGTTCTACCCACAGTAGTTCAGTGGCTTGGTTTAAGGTTGGATTCATACGTGTTCTAGTGATCAGGTAAAGTCAGGTTAAGTTGCGGACTAAGATAACCTAAATTCGGATACTCAAACACTTCGGACCAACTTAAATTAAACTTCTAAAGATCGAATCTTGCCGCCCTTGTATTCAACATTGAAATCGCCTTCAATAACAAAGTCCGTACGGTACATTTCGTCTCCGCTAGGGAACCATTTTTTACGCAGAAAATTGACAACTATGAACAAGCCCTGCGGATCACCCATCGCACAAAATGATGTAAAAGTACCATCGTAAATGGGCAGCGGTTTGATCTCATTAAGGGCTACATAGAGCGCCTCTATATCATCTGTCACCATGCCGATTTCGCTGATTGAGATCACCTGCCTGGCATCAAAATAGGCGCTTGATTCCTTCTCAACATCCTGACGAGCAATGAATTCCACAATGTTGAAATCGGGATCATAAAAGTATAAAGCCTGTGCGTTCCATGCCGGAAAGTCAATGATGGATCTGCCCTCAAATCTGATGGGAGGAACCCGGTCCTCCATCCAGATCAGCGCCTCTTTTATCAGGTTAGATGGTATGTTAAAAGCAAAATGATATGGCTTAGCATCATCCCTTTGCCAAAAATGTAACACACTATCCCCACACTGCAATGAAAAATGATCTTCTCCACTATCTCCTTGCGTCATGCCCAGCTCGTCCACATAAAATTCTTGCATCTGCCCGAGGTCTCGACTATACAAGTGTAAAGCCTCAATCTTCATCCTTCTCCATTTATAGTACGATAGATCATAAGGGCCAGGTATGCCAGCACCTCGAATGGTCCAGCTCTCTACTAAGGTATGGTTGCCGCAACTGGTAACGGGCTTGCATCCGTATTATTTGAGCGCAAAATCCTACTTCTTCTTACGCTTTTTGTACGCTTTAGCCTGTTGGTTAAAATCTAGCGCCATCTGCATCCACACTTCCAGATCTTCATCCAGGTCAGTACCATCCGGATCTACGAAAACATACCCTCTCATCTCGCGACCGGTAAAGTCCATCTTTTGACATCCTTTCATAGAAAGAGCCCCTTCATACGGTTCCGGTCCAATCCGTGCCATCAGGCGCTCTTCATGTACACCAACGCACATTTTTCCCTTCACCATAAATGTCAGACCACCCATCATCCTTTTCTCCTCAAATCCGACATTCCGAACATTTAATGACGATCTGATTCGATCTGCTAGCCATTCGCTATAAGCCATAATTAAAGTGTTTTACGTCACAATTTTGCAGCTCCCGCATCTACTCCAGAAACGGCAATGAGAAGATAGAAATCTTTTGATTGAAGTGCTCGTCGAACAACAAATTGAGTTTAACCGAGCCACCATGCTGTGTAAAACTATTTCTGCAGTTGTGACCGGAAGGGCTAATCTTTGTCTTATTATTATATCATGGCGATTTCATTATCAGATAGCCAGGAAACTTTCGAAAGTCAATAGTCAGAGAAATGGAAGAATCAAAAAAAAGAAACAACACCTCTACCATCCTTGGAATTCTACTCGGCATAGCTATAGTAGCTGCAGGATACTTTGGATATACAACCAACGAAAAGAATAAGCAGGAGCAGGTTATGGCTCTGGAGATGGATAGCTTGATGATGGTGCGCCAGGGTCTGGAGACAGATTTAGATCGTCTGAGCAAGGAATATGAAGACATTGCCATCGAAAATGATTCCCTCAAAGGATCATTGGATAATGCCAGAGAGGTAATTGCTAAAAAAGAAGATCAGATCCGCTGGGCACAGCGCAAGGCAGCTACTGATTCTAAAACACTAAAGGAAGAAATAGTCACACTGGAAGCAGCCAGGTCTGGCCTGACGTCTACGATAGAAGCACTCCGAACAGAAAACAATGATCTGAAGCAAGCGAATGCTGAGTTAACAGAAAAAGTTGCCTTATTCGAAGAAGAAAACGCGGGATTGCAAGTCCAAGTCACTGATTTAAATGCCGCCAATTCAATACTGGAAAAGAAAGCTGCTGACTTAGCCAACACTTCTTTCAAAGCATCCTCGATGCAAGTAGATATAGCAAAGCGGAATGACAAAAATACAATTAAATCGAGGCGGGTACGCAAGCTCAATATTGGATTTGATCTTGTGGATGTTCCGGAGGAATTTCAAGGCGCTCAAAACATTTATTTGTATATAACAGATTCTAATGGAGTGCCGATCGAAGGTGGATCTGGAACAGTGAAAGTGGGTTCAGGCGACAAGTCCCTCGTAATTGAGCCGATTGATGTGAAGAAGGTGAGTCTCACTGGTTCACAAAGATTTGAATTTACACATGAGATCATTGGCAAATTGAAACCTGGCTACTACATCGCTTCTATTTATGCTGACAAAGGATTGCTGGGTTCAACCCTTTTTAAGCTCATCTAGCATATCCGATATGAGTGCGGATCTTCAGCAGTTGAGCGTGGGCATTGCATTTCTTCTTTTGTGTTCCTGCGTCAGCACAGGTAAATACCGGAGCCTTGAAGCGGAAAACGGCCAGCTGGAGGCTGACCTACTTGACAAAGCTTCTGTCGCCGAGGAAAATTCCCGTCTTTCGTTGAAGGTAGAGGATCAGCGTGATGAACAAATCAAGCAAAACACATTGATCGGGCAACTCCTCACCGAAAAGAGTACGCTTGAAGAAAGAGTAGCCAGTCTCACCCATCAACTAAGTCTGCAGTCGAACGAGGCTGAATCTGTTCAAGCTACCCTAAATGCCGAGCTCCAGAAGAGAAACGAAGAACTGGCAAAGAAAGAGGCTCTGCTCAGTACAATAGTAGAGTCTTACGAGCTCAATCAAACAAAAGCACTAACGATTGTGAGTCGGCTCTCAGAGTTGCTTGCTGATTTCGATGAGAATCAATTGGAGGTGGAGTACACCGATCTGGAAGCTCGGGTATTGGTATATGCAAGTTTTCTTTTCTCTGCGACCCTTCAACTTCAACAGACGGGCAGGCAAGCACTTGAGACCATCGCAACCGTAATCAAGGACTACCCTGAATCATCCGTTCAAATAGAGGGACACACTGATAACACTACAGTGAATCCCACCCGACAGTACTCAGATGCCATGGATCTGAGTGCTCTAAGAGCCTCATCGGTCATGCGCTTCATGATCAGGGAAGCCGGACTTAATGCCAACCAAGTGTTGGCGACCGGGAAAGCAGGATTTTATCCGCGCGTATCAAATGAAACACCAGCCGGTAAGGCGCTGAATAACCGGATCGAGATCAGGATCCGAATCGGACAAAGGGAACTGATTGAGCTGATCAAGAAAGGGCAGTAAATTCACATTGTAGAAAATGTTAGATACATTACTGCAATACAAATAGATAAGCTTTACTCCCTTGCGATCAATAGACGCCAAATTTCAAGGTAACTCCACCGGTCCACCCATCAAATGCCTGCTTGCCTGTGTTCAACAGATCTAAATCGCCCAGGAATCTGTATTGAGCTCCGATACCTAAACGAAAAAAACGTACTAAATGCAGTTCTATATATGCCCCTGGTTCAAACACGAAGAACAAGTCGTCGTCAATCACGTTTAAATCCCAATCAAACCGGTCATTGTACCTAAAGGAATCATCTGTATAAATAGCACCCCCCATACCAATCAGAGTAGGAAAACTTAGATGCACTGGTAACCAGGGTGCAATGATGGGCTCCAGGAGTAGACCTCCGTATCCCATCTCCAGCTGAAGATCTTGCTCTGGAATAATATCGTCATAGATGACATCATTGGCCAGTCCGTATATGCCGAATCCCATACCAAAGCCACTGCCTATCACCCAGGCTCCTCTGCCCCCTACAATAATAGCATCTTGATCATTCATTTCTCCCAGGTGAATTGATAACGCTCCATACCCTCCACTGTGGCCATGGCGATTGCCGAAAATCGTTTGGTTTCTACGATGGTGCCTTCGATGCTGTCCTTGCACCTGCTCTTCATAACGGATCACTTGTTGTGCCGGATCCGCCACCTCTATCTCTTCGTTCTCACCAGTCGACTCTGGATAAGCTTCTTGGCTATAAGTTGTAGACCCCAGACAGATGGCTACAAGAATGATAAGTGAGTATTTCATTGGTTGGTAATTTGTTCAAAGTATTCAAAACTGATAGCGAAAGGAGAAGGAGAAGTCGCTGAATCCCCTAAAAAAATGTCGAAAGCGAAGGATATCAATATAAGGCTTGTAGTCAAACGATATGGAGGCCGGTAATACATCGAAAAAGTATTGGATCCCAACGATTGCATCGGGTCCCAAAGCCAGACCACCGCCATGCCTGTGCAAACCATCGTAATAATCTCGTCGGTGATGATGGCCCCTGTAGAAGCCAATATGTGCGCCTGCCCCATAGTAAAAGGATAACTGACCAGGGAAATCCAAGAAGACCGGCTGATGAAACTCCGCCAGACCCGTCACCTGCAATCCACCTTCCCGAAAGGAAAGTAAGGCCTCGCCAGCAATATAATCTGAAATAAACCATTTTGCTGTAATGCCTGATGACCCGCCCACCCGTAGTCCTATACTGGCATTCGAATGTTGAGCAAGGAGACAAGGACTTACACAAAATAAGCAACTGAGAAGAAGTAGAATATGCTTCACAATAGGTACATTTTGGTGTCATTGGTAAAGACGGCTTTCCCATCTGTGGGGTTGCATCTCGGCCTGAAAATTCAGCAATTCTATTTCAGAGACCGCCCACCCGATTCGTCCGTTCGATGAATGTATGCCATATTCATATTAGCATCCCGTAAAACACATGTCGAATAAGATGAATGTGTACTTTTGGGTATGGTTACACGCTCCAGATATCTAAAGGCATTTGAGCAAGCATATGCTTCCCTAAATCCGGAACAGAAATCCGCGGTTGACTCCATCGAGGGGCCGGTTATGGTCATAGCAGGACCTGGCACTGGTAAGACGCAGATCCTGGCCCTGCGTATTGGCAGGATTCTCCAGCAAACCGACGTTGCTCCTTCCAACATTCTTTGCCTGACCTATACCGACGCCGGAGCCATTGCCATGCGGCAACGACTCCTTGATTTCATAGGACCGGAGGCATATAAAGTACATGTGCACACCTTTCACTCCTTTTGCAATCAAGTGATTCAAGACAATCAGGAGATCTTCACTGACTACATGGTTTTACATCATGCCTCTGACCTGGAAAAGGCAAACATGTTCATGCAATTAATCGACAGTTTTGATTATAGTCATCCCTTACGAAAACTGAAGGGCCAATTGTACTACGAAGCCAGGAGGATGGACAAGCTATTTTCACTCATGAAGCGCGAATCGATATCTGCAGCCACATTTCATAAGCACATTCGGGATGAGTATGACCGGATCGAGGCGGATCCTTCACTTTTCTACAAACGTGCGACTGGCCCTTACAAAGTGGGCGACCCTAAAGCCAACTATGGGAAAAAGAAGAAACGGATGGCTCTGACCGATGCCGCCGTAGAAGCATTCGAACCCTTTCAACAAATGATGCAAAATGCCGGCAGATACGATTTCGATGACATGATACACTGGGTGCTCAATGCCTTCAGATCAGATGAGGACCTAAAGGCGATGTATCAGGAACAATTCCAGTATCTATTGGTAGACGAATATCAAGACACCAATGGATCTCAAAACCTGATCGTTCAACTACTTTGCGACTATTGGGAAAGACCTAATTTATTTGTCGTGGGAGATGACGATCAAGCTATTTTCCGATTTCAAGGTGCCAACATAGACAACCTGACACAACTGTATCGACAATATACACCCCAAGTGGTAGTGCTAAGGGAGAATTATCGGTCTACACAAAATATTCTGGATCATGCGATGACCCTGATCAATCGCAATTTGAAGAGACTCACTACCGAAATCCCGGGTGTGGAAAAACAATTGATCGCCCAGAGCCCGTTTGATACACCGGCTGATCCGGTTGTTCACGCATATCTCAATGTTGCGCAAGAAGAAGCGGCTATCTTCTCTACGTTGAAAAAATTGCATCAGGAGGATGTACCACTCAACAAAATAGCGGTGATCTACCGAAAGCACATCCAGGGTGTAAACCTGATCAAGGCGCTCTCGCAAGAAGGGATTCCAGTGGATGTGAAGCAACGGATCAATATCCTTTTTGAGCCACTGGTACGAAATCTTGAAACTATTCTGACGTATCTCCAACTCGAAACTGAAAAACCAGGCAGAGGTGAGCATCTGCTATTCGAGATCATGCATTACCGTTTCTTCGATCTGCCCCCGGTGGACATTGCAAAATTATCTATGCATTGCTGGCGTAATAAAAGTGCCCGAAAATCTCTGAGGCAGACAATGAAGGACATAGATCAATTGGAGTCACTGGATCTGACTGACATAGATTCTTTTCTACTCTTCAATGCCATCTTGGAAGAGTGGATAGGTCAGATGCCTCACCTAACGATTCAAGTCTTGCTCGAGCGGGTACTAAAACAAGGAAAAGTATTTCGCGAGGTGATGAAGAGCCCTCAGCGAACTTATCAAATGCAAGTGTTGGGTACATTCTTCAATTATCTGAAAGCCGAGACTAGTCGCAATCCCAAGCTTTCTCTAAAGGAGTTTTTATCGATCCTGCAACAGATGCGGGAAATTGAGTTGCCCTTATATATGCACAGTCTTATGCGGTCGAAAGATGGCGTCAACTTTATGACTGCTCACGGAGCAAAGGGTCTGGAGTTTGACTATGTGTTTATCATCGGTTGCAATCACCGGCACTGGCGAAGTGTGGTTCGAATGCAAAACAGCTATTCACTGCCCAGTGCATTGGTTGATCCCAGTTCTGAATCTGATATTGAAGATGAACGTAGGTTGTTTTATGTTGCCATGACCCGTGCAAGAAAACATCTGGCAATTTCCTATGTCACGGAAAATCTAAATGGCACTGTAGATGAACCCACTCAGTTTATATCCGAAATGCTTTCTCTTCGAGATGGAACCGCGATTGAGCCAAGGGTATTGCCCGAGCAAACGATATCTTACTATGAGCGATTGATACATCCCAACGATAAGATACTGCCACTTATTGATGACAATTTGATCGATGATAAACTCAAGAAATTTCAGCTCACACCTACAGCATTAAACAAATACCTGGAATGTCCGCGCACTTTCTACTTCGAAGAAATCCTAAGAGTACCCTTAGCCAGAAGTCCATATCTGGGCTTTGGCAATGCGGTCCATTTTGCTTTGCAAAAATTTCTGGAAAAAATGGTAAACAGGGAGTCCCCTACAGCCGAAGAACTGGTAAAACTGTTTCAGGAATCGATGGCATTTCACCAATCTCATTTTACTGAGAAAGAGTATGAAAATTATTTACAACACGGTGCATCGATATTGACCAAATATGTAAAACATAAATTGCCCCATTGGTCGACGGCTAAGAAATTGGTGCCAGAAAAAAATATTGATCATGCCGAGCATCGAGGAGTACCCGTAAGAGGTCGCTTAGACCTCATCCAAGTGCGTCCTGATGACTATGTTGAGGTGACGGATTTCAAAACGGGTAACCCCGACAATGGCAAATCAAAATTGCAACAGCCAGGTCCGAGAAATCAGTTAGGTGGGAACTACTGGAGACAGATCGTTTTCTATAAGATACTCGTAGAAGAGTCCAGAGATAACACGCTCCACATGAGCGAAGGTCAAATTAGCTTTGTAGAACCAGACAAATACGATGTGTTTGCGGAAAGCAACTATTTGATCGATGTGGGCCAATATGAAATGGTCTCAGACCAAATCGTGGAGGCCTATCAAAAGATCAGTGACCACATATTTGATATCGGATGTGACTCTTCCTATTGTGATTGGTGCCGGTTTATAAAGAATGATTTTGTTCTGCCCGATGACACGTTCGAAAAATTGGTTGAACCAGATTCTGATTTCTCGATCCCCATTGATGCCGATCAGATGGAATTTGATTTTTGATATGATCAATAGAATGACGGTGTCGTGATTGACTTTATATTTTCTATTTTCCGTTACTATCAATAAATCCACACTATTATGTTACGCTTGCTATTCTCCATATTATGTTGCCATTGTTACCTTATCGCGTTTTGTCAGGGTACTTTAGACCTGGAATCCATGGATCACCAGCCCGGCTACATAGACTTCTATTGGGATGAATACCAAGGGAAAATTTATCTAGTCATCAACAAGCTCGATCAAGAACTTTTATATAATACTGGATTGTCCGCAGGTATAGGATCAAATGATATCGGATTGGACAGGGGACAGCTAGGTAGTGAGCATGTAGTGAAATTCATTAAGAGTGGCAACAAGATTCTATTTGTTGAGCTAAACACAGATTATCGGGCAATCAGTGAAAATCAGCTAGAACGCAGAGCGGTAGAAGAGGCCTTCGCTCAGTCAGTTCTCTGGGGCTTCAAGGTTGAACAGAATGTATCGGATGGCTATATTGTTGATGCCACTCCCTTTTTTCTACGTGACGCCCACAATGTAAAAGGACGGCTCTCTCAATCCAAACAAGGTAGTTACAAGGTGGATGAGTCTCGTTGCGTTATATTCCTTCCCCGTACCAAGAATTTTCCTAAGAATTCGGAATTCGAAGCTGTCATCACTCTGACAGGCGAGCCGAAGGGGCAATGGATTCGATCGGTAACACCCAGTGCAGATGCGGTGACGGTGCGGCAGCATCATTCCTTCATCGAGCTTCCCGATCCCGGTTACGAACCACGACATTTCGATCCCAGGTCAGGGTACGGTCCACTTTCTTATTTTGATTTCGCCACACCCATACATGAGCCGATCAGTAAGAAGTTTATCAGGCGTCATCGTCTCCACAAGAAGGATCCTTCTGCTCCCATCAGTGAAGCCGTCGAACCCATCATCTATTATCTGGACCCAGGTGCACCCGAACCAATTCGTTCGGCTCTGGTGGGAGGAGCACAATGGTGGAATCAGGCCTTTGAAGCTGCAGGCTACAAGGATGCTTTTCAAGTTAAAATCCTGCCGGCAGATGCTGATCCAATGGATGTCCGATACAATTTGATTCAATGGGTACACCGATCCACCAGGGGCTGGTCATACGGCAGTTCAGTGGTAGATCCTCGGACGGGAGAGATCATAAAGGGCCATGTCTCGTTGGGCTCGCTGAGAGTACGGCAGGATTTTCTGATCGCGCAAGGCTTGAAAGCAGTGTACACCGGAGGTGAAGATCATAGCGAGGAATTGGTAGAGATGGCATTGGCCAGATTGCGTCAACTCTCAGCACATGAAGTGGGGCATACCCTCGGTTTATCACACAATTTTGCCGCCAGCACAAACGACCGTGCATCGGTCATGGACTACCCGCATCCGTTGGTCCAATTGGGGCCAGATGGTGTGGATTTCAATGGTGCCTATGACACTAAGATCGGCGCTTGGGATCTTCGCACCATTTTGTACGGCTATCAAGATTTTCCCACAGGGCAGGATGAAGCCATAGCGTTGCAACGAATCCTCCAAGAAAACGAAGCACTTGGTCTACGATACATTTCAGATCAAGACGCTCGACCAGCGGGAGGTGCCCATCCGCATGCACATCTTTGGGACAATGGCTCATCGGTGATCGACGAGCTTTCAAGATTGATTGAAGTGAGAGAAGAAGCCCTCCGTTCATTTGGCATAGACAATATCCCTATGGGAATGCCTATTGCGGAGTTGGAGAATGTGTTAGTGCCCTTATACCTTGCACATCGCTATCAGACCGAGGCTGTAACCAAGCTTATTGGAGGACTTGAATACACTTATGCTGTAAGAGACTCTGACAATGATTACACTACTGAGGTGGTGGCAGTCAAAGTGCAAGAAGATGCGCTCAACATCTTAATAGAACTTTTGAATCCGGATTTTCTCACGTTACCGGAGTCTATCATTTCGCTGCTACCTCCAAGACCAATGGGAAGTCGTCGTGACCGGGAATTATTTGAGATTCGTACTGGTTTGACTTTTGACCCTATTGGTGCAGCCGAAGCGTCGGCTGGATTTACTCTGGAGTTTCTATTTAACCCGCAGCGTCTCAGTCGGGTAATAGAATACCAGGCAAGGGATGAGACTCAGCTCAGTATCCAGGACATTTTTGAAGAGGTGGAGGAAAATCTGGATCGGTTCTGTGCACAAGAAGGACTACGGGGCACAATTGGCGAAGTGGTTTATAGCACCTTCGTAGACCAACTGATGCGGTTGGCCAGGGATAAATCAGCGCATCACCAGGTTGGCGGTGCAGCACTGTCCTGGCTGGATAAAATTGGAAACAAACAGCTCATGGGGACCGACATACATCGCCAGTCTATTCAGCACAGGATCAAAGCATTTCTTCGATCTCCATCCAGCTTCGAGGTGCCTGCTCTGGTTGAATTGCCAGCAGGTTCGCCCATTGGGTGTGGTCAGGACTAATAGGATTTAAGTGAGCATACGATGTTGCCAGGACGAAGCAGGAACGATACAGTCCTTTCGTTTCCCAAACCATACATAGCGACGACGAGCTATAAATCGATACATCCGATCACGGAAAGATTTTGGTAGATAACGGCAGCTCTTCAGCCACCTCCATGGTGCTCGCATATGACTAAGCGATGCAATGACCGCATCTGAGTATAAGCTGATACTGCCTCGATTGTAGTAAATCAAAGAGTTGATCTTACTCGGTTCCATCTGGTTCTCACGCAATATTTGTTGACCTAGCTCAGATTGGAGGGAGGAAAACCGGAGATCATGGTCTCTTTCGAAGCACAATATGAATTGCACCGTTCGATTACAAAGGTTACAGATGCCATCAAAGAGGAGAATTGGACCGTCAGCAAGATTATGTTCCATGGCCAATTTGCATTTCTTCTTCCCAGAATAAGAGAATCTATCTATGGAACGAACACTTCTTGGTATAGTTCATCAATGTTAGCTACATGGAGTATCTTGATTGACTTGGTCTTGAAATCCAGGCTTTTTGATTGAAACTTTGAAATATATATTTGCATAAAACCAAGCCTTTCTGCTTCCAGGATGCGCTGTTCCAACCGATCCACGGTGCGAATCTCTCCG
>Ga0224508_10003103_pt1 | contig 13829 bp, 19 predicted proteins | sample SF_Jan12_sed_USG_4_FD_170157 | JGI IMG/M metagenome (GOLD analysis project Ga0224508, IMG submission 170157) | Sediment microbial communities from San Francisco Bay, California, United States - SF_Jan12_sed_USGS_21 | ecosystem: Environmental > Aquatic > Marine > Sediment | place: USA...
GTCATCATCCTTGGAGTCGTCATCGTAACGGTCATCATCCTTGGAGTCGTCATCGTAACGGTCATCATCCTTGGAGTCGTCATCGTAACGGTCATCATCCTTGGAGTCGTCATCGTAACGGTCATCATCCTTGGAGTCGTCATCGTAACGGTCATCACCACTCCCTTCACTTGCAAAAGCAAAACCAGTTGACACTGAAAATGCCAGTACAGCTAAAAGAAAGAATATGGCATTATCGTATTTTTTCATTGTTTAAGAAACGAAATAAATGAATATAAGATGGATGACATTTTCCACGGTTGAATTCCATTTGTGGAAACCGCAGTGGGGAATTGTCTATTTTTGTATTATACTGTGATGATGTAGTTGCCTCATGAAATTAAAACTGAAGAGTACAGATTTTTCTAAAAACATTGAATTCTATGCAAAAATAACAAGAAAATGTCTTGTATGTGAAAGTCCAAATATTTCTTCTAATCAATTTGGGATTCTATGTGGATGTTGCGGATCATTATTGGATTTTGAATGAAAATGGCGTTATCATGTAATGGAATATGTCACAGGTACAAGAGCACTGGAACTGAGATGCAATTCAAGTATCAGGAAGGACAGAAGCGCTGTAGCTTTTGTGATGTCTTTATCTCATTTAATGGCATTAGATGCCCCTGTTGCAAAACAATCCTGCGAACAAAAGCATGGAATAAACTCTCTAAAATTAAAAGAATGATGGATAATTACCAATAAGCACTAGTTCCCATTCCTTCATTGTCTATGATTTGTACATCTAATGATTCCAAACCAAATACAACATAGATTGCCTTTAGTCTGTTTTGATAAAGAAAGTATTTTTTTCCATCGTCAGTAACAATCGAACCTGTTACTTTGATAATTTTATTTTCCTCCAGTTCATGAACACGTCTGTATGCAGTAGTCATCGGGATGTCACATTCTTTTACAAGATCTACTACTGATTTTGGTTTCTCTATGGTGGCATTCATAATGGTTCTAGAATAATCATCAGACAAAGCTTTTAGAATTGCCTTTCTAAACTCCGAATCCCTTTCTAGAATTTTAAAATCTGCCATTATCTGTCAAATTCTATTTATCACAGCATATAATCTGATTTAATAAAAAGATTGTAGTTACATTCTGGATTATTCTTGAATGTAAGAATTCCATGCTTTCATTCCACCTTCTAGAACTTGAAATTCAATACCCTCCTGAGCAAGCGCATATGTGGCGATTGTTGCCCGGTTTCCAGAACCACAAATAACAACTACCGATTTGTCAGTAGGAATATCATTCATGCCATTAGGTTGGAATATGTCTTCAAGAGGAATGTTGACTACACCCTTAATTTTGGATTCTAGCAACTCGTCAGGTTCCCTAACATCAAGCAAGTAAAGATCCTCATTTGCAGTAATCTTTAGCATCAATTCTTCTGAATCAATTACAGTTTGGGAACTAGTTACAAGATTTTCAGATAGATTACTCATTCCGCCTTTTAGATAGAAAGTATGGAGGCCCATCTCAGTCATGCTTTGAGCTGCTTGTTTTGCTTGAGTCCCATCATCATCAATTAAGACAAAATTGTATGTTGAGGTCACTTCAGGCAATCGGCTCTGAATGGTTTTCACTCGTTTTTCCATAGTTGTGGAATCCAAAACGTCATGTGATGCACCATACAGATGTTCTGATTGATATTGTTCAGCAGATCTAATGTCTACGACTAAAACATGTTCTTTATTTTGGAGCAACACATCAAGTGTGTCAGGATTTACCGCATAGATGTCAGAACTGTTTTGTGTTGAATTGGTCACTGCAGTCATCGTCCCAACTATCACAATTCCAATTATGATGGATGCAATAATTCCAACATTTTTTGTTTGCATGAAATCAATGTTTCAGATTTTACTATTATACCAAATGACATTTTTCACCACTAGATACCATGTGTGGAAATCGTTATTGCGAATTAGTTTCAGAAGTTTGTGAAAATCAAATTTAGTTTACTTTGACTTTTCTATTATCTCAATCAAATTTTTCTCGATCTCGTTTCCCACAAACTGCATATGTTCTTCTGATGCCATTTTCAACAATGATGTTGGTTTTGCAAGACTGACACAGTTTTGCTTGTTTTTCTGGTAAACTGCAATTGTACATGGTAGTAACAATCCAAGATCAGGGTTTGAATCCAATACCTGCTTTGCTAGTTTCGGATTGCAAACCTCCATCAGTTTGTATTCGTTTTCGAACTCTTGGTCTTTCTCATTTAGAATTTTCTTAAAATCTAGAACTTCCAGAACTCCAAACCCTATTTCCTTTAGGTTATGTGTCAGGTTTGCTATTGCATCATGGATACTCTTTTGGGTGGTTACAGTGTAACAAAAGCTCATGACATGCCAAAACATTACAGACGATATATTAGAGAAATACGATTTCCACACATGAAATCCATGTTGAGAAAATGTCTATTCTGTTTTAATTGAATTTGGAAAAAATTTGTTTTAATGTCAGTTACGACAAAAAGCAACACAAAATCCATTCTAATTGTAGGAGGGGTAATTGCAGCAGTTGCAATCTCCTTGTTTGCATACTTGATGTTCTATACTGCACCTGAGCAGATTGAAGAACGAGTAAAGGTAATTGCAAATACAGATGAGGGCTGCATAGTGGAAACACTTGACGGATATGCAATTAACGTTGGACCATGTGATTTTGAGCCTGAGGAGTACATAATTGCACCAATAGACCAAAAACTCAAAGAACGTGCGGCGTTGATGAATCCAACTCGTTAATTTCCTTTTTTTATTTTATTTCGTTTCAGATTGACTCTAAATCTTGATAATCCCGTTTACTATCAAGTATTGAATGCTCTGTGCAAATTCCTCATCTGACAACAAATCCTGAGACCACCAGCCGGCATTCTTTCTTAACCATCCCGGAATATGGGTTTCAGATTCTGCTTGTTCAGGATTTGTATTCTGTGGAATGGTGATTACATCAGTCTTGATCAAGTGTTCCAGACCCTTTACAAAATCAGAATCAGGTATTTGGTTTGTAGACCACCATTTTGCATTGGTTTTGACCCATTTTGGAATTTCTAATGAATTCTCGTCATTTTGCAGGATTGCAAGCACTGTAATTTTTCCTAGCATCATGGATGAATAGTGCAAAAATAATCATATTCCTCTGTACTGGTAAATGTAAACATCCAAGACTCTCCAGATGGAAAAAGTTCGCTATCAAATGTGCCATCTGCCGTACCTGGTTTTCCGCTTGTTACAGAATGAAAATCTGAATCCTCATTGATCCATGTGATTGAGTCTCCTACAGATATGGTGATTTTTTCTGGAGAATAACAGTTATGAAATGTTGCACACAGTCTGTTGTTTGCCCCTTGTGGGATTTTTACAGAAAAATCTTCTGCAAATACCATCATCGGTGAAATTAGAAATATTGCAACAAGCACACTTGCAATTCCCAAACTGATTCCGTGGAATTTCATTACAGCGCTCTAAGTGTATTCAAGCCTTCCTTGTAAGATTGAATCACATGTTCCACCAATTCAATCCGCATTTTTAATCGGTCTATCTCCTCCAAATTGTCTTCATCAAGATTTGGATCTTCTAATCTCAACAATTTTTGGTTGTAATGGATAAGATCATCCTCTAAATTTCCCTTCTTTGTATCAAAAATCTTGATCAATTTTTCCATATCTTTTTCATAAAAAAGTGACACAGTTATTGAGGAATCAGAGAATGCACGGATCTGAGTCCCATACTGCTGGCACTGGTCTATCGTAATATTGGGATCTATTGGAACGGGAATCTTTTCGGTATCTGATGAAACGATTACACCTAAGACCCCCTCGTTGTAGACTGCAGCACAATAATCAAATTGAAATGCATATACATTTTCAGATACCTCATGTGCCATCTTATCTGAAATGCTAATTTTGTCTATGGTTTGAGGTGGTATCCAGCCTGATTCAACAAGTTTTAACACGTTTTCAGGTTCTACGCATATTGGCGCCCCATCATTTTCCCAAACCTTTTCTAATCCTTCTTCACACACAACAACATCGTCAGGAGAAATTTCTTGAGATACTTGTTGTTCCGATCTTGACACATCTTCAGCACTAGCTTGACTTGCAGGGATGACAAATAACAATACTAACACTGTGAAAAAAAATCCCAAGTACTGTGCATTTAGATACATGTGTAATGTTACGTCGTCAGAATATTAAAAGAAAATATAGGTTTTCCATATCTGGTTTCCATCAATGAAAGTTGTAGATAAAATACTCATTTGAATAATAAATCAAACAATAAAAAAATTCATGATGATGATTAGTTCATGTACGAAAACTTGGACTCAAATTAAATGAATTTAGTTTTTTTAAAATTAAAAAAATAAAATGAAATAAAAAATTATGGTGAGAGACCTGAACCGCTAATGTTTCTATCCCATTCGTCCACCATTGGGTTTTGCCTTCGTTCAAGTTCTTCCCAGTATCCGTTTAGCTTCCCTGAAGGGACGTTAAATGTGGCAGATACTGTATCACCAGCTTGTGCACTACATTCAGGTACGACTACAATCATTCCGTATTCTGATTCTCCAACACAGCCATATTCCATGTTTGCTATGACCGTCACGTCTTCAGTAACTTCTGTAGGAAGATAGTTCCATGGAGTCACTGTGAAAACTGCGGTGACTGCAAACCCTGCAATCATTGCAGACAAAAGAATACGTCGCGATAATTGTCCTTCCTTTTGTTTTTGTTTTTGTTTGTACATTTTTCCTCGTTGTGTATTTGGTCGATATTGAATATAACAAGGGAGACTACAATGTGGTCAGATGCAATTTATCTATTTTACACCAGATACAGGAATTTTAATTTGTGAAGAACATAGTTTGTTGCGCTTCCAAGAAAATACCATAATGTCAAAAGGCCATACTTTATTCAGGCATTTGTTTTCCATACTCTTGTGTCATCACAAGCAGAGAATATTCTCACTACTGAGAACCATCTGATAAGGTATTAGTTAGAATAGTAAATCATGCCTGAACTAGGCTGGTTTTTGGTATTTGCCACGTGATTTTGTCCGTAGAATTGTTTTGCAGCAGGGACATCTGATTTCAGATGTCTCTAAAAATAAGCTGCAGTAACTGCAACGCTTTTGTCCATTTCCATATCGCTTTCCATTGCTCATAGAAGTTCCCTTGGAGTAAATGCACACTCCCCTACATGTTCTTCCCATAGAATAACATCTGTTGAATTTGATATAACAGGTCAGACTACAATGTGGTCAAGTGCAGCTAAACTGATAAAACAGTAAAAATTCAAAATCATTAGTGAAATGAGTAGCAAAAAGACATCAAGCATCTCTTTTAGAATAAATGAAGAATATGAAAAAGTATTGCGAGACATAGCTGAAAAAAACAAGATTAGTCTCAACACTCTTGCAAATCAGATTTTTGGCAATTATGCAGAGTTTGAAATTTATGCTAAAAAATTTGGCACTCTGCGAACAAGTACAGACACGTTTCGTAGGTTGTTAAATGGTATGGATGAAAAAAATCTAGTTGAAGTTGCAACAAGATGTGGAAGCCAGGAAGCAAAAGAATTTGTTTTATTCAAATGGAAAGAGATCAATTCAAAGACCGTGACAGATTTTATCAAAATCTATTTTGATCTTTGTGGATATGGCAGATGTGATTTTGATGAAACTGAAGGCAAGGTGACATTCAGTGTACATCATGACCTGCAGGAAAAAGGTTCCTTGTTTTTAAAACATTTTTTGGAATCTTTGATCAGAACTACGCTAAGTAAGGATTGCAAGACCATCACCACAAGTGACACAATAACAATAAGCTTTCAACCTTAACTGATTGAGTGCAATTGACTACATCGTAGTCTTGGACATTATATCATTCAGATACGTATCTACACTTGTGTGTTGATATGGTGAATCAAAATCTTTTTTCTTTGAAAGGATTCAACTACCGACGTGGCATAATTATTGCCACAACTGTATTGTTTGTCCTATTTCTCGGTATTGAGTCTACACCAGTATCAGCACATACCTCAGTTGATGTGGAAAATATCAAAATTGATGTAGGTTGGGGGATTGAGCCTCCTGTTGTAGGAATTAGAAACGATTTTGTCTTTAAGATAGTGGAGATAGGGGAAACCGAAGGGTCATACAGAGGAATTACAAGTGCATTCAAAAGTTTGGATGCAACAGCCATGTATGGCGGCGCTACCAAAAAAATGGATATCAATTCTGATCCAAAACCTGGCTACTATTTTTCACCTGTAATTCCAACCAAAACAGGAACCATCATAGTTGATCTTAAAGGGGAAATTAACGGAATTAGAGTAGACGTGCAAGTTCCAATTGAGGATGTAGAATCAACTGCAATACTTGACTTTCCACCTCTCAGTAAACAGTCATCTAGCTCAGATGTAGTTGCCTTGAAAAATGCAATATCTTCATTGCAAAAAGAAGTGTCATCCATCAAATCAGGTTCAGGAACTAAAGATTTTAACAGTGAAACAAGCTATGACTTTGCAGTGTTTGGCATGTCACTGGGTGCCGCAGGAGTGGTTATTGGAATTATATCTATGACCAAAAAAAGAGGTAAGTAATTGGGTAATCACGATAAGACACTGATAATTATTGCAATCATAGTTGGTGTTGTGGCTTTGGCTGGGACAATAGGGTTTATCGGCCAAGGAAACGTAAGACATGTTTCAATCTTCTGGCAAGAACGCGTTGAACAGACTATCTTTTGAGGATGTTGATGGCAAGGTTCAACTACAAGGAATTTCTGGAATCGGCGGAGAACCAAACCCGTATCTTATCACCAGAACCAGTTTTGCATATCTCTTAACTGTGATTAACAATGGAGACCAACATCACAGGCTATACATTGAAGGATTAGATGTTCAGACAAATCTCTTGGAACCTGGAGAACAGGAAACTCTCACCATTTATCCTGACAAGGAAGGAGTCTACAGATATTTTGACAAACGAGAAAACCTTGAGCACTTGGGATTTCTTGAAGTGAAAACCGTAGTTCACAGCGATGAATTTACGGGAATTTGGCGTGACCTGATATGATGTGATTTTACAATATTTTCTACCCATACATTCTGTCATTGATATGCATTGAATCCTTCTGGGTTTTCTTGATCATCTTTTCAACCTTGACTGTCTCGCTTTTGATCAGTTTCAGATTGCATGGAAGGTTTGGAATTAAAGTCCCCATGTCCAAACACAGTTTTGCACCATTTTCCAAGTCCGTACCCTTGCTGCTTTTCTCAGAGAACAGCAAGACTATCACGTCTTGATCAGAGAATCTTCCCTGTACCAGTAGTATTCCAGGAATTCCAGGCATGGTTGCATTCAGGGTGACGCTCATCCCGAGTTTTTTTATTACATTTCTTGCATTATCTGTGCTTCCTATTGCACTGATTTCTCTTGAACTTTTTGTTCCCATAATTTTCATGCTACTGATGATTTGCTTGCAATGGTGTTTTTTTGCATATTGCAAAATAGATGCGGCAATATCTTTCGAAAATGAATCAGGCAGGCGAAGATGGAACAGAATTACCGCAACTTTGAGCTTTTCATTGACAAATATGCCAACAGGGTAGTTTGGTATCCCGTCTCTTACGATGCTTACCGGTGGAAAGGAACTGGAATCCATAAAGCCTGCAAATTCAAACTCTGAGGTTCTGACCCTTGATTCGGCTGCAATACTTCCGGCATATCCGTTATATGGAAATCCGTCTACTATGTAACCATCTTTCAAATCAAAATCTTTTACTTCTGTAATCTTGATGTCTTCTGTCATAATCAGGATAGTAAACTAAACTCTAAAAGACTGTTGTAAGATTCCCTTTCTTGGTTTTCTTTTCTAATACTTTTAGATGATATACTTGAATTAAAACAAGAACATAATTTAGTTCTAGAAAATAAAAAGTTACAATGCTCAAAAATACAGATCCGTTATATCTGTAAAGTGTGTAGTGAGGGCATGAGCATACATTGCGAATGTGGTATTTGTGGACATTGTGCAGAACAGGAATGCATTGCAAAAGAATGCAACTGTTGTACAAATTTTCATGTACGTTCTGGATAAAAAAAAATACTAAGAATCTTAGTTTTAGATTCAATTTATCCATTTTGATAGATTTTTCACATACACAATTTCTAGTATCTAAAAAAATTGTTTGACGAAACAAGACCTCTAGTGTTTTTCGTGGATTGGATGTTTTGTTCCGTCTGGATGAATACATTCTCCATTTTCATGTTTGTGTTGACTTTTATCGCCACTGCATTCACCATGATTGCAACTACATTCTGACATGAAACGTTTCAAGTTGTGTGTTATTAAAAATGGATTAACGATTGCCAGAAGTGGCACCCAGACCCGGAAAGTGTCTATGAGAATTATATGCATACGTTGTATTGCTGGTCCATGAACAAACAACTTGAGGTATTGCAATCCCAATATGACATAGAAGAAGACGTAAAAAATGATGTACTGCTATCTACACTCTCAGACAAGTACTGCAGATCCATCCTTGAAGCCACCATGGACAAGCCAAAATCAGTAACAGAGTTAGCTGTTGAAACAAAAATCCCAATCAGTACAATATACCGAAGAATCCAGACCCTTCATGACAACAAATTGCTCCACATATCCGGAATGATCAGCAATGACGGCAAGAAGTTCTTTTTGTATAAGAGTAAGATAAAGGGATTCAAGAGTAGATATGATGAAGGTAAGATAGAAGTTGAATTAGTATTCAACAACTAAATTCGTTGTATAATACTCGTTTAGATATCTAAACACTTACCATAATCATGTTTTCTATCGATAATTTATTGAGTTTCGAAAAAACTCCGAATTGATATGTATTATCGATCAACTCTCAGAAACTTTTGGAACATTTTACCGAATTGATATTCCATTCCACCGAATTGATAAAAAATATCAGAAAAGCAGCATTCCTACTGCCTTTCCAATATCATTATCTATTTTCGATGTCATCATTTTTTCTATTTTTGTACTGATTGTACAACCACAATCCTCCAAAGATTGTAGATATCACTCCACCAAAAATCAAGAAACTCTTCACAATACTTGAATTTCCCGTAACGTCAATTCCTTTCTCTTCCTTGAGATATTTTGTGAATTCTTCCTGTCTTTGGCTATCGTAATGAGTGTGATGATGGTAAGCGGATTACTGCTAAAGTATACGTCATCTAGAAACTCCAAGATATTTGGCAAGTTGCTTCATGACCAGTTTGGCCTTGTGATATTGCTTGCTGCATTGCTAGTTTTGCATATTGTTATTGGAGATGATTAATCTCAAAAACTTATAATAAAAATTTGTTTGATTAAACAAAAAGAATTTTGTTGTCTTTTCAGACAATTTGATTTTTAACTTCTTTTCTCTTTTTTCCACTTGTCATCAGAGTCATCTCTGTTGTCATTTCTATCGTTGTCATTTCTATCGTTGTCATTTCTATCGTTGTCATTTCTATCGTTTTCTTTGTCATAGTCATCGTTTCTGTCATCATTGTATCCATCATAATCAGCAAATGCATCTTCAGTACCTGAGAGAGTCAAGACAAGTATTGCACCGAGAACAAGTGCAAAGATTGATTTTTGTTTCATAGATATAGTATGATTGATTTTGGATATAATGAAGAAGTTTAGACTGCAATCATTTGCAATTATGTTGCTGTAGTTCTAATTACAATGTAAGTGGCAACTACAAAAATCACTACTGCAAATACTTTGGATAGGTTCTCTTTTGGAATTTTTTCAGATGTCTTTACTCCAAAATATCCCCCTATTACTCCACCAATGATTAACAGTACTGCAATTATGAGATCAACTTGTCCTGCAACAAAATATCTTGCAGCAGTTGTAAGGCCAAACGAGCTTACAGACACCAAAGATGTTCCTATTGCTTGTATGATGTTTAATCCACCTGAATACATTATTGTGGGAACAACCAAAAAGCCTCCACCTATTCCAAAGTATCCGGCCAATACTCCTACTGAGAAACCGGACAATGAAATATTCTTTTTTAGCAAAATAAGATTTGAACTTCCACTGGTCATTTTGTGTTTGGATACATTTTTCTTTAGCATCAAAAATCCGACCACTGCCATAAATCCTGCAAAAAGAACCAAAAGATTCTCAGATGGAGTCCACAATCCAAGTTGGGCACCCAATAGCGTTCCAGCAATTCCAGGTATGGCAAACAAGAGCCCTTCTTTGATTTGGATGTTTCCTAACTTTTTGTGATTTAAAATGTTGATTCCTGCAATTATTCCAACTGCAAGTGCAGATGTACCTATGGCAAGATGAGTGTCTTTTACGCCTACCACATACAAAAGCAAAGGCACTGCCAAGACAGAACCTCCTCCACCTATCAAACCTAGGCTGAATCCTACAATCACACCTGAGATAATTGAAAGAAAAATGATGAATGGATCTAGTATCTCAATTGGCATCTACTGCACACCTGTTTGGACCAATTTCCAAATCAGGAATCTCAGAATGCACCAATTCTAATTCTCCCTTGTTTACTGCAATTATCTTGCGGTAGTTCATAGGCCTTGGACGAGTGATTGCAACCACCTTTTTGATGAATTCTTGTTTTGGTATGTCAAGCCATGGAAGTTTCTTTGATTCTTTAATTGTAGCATAAAATGCACCATTTGTCGCTTCTGCATTCTCACCATGATGAGTAGGAAACACCAATGTTTTTTCTGGAAGGTTTAGAAGTTTTTCATGTAGAGTATTATACAGTTGTTCTGTAAACTCCTCTGCTTCGTCTCTTAGGTCGGGTCTTCCAATAGATTCTACAAACAAGATATCTCCAGTAAAAACATATTTTTCATCTACAACATAGCTAAGACTTCCTGGCGTATGTCCAGGAGTATGAATCACTTGTAGTTTTGATTTTCCAAAAGATATGATGTTTTCATCTTCAACAAAGTTTGCATCGTAATCATATTTCTCATACTTTGAGAGACATAATTCTGCATTTGTTTTATTTGCAAGATCCCGAGCTGCTGATACATGGTCTGCATGTTGATGCGTATCCATAACTTTTGTTATCTTGAATCCCTGTTCTTTTGCAATGGCAATATATTTTTCAAATGGATAAAGTGGATCAATGACAATTGCCTCACCATTTGATTCAACAATATGTGATAGACAACCTTTTCCAATCTTTTGAACTTGAATTACTTTTGGTTTGTGTGATACAGTTATTGGTTTGAGGATCTGATTCCATCCTGCAAATCCTCCTGCAAGAGTTTGTGAATCAATTCCTGCTCTTGTCAATGCAAAGCTTGCAACCATTGCTCGGTTTCCGTGTGGACAAATTGTTACAACCGTCTTATCTTTTGGAATCTTTTCCAATGTCTTTTCATCAAAGAGTTCATCCAATGGAATGTTTACGCTGCCAGGAATCTGATATTCTGTAAATTCATCTTCATTTCTGACATCCAAAAGAAAGACTGAGTCTAGCTGAGATTCAAGTTGTTCTGCTGTGACAATTTTTCCTGTCTGGCCTTTCTCTGTTTTGCCTTTCCATGAGTAAAATCCTCCTTCCAAATAATGGGCATCAAGACCAAAGGATCTCATCATTTGGGCAGTCTCCCTGGCAATTTCCTCAGGCTCAGAAATAAGGATAATTTTTACATTTTGTGGTATTTTAGGCATGATTGTTTGCTTTGCCTGAATATCACATACTGCATGAACCGAGCCCTTTACGTGACTATTCTCAAATTGGTCTTTTGACCTCAAATCAAACAAGAGTAATGGATTTTGTTGAGATAATTCCTCGTTAAGATGCTCTGCAGATAATCCCTGATTTTTTATATTTTGATTCATGTATAAAATTGTCAATTACAAGATATAATGAGGAAGTTTATACTGCAATCATTTGTATTCATCTTTAATACATGAAGACAAAAAAAACATCTACAATTACGTTCAGGATTGATGAAAAATATGAGAAAGGATTGAGAAAAGAAGCTGAAGAGAAACGTATTAGTCTAAACACGTTAGCAAATCAAATTTTTGGTGATCATGTAGAATATGATCAGTTTATGAAAAAATTTGGGATGGTGGAAATGAGTAAAGGATCTTTCAAAGATTTATTGGGTTCTCTGGATGAAAAAAATATTATAAATTTTGCAAAATCCATAGGTTCCACTGAACCAAAAGATTTCATCTTGTTCAAATGGAAGAAACTGACACCAGACAGCGTCTCTGAATTTATCAAGATGTACTTTGAGCATTGCGGTTACGGGATGTGTGATATGCAAACAAATGACAGTACTAGTGAGGTTAGCATACATCATGACTTTGGAAAAAAAGGCTCAATCTTTTTGAAGGCATTTTTAGAGGCAATTGTGCAATCCTCACTAGAAAGAGACAGTGATGTAGCAATTACTGATAATTCAGTTACGTTAAAGTTTTCAAATTAATCTGAATCAGACATAATTGCAAATGATTGCAGTCTAAACTTCTACAATATATCCAAAATCAACCATACTTGATACATGAGCAAAAAATCTATAGTCGGAATTGTCGTTGGTCTTATGATAGCAACCTCTACAGTTTACTTTGTTGAGACATCAGAAGAACTATTTGAAGAACAAGACATGATAAAAGGTCCATTCTTTTTGGTAGTGGCAATAGCATACATCCCAGTTGCAGTTTGGATGCTAAGAAGTCCAAACAGTTCTGCTCCATATCTTGTAACCATAGCAGGAACTATCGGAATAATTGCATTATACGCAGTTACAAGAACTGATGCAGGTGCAATCGCATTTGGCTTGGAGCACGCAGGAAATATTGGACATCTGGGCATGGTATCCAAAGTAGTCCAAGTTGGAGTTGTAATTGGCTCTGTTTGGGCACTGATACAGACCAAGAAGGAAGCATGGTTACAAACCGAAGACATATCCAATGTGAGAAAACAATGAAGACACTCACATCTGGTTTATTTTTACCACTTTCATTTTCAGTTTATCAAATACTGTATTTGCAGGTGACTGCTAGATGAATGATTGTTTATGTCTTGATTGCAAAAAAGATACAAATTCACTTTCAGATTCTGTAAAGATAAGAGCCAAAAACAGAAGGACCGAATTGACAGAACTGATAGGAAAAAATCCTGGAATTCAATTCCGAGATCTGATGCGACTTACAAATTTGAAAAACGGGGTTCTCAGTCATCATCTCAGGAGATTGGAAAAAGCAGAATCTATCAAAGCAGAAAGACTCCCACGACAGACAAGGTTCTATCCCAGAGATTTCTCAGATGAAGAATCCATTGTTGCAAAAGCATTGAGAAGAAAGACTCCTCGAGATATCATATACGCTCTGATGTTAAATGGTGGAGATAATAGAAATGGTCTTGATTTTAGTCAGATTGTTTCTGATGTATCAAAATCACCATCCACAGTGTCTCTTTATCTTTCGCAATTAATCAAAGACAATATTGTAACAACTACTCTGGACTTTGGTCGTAAAAGGAAATATCATCTTTCTAACAAACAGTTAGTTGACAGACTAATTGAAGATCACAAACCAGGAATGTTTGATAAATCAGTATCAGGATTTGAAGATATGATCAACTCACTTTAAGTCAAAATGATAATGTAGATGACTCAACTGAAACTAGTACAAATTCGCAAAGTACCAAAGTTTCAATTGCTCGTGGTTCTGCATCACCTGGATGTGAGAAGACAAATGAATGCTATTTGCCAAACTCT